>Ga0326735_1000344_pt1 | contig 11330 bp, 13 predicted proteins | sample 37_GP2_1092_FD_207945 | JGI IMG/M metagenome (GOLD analysis project Ga0326735, IMG submission 207945) | Glacier ice microbial communities from Ngari, Tibet, China - 37_GP2_109.2 | ecosystem: Environmental > Aquatic > Freshwater > Ice > Glacier | place: China: Ngari, Tibet | collected 2018-07-31
GCGTGTCGATAGCGGCGAGGCACGCCGTCCACCAATCGGCGGGGTTCTGCTCGGACCAGCCGGGATGCGGCCGGACCGGCTCGATGGCGGCGGCCGAGGCGTCGCCCAACGCCCTGCCTTGCTCGTCGATCAGCAGCGCCTTGACGCCGGATGTACCGATATCAATGCCGAGATAAGTCATGAGGCACGTACCTCATGGACGGGTAACAACAGCATCTGAACGTCCTCCCGACCCACTTTTTGGGGCCACGTGATCTCTTTATTGGCCGACAGCCCCTCGCATGGCTCTGGGCGTTCCTCGCTTAAAACGATCCACTGAATCGTTTTTCCCCTGCGGGTCGCTCCTCATTAGCGCAGATTGTCGCGCAGGAAAATCCCGATTTCAATGGGGTCGGTGGTTGTGGCGCTATTACCGCCCAAAGCCAGCATGCGCGCTGCAGCGATTGCCTCGCGAATTTCCCCGTCCGGGTTCTGGTCGAGCACGATGTCGATGGCACCCGATTTAAGGCCGCGCCGGGTGGGTTCGGTCAATTCATGGGCGATAACGCGGATGGCGCCGGAGCGGCTGGATGATTCTAGCGCGGAGACCAGGCCACCATTGCCAGCGCCCAGATTATACAGCCCGGCCAAGTCAGGATGCTGCGCTAACAGTCCGCCGATGATCGCCTGCGTTTCGCTGCGCTCGTCGTGGCCTTCCACCGGGCCGATCAGCTCAAGCGATGGAAATTCTGCAGCTAACCCGGCCTTGAACCCCGCCAAGCGGTCGGAATGATCGCGCAGATGCAGCGAGCCAGCGATAACGGCGACCTTGCCGCCCTGTGGCAGAAAGCGGCCCATCAGGGAGGCCGCGGTACGGCCGGCCGCAACATTGTCGATGCCGATAAAATGGCGGCGTTGCGTTCCCGGCAGGTCCGAGACCAATGTCATCACCACGACACCGCGCTTGCTGGCGGCATCGACGGCGGCCTGCACCGAGGGCTCTTCGCTGGCGACGATGATGGCGCAATCGCAATGACGCGGATCGAGATTGTCGAGGCTTTGTGCCAGCGCATCGGCATCGAGCGCGCGAATGCGCAGCGTCTCGATATGCACACGATCGCTCAGGGCAGGGCCGGCGCGTCGCGTCACCGCATCGGCGAGACTGGCCATGAATTCGTTGGAGCCATCGGGAATGACGAAGGTCAGCCTGAGATCGCGCGACCGCGCCAGCAGCGAAGCGCCCAGATCACGCTGGAAACCGATCTCGGCGATAGCCGCCTCGACCTTTTCGACCGTGGCGGCGCGAACGCCGGGCCGGCCATTAAGCACGCGATCGACCGTGGCCAGCGACACCCCCGCCGCCCGCGCCACATCATGCACCGTTGCGCGGCGTCTCAACCCGATCTCGTTCACGTGCCGTCCCTGCAAGCTTCATCCCGACCTTTGGCAGGCTGCGACAAAAGGTCAAGTGCGGCGTTGCGGCCATGCAAAAAAGCAGGCTACAGGTGAGGCGCAATTGAGGAGGCACAGCATGGCCATTGCGATTTCGACATTCGGTGAATTCAAGGGCAAGCGGGTGGATCAGTTCCGCCTGACCAGTGTCACTGGCGTCAGCGTCGACATCATCGGCTATGGCGTGGCAGTGCGCGACTGGCGTGTGCCGGTTGCCGGTAGCGAGCGCTCGGTGGTGCTCGGCTTTGACAGCATGGATGCCTATGCCCAGCACAGCCCGCATTTCGGCTCGCTGGCCGGCCGCGTCGCCAACCGCATCAAGGGCGCGTCGTTCGATCTCAACGGCAAGACCTACAAGCTTCCAGCCAATGCCGGCGACCTGCAGCTACATGGCGGCGAAGCCGGCCTTGGCCGCCAGGTCTGGGACGGTCAGGCCGACGAAGGCAATAACAGCGTCCGCTTCACCCATTTCTCGCCCGACGGCGCCATGGGCTATCCAGGCAATGTGAATTTTTCGGCGACCTACACACTCAAGGGCAATCGCCTGCGTCTGGAGCTGGCCGCCACGACCGATCAGGCGACACCGATTAGCCTCGTGCAGCACCAGTATTTCAATCTCGGCACGACCGACGACGTGCTGGACCACACCATTCAGGTCAATTCCAGCGCCTATACCGGGCTGGGCGACGACCTTGCTCCAACTGGCGCCATCCTGCCATCGCGCGGCACGATTTATGACCTGCGGCAGCCCCGCACCATGCGGGACGAGAACGGCGCGCCGGTCGAATACGACATGGGCGTCGCACTCGACACCGGCCGCAGTATCAATGAGCCGGTCGCCACGGTGATTTCGCCAGCCAGGGATTTGACGCTCAAGCTATGGAGCGATCGTCCGGGCTTGCAGGTCTATAACGGCGTCTGGACCGACATTCCGGTGCCGGGCCTCGATGGCAAGACCTACAAGAAGCACGCCGGCTTCTGCCTCGAAGACCAGGCGTTCGCGGATGCCGTGCACAACCCGCATTTCCCCAACGTGATTTATTCGCCAGACCGGCCATACTCGCACTGGTGCGAATTCGAAATCGCCTAGGCGCTACTCGGCCTGCTGACGCGCCCTGTCAGGGCTTTGCGGCATTGTCTCTCCATCGAACATGGAGAGACAGCCATGCAAAGCTTCAGTATCGTCGTACGCTGGCGCCTGGACGGGTTTGAGGAGAGCCGAGCATGGACAAGACCGAGCGTCTCTTTGCGGTCATGGATGCGCTGCGGCGACACCGTCGGCCGGTTACGGCGGCGGTTCTCGCCGAGGAGCAGGGCGTTTCGGTGCGCACGCTGTATCGCGACGTGCAGACGCTTATTGGCCTCGGCGCGCCGATCGATGGCGAGGCGGGGGTCGGCTATATGCTGAAGCCCGGTTTTTTCCTGCCGCCCCTGATGTTTACGCCCGAAGAGCTCGAAGCCCTGGTGCTGGGCGCTCGCTGGGTTGGGGCGCAACCCGACGATGGGTTGGGTTTGGCGGCCAAGAACGCCTTGGCCAAGATCGCTACCGCTTCGCCGGAGGATTTGCGCGACCGCATCAACGATACGGGGCTGTGGCCGGTGGCGATGTGGAGCAAGGATAGCCGGCCGCCGATGCCGGTGCTGGGGCAGGTTAGGCTTGCCATGCGCACCGAAAAAGCCGTGACGATTTCCTATCAGGACGAGGCGGGCAAGCCGAGCGAGCGCACCATCTGGCCGGTGCAGCTGGCCTATTACGAGGGCAAACAGACCATTGCCGCCTGGTGCTGCCTGCGCACGGCATTTCGGCATTTTCGTACAGATCGCATTGCGGCGCTTGCTGTGACGGAAGAGCGCTATGGCAAGCGCCGGGCTGTGCTGGAACGCGAGTGGCGCGATAGCTGGGAACATGATCGGCGCGCGGAACAGTAGGTCCACTGTTCCACGTGAATCAGCGGATGGCTTAGCCCAATACGCCGCCAAATGCGTCGTGCAGCAGGCCGAAGGCCAGGGCGGCGAGACCCAGCGTGTGCACCAGAGTGATGGCCCAGGTGCCAGTGACGAAGCTGGGTTTTACCGTCTTGTGGCGATAGACTTCCTGCGCGGCCAGCCCACCGATAATGCCAAAGCACAGGTCGACATAGTGCAGGTTGTTTTCGCTGACGCGATACTCGCCCTTCATGGCGTAGAGCTTGTCGAAGCGATAAAGCAGGGCCGAAGCCGCTCCCATTGCGGCATAGAGCAGGCCGATCCAGACGGGCGCCCTTTCGGTGCCGATGGCCCAGAGAATCAGCAAAGTCATCAAGGTTGCCGCGGCGGTGCGCAAGCCCAGCTTGTAGCGCGACACCGAGCGGGACGGGCGCATTGCCTCGCGCAAGGTCTGGACCGGCGCCGGGGTGGTCTCGGTGATGACGACCTCGATGGCGGCCGGTCGGGCATTGCGGCCCTTGCCGGTTTCGAAAGAGAGCTTGTCACCCAGCTTGGGGCGGTCGCCATTGGTCATGCTGGAGATATGGACGTAGTAATCCCGCCCCGCTTCGTCCCGCACGAAGCCGTAGCCGCCCTTGTTATTCCATTGAACCAGTTCGCCCGATCTTGACATCGTTATCCTGTGGCGCGTCTGCGTGACCAATAAGAGGCAGGGGTTAACGGATGTTTGCCATTTTGGGCAGTCGTACTTAGTGCCAATCACGGCGTATTGCGCGCGCCGGTCAGGGCCGGCTCCAGGAGTCCCGCCGATCCGGGAATGGCAAGTCCATCTGGCGGTGGGGGTGAACGCGAGCCATCTGGATTCACGTGAAACACTTATCCACAGCCTTATTCACAGCGCTCAGAACAACAGCTCACGTAGCGACAGCTTGATGGCGCCGGGAAAGCCGGAGGCTAGGTCCCGGGTGAAGCGGGTACGCAGGGCTTCGGGAAACACATGGCCTTGCGGAAGCCCATCCAGCGCAAACCAGCCGGCCTCGACAATGCTTTCCCTATCGGCGGGATTGGCCGAGACATCGATCTCGCCCGACATATAGTCGGCCAGAAACCAGAATTTGAGCATGCGCAACTCAGGGCTCCAGCCTTCGTCGATATAGGCGAGACGCGTCGCGATCACATTGATAGCGGTCTCCTCGAAGACCTCGCGCTCGGCGGCCCGCGCCAGTTCTTCATTGCCCTCTACTCCACCCCCGGGCGCTGCCCAGAAATCATGAATTCCCGGCCGATGATGCCGCACCAGCAGTATCTTGTCGTCGCGCAATACGAGGGCGCCGCAGGAAATCCGGTGTTGCTGCATTCAGGCCAGTCCCAGGTTGAGCCGGTAGCTCAGGGCCTCGGCAATATGCGGACGAGACACCCGCTCGACCCCTGCGAGGTCGGCAAGCGTCCGCGCGACCTTCAATACACGATGATAGGCCCGCGCGGAAAGATTGAAGCGCTCGGCCGCCTGCAACAGCAGTGCCTGGCTCTCCTTGTCGGGATTGACGATGGTTTCGATCAGCGTCGATCCCGCGGCGGCATTGGTGAAAACGTCCGGCGACCCGTGCTCGGCAAAGCGCTGGCGTTGCCTGTGCCGCGCCCGGGCGACGCGTTCGGCCACAACAGCCGAGCTTTCCGCCGTGCCGGATGGCGTGATCATGTCGGCAACGGTGACCGCCGGCACGTCGATACGGATATCGATGCGATCGAGGAACGGTCCTGAAATTCGCGCCTGGTAGTCATCGGCGCAGGCCCGGCCGCGCTTGCAGGTATGACCCGGCGTGCCGGCCATGCCGCATTTGCACGGGTTCATCGCGGCGATGAGTTGCACCCGACTTGGATAACTGACCCGGGCATTGGCCCGCGCGATGACTGTCTCGCCAGATTCCAGCGGCTGGCGCAGGCTATCGAGAACGTTGGGCTGAAATTCCGGCAACTCATCGAGGAACAACACGCCATTATGCGCGAGGCTTACCTCACCCGGCCTAACCTTCAAGCCACCGCCCACCAGGGCTGCCATCGAGGCGGAATGATGCGGCGCGCGGAACGGACGGCGATCCGACAGCGCGCCATTGACCAGCTCGCCGGCAATCGACTGGATCATCGAGATATCCAGTAGCTCACGGGGATCGAGCGGTGGCAGGATCGACGGCAGCCGGGCAGCCAGCATGGATTTACCCGCGCCGGGCGGCCCCACCATCAGCATATTGTGGCCACCTGCTGCCGCGACTTCCAGGGCCCGCCGCGCCACCTGCTGGCCGCGCACATCGCAGAGATCGGGCAGGGTTCCATTGGGCAGGTATTTCAGCGGCTTGGGCCGTGCCGCCAATTGATGGCCGGTCAGGTGGTTGACCAGTGCCAGCAGGCTTTCCGCCGCAATGATATCGAGATCTTCCCCCGCCCAGGCCGCTTCCGCCCCCGATGGCGCTGCGCAGATAAGCCCCAACCCGCGACTTTGCGCAGCAATCGCCGCGGGCAGTATGCCACCGACATGGGCCAGCCGCCCGTCGAGCCCCAGCTCGCCCAGCGCCAGATACCCATCCAGCGCGTCCTGCGGTATGGCGCCGATAGCAGCCATGATGCCCAAGGCGATCGGCAGGTCGTAGTGACTGCCCTCCTTGGGGAGGTCGGCCGGCGCCAGGTTGACGACAATACGCTTGGGCGGCAGGCCGAGGCCCGAGGCGATCAATGCCGCCCGCACTCGTTCGCCGGATTCATTGACGGCCTTGTCGGGCAAGCCGACCAGGATGATCTTGGGGAATCCCGGCGCGATCTGCACCTGCACATCGACCGGTACGGCGTCGATGCCTTGAAACGCCACCGTCGCAACGCGCGTGACCATGCCTTACGTCCCCCAGTTGCGGGAGCCTATCCCAAGCATTGTGCCGCAAGCAAGAACATAAAGCGAACAAAATGCGGCACGTTAACCACGTGGCTTGCCACAATGGTAAACCTAATCTCCCATTAACCGCGCCATGTTGAATCAAACCTCAGTTTTGTATTTGCGTGAGTGCTGCACCAATGCTTGCCAGACGGCCCTTTCCCTCGTTTTCCGGACTCGGAAAAGTCGCCATGTCGGCCCTAATGGCCGTGGTGCTGGTCGCCTGTTCCTCAGGAGGCGGTCTTTATGGCCCGGTGCAGGGCGATAACCGGCCTCACTCAGGCGTCGACCGCGCCCGCGGCATGCCGATCCAGGGCATCGACGTGGCGCGCTATCAGGAAAATATCGATTTCCGCCAGACGCTGCAGTCTGGAATCCACTTCGTGTTTATGAAGGCGACTGAGGGGAAAGACTATCTCGACCCCAATTTCCGGGCCAACTGGCAGCGGGCGCGCGACGCCGGCATGCCGCGCGGCGCCTATCATTTCATGACGTGGTGCTCGCTGGCATCTGAGCAAGCCGCCTGGTTCATCCAGAACGTACCCAATGATCCCGATGCACTGCCACCGGTGCTCGATCTGGAATGGAACAACCATTCGAGCTGCAAGACCAAGCCGAGCCGCGCCGATGCGCTGGAAAAAATCCGCTACATGCTGGAAGCGATGGAGCGCCACACCGGCAAGCTGCCGGTCATCTATACCGATATGAATTTTCACCGCGATGTTTTGAACGGCGAGTATTTCCCCAACGCCTTCTGGCTGCGCTCCACCGCCGCCGAGCCGCATGAGCGCTATGGCAATCGCACCTGGACCTTCTGGCAGTGGACCCAGACGGGCGTCGTGCGCGGCGTGCGGGGCGAAGTCGATCGCAATGCCTTTTATGGCGGGCAGAACGAGTGGATCACCTTCCTGCTGACCGGTTGCGACGCACGCGCCATTGCCTCGCTTGGGCCTACCGGCAGGTGCCGGTCGGCCAAGTAAGGCGCGCTGATCCGGCGTTTGGGCTCGAAAGCGGAAGCCTGGGGGCATTGAGGAGCTTGCCACCGATTCAGCGGAGGTCTAGCTTCCGGTGATTATTGATCCGGGCCAGCGGGCCCGCAGTGTGGGAGAACGCGTCATGGCCAAGGGTCAGATGAAGAGCAACAAGGAAGCCAAGAAGCCGAAAAAGGACAAGGTTGACGCTGTAAAGAACGTCACCGGCCTCGGTTCGGGCAGCGCCGGCAATTCGGCGAAGAAGTAGGCTGAAAGCCTCGATTAATTCAGGAGGGCGGTGGGCGTGAGCCGGCCGCCTTTTTGCTGTTCGCTTAGGCCGCTGCGCCACCAAGCAGGCCGCTGGCCTTGATGCCGTCGAAGACGAATTGCACCGCAAGCGCCGCCAGCAGGATACCCACCACGCGAGACACCACGGCAAGGCCGGTGACGCCGAGCAGGCGCTGGATCGGGATGGCGACCAAAAGGGTCAGCCAGGCGAGGAACAGGATCACCACGATCGCCACCAGCACGGCCCAGAATTCGAGGTCCGTCTTGGTGCCCGTGGTCAAGAGGATCACCGCGCTGATGGCGCCGGGACCGGCCAATAGCGGCATTGCCAGGGGAAACACCGCTATATCGTCGCGCTGACGGGCTTCCACTTCTTCCTCGTCGGTGGTGCCGGTGCCGCCGGAATGGCGCGCGAACACCATGTCGATGGCGATCAAGAACAGCAACAAACCGCCTGCGGTCCGCAAAGCGGGAATGGTGATGCCGAACAGATCGAGAATCGGATTTCCCAATACGCCGAACAGCAGCAGGATCAAGCCGGCGATAATCACCCCGCGCGTCGCAAAGGCAAAGCGCTGCTTGGCGGTGTTATGCTTGGTCAGCGCTGCGAAGATGAAGGCGATATCGGCCACGCCAACCGTAGCAAACAGGGTCGCGAAGGCGACGAAGAATGTCGTACTGGGCATGACACTGGTCCCCGGTGATCGGGATAGACCTAGCGGGATTAAAATGGTTTGCCCACCCCTTGGTGGCTAGCCAGTTTGCTCGCTGCGCGGCGCCTCCCCCTTGACGGGGAAGGCTTGGTGGGGGTGCGAGAGCTACGATATCGGGACCAAACCTCCCCCTCCCTGACCCTCCCCGCGACGGGGAAGCTGTCGACTGGGAAATCAGGTCACAGCACGCGCGCGGCGGTTGCGAGGGCGGCGAGTGCCAGTAGGGCTATAGCGTCGAGCCAGCCGCGTGCCTGTGTCAGCCAGAGGGGCTGCGGCCTGGTGGTGGGCAGGAATCGCGCTAGCCACACTGCGCCATAGGCGACCCAGACAAGGAAGAAGGCGACCATCCAGAGATTGGTCCAGCCGCCGCGGCCAAAGCCGACCATGACGCGGGTGACGCCGGCGCCGAGCAGGATGAACAGCAGGTAGAAGCCGGTGACGAACAGTGAGTTGCGCCAGTAGGGCAGGGTCAGCCGCTGGTCTATCGGCAAGGTGCTGCGCCAGCGGCGAAACAGGAACCAGCCAATGCCACCCAGGATCGCCACCAGCAGAGCCCACATCAGGCGCGGCGCTTTTCGATGGCGTCCCAGATCATGACGGCAATGTCCGGCCCGCCGAAGAGCTTGATTTCGCGGATGCCGGTGGGGGAGGTGACGTTGATCTCGGTGAGGTAGTCGCCGATCACGTCGATGCCGACAAAGATCATGTCGCGCGCTTTAAGAGCTGGTGCAATCACAGCGCAGATTTCGAGGTCACGCGGCGTCAGCTCGATGAATTCGGGGCGGCCGCCGACATGCATGTTGCTGCGGGCTTCGCCCTCGGCGGGGATGCGATTGAGGCCGGCCACCGGCTCGCCATCGATGATGATGATGCGCTTGTCGCCCTTGCGCACATCCGGCAGATATTTCTGGATCATGAAGGGCTCGCGGTAGTTCTGCTCGAACAGCTCAAGCAGGCTTGCGAGATTGTGGTCGACTTCCTGGATGAAGAACACCCCTGCCCCGCCATTGCCGTAGAGCGGCTTGACGATGATATTGCCGTGCTCCTTGCGGAAGGCGTGAATCATGGCCCGGTCGCGCGTCACGAGGGTCGGCGGCATCAGCTCAGGAAACTCAGTGACGAGGATTTTTTCGGGTGCGTTGCGCACGGCCGCAGGCGGATTGACCACGAGCGTCCTGGGGTGGATGCGCTCCAGCAGGTGGGTGATGGTAATGTAGTTCATGTCGAAGGGGGGATCCTGGCGCATCAGCACCACGTCCTGGCTCGACAGATCGACGCGGCGCTCATCGCCCAGCGTAAAATGCTCGCCCTTGGGCTTGTCTTCGACGATGATCGGCGCTGCCAGTGCCGTCAGCACGTTATCGCGCAGGGCCAGCGTATCGGCAGTGTAGTGGATCAGCTCATGGCCGCGGGCCTGCGCCTCCAGCATCATGGCGAAGGTGGAATCGCCCTTGGGATTGATGGTGGCGACATGGTCCATCTGGACCGCGACTTTAAGGTTTTTTGCCATTTTCAGCGTCTCAAGTGGCCCGAAATCTCAGTAGACCTCATCCTGAGCCTGTCGAAGGACGAAGACGTGGCAAGATCGGCGCGCCCGACCTCGTGGTTCGACAGGCTCACCATGAGGTCGCATGGATCAGCTTGCATCAAACGCGTTGGAGATGTGGCGCGGCCATCGGCCTCGCGCAAGGAAAATCACGTCGAAGCGAAATTGTGTTTCCGTGCGACGAGGGTGCTTGGCCACCCAGTATTGCGCAGCGCGGCTGATGCGCGAGCGGTTTATCCCCTCAAGCGTCTGGCCGAGACTGGATGCCTTGCTGCGGGCTTTGACCTCGACGAAGGCAATGGTGCCGAAGCGGCTGGCGATCAGGTCGATCTCGCCGAGCGGGGTTTTGTAGCGCCGGGCGATGATGCGGTAGAGCTTGAAGCGCAGGTACCAGGCGGCCAGCGCCTCGCCACGATGGCCACCAAGATAGGCCTGGATGCGGGCCTTACTTTTCGGCTTTGAGGGCGAGGGCGGCATCATAGACCTCCTTGCGCTTGAGGCCATATTGCTCGGTCACCGCATCGACGGCGGCGCGCAATGGCTGGTCGGCCATGGCGGCGATGAGCGACGACTGCCAGTCGGCGGCATCGGGAGCAGTGGGTTCGGCGGCGCCGGCCACGACGATCACCGCTTCGCCCTTGGTTTCGCTATCGGCAAATTCCTTGGCCAGTTCGACCAGCGTACCGCGATGGACGCGTTCGAAGCGCTTGGTAAGCTCCAGCGCGACGGCAGCCTGCCGTTCGCCCCAGATTTCGGCCATGGCAGCGAGGGTGTCGTCGAGTCGGCGCGGGCTCTCGTAGAACACCAGGGTTTCACGTGAATCGGTGAGCGCCTTGAGCGCATTGCCCTTGGCGCCGGCCTTGGGGGGCAGAAAGCCGTGGAAGGCGAAGGCGTCGGTGGGAAGGCCGGCGACGACCAGCGCCGAAAGCAAAGCCGAGGCGCCGGGGATGGCGAACACCGGCTGGCCGGCTTCGGCGAGAGCGCGGATCAACGGAAAACCGGGATCGGACAGCAGCGGCGTACCGGCATCGGAGATCAGCGCGATGGCGGCGCCGGCGGCAACGCGGCTGACAATGTCGTCGGCCTTGGCGCGCTCATTGTGCTCATGCAACGCGATGCGGCGGCCCTTGATGCCGTAGTGATCGAGCAGGCGGGCCGACATCCGGGTGTCTTCGCAGAGGATGGCCGAGGCGGCGGCCAAAGTTTCGAGCGCCCGGATGGTGATATCGCGCAGATTGCCGATCGGGGTGGCGACGACATAGAGGCCAGGCGCCAGCGGCGGGGCGGTAAAGGTGTTGCCGGCGATGAAATAGCCTGGGGTGGTTTCCGTCATGCCGTGGGGTCCGCCGAGATTGAGAATTGGTTAAGCAATTGCTGCCAACTGTTAACAGACTGCTAGCATCGAGGGGCCGAAAATGCGGATTTTCGGGAAGGCTGGTTACGGTATCACTTTTTTTGCGCTGGCTGCGTGTTCGCCGATCCAGATCGGATCGCGGACACTGGATTTTGGCGGCGGTGCAAACCAGACATTGACC
>Ga0326735_1000345_pt1 | contig 11329 bp, 6 predicted proteins | sample 37_GP2_1092_FD_207945 | JGI IMG/M metagenome (GOLD analysis project Ga0326735, IMG submission 207945) | Glacier ice microbial communities from Ngari, Tibet, China - 37_GP2_109.2 | ecosystem: Environmental > Aquatic > Freshwater > Ice > Glacier | place: China: Ngari, Tibet | collected 2018-07-31
AGCCGGCGGCGCCGCTTTCCTGGTCCAGTTGCGCCAGCAGCAGCAGCAAGCCGCGCAACGCTTCGGAGCTGGTCACGACCCAGTCATGTTGCTGCGCCAGCAGGCGCTGCAAGGTCGCGCCCAGTTCCAAGGTCAAGGCCGGCACCGAGCGCCGGTAGGCAATCAAAGGCGTGACCTCGACGCCGGCCGCGCGCAAACCGTCGGCCAGCAATTCGCGTCCGCCGTCGCCGCGCACGATCAGCACGCGGCGCCCGCAAAGCGAAGCCAGGTCCAGCGTCTTCAGCAAATGCTCGGAATCGCTGTGGGCCGCGTCGAGCGGGCTGATGATCGTGGCGGTGGCCGGCGTGACGCCATGGGCCGCCAGCGCCAGCCGGCTGCCCTCGCCCAGCACCGCCAGGGCAACGCCGGGGGGCCATTGCTCGATGTGGGCAAAAGCGGCGTCGATCGCGTTCGGCGACACGAAGGCCACCATCGCGTAGCGCTGCAGATCGGCCAGCGCCGCCTTCAACGGCGCGTTATCCAGCAGCGGATGAATTTCCAGCAAGGGCAGCAATTCCACGCGCAAACCGAGCGCGCAAACGCGCGCGGCCAGCGCGCCCGCTTGCGCCAGCGGGCGCGTAATGACGACGGTCCTAGCTTGCATCGGGCGCCGCGTCGGCGCTGCAACTGGCCAGGATCGCACTCGCATCCTGCGCGCGCAGCAGTTCGGCCACTTGCTCGCCCAGCAATTCGGGCGCATCCGCAGCGCCACTCACCTCGGCGCTGGCCATGCGCTTGCCGTCGGGCGTGGCCACCATCGCGCGCAAACGCATTGTGGCGCCGTCGACGGTGGCATAGGCGGCCAGCGGAATCTGGCAACTGCCACCGAACAATTTCGACAGCCGGCGCTCGGCCGTCACCGCTTGCGTCGTCTCCAGGTGATTGAGCGGGGCCAGCCAGGCAGCCAGATCCACGTTGCCGCCGGCATGGATCTCGATCGCCATCGCGCCCTGCCCGGCCGCAGGCAAACTGTGTTCAGGCGCCAGCAGCGCGCGGATGCGCGACTCCAGACCGAGCCGCGTCAAACCGGCCGCAGCCAAAATGATGGCGGCGTAATCGCCGCGATCGAGTTTGCCGAGCCGGGTGTCCAGATTACCGCGCAAGGGCCGAATCTCCAGATGCGGATAGCGCGCAGCAATCAAGGCCTGGCGCCGCAAGCTGCTGGTGCCGACCACGGCCCCAAAAGGCAGTTCGGCCAGGCTGGCGTAATCGTTGGAGACGAAGGCGTCGCGCGCATCGGCGCGTTCGAGTATCGCGGCCAGCGCAAAGCCGTCGGGCAAATCCATCGGCACATCCTTGAGCGAATGCACGGCCAGATCGGCCCGCCCTTCTGACAGCGCCACTTCGAGCTCCTTGACAAACAAGCCCTTGCCGCCGACCTTGGACAGCGCGCGATCGAGGATTTCATCGCCGCGCGTGCTCATGCCGAGAATGTCAACCTGACACTGGGGATATAATGCCAGCAAGCTAGCACGCACATGTTCGGCTTGCCACATGGCCAGCCGGCTTTCGCGCGAGGCAATCACCAGTCTGGAGGGAATATGTTGCGTCGATTCGGATACGTTCAAAACAAGTTCTTTCGCTGTCGCTACCCTTCGACGGTTGACACCAGTTGAAGAATAAATGTTGATTGGCAGATCATTAATTGTAGCATGATCAAGTTGGCCAAATTTTATCACGGCTGTCTGCCGTGGCCATCGATGCTGACAGCGGCTGACCCATCTTCCCACCCACACTCCCTGGTGCATCCCATGCAAATAGAAGCTAGCGCAGTTCAAACCTGCGCCGACAAAGACGCTCCGCTCAAGGAAGACATACGCCTGCTCGGCCGTCTGCTCGGCGATGTGCTGCGCGACCAGGAAGGCGACGACGTGTTCGCCATCGTCGAAACCATACGCCAGACCGCAGTGCGCTTCCGGCGCGAAGCCGACGCCGGCGCCGGCGAGGAACTCAACGGCTTGCTCAAAAAATTGACGCGCGATCAAACCATTTCGGTGGTGCGCGCATTTTCCTATTTTTCGCATCTGGCCAATATCGCCGAAGACCAGCACCACATCCGGCGCCGCCGCGCGCATGTGCTGGCCGGTTCACCGCAACAACCGGGCAGCACCGGCTTTGCATTACAGAAGCTGAAACAGGCCGGTGTCGTCAAGGAAACCGTGATCACGTTCTTCCAGGATGCGTTGATCGCGCCGGTGCTGACGGCGCACCCGACTGAAGTGCAGCGCAAGAGCATACTCGATGCCGAGCACGATATCGCGCGCTTGCTGGCCGAGCGGGACTTGCCGCTGGTGCCGAAGGAGCGCGCCGCCAATTTGCACCTGCTGCATGCCCGCATCGCGACGCTGTGGCAAACCCGCATGCTGCGCTATTCGAAACTGACGGTGGCCGACGAAATCGAAAACGCGCTGTCATACTACCGCACCACGTTCCTGCGCGAACTGCCCGGCTTGTACGACGACATCGAAGACGCCATTGCGATCGAATATGGCGCTGGCGATGGCAAACAAGCCGAACAGATCAACGCGCCCTACGTGCAGATGGGCAGCTGGATAGGCGGCGACCGCGACGGCAATCCGAACGTCAACGCCGGCACCATGCAGCATGCGCTGGTGCGCCAGGCCACGACCCTGTTCGACTTTTACCTCGAAGAAGTGCACACGCTGGGCGCCGAATTGTCGGTCTCGACGCTGATGATGGGCGTCAGCGTGCCATTGCAACAACTGGCCGACAGGTCACCCGACGCGTCGCCGCACCGCAGCGACGAGCCGTACCGGAGGGCGCTGATCGGCATCTATGCGCGCCTGGCGGCGACCGCGCGCAGCCTGGGCGCGACCAACATCTTGCGCAAGGAAGTAGGCGCCGCCGCGCGCTACATCGATGGCGCCGAATTTTCAAACGAACTGCACATCCTGGTGACATCGTTGCAGGCGCACCGCGGCAGCGTGCTGGTCAAGCCGCGCCTGTCGACATTGAAGCGCGCCGCCGACATTTTTGGCTTTCACCTGGCCTCGCTCGACATGCGGCAAACTTCGGACGTGCACGAACGGGTGCTGGCCGAACTGTTTGCCAAGAGCGGCGTCGAAGCGCACTATGCGACGCTCGCCGAAGCGCAAAAGGAAACGCTGCTGCTGGCCGAACTGGCCCAGCCGCGCCTGCTCTGCTCGCCTTACATGAATTACTCGGACGAAACCACGTCGGAACTGGCGATTTTGCGCGTCGCCAAGGAAATCCGCCAGCGCTACGGCGCGCGCGCGATCCGCAACTACATCATTTCGCACACCGAAACCGTGTCCGACTTGCTGGAAGTGATGCTGCTGCAAAAAGAGACCGGTTTGTTGCTCGGCGATGGCAACGACAGCCTGATGGTGATTCCGCTGTTTGAAACCATTCCCGACCTGCAGTGCGCGGCCGCGATCATGCAGCGCGCAATGGCGCTGCCGCTGGTCCGGCAATTGATAGCCAAGCAGGGTCAGTTACAGGAAGTGATGCTCGGTTATTCCGACTCCAACAAGGATGGCGGCTTCCTGACGTCGAACTGGGAGCTGTACAAGGCGGAAACCCATCTGGTGACCGTCTTCGCACAAGCCGGCGTTAAGCTGCGCCTGTTCCACGGGCGCGGCGGCACGGTCGGGCGCGGCGGCGGACCAAGCTATGAAGCGATCCTGGCGCAGCCGCCGGGCACGGTCAACGGCCAGATCCGGTTGACCGAACAGGGCGAAATCATCGCCTCCAAGTTTTCCAACCCCGAGATCGGGCGCCGCAATCTGGAGTTGCTGGTGGCCGCCACACTGGAGGCAAGCTTGATGCCGCAGGCACGGCAAGGGAAAGAGGCGCAGCAACTGGCCGGCTTTGAAGCGGTGATGGCCGATCTTTCCGCGCGCGCCTACAAGGCTTACCGCAAGCTGGTTTATGAAACCCCGGGCTTCACCGATTATTTTTTTGCGGCCACACCGATCGCCGAGATTGCCGAGCTCAATCTCGGCTCGCGCCCTGCGTCGCGCAAGGCGAACCAGCGCATCGAAGACTTGCGCGCGATACCGTGGGGCTTTTCTTGGGGCCAATGCCGCTTGCTGCTGCCGGGCTGGTACGGCTTCGGCAGCGCCATCACCGAGTGGCTCGATGATGGCGCCGGCTGCGCCAGGGAAGAAAAAGTGGCAACGCTGCGCGCGATGGTGGCGCAGTGGCCTTTTTTTGCGACATTGATGTCGAACATGGACATGGTGCTGGCCAAGACCGATCTGGCGATCGCCTCGCGCTACGCCGAACTGGTACTTGATCAGCCATTACGCGAACGCATTTTCAAGCGCATCACGCAAGAGCATGCAACTACGCTGGACTGTCTGGAAACGATCACCGGCGCGCCCGAGCGGCTGGCCGGCAATCCGCTGCTGGCGCGCTCGATCATGAACCGCTTCGCCTATCTGGATCCGCTCAACCACTTGCAGGTCGAACTGATCAAGCGCCACCGCGCGCTGGCCAATGGCGCGGGAACGGTCGATGAACGGGTCCACCGCGGCATCCATTTGTCGATCAATGGGGTGGCCGCCGGCTTGCGCAATACCGGTTAGCTGGCGGCGGCATATGGCGTCTTCCGTATGCTTTATTGCGCAAGGTCAAGGTTAGTGTTTCTATAAAGACACAACAAATACCGGCAGCAGACTTACAATATGGCAAAAAAGACATGCATTGCCGCGCTGTATGCATCGAATGCATCCGGCGCCGCCATATTGAAAGCATCGATGAGAAAATGGTCGCTTAACACCGTCAGTCTCGCAGCACCGATGGGTCTGCTGGGGATGCTCCTCGCCCTGGCCTGGCACGATGCGTTGTTGCCGCACGCGGCAAATGAACGGCCGGGTTCAGCCCTGCTGATCGGGCTGGCGCTGCTTGCCGGCGCCGTTTTTTTCAAGATTCGCACGCTATTGTCTTCTCACGATGCGGCCCATGCGCTGCTGCAAGCGAGCGAAACGCGCTACCGCGAAATCATCGATACCGCCCACGAAGGCATCTGGCTGCTCAACGCCGAGTCCCGCATCACGTTTGCCAACTTGCGCCTGGCCGCCATGCTCGGCTACGGCATCGGCGAACAGCTTGGTCGTTCGATCCATGATTTTTTATGCGCCGAGCCCGACGCTGCGCTTTTCCTGTGCCGCGATCCGGATGACCATCAATTGCATGACTTGCGCTACCGGCAAAAAGATGGCTCGCTGGCCTGGGCCATGGTCGGCAGTCAGGCGCTGCAAGATGAACACGGCAACTTTCTGGGCACGCTGGTCATGTTGACCGACATCACGAAACGCAAACTGGCCGAGCAAGCCTTGTCCAGCGCGCATCTCGACCTGGAACGCCGCATTGACTTGCGCACCGCCGAACTGCTGGTCGCAAATGAACAGTTGCGTGCAGAAATCGACGTGCGCAAGGGAGCAGAACTGGCGCTGGCGCAAAGCGAAGAACGGCTGCGCGAAATCGTCACGATGATGCCGATCGCGCTATTTTTGAAGGATGCCCAATCGCGTATCCTGCTGACCAACGAAGCTTGCGACAAGCAGTGGGGCGTGCAGTTTGCCGAACTCGCCGGCAGCAATGGACACGCTTTTTTTCCGCCGCAACAAATGGAGCAATTCCTGGCCAACGATCAGGCGGCCTTTGCCGCGCGCAAGATGCTGGTCAGCGAAGAGCTGTGCTGGAATTCGCAGCGGCAAGAGAACCGTCTGATGCAAACCTTCAAGAAGCCGATCTTCGACGCCAACGGCCAACCCCATTTGCTGATCGTTATGTACGTCGACATCACCGAGCGCAAGCATGCCGAGGACGCGCTGCAGCACTCCTATACCCAGTTGCGGCAATTATCCGATCACCAGGAAACGATCAAGGAAGAGGAGCGCCGCCGCATCGCGCTCGACATCCACGACGATCTCGGGCAAAACCTGATGGCGCTGAAAATCGATATCTCGATGCTGCATGCGCGCACCCGCCAGAATCATCCAAGGTTGCACCGGCAGGTGCAGCGCGTGCTGGAAACGATAGACCAGACCATCAAATCGGTGCGCGTCATCATCAATGACTTGCACCCAAGCACGCTTGAACTGGGCTTGTGCGCGGCCATCGAATGGCTGCTGGAGCAATTCGAACGGCGTAGCAGCATCGTCTGCACGCTGCAGGTGCAAGCTGACGGCAGCAGCCTGAACAAGCGCCACACCGCGGCCATCTTCCGCATCGTCCAGGAATCGCTGTCCAATATCGAACGCCATGCCCACGCCAGCGCCGTGCACGTGACTTTGACGCTGACAAAGGCGCAACTGTCGGTCACCGTCGCCGACAACGGCATCGGCATCGCGCCCGGGGACCGCAGCAAGAGCACGTCATTCGGCTTGAAGGGGATACAGGAAAGGGTCGCTTCCTTCGGTGGCAAATTTCAGATCACCAACGACCATGGCACCGCGCTGTCGATCCTGATCCCGGCCACCAAATCAGCACCAGCAGCACCAGCAGCGCCAGCCGGACTCGCAGCGGGCGCCGATGATGCCGCGTAACTGCTGTGTCCGATCAGTTCGTCGTCAAGAACGACTTCAGCTTGTCCGAGCGCGACGGCTGACGCAGCTTGCTCATCGCCTTCGCCTCGATCTGGCGGATGCGTTCGCGCGTGACGTCGAACTGTTTGCCAACCTCTTCCAGCGTATGGTCGTTCGACATCTCGACGCCGTAGCGCATGCGCAGCACTTTCGCTTCGCGCGGGGTCAGCGAATCGAGCACTTCCTTGATCACGTTGCGCATCGATGCGTGCAAGGCGGCGTCCAGTGGCGCCAGCGTCGTGTTGTCCTCGATGAAGTCGCCCAGTTGCGAATCGCCGTCCTCGCCCATCGGCGTTTCCATCGAAATCGGTTCCTTGGCGATCTTCATGATCTCGCGCACCTTGTTTTCCGGCATCTCCATCTTCAGCGCCAGCGTCGCCAGGTCCGGTTCGCTGCCGGTTTCCTGCATGATTTGACGCGAAATGCGGTTCATCTTGTTGATCGTCTCGATCATGTGCACCGGCACCCGGATCGTGCGCGCCATGTCGGCAATCGAGCGCGTGATGGCTTGACGAATCCACCAAGTGGCGTAGGTCGAGAACTTGTAGCCGCGCCGGTATTCGAACTTGTCGACCGCTTTCAGCAAGCCGATGTTGCCTTCCTGAATCAAATCGAGAAATTGCAAGCCACGGTTGATGTATTTCTTCGCGATCGAAATCACCAGGCGCAAGTTGGCCACCGTCATTTCGCGCTTGGCCTGGCGCGCGCGGCGCTCGCCGGCAGCCATTTGCTTGTTAATCTTGCGCAAATCGGCCAGCGGCAATGCGACGCGCGCCTGCAGGTCGATCATCTTGTTTTGCAGCTCCTTGACCGCCGGCACGTTGCGCCCGAGGATGGCGCTGTACGGATACTTGCAATCGACTTCGCCATCGACCCAGTCCAGATCCGTTTCATTGCCGGGAAACACCTTGATGAAATGGGCGCGCGGCATGCCGCATTTGTTGACGCACAATTCCAGCACGGCGCGCTCGATATGGCGCACTTCCTCCATTTGTCCGCGCAAGGTGTCGCACAGTTTTTCGACCACTTTGGCGGTGAAACGGATGCCCATCAATTCCTGTGAAATCGCTTCCTGGGCCTTGATGTACGTCTTCGAATTGTAGCCATCCGGCGTCTTGCGCATCTTCTCGAACTGGCTGGCGATGGTCGCGAATTTTTCCAGCGCGCCGCGCTTCAGTTGCACCAGTTGTTCGCTCGAAAAACCAGCCGCGCCGCCATTGGCGTCGCCTTCTTCCTCTTCGAGCTCTTCCTCTTCTTCATCGTCGTCCACCGCGTGGGCAGGAGCGTGCGGCGCAGGGGCCGAAGGGGCCGCACTCGCTTCGTTCAAATCGACAAAGCCATCGACCACTTCGTCGACCTTGATTTCTTCCTTCGCGATTTTCTGCGACAGCGCGACGATCTCGGCGATCGTCGTCGGGCAGGCGGAAATGGCCTGAATCATGTCCTTCAAACCGCCTTCGATGCGCTTGGCGATCTCGATTTCGCCTTCGCGCGTCAGCAGCGCGACCGCGCCCATTTCACGCATGTACATGCGCACCGGATCGGTGGTGCGGCCGAAATCGGAATCGACGGTCGACAGCGCCGTCGCCGCCGCTGCCTCGACTTCATCGTCGCTGGTGACGGTGGCCACGCTATCGGTCAACAGCAGGCTGTCGGCGTCCGGGGCCCGCTCGTAGACGGCGATGCCCATGTCGTTGAACGTGGCGATGATGCCTTCGACCGCTTCCGGGTCGATGATATTCTCGGGCAACTGGTCGTTGATCTCGGCATAGGTCAGGAAACCGCGTTCCTTGCCCATGTTGATCAAGCCCTTGATCTGCAGGCGGCGGCGCTCCAGGTCGGCGGCCGTGGCCTCCGGCCCCAGTGCATCGGCCAGCGCGCCCTTGGCCTTGCGGTCCTTGAGCTTGGAAACGGCTTTCAGTTCGGCCCGCTCGACTGCATTCAACGCCGCCACTTCATCGTTCTCGGGCGTGAATTCGCTCGGCTTGCGGCCGCGCCGCCCGGGCACCTTGACGGTCGGCAAAAAATAACCCGACGTGTCGATCGCCGCCAGCGCGGTGGCGTCTGTCGTCTGGCTGACCGCAGGCCCGCCGGTAATGATGACGACCGGCTCCGGCTCCACTTTCGCCTTCGGCAGCTTGGCTTTCGTCACCGCCACCTTGGCCGGCGCGGCGCTCTCGCCGGCCTTGCGCACCACCACGCTCGCCACTTTATCGACTGCACCCACCGCCTCTGCCGGCGCAGGTGCAGCTGGCGACTCTTCGGTCGGCGTCGCCAGACGCAAGCGCGACTTCTTGACAACAGTGACCTTGGTCGCTGCTTGCGTATTATCGATGAAATAAGATACAGTTGAAGATACAGTTGGCTTGGCCGCGACTTGCGCAGTTCCGCTTGGACGCGGCACCTTTGCCGACAAAGTCAATGTTTTTGGTGTACTTTTCATGGATATCTCTCAATGCGAAACGTGATGCTCGCGGCGCGTAGTCAATGATGCCACCTAAGCCTGCAAATCGGACTCGATGGGGCGTATGTTGTGATCAGCCATAGGGCACGAACAGGCAGCATTCCTGTTTGCACCCCAAGGGCAGCGCGACCAATTCATCGTCTGCGTGGCCCCGGAAGAACAGGTTGGCGTTGCAAACGATGTCGACAAATGGGCGGTGGCGCGAAAATGAAAAAAGCCCGTGACCAAAACGGGCTTGAATCTGTTTTTCAGAGAAAAGGAATCACCTCGATTGTGCCTAGCGGCAAGATATTAAGATAATTGAAAAATCAGTTGAAAAATCAAATATCAGACATCAAAATAAATTTATCAAGGGCGCTGCGTCTTTGAGCGAACTTCTTTAAAACTGACTGTCGCAAGCCTCAAACCCTGCGCATCGTTCATTATACACATAATTGACATCGCCGACCGCAGCAACTGCGGCGCATTGTCCAAAAGACAGCGCAAGCGCCCGTCACGCGTGATATGCTCCCGCTTCCAGCTTAAACAACCAATGAAGTCGATGAACACGCCTAGCCTTGCCCCTGTGCCCAATGCAACGCCCGCCCCTGCGGCAACGCCCGTCCCTGCCGCCTCCGCAATTTCCGCGCGCACCCTGCTCAAGCAATTTCAAGAGCAATTCCCGCCCTTTCGGGACTGCCTTCCATTGTCGATCGGTATCGACAAGCAACTGCTGCTGCTGCTGCCGGACTTGAACCGCAAGCTGATGCGCACTGCGCTGGGCATGCACACCGGCTCGCCGCGCTATTTGCGTACGATGGAGAAGGCGACGCTGCGCTACGATCTCGACGGCAAGTCCGGCGCCGAAGTGACGCCCGCCCACCGCGCCCACGCGACGCTGGTGTTGCAGCAGCGTTTCAAGAAAGAAGCCGAGCGCAAGAACGCGGAACGCGCAGTCTTTGAGGCCGAACGCCTGGCCGCAGCGGCGCAAGAAGCGGATCGTGCGCGAATGGACAAATTGAACTTGCTGAGTGCCAAGTTTTCCCGCAAGGGCTGATCCGGGCGCATGAATATTGTCCCTGACAGCGCCACCTTGCTGCCGCCTTACCATGGCATCAAGCTGGCCGATGTCACATTGGTGCAATCGAACTTGCAAGCCACGCAGGCCTTGAGCGCATTGCTGGCGGCCGACGTGATCGGCTTCGATACCGAATCGAAGCCGACCTTCATCAAGGGCGAAGCGTCGAACGGCCCGCACCTGATCCAGCTCGCCACCGACGACACCGCCTACCTGTTCCAGATCGGCGCCACCCCTGCGCTCGACGTGCTGCGCGCCATCCTCGAGTCCGACGATGTATTGAAGGTCGGCTTTGGCTTGTCGGACGACCTTTTGCGCCTGCGCATCAAGCTCGGCATCACGACCGCCAAGGTGCTCGATCTGTCGGTCGCGCTGCGCGGCGGCCAGCGCAATGATCTTGGCGCGAAGAGCGCCGTGGCCAAATTTTTCGGCCTGCGCCTGCAAAAATCCAAGAAAACCTCGACTACGAACTGGGCCAATGCGCGCCTGACCGAGCGCCAGATCCTGTACGCTGCGGACGATGCACAAGTGGCTTTGCGGGTCTACCGCTGCTGGATCACCGGCAACGGCATGACCAAGGCCAACGCCCCCCGCAACGCCGGTCCGTGATGCCATGCCGGCCGGTTGCTGTTCGAGCCGGCTTCGCTTTCCCACCGAGCCGCGCCGGCGTGCAATCCTACCAGCGATGCGATTGATGTCCCTCTTTCCGTTTTTCATTTCCTGCGCGCTGGCCCTGCTGTCGATGCTGGCGGCGCCCGCCTTCGCAGCGCCCGGCGCGCTGCCCGACACGTTGGCGCAACGCTTGCTTGCTTGCACCTCTTGCCACGCCGCCAAAGAATACAGGGAGGCGTTTTTCCCGCACATCGCCGGCAAGCCGGCCGGCTATTTGTACAACCAGCTGGTCAATTTTCGCGAGGGGCGGCGCCAGTACCCGTTGATGACTTACATGGTCGATCACTTGCCCGATGCTTACTTGCGCGAAATCGCCCAGTATTTTTCCCAACTGCCGCCCGCGACCGTGCCTGCGCAAGCGACGACGATGTCAACGACGGCGCTGGCGCGCGGGCGCACGCTGGCCACGCTGGGCGATCCCGCCATCGACGTGCCGGCCTGCATCGCTTGCCACGGCCAGAAACTGACCGGCGTGGCGCCCGCCATTCCAGGCTTACTGGGACTGCCGCGCGACTACATCAA
>Ga0326735_1000346_pt1 | contig 11321 bp, 11 predicted proteins | sample 37_GP2_1092_FD_207945 | JGI IMG/M metagenome (GOLD analysis project Ga0326735, IMG submission 207945) | Glacier ice microbial communities from Ngari, Tibet, China - 37_GP2_109.2 | ecosystem: Environmental > Aquatic > Freshwater > Ice > Glacier | place: China: Ngari, Tibet | collected 2018-07-31
TCCTGACGCTGCTGGAAACGTTCGCCCCCGGCTTGCCTGGCTACGTCGACCTGTTCATCGCCATCGCCGGCGCCGTGCCCGCCTGCATGCTGGTCAACATCATCATCGAGCGCATCGCCTACCGCCGCTTGCGCAATGCGCCGCGGCTGGCGCCCTTGATTACCGCGATCGGCGTGTCGATCCTGCTGCAAACGTTCGCCATGATGATCTGGGGCCGCAGCCCGCTGCCGTTCCCGCAGCTGCTTTCCACCGAGCCGATCATGATCGGCGGCGCGCTGATTTCGCAAACCCAGCTGTTGCTGCTGGCGCTGGCCGCGCTGGCGATGGTCGCCCTGGTGGTGCTGGTCGAAAAAACCAGGATGGGGCGCGCGATGCGCGCCACCGCCGAGAACCCGCGGGTCGCCGGCCTGATGGGGGTCGACTCCAACATGGTCATCGTCGCCACTTTTGCCATCGGCGCCGCGCTGGCCGCCATTGCCGGCGTGATGTGGGGCGCCAATTACGCCTCGATCGCGTTTGCGATGGGCACGCTGCCGGGCCTGAAGGCGTTCTGCGCCGCGGTGCTGGGCGGTATCGGCAACATCTATGGCGCCATGATCGGCGGCATTTTGCTCGGCATCATCGAAAGCCTGGGCGCCGGTTACATCGGCGACCTGACCGGCGGCTTCCTCGGCAGCCATTACCAGGACATCTTCGCCTTTGTCGTTCTCATCATCGTGCTCACGATCCGGCCGTCCGGCATCATGGGCGAGCGCGTCGCTGACCGCGCCTGACCCGCAAAGGAATCTCATGGCCATTCTCAATTTCGACGTCCAGAACCAGCCGCGCCGGGCCTACGCCAGCATGGCGGTGCTGCTGGTGGGCCTGTTGGTGTTTCCCTTCGTCGCCGCCCAGTTCGGCAACTCGTGGGTGCGCATCATCGACATCGCGCTGCTCTACATCATGCTCGCGCTCGGCCTGAACATCGTGGTCGGCTTTGCCGGCCTGCTCGACCTCGGCTACATCGCCTTCTTCGCCGTCGGCGCCTACATCACCGGCTTGTTCGCTTCGCCGCAATTTGCCGCGCTGCTCGAGTCGATCGTCAATTACAGTCCCTGGCTCGGCAATGCGCTGGTTGCCATCATGGGGCCCGACATCGTGCAGAACGGCATCCACCTGTCGGTCTGGCTGATCGTTCCCATCGCCGCGGTGGTGGCCGGCTTGTTCGGCGCCCTGCTCGGCGCCCCGACGCTGAAGCTGCGCGGCGACTATCTGGCCATCGTGACGCTCGGTTTCGGCGAGATCATCCGCATTTTCATGAACAACCTGAACGACCCGATCAATTTTACGAATGGTCCGCAAGGCATCAACGGCATCGACCCGATCCGCATTTTCAACGTCAACCTGGCGGGCGAAGCCGGCTCGCGCGCCAACGTCGTGATCGGCGACTTTTCGATGCCGTCGGTGAACGCCTATTATTTCCTGTTTCTGGCCCTGTGCATCGGCATCGTGTTCGTCACGTCGCGCTTGCAGCACTCGCGCCTGGGCCGCGCCTGGGTGGCCATCCGCGAGGATGAAATCGCCGCCAAGGCGATGGGCATCAACACCCGCAACGTCAAGCTGCTGGCGTTCTCGATGGGTGCCTCGTTCGGCGGCGTCGCCGGCGCCATGTTCGCCTCGTTCCAGGGCTTCGTGTCGCCCGAATCGTTCTCGCTGACCGAATCGATTGCCGTGCTGGCGATGGTGGTGCTGGGCGGCATCGGCCACATCCCCGGCGTGATCATGGGCGGCGTGCTGCTGGCGGCGTTGCCGGAAGTGTTGCGTCACGTCGTTGAACCAGTTCAGATGGCCATTTTCGGCAAAGTCGTGATCGAATCGGAAGTGCTGCGCCAGTTGCTATACGGCCTGGCGCTGGTGCTGATCATGCTGAACCGTCCGGCCGGCCTGTGGCCGTCGCCGAAACACGAAGACCGTCCTCAAACGGCCGATACCAACAAAGGCGACACGTTCCCGGCCTGATGGTTGAGGACGAAGACAAGAGCGAGGACAAGCAACCATGAGCGAACAGATCATTCTCAACATCGCCGGCGTCAACAAGCGCTTCGGCGGCCTGCAGGCGCTCACCAACGTCGGCATCCAGATCACCAAAGGCCAGATCTACGGCCTGATCGGGCCGAACGGCGCCGGCAAGACGACGTTTTTCAACGTCATCACCGGCCTGTACCAGCCCGACTCCGGCACGTTCGAGTTGGCCGGCAAGCCCTATTCGCCGTCGGCGCCGCATGAAGTGGCGAAAGCCGGCATCGCCCGCACGTTCCAGAACATCCGCCTGTTTGGCGAAATGACGGCGCTGGAAAACGTCATGGTCGGGCGTCACGTGCGCTCCCACCAGGGCGTGTTCGGCGCGGTGTTCCGCCACAAGGCGGCGCGACTGGAAGAGGCGTCGATCCGCACCCGGGCGCAAGAGCTGCTCGACTTTGTCGGCATCGGCCAGTTCGCCAGCCGCACGTCGAAATTCCTCTCGTACGGCGACCAGCGCCGCCTCGAGATCGCCCGCGCGCTGGCCACCGACCCGCAACTGCTGGCGCTGGACGAACCGGCGGCCGGCATGAACGCCACCGAAAAACTGGCGCTGCGCGAGTTGCTCGTCAAAATCAAGGCCGAAGGCAAGACGGTGCTGCTGATCGAGCACGACGTCAAGCTGATGATGGGCCTGTGCGACCGGATTACCGTGCTCGAATACGGCAAACCGATTGCCGAGGGCGTCCCGGCCGACATTCAAAAAAATCCGGCTGTGATCGAAGCCTATCTCGGAAGCGGGCACAAATGAGCGATATGAGCGACACCGTCCTTAAAGTTGCAGGGCTGAAGGTCGCGTACGGCGGCATCAAGGCGGTCAAGGGCATCGACCTTGAAGTGGGCAAGGGCGAACTGGTCACCTTGATCGGCGCCAATGGCGCCGGCAAGACCACCACATTGAAGGCCATCACCGGCACCTTGCCGCCGTGTAGCGTCGAAGGCGTCATCAGCTACATGGGCAAGCCGCTGACCGGAGTGCATTCGTTCCAGATGGTCGAGAAAAAACTGGCGATGGTGCCGGAAGGGCGCGGCGTATTTACCCGCATGACGATCCAGGAAAACCTGTTGATGGGCGCTTACACGCGCAGCGACAAGGCCGGGATCGATGCCGACATCGAAAAATGGTTCAGCGTGTTCCCGCGCCTGAAGGAACGGGCGGCGGCGATGGCCGGCACCCTGTCGGGCGGCGAGCAGCAGATGCTGGCGATGGCGCGTGCGCTGATGAGCCATCCGAACCTGCTGCTGCTCGACGAGCCGTCGATGGGGCTGTCGCCGATCATGGTCGAGAAGATCTTTGAAGTCATCCGCGACGTCTCGCAGCAGGGCATCACCATCCTGCTCGTCGAGCAGAACGCCAGGCTGGCGCTGGAAGCGGCGCACCGTGGCTACGTGATGGATTCGGGCGCCATCATCATGACCGGCAATGCTGCCGACATGCTGCACGACCCGCGCGTCCAGGCCGCTTACCTGGGCGAATAACAGGTTTCAAGCCTGCGCCCGCGCGCGCAAAAAAAATGCCCCGACGAATCGGGGCATTTTTGGCTCCGGCGAACCGGAGATGTGCTTATTTTTTTGCCAACTTTCCGATTCAGGCTTTTGGCGCGATCTTCTGGGCAGCGGCGGCGAACTGGTTCACGACGGCGCTCATGTTGGTTTCGATCGTTTCGACGGCTTGCTTGCTCGACTTGGTCAGCTGCTCGTAGCCGGCGTTGGCGTTGCCGATCGATGCCTTGATCGCTGCAACGACGTTTTCCGTGCCGGCTGGTGCGTTCTTGCTCACTTCGTCGACCAGGCTGATGACCTTGCGATTGGTTTCGGCGATCTGGCTTTCGGCAGCCTTGGTGAACTCGGCCTGGGTACCGGCAGCGATCGCGGCGACCTGCTTGCTGTACGACATCGCTTTTTCAGCGCTTGGCTGAAATTGTGCAGTCGTCAGCGAGAAAAACTCTTGTGGATCCTTGGCTGCCAGCAGTTGGCGGGTGGCGGCCGACGACTCTTCGAGCGATGTCTTGGCAGCGGTGATGTTCAGTTCGACGAGCTTTTCAATGCCTTCGAACGCTTTGGCGGTCAGCGACGAGAAGACGGCGAATTGCGATTCGAAGCTGGCTTTGGTGGCGTTCGAAAACTGCTCAGGGATTGCAAACATGTGATGCTCCAATAATAGTTGAATAATAGTTGAATAATCGTTGAATAAGCGTAAATGACGATGTTGCTGTGTACCGGTGGTGCAAATGAATCCTGGGAATCTCTCGCTGACGTTGTATTGTGCAGCGCAACAAACCCTATTCTACGGATTTTTTAAGCAACGTCAAGCAATTTTGGTGCGTCGCAAAAATTAAATTTAAATCAAGCTTGGTTGCAAGAAGATTAATTATGCAGTGTGCATGGCATTGCCTATTCATAAGCAATTAATGCATGGAAACTTCTTTTGGATGCCCATGGTACACTGCCGGATCACCATTTTCCATCCCCCGCGCTTTCTGCCTGCCGGTCCGGCGCATCGGCTGTGTTGCCCGTTACTAATGCGCTCTTGATCCATGTCAAATAATTTATCTGAAGCGACGGCGCGCCCGAGTGCGCCCTGGCTGTCGCCGATTCCCGTCTTTTTTGTCCTGCTCTGGAGTACCGGCTTCATCGTCGCCAAGTTCGGCCTGCCGTTCGCGCCGCCGCTGACGTTCCTGACGCTGCGCTGCTGCTGCGTGCTGGCGCTGCTGATTCCTTGTGTGTTGATCTGGAAAGCGCCGTGGCCGCAAGGACGCGCGATCGGACACATCGCCGTTGCCGGCTTGCTGATGCAGGCCGGCTACCTCGGTGGCGTCTGGTGCGCGATCAAGCTGGGCATGCCGGCCGGCCTGTCGGCGCTGATCGTTGGCATGCAGCCGATTCTGACTGCTGCTTGCGCGCCGCTGATCGGCGAACAGGTCAGGCCGCGCCAATGGCTGGGTTTGCTGTTCGGCCTGGCTGGCGTGGCGCTGGTGGTCGCGGCGAAAATCTCCCTGGTCGGCCTGTCGGCGCTGTCGATCGGGTTTTGCCTGATCGCGCTGTGCTCGATTACCGTCGGCACCATGTACCAGAAGCGGTTTTGCCCGCACTTCGACTTGCGCACCGGCACCATCATCCAGTTCTCGTCCACCGTGCTGGTGCTGCTGCCGCTGGCCGTGCTGTTCGAAAGCTTCAGCCTGCCGTTGACGACCGTGGAATGGACGCCGCGCTTCGTCGGCGCCTTGCTGTGGTCGGTGCTGGCCTTGTCGATCGGCGCCATTTTCCTGCTGTTCAAGCTGCTGCGGCGCAGCGACGCCACCCAGGTCACCAGCCTGTTGTATCTGACCCCGCCGACCACGGCAATCATGGCGTGGATCATGTTTGGCGAGGCGTTCAACCTGGTTGGCATGCTCGGCATGGTGGTGGCGGTGGTTGGCGTACTATTTGTCGTAAAAAAATAGTGGTCTGAATCGAAGCGAAAACCAGGAGAGGCGATGATTACGAACCCGCAACAGCACACCGTCGACGCCGCCATCGCGTCGCGCCGCTCGGTCCGCGCCTTCCTGCCGACGCCGGTCGCGCGCGAGGACATCGAAGCGATCCTTGCCGTCAGCGCCCGCGCCCCGTCCGGCACCAACATCCAGCCATGGAAGGTGACGGTGCTGACCGGCGCCGCAAAGCTGCGCCTGTCGGACGCCATCCTGGCGGTGTACCAAGACAAGGAGGCGGCCGGCGCCCACACCGAGGAATATGCTTACTATCCGCGCCAGTGGACGTCGCCCTTCATCGAACGCCGCCGCAAGATTGGCTGGGACTTGTATGCGCTGCTTGGCCTCACGCGCGAGGACAAGGCCGGCATCGCCCTACAACACGGCCGCAACTACCGGTTCTTCGACGCCCCGGTGGGCCTGATCTTCACCATCGACCGCGTGCTGGAGCAGGGGTCGTGGCTCGACTACGGCATGTTTCTACAAAACATCATGGTGGCAGCGCGCGGGCGCGGCCTCGATACCTGCCCTCAGGCAGCGTTCACGCAATTTCACCGCATCATTGCCGAACAGTTGGGCCTGCCTGAAAACGAGACCGTGGTGTGCGGCATGGCCCTCGGCTTTGCCGACCCGGAAAAAATCGAAAACTCGCTCGTTACCGAACGTGCACCGCTGGCTGAATTCGTACGCTTCGCTGAATAAGTCGTACACTAATGACAAGAACGCCGCTGTGCCGACGAGGTTGTTGCGCGTGTGCAAAACTCGTGCTTCGGAAGCGAAATTGGCTTGCCATCGCTGAGTGATTTGCTACACTGCAACATACGTTTTCGGTTCGTTTCAAAAGGATTTACAGATGGTTAAGCTTGCGCTGGGTGCCCTCCTGTCACTGCTGTTCATCCTGACGCCGGCCACTGCGGCCAAGGCGGAAGGCGGCGCGCGCACGGCAAGCGCGAAAAAGCACACGGTCAAGAAGGCCGGCGTCAAACGCAAGGCGCCGGCCCTGGTTGCGGGCGCGGCGCGCCTGCGCGTGGCCCGTCACGTGGCGGTGGTGCGCGGCAAGCGCGTTGTGATGTACCGCAATGTACGCAACGCCCATGTACTGGCGGCCCCGGCCGCACGCAGCGCCGGCGATGTCGCCGGACTGAACCTGACGCGCGACCCGCTCGCGCTCGCTTCCAGCGTCGCCCTGGTGCTTGACCAGTCCAGTTCGGAAATCCTGTTCGAAAAAAACGCCAACGTCGCCTTGCCGATCGCCTCGATCACCAAGCTGATGACTGGCCTGGTGGTGGTGCTGGCGCAGCAGGACATGCAGGAAGTGCTGACGGTGACGGACGCCGACGTCGATACCGAAAAACACACGTCGTCGCGCCTGCGCGTCGGCGCCCGCATGACCCGTGGCGACCTGCTGCACATTGCTTTGATGAGTTCGGAAAACCGCGCCGCTTCTGCGCTGGGCCGCAACTATCCGGGCGGAATCACCGCTTTCGTGGCGGCAATGAACGCCAAGGCGCTCCAGTTGGGGATGATGGATACCCGCTATGTCGATTCGAGCGGCTTGTCGAGCCGCAATGTGGCAAGTGCGCGCGACCTGGCCAAGCTGGCCATGGTGGCCCACCAGGAACCGCTGCTGCGGGAGTACTCAACCGACCCGAAATATCAGGTCGACGCCGGCGGGCGCATCATGCATTACGCCAATACCAACTACCTGGTGACCAGCCCGGATTGGCAGATCGGCTTGCAGAAAACCGGATTCATCAACGAAGCCGGGCGCTGCCTCGTCATGCAAACCATGATCCAGGGCCGCGCGGTGATCATGGTGTTCCTTGACTCCAAGGGCAAGCAGTCGCGCACGGCCGACGCCGGCCGCATGCGCCGCTGGCTTGAAGCCATCAAACCGCCCGGCGTCGGCTGACCCGGGTTCAGAATTCAGATTGCCAAATCCGTCGGCGCGTAGCCGAGGGTGGCCGAAATGCGGGCGGCGGTCTGCACCAGGTCGTCGAGCCAGTCTTCCTGCAAGCGGTCGGCCGGCGCCGAGATCGACAGTCCGGCGATCAGCTTGCCGGTGTCGTCGTGGATGCCGGCAGCCATGCAGCGCACCCCCAGTTCCAGTTCCTCGTTGTCGCGCGCATAGCCGCGCGCACGCACCAGGCTCAGCTCACGCTCGAGCTTGGCCAGGTCGGTGATCGAATTCTTGTTGTGTCCGGCCAGGCCGGTGCGAGTGGCGTAGGACCGGATGGCCTTCGGCTCGTCGACCGACAGGAACAATTTGCCGGTCGAGGTCAGGTGCAAGGGGCCGCGCCCGCCGATCGCGCGCACCACCTGCATTCCGGAGCGCTCGGAAAACGCCCGGTCGATGTAGACGATCTCGTCGCCCTGGCGCACCGACAAATTGATGGTCTGCTGGGTTTTCTTGTGCAGCGCGCGCATGAAGTCGAGCGCCGCTTCACGCACCGACAGCCGGCTCTTGACCACATTTCCCAGTTCCAGCAGGCGCATGCCGAGCCGGTAAGTGCCGGGTTCGACCCGGTCGACGAAGCGGGTGATGACCATGTCGTTGAGAATGCGGTGCGCCGTCGACGGGTGCAGGCCCGACACTTTCGACAACTCCTTCAGGCTCACCGGATCGCTGTAGCTTGCCAGCGCATCGAGCAGGGAAACCATGCGCTCGATCACTTGGATCGAGGTTTTGGCAGGTTCAACGACGTCGGTTTTCATGATGTGGTTTGTGCAGTGCAGTAATTATGCTAGCTTTATACCATAATGTGAAAAGGAAATGCAATCTCTGCACCGGCTGTCGATTTATTTTGCTGTTGCAGCGCATAATGGCGCTACCCACTTTATCTCGATTTCCAAACATATCCATGGTCCAGCCAGTCAGCCAGTTCAAAAGCAAAAGCGGCATCAAGCGCATTACCGCAGCCTTTTTTTATTCAATGGACGGCTTCAAGGCGGCGTGGCAAAACGAACATGCCTTCCGCCAGGAGATGCTGGTAACCGTGATTGGCACCGTTACGGCGCTGAGCATGAAGATTTCCGCCTTCGAGAAACTGATGCTGGTGGCGGTGCTGGTGTTCGTGCTCGTCGTCGAACTGATCAATTCGGCACTGGAAGCTGTCGTCGACCGCATCTCGCTCGAGCCGCACCCGTTGTCGAAGACCGCCAAGGACCTCGGCAGTGCAGCGGTGGCGCTGGCGATCGCCATTGCGCTGGCGGCCTGGGGCGTGGTGCTGTTCAACCGCTTTTATTGAACAATATTACTTCGCGTTTCCCTTCTCTGCGGATGACGCCACAGCCGAACAAACAGGCATGACGATCAAAAGTGGGAAGGGCGTGCCCGGCACCGCGCTCAGCTTACCGTACGCATAAGCAAATAAGTTCTCCGTCCTTGGGCATAGCGCCGAGTTGGCTTAAGCTTGCCGCCAACTTGAGGGATGCTGAATGTTACTGACTTATATTGTTTCGGGCTTCGCAGTAGGCGTGTTGGTAGGCATGACCGGGGTCGGCGGCGGTTCGCTGATGACTCCGCTCTTGACCTTGCTGTTCGGCGTGCCGCCGTCGGTTGCCGTCGGCACCGACCTGGCGTTCGCAGCCATTACCAAGAGCGCCGGCACGTTCACCCACCGCCTGCGCGGCACGGTCGATTGGGGCATCGTGCGGCGCCTGTGCATTGGCGCCTTGCCGGCTGCCGTGGTGGCCACGCTGGCGCTCAAATACTATGGCGCGATCGACCAGCAGCTCGGTCAGCTGATCCGTTATTCGATCGCCGGCTCGGTGCTGCTGACGGTCACCGCGCTGCTGTTCAGGACCAGGATGCTGGCCTGGGTCATGGCCAAACCGAGCCGCCAGTTGCAAGGCCGCGCCCTGACGGTCACGACCGTGATTGCCGGCGCCGTGCTCGGCGTTCTGGTGACGGTGTCGTCGATCGGCGCCGGCGCCATCGGCGCGACCTTGCTGGTGATGCTGTATCCCCGCCTGAGTGCGGCCGAAGTGGCCGGCACCGACATCGCCTACGCCGTGCCGCTCACCGCCATTGCCGCCTTCGGTCATTGGTGGCTCGGTTCGATCGACTGGCAGTTGCTGGGCAGCTTGCTGGTCGGTTCGCTGCCCGGCATCACCCTCGGTTCCTGGTTCGCGCGTGCGGTGCCGGAGCGCTTCCTGCGCGGCCTGCTGGCGTGCACACTGGCCGGGGTTGCCGTCAAGCTGATCTACTAAAGCGGCCTCGGGACGGCCTTAATAACCTTGCTGTCTTTGCAAATGAAAAAACCTTCGTTCGCTTTATGAAAAAAAGGTGAGAATATTGGTCCCTTTAGACGCAAAAGTAATAAAAGGACGCAATGCCACCTTCATCTGCTCCACCCAAGCCGCAAGCGGCGCCGTTCCGGGTCATGCCCGGCTTCGGCCTGTCGCTCGGGTTCACCATTTTCTACCTCGGCCTGATCGTGCTGATCCCGCTGTCGGCCGTGTTCCTCAAAACGTTCACGATGACTTGGGACGCGTTCTGGATGGCGGTGACGTCGCCGCGCGTGGTGGCGTCGTACAAGCTCAGTTTTGGCGCGTCACTGATCGCAGCAAGCATCAACGTGGTGTTCGGCGGCATCGTGGCCTGGGTGCTGGTGCGGTATAAATTCCCCGGCAAGCGCTTCATCGATGCGCTGGTCGACCTGCCGTTCGCGCTGCCCACCGCGGTCGCCGGCATCACCCTCACGGCGCTGTATTCGTCGAATGGCTGGATCGGCCGCTACCTCGAGCCCTTGGGCTTCAAGGTCGCCTTTACGCCGGTCGGCATTGTCGTCGCGCTCACGTTCATCGGCCTGCCGTTCGTCGTGCGGACGGTGCAGCCGGTGCTGGAAGAAGCCGAACGCGAACTGGAGGAAGCGGCGGCCAGCCTTGGCGCCAGCTCGCTGCAGATTTTCGCCCGCGTGGTGTTTCCGACCATCATGCCGGCGCTGGTGACAGGCTTTGCGCTGGCGTTCGCCCGCGCCACCGGTGAATACGGCTCGGTCATTTTCATCGCTGGCAACATGCCGATGGTGTCCGAGATCACGCCGCTGTTCATCATCACCAAGCTGGAGCAATACGATTACGCCGGCGCCACCGCGATCGCCGTGGTGTTGCTGCTGGCATCGTTTTTGATGCTGTTGGCAATTAACCTGCTGCAGGCATGGACGCGCAACCGGGCGGGGAAAAAATGAGCGCCATCGTCAAGCCGCCCGCAGCCGTAGCGTCCACGGTGCCAGGCCGGCGCGGCGAACTGCCGTCGACCTCGAACGTGTTCGAGCCGCCGTGGGTGCGCCGCGTGCTGATCACCATTGCGCTAACCTTTCTTACCCTGTTCCTGCTGGTGCCGCTGGTGGCGGTGTTTGCCGAAGCGTTCAAGAAGGGTGGCCAGGCGTACCTGGCGGCGATCACCGATCCCGACGCCGTCTCGGCCATCAAGCTGACCCTGATTGCGGCCTTTATCGCGGTGCCGCTGAACCTGGTGTTCGGCGTTGCCGCCGCGTGGTCGATCGCCAAGTTCGAGTTCCGCGGCAAAAGCATTTTGCTGACCCTGATCGATTTGCCGTTTTCGGTCTCGCCGGTGATCTCGGGCCTGATTTACGTGCTCATGTTCGGCGCCCAGGGCTGGTTCGGACCATGGCTGCAGGAGCACGACATCAAGATACTGTTCGCCGTGCCGGGCATCGTGCTGGCGACCGTGTTCATCACGTTCCCGTTCGTGGCGCGCGAACTGATTCCGCTGATGCAGTCGCAAGGCAACGAGGAAGAGGAAGCGGCGCTGGTGCTGGGTGCCTC
>Ga0326735_1000347_pt1 | contig 11295 bp, 8 predicted proteins | sample 37_GP2_1092_FD_207945 | JGI IMG/M metagenome (GOLD analysis project Ga0326735, IMG submission 207945) | Glacier ice microbial communities from Ngari, Tibet, China - 37_GP2_109.2 | ecosystem: Environmental > Aquatic > Freshwater > Ice > Glacier | place: China: Ngari, Tibet | collected 2018-07-31
TCTCCGGTGCCATTCAGCACTTGGCTGGCATGAAAGATTCGAAAGTCATCGTGGCGATCAACAAAGACCCCGAAGCGCCCATCTTCTCGGTGGCCGACTATGGCCTGGAGGCCGATCTGTTTATGGCTGTGCCTGAATTGATCGCGGCGCTCTGACCCCTTCGGGGCAGCCGTTGGTTTATCCCGATTGATCTGAGGCGAACAACGCGCTGCAATGCATTAAAGTCGAAGGATTCAATTGCAGAACGGAGTTCCATTTTGACCGCAGATGCAGCCAACTCGCCGGTGCCGGACGCCACAGAATCCTCGGCCACCGGCAAAGTCCCGCGCAAACCTCAGGTCCGCAAGCCCAAGGAAGATCGCCATTTTGTCACCGCGCTGGCGCGCGGGCTGGAGGTCCTGTCCTGCTTTCGCCACGGCGAGACCACGCTAAGCAACCTTGAGCTGGCCCAGCGCTGCAAGCTGCCCAAGTCCACCGTGTCGCGCCTGACCATGACGCTGACCAAGCTGAGCTACCTGATCCATGTGCAAGAAAGCGGTCGCTACCGGCTGGGCACAGCCTGTCTGGCACTCGGCAGCGCCTTGCTCAACAAGCTCGATGTGCGCAAGATCGCGCGTCCGATAATGCAGGAGTTGGCCGAGTTTTCGGGGGCCTCGGTGTCGCTGGGCGTGCGGGACAAGCTGTCGATGATCTACGTGGAAAACTGCCGCAGCAGCGCCGCGCTCACGCTAACACTGGATGTGGGCTCGCGCATGCCGCTGGCCGCATCGGCCATAGGCCGCGCCTGGCTGGCCACGGTCTCAGACGCAGAGCGGATTGAAGCCCTGGAGCAGATCCGCGAACTCGATCACCTCGCCTGGCCCAAGGTCAAGGCCGGCGTTGACAAGGCGCTGGAAGAGTACCGGATCCTCGGCATCACTTCATCTTTTGGCGACTGGAACAAGGAGGTCAACGGCATCGCCCGCGCGTTTGATCCGGGCAATGGCCTGCCTATCATGGCGGTCAACGTGGGTGGCCCCACCTACAACCTCTCGCCCGAATTCCTGATCAACGAAGTGCGCCCCCGCCTGCTCGACTTGGTGCGCGCGATCGAGGACACGCTGCCGCGATAAGTGGCCATCAGCCCTCGGTGGGCGTCATGCGCAGCACGCGCGCCACGGTGGCGAAGATGCCGGTTGCGCGCAAGACTTCCCGCTCGACCACCCGCAACACGCAATCGCCAAAGGCGAGTTGCCGCCCCAGTTTGCGCAGCGTCACATGCGCTTCCAGCCAGTCGCCCACTTTGGCTGCGGCCAGATAATCCAGACTCAGATTCACCGTCACCATGGTTGGGCCAGGCTGAAGCGCCAGATGCACGTTGATGCCCAGCGCGCCGTCGGCCAGGGTGGCGAGCATGCCGCCGTGGGGTATGCCCAGCCGGTTGCAATGGCGCTGTTGCAAGTGCAGACCGAGCACCAGCAAACCGCCCTCCTGCGGCCTCGCATAGAGCTCGCCCAGCGTCTGGAAATAGTAATCACCCGCATTCGGGTAAGGCGCAAAATCGGCGGGCAAGGTATCAGTGGCCATGACGCAAATCCTGCTTCAAAACCAGGCGTCGCGCATGGCGTGGTGGGAGTCGTCTTTGGAACGCAACAGCGCAAGTTGCGGCGCCACTTTGGGCAACTCCCAGCGGAAGAACCATTGGCAAGCCTGCAGCTTGCCCCGGTAAAACGCCTCGTCGGCACCGCTCACATCCGCGCGCGCCACAGCGCTCCGTGCAACGTTGGCTTGGCGCAGCCAGACCCACGCCAGCACCACATGGCCAAAGGCTTCCAGAAAAAGATGGGCATTGGCCAACACCGCTTCGCCGTCTTCACGCATGGCCGGCCGAAGCTCGGCCACCGTGTCCATCACGTCGTGCCAGGCGGTCTTCAATTGCAATGCATGATCACTCAGCGTCGGAATTGCCGAAGCCTGTTCGATGGCCTCGCCCACCACGTGGGCAAACGCATTCAAAGCAGCGCCCTCTTTCATCACCACCTTGCGCCCCAGCAAGTCCAGCGCCTGGATGCCGTGGGTGCCTTCGTGGATCATGTTGAGGCGGTTGTCGCGCCAGTATTGCTCCACCGGAAACTCACGCGTGTAGCCGTAGCCGCCCATGATCTGGATCGCCAGCGAATTCGCTTCCAGACACCATTGCGACGGCCAGGATTTCACCACTGGCGTGAGCAACTCCAGCAACAGCGCAACCTCTTGTCGCCGTTCGGACGAGGGTACCACACGTGATTCATCCACTAGCCGCGCGGCGTACAGCGCCAAGCTGTAGGCGCCTTCCACATACACCTTCTGCGCCAGCAACATGCGCCGCACATCGGCGTGCGCCACCAGCGGCAACTGCGGGGAGAGCGGATCCTTGTTGACCGGCGGGCGACCCTGCACGCGTTCGCGCGCGTAGCGCAGCGAGGCCAGATAACCCCGGTAGCCCAGCATGATCGCGCCCATGCCCACGCCGATGCGCGCCTCGTTCATCATGTGGAACATGCAAGACAAACCTTCGTTCGGCCGCCCCACCAGCTCGCCCACGCAGGCGTCGTTCTCACCAAACGACAGCATGGTCGAGGTCGTGCCCCGCCAGCCGCATTTGTGGATCAACCCGGCCAGCGCCACATCGTTGCGCGCGCCCACCTGGCCGTGCTCGTCGGTGTGGAATTTGGGCACGGTGAAGAGCGAAATGCCTTTCACGCCCGGCGACGCATCGGGCAGGCGGGCCAACACCAGGTGCACGATGTTGTTGCTCAGCTCGTGGTCGCCACCCGAGATGAAGATTTTCTGGCCCTTGATCAGGTAGCTGCCGTCTTCGCGCGGCGTGGCGCTGGTCTTGAGATCGCTGAGGCTGGAGCCGGCTTGCGACTCGGTCAGTGCCATGGTGCCGAAGAAGCGGCCTGCGCGCAGCGCAGCCAGATAGCGCGCCTTTTGTACGCTTGAGCCAAACTTTTCGATCACGTTGGCGTTGGAAGACGTGAGCCCCACATATGAAGTGGTCGCCACGTTGGCGCTGCGAAACACCGACAAACAGCCCTGCGCGACCAGCACCGGCAGTTGCATGCCGCCCGAAGCCTCGTCCGCCGTAGCCGAGAGAAATCCCGCGTCGCAATACGCCCGCACTGCCTCGCGCACCCCGCTCACCAGCACCACCTTGCCGTCCACCATCTTCGGCTCCTGCTCGTCGGCCTGGCGGTTGTGCGGCGCGAAAAGGTCTTCGGCCATGCGACTCGCGGTGTCGAGCACAGCATTAAAGGTTTCGCGGCTGTGCTCCCTGTAACGCGGGTAAGCGAGCAATCCCTCTGCGTCGTGCACTTCGTACAGCTGAAACGCGAGGTCACGTCGGGCAATCAAGGTGTCATTCATGAGGTTGTGGATCTGAAACTTTGTGGGTATTATTGTAATAGAATTGAAACCGTGTTCTGCACAGCAGTTTATGGTTTACCCTAGTGGCTGGCGGCTTGAGCAGCAAATGTCTCGCGCCCGCCACAGCTTCCCCCATCCAACGACGGAGACCCTTCCATGAACCCGGTGGACTACAACTTGCGCGGCCCGGTGGCCGTGCTCACGCTCAACAACCCGCCCGTCAACGGCCTGGGCCTGGCGCTGCGCAGCGGCATCCTGGCCGGCCTAGACAGCGCTCTGACCGATCCTGCGGTGACCGCCATCGTGCTCACCGGCGGCGAGAAGATCTTCTCGGGCGGCGCCGACGTCAAGGAATTCGGCACGCCGAAATCTTCGCTCTCGCCCAACCTGTCCGATGTCATCCGCGCGCTGGAAAACGCCAGCAAGCCGGTCGTGGCCGCCATGGCTGGCCACGCGCTGGGCGGTGGCCTGGAGCTGGCGCTGGGCTGCCACTTTCGCGTGGCGAAAAAAGACGCCGCCCTGGGCCTGCCCGAAGTGAAGCTGGGCCTGCTGCCCGGCGCGGGTGGCACGCAGCGCCTGCCGCGCGCCATCGGCATCGAAGCGGCGTTGAACATGATCGTGTCCGGTGCGCCGCAAAAGGCAGCGTCTTTTGCCGGCACCGCCCTGGTGGATGAGCTGGTGGACGCCGAGGTGGTCGACGCCGCCGTGGCATTTGCCGCGCGAGCCGTGAAAGAAGCGCTGCCCCTGCGCCGCCTGCGCGATGTGAAGCTGCCCACCGCCGGCGCCGATGCCTATCTGCAGTTCGCCCGCAACAACGTCAAGGCGGCCGCCAAAGGCCTGCCCGCGCCGCTGCAGTGCGTGGAATGTGTGGCCGATTCGGTCACCCAGCCGTTTGACGAAGGCCTCAAGCGCGAACGCGCCGCCTTCTTCGCGCTCATGGCCACGCCCGAATCGCGCGCCGCGCGCCATGTGTTCGCCGCCGAGCGAGCCGCCGGCAAGCTGCCCGATATCCCGGCTGACACGCCGCTGCGCAAGATTGAAAAGGTGGGCGTCATCGGCGCGGGCACCATGGGCGGCGGCATCACCATGAACTTTCTCAATGTCGGCACGCCGGTGGTGCTGCTGGAAACGGCGCAGGCTGCGCTGGACCGGGGCCTGGCCACCGTTCGCCGCAACTACGAGAACAGCGTCAAGCGCGGCAAGTTGAAGCAAGAGCAGGTCGAGCAACGCATGGCGCTGATCACGCCCACGCTCGACTACGCCGTCTTCGAAGACGTTGATCTCGTGATCGAAGCCGTATTCGAGCAGATGGACGTGAAAAATAAGGTGTTCGCCCAGCTCGACGCGGTGTGCAAACCCGGCGCCATCCTGGCCTCCAACACCTCCTACCTCGACATCAACAAAATCGCCAGCTTCACGAAACGCCCGCAAGACGTGCTCGGCCTGCACTTCTTCAGCCCCGCCAACATTATGAAGCTGCTGGAAATCGTGCGCGGCGAAAAGACCGCCAACGATGTGATGGCCACCGCGCTGGCGCTGGGCAAGCAGATCAATAAAGTGGCGGTGGTCTCCGGCGTGTGCGACGGCTTCATCGGCAACCGCATGCTGGCGCGCTACGGCGCGGCGGCGCACGCGCTGGTGGTAGCGGGCGGCGCGCCCCAGCAGATCGACAAAGCCATGGAGCGCTTCGGCTACGCCATGGGCCCTTTCCGCGTGGGCGACCTCGCCGGACTGGACATCGGCTGGGCCACGCGCAAGCGCAAGGCGGCCGAAGCCGGCGTGCCCCACGAGCCCACCATCGCCGACAAGATTTGCGAGCTCGACCGCTTCGGCCAGAAAACCGGCGCCGGCTGGTACCGCTACGAGCCGGGCGTGCGCGAGCCGCAGGCCGATCCGCTGATCGAGCAATTGATTGCCGACTACCGCAGCGCCAGGGGCGTGACCCCGCGCAAGATGAGCGACGAAGAAGTGGTCGAGCGGTGCATCTACGCGCTGGTCAACGAAGGCGCGCGCATTCTGGCCGAAGGCATCGCCGTGCGCGCCTCCGATGTCGATCTGGTCTACCTCAACGGCTACGGCTTCCCGGCCCGCCGCGGCGGCCCCATGTGCTACGCCAACGAAGTCGGCCTGGCCAACGTGGTGCGCGCTCTGCGCCGCTTCGCCGCCGAGCCCTGCGCAGATGCCAGCTGGGAACCCGCGCCGCTGCTGGTGCAGCTGGCCCAAGACGGAAAAACCTTTTAAAGCCCCACTGCGCCGCTGCGCGTCTTCCCCCAGGGGAGGGGACACTTCCTTGGACCGGCAGAGCCGGATCTTCGGGAGTCCTGGAACGTGCAGCGTCGCACCCTCCCATTTTTCTCCGGAGCATCTCCATGAATGAAGCTGTCATCGTTTCCACCGCCCGCACCGGTCTGGCCAAGAGCTGGAAGGGCGCTTTCAACATGACCTATGGCGCCACGCTCGGCGGCCATGCGGTGCAACACGCCGTGACCCGCTCGGGCATCGACCCCAACGAGATCGAAGACTGCATCATGGGCGGCACCTTCGGCGAAGGCACGACGGGAGGAAATATCGCCCGCGCCATCGCCTTGCGGGCAGGACTGCCGGTGACCGTGGGCGGTGTGAGCGTGAACCGCTTCTGCTCCTCGGGCCTGCAGACCATCGCCATGGCCGCGCAGCGCGTGATCCTCGAAGGCTGCCCTGCCATCGTGGCCGGCGGTGTCGAGAGCATCAGCTGCGTGCAGAACGAAGCCAACATGCACATGCGGCGCGACCCCTGGCTGGTCGAGCACAAACCCGAGCTCTACTGGAGCATGCTGCAAACCGCCGAGACCGTGTCCAAGCGCTACAACGTGGGCAAGCAGGCGCAAGACGAATACGGCGTGCGCAGCCAGTTGCGCGCCGCCGCCGCGCAGGCCGCGGGCAAGTTCAATGACGAGATCGTGCCCATGACCACCACCATGGGCGTGATCGACAAGGCCACCGGCCGCATCACCCGCCAAGAAGTCACCATCGATTCGGACGAGGGCATTCGCCCCGACACCACCATCGAAGCGGTGTCCAAAATCCGCGCGGCCCTGCCCGGCGGCGTGGTCACGGCCGGCAACGCCAGCCAGTTCTCCGACGGCGCTTCAGCCTGCGTGGTTATGAACGGCAAGCGCGCCGAGCAGCTCGGCATCCAGCCGCTGGGCATTTTCCGCGGCTTCGCCGTCGCGGGTTGCGAGCCCGATGAAATGGGCATCGGCCCGGTGTTCGCCGTGCCGCGTCTGCTGCAGCGCGCCGGCCTCAAGGTGAAGGACATCGGCCTGTGGGAACTCAACGAAGCCTTTGCCTGCCAGGTGCTCTACAGCCGCGACAAGCTGGGCATTCCCGATGAGCTGCTCAACGTCAACGGCGGCGCCATCGCGGTGGGCCACCCCTATGGAGTGAGTGGCGCGAGGCTGACCGGCCATGCGCTGATCGAAGGCAAGCGGCGCGGCGCGAAATACGTGGTCGTCACCATGTGCATCGGCGGCGGCCAGGGCGCGGCCGGTCTGTTCGAAGTCTGCTGATTCTTCTCATTCAAACACACACACTGGAGACACCCCAATGAGCGTCAAACAACTGTTCCAACTCGACGGCCAGGTCGCCCTGGTCACTGGCGGATCGCGCGGCCTGGGCCTGCAAATGGCCGAGGCCCTGGGCGAGATGGGCTGCAAGGTCGCGATCAGCGCGCGCAAGGCCAACGAGCTCGCTGAAGCCAAGAAGCACCTGGAGAGCAAAGGCATCACCGTGCTCACCGTGGTCAGCGACCTGCAAAAGAGCGACCGCATTCCCGCCCTGGTTGACGAAGTCATTGCAGCCCTCGGCCCGATCGACATCCTGGTCAACAATGCCGGTGCCACCTGGGGGGCGCCCGCCGAAGACTACCCCGATGAAGCCTGGCACAAGGTGATGAACCTCAACGTGAACGCGCCGTTTTTTCTGGCGCGCGAAGTCGGCAAGCGCTGCATGATTCCGCGCAAGAAAGGCAAGATCATCACTGTCGCTTCCGTGGCCGGCCTCAAGGGGATGGGCGCGGGCGTGCAGACCGTGGCCTACAACACCTCCAAGGCGGCGGCCATCAACCTGACCCGCGCGCTGGCCGGCGAATGGGGCCAGTACAACATCAACGTCAACGCCATCTGCCCCGGTTTCTTCCCCTCGAAAATGTCTGCCGGCCTGCTCGACACCATTGGCGACGCGATCATTGCCCGCGCCCCGCTCAAGCGCATCGGCGGCGATGAAGACCTGATGGGCACGGTGGTGTTCCTCGCCAGCGAAGCCTCGCGCCACATCACCGGTCAGTACATCGCGGTCGACGGCGGCAGCTCGGCGGTATGAGCGACCAGCCTGGAAGCGACGCTCAGACTGGCGACGTGCAGTCGCAGTTCACCGGCACCCAGCCGGTGGCCCCCAGCAACGAGCTCGACGAGGCCCGTCTCGCCGCCTGGATGGCGGACAACGTCGCGGGCTTTCTCGGCCCGATGACGGTGGCGCAGTTCAAGGGCGGCCAGTCCAACCCAACCTGCCTTCTCAGCGCCAGCTCCGGCCGCTACGTGTTGCGCCGCAAGCCGCTGGGCGATCTGCTGCCATCGGCCCATGCGGTGGACCGCGAATTCCGCGTCATCAGCGCGCTGGCCAGCACCGATGTGCCGGTGGCGAAAGCCCTTGCCCTATGTGAAGACACCAGCGTCATCGGCTCGATGTTCTACGTGATGGATCATGTGGACGGCCGCATCCTCTGGGATCCGACCCTGCCCGGCCTCTCGCCCGCCGAGCGCGGCGCGCATTACGACGAGATGAACCGCGTGATGGCGGCGCTGCATGGCGTGGATCCCGCCGCCATCGACCTAGCCGACTACGGCCGCCCGGGCGCTTACCTGGAGCGCCAGGTCGCGCGCTGGACGCGCCAATACAAGGCCGCCGAAACCGACCTCATCGAAGCCGCCGACCGCCTGATGGAGTGGCTGCCGCAACACATGCCCGCTGAAGGCCAGAGCCGCATCGTGCATGGTGACTACCGGCTCGACAATGTGATCTTCCACCCGACCGAGCCGCGCATCGTGGCCGTGCTTGATTGGGAGCTCTCAACCTTGGGCGATCCGCTGGTCGACTTCGCTTACCACTGCATGACCTGGCGCATGCCCGCCGGGCGCTCGCGCGGCCTGGGCGAAGCCAACCTGGCCGAGCTCGGCATTCCCGCCGAGGCCGACTACCGCGCCCTCTACATGCAGCGCACCGGCCACAGCACTCCGGTGCCCGAGGCCGACTGGAACTACTACTTGGTGTTCAACATGTTCCGCCTAGTGGGTATCCTGCAAGGCATCGCCAAGCGCGCCGAGCAAGGCAACGCCTCCAACGCCAGCGCGGTGGAAACCGGCAAGCGCGCGCGGCCGCTGGCCGAGCAAGCCTGGGCGCTGGCGCAAACGCTCTGAGCCTATCCGCCTTCCGCTCGCTCATTCGCCCACCAACTGCCATCCCTCCGCTCATCTCTCTTCCGCTTTACCGAGGCTCAACCCCATGGATTTCGACCACTCCCCCAAAGTTCAGGCGCTGCAAGCGCGCGTCAAAGCCTTCATGGCCGAACACGTTTACCCCGCCGAGCCCCTGTTCGCCGCCGAGATGGACGCCTTCCGCGCCGCCGGCAATCCCTGGCAAGAGCCCAAGGTCATGGAAGACCTGAAAGCCAAGGCCAAGGCCGAAGGTTTGTGGAATTTGTTCCTGCCCGAGTCGGACATGGGCGCGGGCCTGAGCAATCTCGAATACGCGCCCCTGGCCGAAATCATGGGCCGCTCGCCCATCGGCTCCGAGCCCTTCAACTGCTCCGCGCCAGACACCGGCAACATGGAAACCGTCGTGCGCTACGGCACCGCCGAGCACAAAGAGCAGTGGCTCAAGCCCCTGCTGGCCGGCGAGATCCGGTCGGCTTTCGCCATGACCGAACCCGCCGTGGCCTCCAGCGACGCGACAAACATCGAAGCTAGCATCCAGCGCGATGGAGATGACTACGTGATCAACGGCCGCAAGTGGTGGACTTCGGGCGCCAACGACCCGCGCTGCAAGATCATGATATTCATGGGCAAGACCGACCCCAAAGCGCCCAAGCACTCGCAGCAATCCATGATCCTCGTCCCGATGGAAGCGCCCGGCGTGAAGGTGCTGCGCCACCTGCCGGTGTTTGGATACGACGACGCACCCCACGGCCACGCCGAAGTGGAGTTCACCAACGTGCGCGTGCCCGCCAGCAACATCTTGCTCGGCGAGGGTCGCGGCTTCGAAATCGCCCAAGGCCGGCTGGGCCCCGGCCGCGTCCACCATTGCATGCGTGTGATCGGCCGTGCCGAGCGCGCGCTGGAAGCCATGTGCTCCCGCGCCACGCAGCGTACCGCCTTTGGCAAACGTATCGCCGACCAGGGCGTGACCCGCGAGCGCATCGCCGAATCGCGCATCATGATCGACCAGGCGCGCTTCCTCGTGTTGCACGCCGCCTGGAAGATGGACAAGGTGGGAAACAAACAGGCGCGCCAGGAAATCGCGATGATCAAGGTCGCCGCGCCCGCCATGGCGCTGCAGGTGATCGACTGGGCCATGCAAGTGCATGGCGGCGGCGGTGTGAGCGAAGACTTCGGTCTGGCCAAAGCCTATGCTTCAACGCGTACCCTGCGCTTCGCGGACGGCCCTGATGAAGTGCACCGCAACGCCATCGCCAAGGAAGAGCTGGCCCGCCAAAGCGCCAACGCCTGAAGGAAGCCCATCGCCATGTCTTCCGCGCCCGCCCTGCCAATGCCTCACCACCCCCATTGGCCGTCCGGCCTGCCCATGCACCTCACGCTGCCCGAGACCAACCTGTTTGACAACGCCGAGGTCTCGGCCCGCCGCTACCCCAACAAGCCCTACCTCCTTTACTACGGCGCCTCGTTGAGCTTCGCCGAGTTTCACGACGAAGCCACGCGGCTGGCGGGCTATCTGGAAAACGTGTGCGGCGTGAAGGCGGGCGATCGGGTGTTGCTGTATTTACAGAACAGCCCGCAATGGGTCTTGGGCTACTACGCCATCCTGCGGGCCAACGCTGTGGTCGTTCCGGTGAACCCGATGAACCGCAGCGACGAGCTGGCCCACTACGTGGCCGACAGCGGCGCGCGCGTGGCGATTGCGGCGCAAAATCTGTTGTCCCAACTGCGGGATCACCTGAACCCCACGAAACACACCGAGTCCGCGCTGCACCACGTTGTCGTGGCCTGTTACCGCGACCACCTGCCGAGCGAAGCGCAGGAAAAGGTCAACCCCACCGGCCTGCGCCTGCCCGATTTCGTAGCCGAGCCGCGCGCCGATATTGAAGGCCCAGGCCTGCACGCCTGGCGCGATGCCATCGCCGCCGCCCACAAGCCCGGCCCGCTCACCGTCAGGCCGGATGATCTCTGCGTGATGCCCTACACCTCGGGCACCACCGGCCACCCCAAAGGCTGCATGCACACCCACCGCAGCGTGCAGTGCACCGGCGTGGGCGGCATGCACTGGTTCGCGCGCACGCAAGATGCGGTGATGCTCTCGGTGTTGCCGTTTTTCCATGTCACCGGCATGGCCGGCGGCATGAACGGGCCGCTGTTCCTCGGCGCCACTGTTGTAGTCATGTCGCGCTGGGACCGCGAAACCGCCGCCGAGCTGATGCAGCGTCACCGCGTGACCAGCTGGCAAGCCATCTCCACCATGGTGGTCGATTTCCTGGCCAACCCGCGCATTGGCGAGGTCGACCTATCGGCCCTCAATGGCATCCGCGGCGGCGGCGCCGCCATGCCCAAGGCCGTGGCGGCCAAGCTCAAGCAACTCACCGGGCTCAACTACGTGGAGGGCTATGGCATGACCGAAACCATGGCCGCTACCCACATCAAC
>Ga0326735_1000348_pt1 | contig 11277 bp, 9 predicted proteins | sample 37_GP2_1092_FD_207945 | JGI IMG/M metagenome (GOLD analysis project Ga0326735, IMG submission 207945) | Glacier ice microbial communities from Ngari, Tibet, China - 37_GP2_109.2 | ecosystem: Environmental > Aquatic > Freshwater > Ice > Glacier | place: China: Ngari, Tibet | collected 2018-07-31
GCATTGCGTCGGCAATGATCGCGTAGTGGATGTCAGCGTCGCCGCCCTGCATGAGGTATCGACACGTTGAGCGTGGCGGCGGCGGCCTGACTGCGCCGCAGTTCAATGGCAGTCCAGATCGCCCGCTTGCGCGCCTCATCCGCCGCGCCCCATTCGGCAATCTCGCCTATCGTGCGCGCACAGCCGTCGCACAGGCCGCTGACCGGATCCATGTAGCAGATGTTGATGCATGGCGAAGGCAGTGGCCCGAGATGCGTGGGCAGATCGGGATGCGTCATCATTTTGCCGGCGTGACTTCCCAGGCCAGCGTGCGTTCGTCAGTGCGCGGCGCATAGCTGTAGCCCTTGCGCGTGGCCCAGATGTTCATTTGATGATGCAGCGGAATCAGGCCGACGTCGTTGATGGCGATTTCGGTAGCCTTCTGCCACAGCTGCTCCTGCTTGACCGTATCGACCGTCGCATAAGCCTGCGCGGTCAATTCGTCGACCTGCGGATTCGAATAACGGCCGTAATTATTCGAGCCGGTGCCCTTGTCAGGGTCATGGGTCGACAGCAGCGACTTCAGATAACTCGACACATGCCCGGTGCCGCCGCCCCAGCCGTACATCAGGACGCTCGCGTCGAGCTTGGTCAGGCGCGGGAAATACACCGAGACCGGCGAGGTATCGATCTTGGTCGCGATGCCAACGCGGCTCCACATCTGCGCGATCGTCTGCAGGACCTTTTCGTCGTTCACGTAGCGCCCGCTCGGACCGTGCAGCGTCAAGTTGAAGCCCTGCGGAAAGCCGGCCGCGCTCAGCAGCGCCTTGGCCGCTTCGGGATCGAACTTCTGCACTTTCAGCGCCGGCACATGGGCAAACGTCCCGGCCGGCACCAGCTGACCGGCGGCCAGCGCATTGCCTTCCATGACGCGCTCGACGATCGCCGGACGATTGATCGCCATCGACATGGCCCGGCGCACGCGCACGTCCTTGAGCGGATTACGGTCCAGCGGCTTGCCGTCCTTGTCGGTGACGTAGGGCGAACGGTCGCGCGCAGAGTCGGCTTCGAGGAACACCAGCCGGTTCGACACGGTGCTGAACAGGTTCACGTCCTTGTTGGTCTTCAGCTTGGCGATGTCGGCCGGCGGCACGCTTTCAATCACGTGCACGTCGCCGGCCAGCAGCGCCGCAACGCGCGCGGCCGGCGTGGGGATCACGCGCATCGAGACAGCCTCCCAAGGCGCCTTGCCGCCCCAGTAGGTATCGTTGCGCACCAGCGCGACATGGTCGCCGCGTCGCCAGCTCTTGAATTTGTAAGGGCCGGTGCCGTTCACTCCCTTGCCTGCATTGAAGTCGTCGGTGCTGAGTCCGGTGCTGGATTTTTTTGACACGATGTAAATGTTGCTGACGTCGATCGGCATGGTCGCGTAGGGTTTGGCGGTCTTGAAGCGCAGCGTGTATTTGTCGACGATGATTTTTTCGGTGATGGCCTTGGTGTACAGCGTAAAGGTGGCCGGGCTGTTGACCACCGTGGCCGGGCGGTCAAAGGAATACACCACGTCTTCGGCGGTGAAGTCACTGCCGTCATGGAATTTGACGCCGCGGCGCAGCTTGAATTCCCAGGTCAGATCGTCGATGGCCTTCCACGATTCAGCCAGACCGGGCTTCAGTCGGCCTTTTTCGCGATCGTTATTGATGAGCGCGTCGAACAGGTGCATGGAAGTGTTCACGCTCGGGCCGATGTTCTGGAAATGCGGATCGAGGGTGTTGACTTCGGTGGCGAGGCCGATCTTGAGGTCAGCGGCGTTTGCATGCAGGCACCAGGCGCTGGCGCTCAGCAGGAGCGCGGTGATGAGGGATGGTTTCATTGGTGCTCCGGGAATTAGTTTACGGTCGTGAAGCATTATTACTGGCGCGGCGGGCTATGTCACTGTCATAACTGACGGCGCGGCATTCACTGCATGCGTCGCTATATATTTCGCCCTACCGATTATCACCAATGTTCGTCGTGGCGTCACACCGGTTGCGCCCGCTTCGCATAACGCGCATTGCCTGCGCGGCTGTTCGCCTTGCGTCCCAAATGCTGCGCAATGAACTGCCCCGCATCGACCACAGCATCGAAATCTATTCCGGTCTCGATCCCAAGACCCTGCATCATGTACACCACATCTTCCGACGCCACATTGCCGGTCGCGCCCTTCGCATACGGACAGCCGCCCAGGCCCGCTACAGAGGAGTGAAAAATCGCCACGCCGACTTCGAGGCTCGCATAGATATTCGCCAGCGCCTGACCATAGGTATCGTGAAAATGTCCCGACAAACCCGCCAGCGGAAATTCGTCGGCTGCGCGCAGCATGACGTTCTGCGCGCGAAGCGGCGTGGCCACGCCGATGGTGTCGGCAATATCGATTTCATCGCAGCCGAGCGCGCGCAAACGCCGCACCACATCGGCCACGCTGTCGGGCGAAACTTCCCCCTGGTACGGGCAGCCAAACGAACAGCTGATGCTGCCGCGCAGACGCAGTCCATTTTGTTTTGCCGCCGCTGCCACTTCGGTAAAGCGCGCAATCGATTCGGCGATCGAGCAATTGATGTTCTTTTGCGAAAATGCCTCCGAAGCCGAGCCAAAAATCACCACTTCATCCAGCCCGGCCGCAAGCGCCGCAGTAAACCCCTGCATGTTCGGCGTCAGGCCCGAATACACCACGCCCGGCCGCCGCGTAATACCGGCCATGACCGCCGTCGAGGTGGCCATCTGCGGTACCCATTTCGGCGAGACAAACGAGGCCGCTTCGATGTTCGCGAAGCCGGCCGCAGACAGGCGATCGATCAGCGCGATCTTGATTTCCGCGGGGATGGTTTCGGCTTCGTTTTGCAAGCCATCGCGCGGCCCGACTTCGACAATCTTGACGTGGGTGGGCAGGGCCATTTAAAACTCCTTCAGTGCGGTGGACTACGCCGGCTAGCGGTTCGCTGCGCTCGCGCGCGCCGGGTTCGCGCTGGGCTGATTGCCCGGCTTGTTCGCGCTGGGCCGACTGCCCACCTTGTTCATCAATCAGGCTTCCCGCGGGGGCGTAACAAAGGCCAGCAGTGCAACCCCTTCCACCACCTGATCGCCGACCGCAAAGAAAACCGCCTCAACTACACCGGCCTGGGGCGCGGAAATCGTGTGCTCCATCTTCATCGCTTCCATGATCAGCAGCGGCGCGCCCTTCTCGACTGCGGCGCCTGCTGCCACCAGCACGGCGATGATCTTGCCCGGCATGGGCGCAGTCAGGCGGCCACCTTCGGCTTCGGCTTCACCGGCATGCGCCAGTGGATCAGTCCAGGTCAGCTGCGTGTGCTCGCCGGCGTTGAACACATGCAGTGTTTCGCCGTCGCGCACGACTGTGCCACGCACGGCCAATCCACCGAAGCGGATCGTCAGGCCGTGCGCGTCGTGCCCGTGGTGCCCATCGTGCCGATCGTACGTGTCGGGGACAATGTCGGTGTCGACGCCTGCGTGGTGCATGCGCCAGCCGTTGTCGATGTAGGTCAGGTCGAGCGGATACGCATGCGTTTCACTGAAAAGATCAATCCGGCGCTGCAGGCGGCCGCACATGCGCCAGCCACTGGTGTCCGCCCACGGATCGCCGGCGCTTCGCTGGGGAAGACCGGCGCCGCCCTGAGCGTACGCCGCAGCGTTGCGCTCGGCCAGCAGCAGCGAGGCAGCGGCCAGTGCCAGCGTCGCAGCGGAGGCCGGCCGCAGTTCGGGGAACAGCGTCGCACGATGCCGCTCAATCAGGCCGGTGTCGAGGTCGGCGTTGGCGAACGGTTCACTGGCGATCAAACGCTTGAGAAATTCAATATTGGTCGCCAGCCCGACGATCTGATATTCGGACAATGCCTGCGCCATGCGCGCCAGTGCTTCTTTACGATCATGGCCCCAGACGATCAGCTTGGCGATCATTGGATCGTAAAACGGCGAAATAGCATCGCCTTCACGTACGCCGGAATCGATGCGCACTGCGGCTGGCAGGCCAGGCACACCGCCCAGTTCAAACGTCACCGCCTGCGGCATGCGCGCATGGCGCAGCGTGCCGATCGATGGCAGGAAACCCTTTTCCGGATTCTCCGCATAAATGCGCGCTTCGATGGCGTGGCCATTAATGTGCAGCTCTTCCTGCCGCAGCGGCAGCGTTTCGCCAGCGGCCACGCGCAGCTGCCATTCGACCAGATCAAGCCCGGTGATCATTTCCGTCACGGGATGCTCGACCTGCAGCCGCGTATTCATCTCCATGAAAAAGAACGAGCCATCCTGGTTCGCGATGAATTCGACCGTGCCGGCGCCGACGTAGCCGACTGCCTGCGCGGCCGCGACTGCAGCCTCGCCCATCGCGCGCCGACGTTGTTCCGGCATGTGCGGCGCGGGCGCTTCTTCCAGTACTTTCTGATGCCGGCGCTGGGTCGAACAGTCGCGCTCGAACAGAGTCACGCAATTGCCGTGGCCATCGGCGAATACCTGGATTTCGATGTGGCGCGGACGGTCGAGATATTTTTCCACCAGCACGCGCTCATCGCCGAAGCTGCTCAGCGCCTCACGCTTGCACGATGCCAGGGCGGCCTTGAAATCGGCGCTGTTCTCAACAATGCGCATGCCCTTGCCACCGCCACCGGCGCTGGCCTTCAGCAGCACCGGATAAGCGATGCTGTCGGCTTCTTGCTGCAGCAGATCGGCATCCTGATTCTCACCGTGGTAGCCCGGCACCAGCGGGACGCCGGCTTGCTGCATCAGCGCCTTGGCCGCCGACTTTGAACCCATGGCGCGTATTGCCGCGCCGGGTGGGCCGATGAACACCAGCCCGGCTTTGGCACACGCGTCGGCAAAGTCCGCGTTCTCCGATAAAAACCCATAGCCCGGGTGAATCGCCTGCGCGCCGGTCGCCAGTGCGACCTCGATGATCTTGTCACCGCGCAGATAGCTTTCGCGCGCCGGCGGCGGGCCGATCAATACCGCTTCATCGCACACCGCCACATGTTTTGACGTTGCATCCGCTTCCGAGCAGACCGCCACCGTGCGTATGCCCATGCGGCGAGCAGTCGCGGCAACGCGGCAGGCAATTTCACCGCGATTGGCGATCAGGATTTTTGTGAACATATGCCTGCTTTCTGTGTAGGCTGGCTGTCGGCCTCGGTCGGTTACGTCATAGCGCAGACAGATCGCACCGGGATTTCTGATTAGCTCCTCGCTTGGCAACGCGCATCGGCAGTGCCGTGATCACAGATCAGTTCGTCACATCGCAACGCGCATCCGCCGTGCCGTGCCGGGTATGCATGCCCAGCTTGTTCAACAATTGCCGGTCCGCGTCGCCTTCCGGATTGCCGGTCGTGAGCAATTTGTCGCCATAAAAAATCGAGTTTGCGCCGGCCAGGAAGCACAGCGCCTGCACCGCCTCGCCCAGCTCGCGCCGGCCAGCCGACAAACGCACGCGCGCCTTCGGCATGGTGATGCGCGCGACCGCGACGGTGCGCACGAATTCGAGTGGATCGAGCTTGTCGGTGCCATACAGTGGCGTGCCCTTGACCTGCACCAGGTTATTCACCGGCACCGATTCCGGATACGGCAGCAGGTTCGCCAATTGCGCGATCAGTCCGGCGCGTCCTTCGCGCGTTTCGCCCATGCCGACGATGCCGCCGCTGCACACCTTGATGCCGGCGCCGCGCACGCGGCCCAGCGTATCGAGGCGGTTTTCGTAATCGCGCGTGGTGATGATGTCGCCGTACAGTTCCGGCGAAGTGTCCAGATTGTGATTGTAGTAATCGAGGCCGGCGTCCTTCAGGCGTTCGGCCTGTCCGCTGCCGAGCATGCCGAGCGTGGCGCAAGTTTCCATGCCCAGTTCCTTGACGCCGCGGACCATTTCTTCGACGCGCTCAAGATCGCGGTCCTTGGGTTCGCGCCACGCCGCGCCCATGCAGAAGCGCGTGGCGCCCTGCTCGCGCGCCGCGCGTGCGGCGCTCAGGACTTCTTCGAGCGGGAGGATTTTCTGCGCCACGACTTCGGTGTCGTAGCGCGCGGCTTGCGGGCAGTAGCCGCAGTCTTCCGGGCAGCCGCCGGTCTTGATCGACAGCAGGGTAGCGAGTTCAACTTCTTTGGGGTCCCAATGTTCGCGATGTACCGTCTGCGCGCGGAACATCAGGTCGTTGAACGGCAGGTTGAACAGCGCGACGATCTCGTCGAGCGGCCAGGCTTGCGGAGCAGCCGGCGACACGGCGGGGGCGCTGCGATGCGCATGAAATGTTATTGGATTCGACGACATGAATGGCTTCCTTATCAATACTTCAATGCTGTGTAACTCACGGTGCGCGCTTGCCCGGCCAGCCGGGCAAACACGAAAAATCCAGATGCGCCGCCGCCAGCGCGGCCGATGGTGCGGACAGGCGCGGCACATAGCCCAGCAGCGGCGCATTGATACGCGCTGCGATCGCCTCGATATTGGCCGGCGCATGCGGCATGCCGAGCTGAACCGCATTCGCGACCCAGCCGGCGATCTTCAGCCCGCGCCCTGCTATCGCCTCGGCAGTCAGCAGCGCGTGGCTGATACAGCCCAGCCGCAGGCCGACCACCAGCACCACCGGCAAATCCAATTGTTCGGCCAGGTCGGCGGTATCTTCGGTGTCGGACAGCGGCACGCGAAATCCGCCCACGCCTTCGACCACGATTGCATCGGCCTGCGCCTCGATCTGCCGGTAGCAGGCGAGGATCTGCCCGAGCTCGATGATAACGCCTTCCAGCGCCGCCGCGATATGCGGCGCGGCTGGTTCGCGCAGCAGGTAGGGCGTGCTCAGGGCAGTCGGCAGAGGCAGGCTGGCGGCCTGCGCGAGCTGATCGGCGTCGTCATTGTGCCAGGCGCCATTGCGCCACTCGGCGCCGGCTGCCACCGGCTTCATGCCGGCGGCGCGCACGCCGGTTTGCGCCAGTGCGTGCAGCATCGCCGAGGCGACCAGGGTCTTGCCGATTTCGGTGTCGGTGCCGGTGATGAAATAGCGGCTCATGTGGGCGACTCCGTGACATGCGGCGCGGTGGCGCCCGGAGCGCAGGACTTTCCCGCGTAGCCAGCGGACGTCAGTGCATCGCGTGAGCCGGATGCAGCGGGTGCAGCGGCCTCAAGCGCAATCAACGCCGCGGCAAGAAGCTCGACCTCCTGCATTGTATGGGCGGCACTCAAAGTAACGCGCAAGCGCGCAGTACCGGGAGGGACCGTGGGCGGACGAATTCCAGGCGCCCAGAAGCCCGCAGCGTAGAGCTTTGCGGCGGCGTCCATGGTCGCATCGTTGGCGCCGATAACGACGGGTTGCACGGCGGTGTCCGACGCCAGCAAACGCCATTTTTCGAGCTTCAGCGAATTCCTGAAATGCGCGATCAGCGCCTGCAAATGTCCGCGGCGTTCAGCGCCTTCCGCGCCGCTGATCAAATCGAGGCTGGCCAGCAGCGCATGCGCCAGCGCCGGTGGCGCGGCAGTCGTGTAAATGTAGGGCCGCGCGCGTTGCACCATCCATTCGATCACCGTTTCATGCGCAGCGACAAATGCGCCGCCGACGCCGGCCGCCTTGCCCAGCGTGCCCATGTAAATCAGATACGGCGAACGCAACGCGAAGTGTTCGAGCGCACCGCGACCATGCGCGCCGAGCACGCCGAAGCCGTGCGCGTCGTCGACCAACAGCCAGGCGCCGTGCTGTTCACACAGTGCCAGCAATGCCGGCAAAGGAGCCAGGTCGCCGTCCATGCTGAATACGCTGTCGGTGACGACAATCCTGGTCGCAGCCTTGCTCGCCGCCAGTTTGTCCGCCAGCGCCGCGACATCACCATGCGGATAAACCTGCACCTTCGAGCGGGACAGCCGCGCGCCATCAATCAACGAAGCATGATTCAACGCCTCGGAAAAAATCTCCGCCTCGGGACCGCCGAGCGCGCTCAGCACGGCAAGATTGGCCATGTAGCCGGTGCAGAAAGTCAGGGCGCGCGCAGCATCCAGATGCGGTGCGACAAACTCGGCCAGCCGCTCTTCCAGCTGCGCATGCGCAAGTGTATGGCCGCTGATCAGATGCGAAGCGCCGCTGCCGACGCCGTACAGCGTCGCGCCCTCCTGCAATGCTGCGACCAGGCGCGGATGCGCGGCCAGTCCGAGGTAATCATTGCTGCAGAAAGCCAGCATGGCGCGCCCGTCGACCTGCACGCGCGGCGCGCAGGGGCTCTCGGCAATACGCCGTTTGCGGCGCAAACCGCGCGAATCGAGCGCAGCCAATTGCGCGCTCAGTCCGGCCAGCAGGGAGGTCGTCATGCGTGCATCACTTTTTCAAAAACGCGCTGGGTGCGCTGGGCCAGGCCGGCGATTTCTTCATCATCGAGAATATACGGCGGCATCAGGTACACCGTGCGACCGATCGGGCGCAGCAAGAGTTCATTGTCCAGCGCGCAGCTGAAAAAGCGCCGCGAAAAAGTTGCATCGTCGGTCTGCGCATCGAAGGCCCAGATCATGCCGCGCTGGCGGAAATGTTTGACCTGCGCGTGTGTTGCCAGCGGTGCGAGCGCGGCAGTCAATTTGGCGGCGTTGACGCGATTCTGCGCCAGCACATCGTCCTGCTCGAAAATATCCAGCGTGGCCAGCGCGGCGCGGCAAGCTAGCGGATTGCCGGTGTACGAATGCGAATGCAGGAAGCCGCGCGCAATGTCGCGATCATAAAACTGCTGGTAGATCGCATCGCGCGTCATCACCAGCGAGAGCGGCAGATAACCGCCGCTGATGCCCTTCGACAGACACAGGAAGTCGGGCCAGATGCCGGCCTGTTCGCAAGCGAAGAAGGTGCCGGTGCGGCCGCAGCCGACTGCGATTTCATCGGCGATCAGATGCACGTTGTAGCGGTCGCACAGCGCGCGCAAGCCGCTCAGGTAAGCTGGATCATGCATGGCCATACCGGTAGCGCATTGCACCAGCGGCTCGACGATGAAGGCGGCGATTCTGTCGGCGCGCTCATTGAACAGTTTTTCTACCGCATCCAGCGCACGGCGAGCAACGTCGGCGGCGCTTTCGCCTTCTTTGGCATTGCGTGCATCGGGCGATTCGACCACATGCACGGATTGCAGCATCGGCCCGTAAGCGTCGCGGAAAATTTTGACATCCGTGACGGCCAGCGCGCCTATCGTCTCCCCGTGATAGCTGCCCTTGACGCAGACGAATTCGCGCTTGCCGTCGAGGCCGGCATTGCGCCACGCATGAAAACTCATCTTCAGCGCGATCTCGACCGCCGAGGCGCCGTCGGAGGCATAAAAGCAGTGGCCCAGCACGTCGCCGGTCAATTTCGCCAGCCGTTCGGACAGAGTGATCACCGGCTCGTGCGTGAAGCCGGCCAGCATGGCGTGCTCAAGGCGGTCGAGCTGGTCCTTCAAGGCCGCGTTAATGCGCGGATTGGCATGGCCGAACAGGTTCACCCACCACGAGCTGATGCCGTCGAGGTAGCGCTTGCCGTCGACATCGAACAGCCACGCGCCGCGACCATGACTGACCGGGATCAGGGGAATGGTTTCGTGGTGCTGCATCTGTGTGCAGGGATGCCAGACGCTGTGCAGGCTGCGGGTGACCCAGTCGGTTTTGTTATTTGAATTCAAAAACTGCTCCGTAAATTGCTGCTGTTTAAGCCTACTGCGCCTGAAATATCTGCTCACTGTAGGGCTCGGCAAGGCCGGCGTTTTACGCTACCAATCGATCCACCCGGGCTTGCGCTTCTCGAGAAATGAACGCACGCCCTCGCGGCCCTCATCCGACGCCCGTATCGCCGCGATCTTGTACACCGTATCGGCGATCAGGTTTTCGGTCAGCTTCACGCCGGCCACGTCCTGCACCAGCTGCTTCGCTTCACGTATTGCATTCGGACTGCCCGCCAGCAGCGACTGGACGATCGCCCCGACCTTCGCATCCAATTCATCAGCAGACACGACTTCATGCACAAAGCCGATGCGCAACGCCTCGGCGGCGCTGAACCGTTCGGCTGTCAGAAAATACCGCCGCGCCGCATTCTCGCCCATCGATTTAATCACGTAAGGCGAAATCGTTGCCGGCACCAGGCCCAGCCGCACTTCTGACAGACAAAAGTTCGCTGACTCCGCCACCACTGCGATATCACAGGCCGCCACCAGCCCCATGCCACCCGCATAACAGTCGCCCTGCACGCGCGCCACGACCGGCTTGGGACAGCTGTGGATTACCCGCAGCATCTCCGCCAATTGCGCTGCATCGGCCAGGTTCTTGTCATGGCTGTAATCAGCCATTTTTTGCATCCAGTTCAGGTCGGCGCCGGCGCAAAACGCCGGCCCGCGCGCCGCCAGCACGATCACGCGCACGGACGGCTCCTTGCCCAGCGCGCGGAACGCGGCGGCGATCTCGGTGATGGCTACTTCATTAAACGCGTTGCGCACGTCAGCGCGGTTCAGCGTGACCGTGGCCACGTGATCCTGGACTTCGACTTTCAGGGTGGTGGGATTCATGGTGTTTGCTTCCAGACGACATTGTCGTCCACTGCGTATAGTTGGCATTCGGCCGCAGCCGACTTGCGACACATCTCCAGCACGCGATTTGTCGCATCGCGCGCCGAATAATAAGCGTATTCGCCGCGCGGCCCGATAGCAAACGCGCGCGGCACATCCATTCTCAGAAAACGTTGGTATCTTTGGCGCGCCTCGGCATCCAGGCGCGGCACCCGCGCGACTTCTTCCAGCCGCGCAAAATTGGTCGGTGCGGGCGCACCCTCGCTGCGCGGAATCGTGTATCCCTGCCGGCGCAGGAAGTCGTCAACGATGGGCCGCCATATCCTGAAACCACTGCCAAACAGGCCGTGGCCGTCGGCCCCAAATGGCGGCAAGGCGTGGAATTCGCCGATTCCACCACTTTCCTTGAACGCAGCGAACCATTGCTCGGGAAAGCCGTTGCTAAAGTAGCGGTCGTTTGCGGTATATACCCATAAGGTCGGCAGGCGCGCAGTCTTGCCATAGCCGGCGTAGAGCGCCCGTAGTGCGTCCGGCTCGCAGGGGGTGCCCGGGCGTATATCGGGATTACCACCACTGCCGCCGGCAAAATTGATGATCGCCGTAACGCCCTCGGGCTGCTTGGCCGCCAGGGCGATCGACGTCATGCCGCCATACGATTGACCAAGAATCACCACCCGGCTTGGATCGGCGAAGCGCTGCGCCCTGGCATGGCGCAGCAGGTCGAGCGTGCTGGTGGCCGCGGCTTCAAAGCCAGGCGCGTATTGTTTGCCGTGACAG
>Ga0326735_1000349_pt1 | contig 11275 bp, 6 predicted proteins | sample 37_GP2_1092_FD_207945 | JGI IMG/M metagenome (GOLD analysis project Ga0326735, IMG submission 207945) | Glacier ice microbial communities from Ngari, Tibet, China - 37_GP2_109.2 | ecosystem: Environmental > Aquatic > Freshwater > Ice > Glacier | place: China: Ngari, Tibet | collected 2018-07-31
GCGTGGTGTACCGCACGGGGTACCCAGGTGTGCTGTTAAAACTTAGCCGGCGGCCATTGGCCGAAGTACGGGTGCAATCCTGGTTCAGCCACGTGTGCTGGGTCGCGCGACAGCCACTCGAAGGCCTGCATATTGCATCTCCCGTCGCCCTGATTGAGGGCAAGCATAATCCTGGTTATGTAATGGAGTTGATGGATGGCCTGGAACCGCTCACCGAGTTGCTGGAACAATCGATGCGGGCGGTGCAGGAGGGAGAAGGCCTCGCAGGATTCAAGGCCAGTGGCGGCATTGCGCGGCGCGTGCGGCTACTGGCGAAGTTGGCCCGGATAATAGCCGACCTGCACGGTCGCGGTCTTGCTTATGGTGACCTCTCTCCAGCGAACGTGTTCGTGTCGAAATCCATTGAGCACGATGAAGTATGGCTGATCGACAGCGACAACATCAGCGTGTCGAGCCGGGAAGGCGGCCAGAAGATTTGGTCGCCCCAGTTTGGCGCACCGGAAATCTTGCGAGGACACTCCGGTATCAACAGTCTTACGGACTCCTGGAGTTTCGGTATCCTGGCGTTCCAACTGATCAGTTTGACACATCCGTTCAAGGGCGATCTGGTGGACCAGGGCGCGGCCGAAATCGAAGAACAAGCCTTGCGCTACGAACTCCCCTGGATAGATCATCCGACCGACCGGCGCAACAGTTTTTCCGGCAGCCTTCCGCGCGACGAGTTGCTCACTGTCCGCCTGCGGGTGTTGTTCGAGCAGTGCTTCAATGCCGGCCTCGACGAGCCAGGCGAGCGTCCCTCGATGGCAGCGTGGGCTGAAGGGTTCGAGGCGGGCGTCGCACTTCTGGCGCAATGCGACCCAGAGCTTGGCTGCGGCAGCAATTTTCTGTTCAATCCGCGTGCCCAGTGCTCGTTCTGTGGCATCACCGTGCATCCTGCGCACCACCTCTTGATGCGTCACGTCGTGTTCGCACCGTTGGCCGACTTGGGAGAAGGCGCCACTGAACAGGATCAATGGATTCCGACATCCGACGTGCAGGTCTTGCAGGACTTGCATGATGTCGAGTTGCGCTCGTCGCCGGTCGGTACCTCGACCTATGCTGACAGCCCGGTGGTCTGCCGCCTGTATCTGGACGATGCTGGCCTTCATGTCACCCCCACCTCCTTGTTGCCGCTGTTTCTGGCCAAGGTGAACGGCGGCGGGGCAATCAAGTTGAGCAAGCCCTTCTTGCTAAAGCGCGAATGGCAACTCGGTTCAACCGTCTCACTGCATATCGGTAACCCTGCGTCCTTGCATGCCGTGTGGCGCTTCAAGTGGTGATGGAATCATGAAACTGGCAGACTTTCCGCTTCTTTGTCCTGAAGTATTTAGTGTCGAGTTAGAACGCACGGCGGCTGTCGTCTGGGACGTGAATGCCGAGGTCAGGTTCTGGTCCGACGCGGGCATATTCTGGCTTGCGCAAGGTGGCGCACCAGTTACGGTGATTCCCAAATCAGCGGGCTTGGCAACCCGGCTCGAACGCAAGGAGTTGCCATGGCTGCTGCGCAGCGTGCGCGGCGACATCGCTTACCTGCAGTGTGCCGAACCTGCGGACTGGATGCGGCTGGATGCGCCGCTCGATTTGTGCGTCGATGAACGCATTGCCGAGCAATTGTCCCGGGATCAATTCATTCCACGTGCCGACGTTGCGCTTGCGATCAAGTGGTGCGAAAACGCCTTGCTGATCGAAGGTCTTCCTCAACGGCTGGCTGCGGTGCGCTTCGATGCGGTCGCGCCCGGCGAATGGCAAATAGCAGGCAACTTGTGGCGTGCCGACCTGCAGCGAACCGACGAAGGTAAAGTAATTATCAGGCGCATCGCGCGCTCTGCGCAGGAACCCGGATCCTGGACCCTGGTCGAGGGGACTATCCGCTTTGCCGACGTGTCGGTAGCGACCCAGTTGATGAGCGAAAACCAGCAGGCTCTGCTGCGCCAGGCGGTGCAGACCAATGGCGATTACGTAGACCTTTGGAAGAAGTACAGTGACATGGAATGGCAGCAATCGTTGCGTCAGGCCGGAGCGTTGGGTGTACTGCCGTACAAGAAATGCGAGGAGGCTTCGGACGAGGGCGGGTTGTACCGATTTGCCGTCGATTCCGATGAGCTGACCAAGTTCAAGAAGGCATGGCTTGAGCTGGAGGGCGACGGCTCGTTCGCGCTGGAAGCGCAGGCCATCCAGCCTGACTGGCATTCGACCCATTACCAGAATCTGACTGGAAACGAAAGCAACTGGCGCTTTCGCGGACGCCCCCGCTTTGAGCGCAGTTCGGTATTGATTGAGTCCGACCGCAGGGCGCCGCCGGAGGGGTTTCTCTATCTTTCCCTTACCGGTGACCGGACCGTGCAGGAACGCCGCCAGAAAGCGCTACAGAACATCAGCATGCAGCCGCGCTCGCTGAAGTTGCGCTACATTTTGCAAGGGGTCGATGTGCCGGTTTCGCGCACGGCTCGGCATGAACCTATGACTGCCGCAGCACGTGATTGCTTCAAACCAGGCCGCGCGACGGCAAGTCAGGAGGCGGCGATCCGTACTGCTTTGGAAACGCCGGATATCGCGTTGATCATCGGTCCCCCCGGCACTGGCAAAACCCAGGTGATCGCCGCCCTGAGTCGCATGCTGGCCGGGACTGGCGGCGAAGGCGGAGTCCAGCATCAGGTGCTGATCACCAGTTTTCAGCATGACGCTGTCGAAAATGCACTGGACCGGACTCGCGTGTTCGATCTTCCGCCCATCAAAGTGGGTTCCAATCGACACGGCGAGAGGGCTGACCCGGTGCAGCGCTGGTGCGTACAAAAATACGAAGAACTGGGCCAAACGCTGGAAGAGCGCGAAGCGCGCGAGCCACATGTCGGCCTCTTGAACAGTCTGTACCGGAACCTGGCCACGTTGCGCCACGCTCAGCTCGATCCCGACGAGCGCGCCCGCTTGCTGCGTGACGCCGGAGCCCTGCTGCAGGAGTTGGAACAATCGCATCGGATCCGCCTGTCGCGGGTCTTGCAGGATGAATGGCAGCAATACCTTGCGCGGATGCCAGTAGTAACTGCCCCCCGGCAGGCACTAACCGGCAAGCTTCGCGCGCGTGCCCTCAGGCTCGTACGCGCTATTCGCGTCACATCGGTCGGGTTCGCCGATGACGGGCCCGACCGTGCAGCGGCGGCCAAGGCGGCACTGCGTGCATCCGGCGCCGCAGTTGCAGCGCCGGACCTGATCGCGTTGGCTGAACTCGAGAAAAAACTGGCGCTGGATCCGGCCGAAGCGGCAGAAGCTGCCGTCTTGCGCGAGCGCCTGGTTGACTTTTTTCGCGCCGAATATCGCCCGGCGGTGATCCTCCATCGCCTCGATGCTGAAGGGCAGCGCCTGGTCGGTGCCATCGAGGATGCACTCGCCGAGAAACTGAAGAGCTCGCGGCTGGGCGTCAGCGGCGTGCTGACGCGCTATCGTGACGCTTTCATTAATCACCCGCTTCGGACCCGCGAGACGGTGCGCAGCTATGCGATGGTCGTAGGCGCGACCTGCCAGCAGTCAGCGGGCGTCGAAATGGCGAGTCTCAAGAGCCTTGGTGGTATCGGCGATGCCGGCATCGTGTTCGATACGGTCATTATCGACGAGGCTGCGCGTGCCAATCCGCTCGATCTGTTCATTCCAATGTCGATGGCCGGAACGCGCATCATCCTGGTCGGCGATCACCTCCAATTGCCGCATCTGTTGGAGCCGGAGGTCGAGGACGAGGTGGCACAAGTGCATGATCTGAATGGCGCGCAGCGCAAAGCATTCGCCGAGAGCCTGTTCGAACGGCTGTGGCGCCAGTTGAAGGCACGCAGCGACCAGGACAGCTTCCCCAGAGTGGTGATGCTGGACATGCAATTTCGCATGCATCCGCTTCTTGGCAAGCTGGTGAGTGAGCAGTTCTATGAGAAACAAGGGTTGCCGGCATTGAAACCAGGACGCGATGTGTCCGCATTTATGGACGATATCCCGGGGTATGAGCACAAGGTCTGCGGCTGGCTCGATGTGCCACTAAGCCGGGGGCAGGAAGCCCGCCGCGGCAGCAGCCGCATCCGGCCAGCGGAGGCTCAGCGCGTTGCAGTCGAGGTCAAGCGGTTGCTTGATAAAGGTGAGTCAAACCTGTCAATTGGTGTGATTACCTTCTACAGCGCGCAGCGTGACTTGATTTTCGAGGAGTTGGCGCAGCTCGGGATCACCGAACGCGACTCCGAAACCGGCGCCTGGCAGGCCAGCGCACCTTGGAATGGAGTGACTGCCGAAGGCGATGAAAAGCTGCGGATCGGCACGGTCGACGCCTTCCAGGGCAAGGAGTTCGATGTGGTTTTATTATCCGTCGTGCGCGCTAACGCGCGGGTGCTGCCTGCGGGAGACGACGCCGTGGCCTACGAGAAGGCAGCGAACAGCAAGTTCGGCCACTTGCGGCTCAGTAACCGGATGAACGTGGCAATGAGCCGGCAGCGCAGCCTGCTGGTCGCCGTTGGCGACCGCGCCATGTCCACCGGTGCCGAAGCCGAGCAAGTGGTACCGGCGCTGGCTGCTTTCATGGCGCTTTGCGAAGGAGGGCACGGTGTTGTTCGCTGACCGATATCTATATTTGGAACGCAAGGCCACGTTGGACGGCAGGCAAAGCCTGCTGTGGCCGGCCTACGCGTGGAAAGTGCTGTTTCCGTCAGACGAGCAACGACTCGGCGTCAATCTGTTCCAGGAAGCCATTCTCGGCTTGCTTCGTGCCGGTGAACGCGACACGGCGCAACTTGCCCGGTTGCTGGCGCTTGATCCGGAGCTGGTGCTCTACATTATCGCTACCCAGTTGCAGCCAAACGGTTGGCTGGACGCGCGCCTGAAGCTTACTTCGTACGGTGAGAAACTGCTTGACGCCGCCGAGGACCGCCGGCTCAACCTGAAACTTGGTTACGCGTTCCAGTGTGCGGTCACAGGCGCGTGGTTGCCGCGATTTGTGACTGGACTTGCGGAAATTCGCCCCCGCGACTTCGATGACCGGGGGCGCCCCTCATTCTTGCTTGACCGTGAACGCGGATGGGTCGACCGGCCGTTCATCATCCAGGACGTCATACGCAAACCCGGCTTCGACGTCGGCGCCATGAACGAGGCGTATCGCGCGTACCGCAAGGACCTTTCCGCTGCGCGCAGGCGTGACCATCAGGCGGACGACGACATGAATTTCCAGTCGATCGACGCGGTCGATCCTCAGCCGACGCCGGTTTACCTTTGGTGCGAACTGTACCGGGACGAGGCAGAGGCACAGCCGTGGCTGGTGAGCGATCCTTTCCGGCTGCGTAAGGCGGCGGCTTGGCTGCGCAAGCCCTTGCTCGAACTGGCCCCGGAAAACCGTGGCCTGCTCCATAAAATGCAACGCCTGGTAGGCGCTCCCGATGGCACGCAGTCGGCCGAGGAGTGGTTGCGCCAGATCGAAGAGGGTGCGGAATTAGCCGTATGGAGCGATTACCCGTTCATTTCAAAGCACGCGCTGGTGCTCGAGCACCTGATGCGCTTGCTGCGTCAGAAAAAAAAGGTCGAAAGCCAGTTTCGCGTGAATGGCGAAGATCTCGGCTTGCTGGCGGGGGAAGCCTACAACCTGATCGAGGCAGTACTCAAGTGGATGCTGAAGCGATGGGCAGGCGATACCGTCGCCTGGCCCAAGTCGGCATGGAAGCGCGAGCAGGCCAAGCTTGAATTCCGGGCTCTGGGACTTGAGGCGGTGTCCCCCGTGCTGGTTGAGCAACTGGCTGGACAACCACGAAAAGCGATTGCCGGCGCCATCGACGCGCAGAGCGGATCGTTCAAGGCATTGCTTGCCGGCGCTGTGTTCTGTGCTGCCGTACACCGGGATCATCCTTTTCGCAACCTTCCTGCCGCGACACTGAGGCTCAACCAGTTGCCTCCGCTGGCCGATTTCCGCAATGGGGCCGCCGGCCACGCCTCGGGCAACAAGGTCTCCGCAGATGAAGTTCTCGACCGAAGCCGTTTTGCCATCGAATGGATGGCGTTGTTCCAACCTTGGTATTGATAATCATGGCAAAAAATAAAAGAAGAAGTTCGATTCCAGTTCCGCAGCAGGCGACTGCTGCTGCGCAGAAGCCAGGCCTCAAGCTGAGCGGCCTGCTCCATGCGGTGAGTAACGTGGCGGAAGTATTGCAGGCACCCAAACCGGATTGGTCCGAACAGCTGTTTGAAGACTTACATGCTGCTCTCATGGAGGAGCGGCGGGACGAATTCCGGGCGGTATTGGTAGATTTCATGCAGATTGGCAAGAACGCGAGCGCTGCGGTCGAGCGCGCGGCGTTGCACGCCAGTGAGTACGAAGCCAAGCTTGCATTGCTCAACGACCGAAACGCAGCACTCGGCTCCAGGGCCGAGGCACTCGATCGGCTCGGCATCGCGCTGGAACAACGCGAGGAAAAATGTAGTGCACGTGAACCCTTGCTGCTCAAGCAAGGCGCCGACCTCGCTATTCGCGAAGAGAACGCTGCAGGCGGCTTTCTCAAGGAACGGGTCGAAGCCACCAGGCAGTTGCACATCGACCTCGATGCGTTGACCGGTCAGCGGCTTGACTTGCAGGCGGAACTTGGTCGGATCAGCGAAAACAGCCGGCAAGACCTTGAAAAAAAGGTTGGTGAACAATTGCAGGTTATCCGTGACCGGGAGCTGACGCTCGACCAACAGGCAGCGCAGCAGGATGCCGCCGCGGCGCGCATCGCGTCAGCCGAGCGCACTTTTCGTCGCGAAAGAATGAGCAGCGAAGTAGTCGAGGCGATGATCAGAGGCGAACTCGAAGCCGAGTTTGTGGCCACGCGCGCAGACAAGGACGCGGCAATCGCCAAGCTTGGGCAGCAGATCATGCGGCTGCGTGGCGACAACGATGCGCTCAACGAGAAAATCGATGAATACCGCGACATGGAAGACGTCCTGGAAGGGCGCCCGCCCGCCATTGTGCTTGATGAGCTCGATGAACTTCGGCGCACGCTTGCCGACAAGGTACACACTATCCGGGAGTTGGAATCGGCGCGCGCTCGCGATGACAGCGACGCGATACGGGCCGATCGCGATCGGCTGGTCGAGGAACTGCGTGCGCTGCGCCCGGAGCTGGCCGATTTGCAGCAGCAGAATCAGCGCGACCGGATGGGCGCCATGGAGAAGGAGCAATGGGCGCTCGACAAACGGATGCTCCAGAAAAGCAAGGAGTTGTTGGAAAAGGGCCTGATCGAGCTGGAGGGGCGTATCCGGAGCTTGACCGACGACGTCCAGCATCAGGGCGCCTTCCCCGAACTTGGCCGCATGGACGGCGACAATGCGTTGCAGCTGGCGGCATCGGTGCAATCGATCGATGACCTGAAACTCTTCACTGAAGAATTGCGTGATCGGATCGCCGCCAGCCAGCCGGGCAACCCGCTGTACTTCAGTCTGGACGATTTGCAGCTGTTTGTCGGCGGACTGGCGATGAGTCAGCTGCATGTGTTCCAGGGGATCAGCGGAACCGGCAAGACCAGCCTGGCGAAGGCGTTCGCCGAGGTCGTTGGCGGAAAATGTACGGACATCGCGGTCCAGGCCGGATGGCGCGACCGCGCCGACTTGCTCGGGCATTACAATGCGTTCGAAAAACGCTATTACGAAAAGGATGCCTTGCAGGCGCTGTATCGTGCCCAAACTCCCGCTTGGGCAGACCGCATCAATGTCATCCTGCTCGATGAGATGAACCTTTCGCGCCCCGAGCAATACTTTGCCGACTTTCTGTCTGCGCTCGAGAAAGAGCCGCACCAGCGCGCGATTTCGCTGATGGAGTCGGCGCCACCGAACCCACCCAGGCGCCTTCAGGACGGCCGCACCATCCTGTTGCCCGAGAATGTATGGTTCATCGGTACCGCGAACCAGGACGAAACCACCAATGAACTTGCCGACAAGACCCATGACCGCGCGTTTGTCATGGAGTTGCGCTCGCGCCACAAAGGGCAGCAGTTCGTGCCGCGCAAAGGTTTGGGCCGAGTAAGTTATTCGTTCCAAAGCCTGAAGGCTGCGTTTGAAAAAGCGCGCAATACCCACCGCAAGGAAGTACAGTTGCTGCTCGAGTTCCTTGGGGAAAGCGAGCTGACCAGTGTGCTGGAATTGCGCTTCGGGCAAGGCTGGGGGAATCGCCTTGAGCGCCAGGCGCTTCAATTCCTGCCCGTGGTCAAGGCGGCAGGTGGTACCTTCGAGATGGCGTTGGATCACCTTCTGGCTACGCGCATGTTTCGGGCGGGCAAGGTCACCGGACGGTATGACGTCCGGGTGGAAGACCTGCGCGCGGTCGAGAGGGCGCTGATCGACACCTGGAGCGGCTTGTCAAGCGCTGGCGACCCACAGAACTGCCTGCGAGCAATCGAGAAAGACATAAAGCGACTGGAGCGCGGCGGATGAGAGTGTTCGATCGCCATGAGGGTGTCGAGGTCGATCTACCAAAAGAAATCGATCCGGGGCGCTTCCGCCTGCTAGCGGACGCTGAGTTAACTGCTGATGTGCGCCTGCGCGCGGGTCAGGTGGTGCTGGGTGACACCTGGCGTGACTTCCTGATGGCGGACGGCGCCGCAGTAATCAAGCCGATTGGACGGCCCGGAGTGACGGCGGGTCGGCTCGACTTGCTTGAGCTGGCAGTCTCGACCCTTGCGAGTGCCCCAGAGGACGAGCGTGTTTCGCCGCTGATGCCGGCGGCGGTCGGCGGATTGGCCGAACTGGGCGAGCTCGAACGGACCTTGCTTGAACACATTTCGCACCTACGGGAAATCAACCAGCGCCCGCGCATGAGCATGCATTACGAATCCGAGGTGGCGCCGCTGTCGCGGGTGCGCAAGCTTGCTCCTGGCGCAATTGCTCATCTTGCTGCTCACTCGGAGGATTGGCATCGGCGCACGCTCTCGGGGATTCAGCCGAAGCGCATCCTTGGACTGTTCAGCGAGGATGATTTGACGATTTACGAAAATCGGGTCTACGCGCGTCTGCTGGAAAAGCTGGGAGATTACATCACTCGCCGGCTGGATCATGTGGCGGAACTGGTGAAGCAGTGCGATGAGGCGCTGCTTCTTGATAACGCCGAGGACCTTGACTACAGGCTGAGAACGGAGTTGTACGCTCTATGGGGCGACGCGTTTTCTGGCGAGGAAACGCAGCGCCTCCTCGATGCGTCCAAAGGAACAATGCAGACTCTCGAAAGCCTGGGCAAGCAGGTTAACGTCCTGCGCAATGGGACGCTGTACCTTGGCGTACCGCGGAACCTGCGGGTGCCTGAACAACTTCGCGAAACCAATATCCTTCAGCATGACCAACATTACCGCCACCTGCGCACGTTGTGGCTGCTCCATCAGCAACGGAAGTTTGGCAAGCCGCTGACGGCGCGTGAGGCCGTGGATAAGAATCTGAAACTGTTTGAAGACTACACGCTCTACGTGGGCATGCTCTGCCGCAGGGTGATGGCTGAATTCAAATTGCTGGACCGCCAAAGTGGCGAGTGCTGGTTCGCGGGCAGGCAGGTCACGTTCTTTCGCCAGGACGATGAGTGGTGTCTTGATTTCGGCGAGGTAAGGCTGGTCATCGTGCCCGTCTTGGGCCATGAGGCGCCGCGCGCCAATGCTGGAGCACGCACCCAGCGGCGCGTACTCGTGTCATTGCTCGCCCCTGACGGCGAGGAGCAGCGGGAGGGCATGCCCGACAGTACGTACATCATTGTGAACCCTGGCGATTTTTATGGACTTGAAAAAATCAGGATGGTATTCGAGGCATTCCTCTGGCGAGAAGCGTTTTCCCAGTATGGCAAGCCAATCGGGCGACTTCCGGACAAAGCGGCGAAATGGCTGCAGGCGAAGGGTCTGGTGCAAGGCGAGAACAATCAGCGACTTGCCATGCTCAGGCCGCTGTTCCCAAAGGACGAGTTCGAGTTCTCGGAATTGTTGAAATCGGAAAACCTGAACGAGCAGACGCGGGCATCGATACGTCACTGCGCAGAAAACCTGCGTGCACTCTCATCGTGCCGGGAGTGTGGGGCGCGCGCAAGTTTCTCAGCCAGTACGCTCGGCTTTCAGGCACGCTGCCCGAGTTGCTCTGCGAGCTGGCGGCTATGGACCGAGCAGGGAAAGCGCATAGCAGAATTGTCGGTTGAGAGTTCCGCCGCTCGTATATTCCTTTCTCAGGGAGCACGGTATCTTCGATTACCTCTGTCGTGATTTGCTTCCCAAAGAAAACTGAACATGGGTCATATTTCATGCGCAGACCAATTATCGCAATCCCAGGCAGATCGTCGAAAAGCTGTCCTCGATCGGTGCCGCAGCGGGTAAGGTCGAGGCGGGCAGCCCTTTCCTGGGGGCCGACATTGACGTCCTCACTTATGCCGCCGGCGATACGCAGAAGATGTATGAACAGACCAGGCAGGCGATCACGCTATGCAGGCAGGGCGGATTCAACGATGGCGACATCGCCCTGGTCTCGTACTGCGGCCGCGAGAAATCGGCCCTGCTGCATCTGGATGCCTTGGGCGCGGATACGTTGATATCCTTTACAGGCGAATACGACGGTGCCGGGCATCCGATATTTCGAAACGGGGCCATTCTGGCCGAGTCGGTGTACCCTTCAAGGGGCAGTCGGCTCAGGCAGTCATCTTTGCCGAGATCGATTTCGAAGTGCTCGATGAACGTCAACTGCGCAAGCTTTTCGTCGGCATGACGCGTGCGCGCTTGAAGCTGATTCTGGTGATCAGCGAGTTCGCGGCAGGGATGCTTCTTGAACGAATTTAGTGCCGACGGTGTGGTGAGTTGGCACAATTGCACCTGCTCCTGCCAATGAAGTCTATTTCTTCGCGGCAGCAGGTTATTTCAAGGAGTGGCGCAAAAGCTCCAACAAAAGATCCACATTTTTCAAGCAATAACACGGACTCTGAACCGTGCAATAACACGAAATCTAAACCGCGCAGTAACATGGGATAGGAGCGATGAAAACAACGGTTTGTATTTCGCTGTTGATTGCACTTATTTTCTAATCCGGTTCGACGCTTTCAGGAGATTGCAGCGCAGACCGGCGTTGTTGCACGGATACCGTTGAACTCCGGTAAAGTGCGCGTGATCTGTAAGCATCCAACCGTCCCACCTATCAATGCCATGATCGCCTCGCCATACTCCGATTTTCATTTTGGAGATCGTGATGAAGGCAATCGTACGCAGGGCGTTATGGAAAGAGCGGGTCCAGCAATGGC
>Ga0326735_1000350_pt1 | contig 11237 bp, 7 predicted proteins | sample 37_GP2_1092_FD_207945 | JGI IMG/M metagenome (GOLD analysis project Ga0326735, IMG submission 207945) | Glacier ice microbial communities from Ngari, Tibet, China - 37_GP2_109.2 | ecosystem: Environmental > Aquatic > Freshwater > Ice > Glacier | place: China: Ngari, Tibet | collected 2018-07-31
TGGCGCCGATGGCCTGGCGCCGGCGCTGGGCACGGCGTCCTTTTATCGCGCATGCCACCGAACGCTCGATGCTGACGGCTTGCTGGTATCGAATTTGTGGAGCGACTGCGCGCAACTGATAGCATTGATGAAACGGCTGCACGCGGTTTTCGACGACCGTTTATGGTGGTGCGGTGCGGGCGGCAATATCAACCGCATCGTTTTTTCAGTCAAAAGCGATGTACCGGCGCCAATGCTGCTGGCTAGTCGCGCCGCGCAATGTGATTTGCGCCACGACCTGTTTCTATGCGCCCTGCTGGGCACCATGCAAAGTGCGCACGGAAAAAGCGCTGCCGCCTTCGCGGCGATGGCGGGCAATGACATGCAGGCCGCCTTCATGCAACTGGACGGATAATCCGGGCAAGAACAGGGGCAGAAACGTTTTGTAACGATCGCTACCCAATTTGGCTGGGAGGTGTTGATTTTTCAGTATCTACTAGAAACATCATCTGGCACACAATTTTCCAGAGCGCCGACACAGAAGGAGCTAACATAAAAAACAAAATGAACAAAAAATCGATCATTTCTGCCGCCCTCGCCGTGATGCTGACCGTCAGCACGTCGGTCGCCATCGCCCAGAACCATGGCAACGATCGCAACCGCCATAACGATCATGACCGCGGCCAGCAATCGCAAGACCACAAGCGCCTTGATCATGACAATGACAGGGATCACGGACGCAACGACCGCCAGAATGACCAGACGCGCAATAACGACCAACGCGACTTGCGTCATTCGGCGCGCGGCGCCGGCCCCCGGCACGACATGCGCAGAGGCAGCCGCATTTCGAATGAATACCGCGGCAACCAGTATGTCGTCAATGACTGGCGCGGCCATCGCCTGAGCGCGCCGCCGCGCGGCGCCCATTGGGTGCAAACCGGCAGCGACTATGTGCCGGTCGCCGTGGCGACTGGCATCATCGCCCAGATTTCGCTGTCGAACTGACCAGTTGTCAGGATCCAGCTTCAATCAGGGAGCGATGTCACAGGTAACGCGCTGACACAAGCCCCGGTTGAGCCTGGCCCCTTGTGCAAACGACTATTTTGCGGCGACAAAGCCAGCGCGCACCGATTCCAGGTAGGACTTGACCACGGCAACACCGCCTGGCACGCACCTAATATATCCTTTTTGCAATATAATTTATGTAAATGTAATATCATTGACCGCATTACCCTGACTGGCTCGGGAGGCTTCCCTGAACGAGCGCAGCGTCCGTTACAAATGGTTTAAGGACACGCAAGTGAGTTAAAATAATTTCTTGAGTAAAGACGGCGCCGCAGTCGAACTGGTGCGATCCGGGACGACGCCGGTAAAAATATTATTTTAGATAGGTCCGATATGTCGCTGGTCGCTTGCACTGGTCGCTCACAATGATTGAAAAAAACCATCCCGAAATCGATTCCATGCCCGCGCTACAAAAAGAGAACCAGAGGGTGGACAGCGGCAACGGCGATGTGGAACAGTTGCGCAGCATGATCGCGGAGCTTCTGAAGGTCGTGGAGGCGCTGCATGAAGACAGAAGAGGGACGCATGCGCTGGAAAGCCGCGTCAGCCAATTACGGGAAGCAAACCAGAACCTGGTGCTGGCAACGTTTGGCGCGCAAGACATGCAGGCGACGGCGGAAGCAACCAATCGCCGCCAGACGCAATTTTTGTCGATGCTGGCGCATGAATTGCGTAATCCGCTGGCGCCGATCGCGATGGCCAACGAGTTGCTGGGAAAAATTACCGCCGCCCATCCGCAGTTGCCAAAACTGCATGGCATCATCGATCGCCAAGTCAGCCACATGGTGCGCCTGGTCGATGACTTGCTCGATGCATCGCGCGTCAGCAGCGGCAAGATCACGCTGCAAAAACGCCCGCTCCTGATTTCAGCGATCATCGAAAGCGCGGTCGAAACCAGCCAGCCATTCATCGACAAGCGCCATCAGCGCCTGATCATCGACATGCCGGCCGATACCGTCATTTACGGCGACCAGATCAGGCTGGCGCAGGTTTTTTCGAACCTATTGATCAATGCGACAAAATTCACTGCGGAGTATGAACACATCACGATTTCAGCGCAAAAACTGCTGAATACCGTCGCCATTTCGATCAAGGATAACGGCGCCGGGATTGCCGCCGATATCCAGCCCTTCATTTTCGATTTGTTCACCCAAGGATTTCGCTCGCTGGACCGCTCGCAAGGCGGGCTGGGGATCGGACTGTCGCTGGTGCGCACGATCGTCGAAATGCACAGCGGCAGCGTCAAAGTGCGCAGTCAGGGAGTCGGATTTGGCAGCGAATTCATCGTCATGCTGCCGTTGACAAGCGAACCGCTGCCTGCGATGTCGGCGCCGCTATCGAAGACGACAAAAGTGCGCGGTTGCAAGATATTGCTGATCGAAGACAACCTCGACGCCAATGAAACATTGAAGCTGTTGCTGGAATTGGCCGGCAACACGATTACGTCGATTTTTGACGGACCGGCCGGCCTCGCAATGGCAAAAAAAGAGACTTTCGACGTCGTCATTTGCGATGTCGGATTGCCCGGCATCGACGGCTACGAGGTCGTCAAGCAACTGCGTCTGTACCCAACTGCGCCGGCGCCTTATTTTATTGCGGTCTCCGGCTACAATCAAGCCCAAGACTGGGAGCACGCGATCGAGGCTGGTTTTGACCATTATCTGGTGAAGCCGATTGCCGTCGATGTGCTGGTGGCGCTGATTTCCTCCATTGCAACACGCTGATCGGCAAGAGTTTCCATCGGCAAATGGATTAATTTCCACCGGCCATACGCTGACTGACCGATCTGGGCTGCCGCCAGCACCCGTCCCGGCCTAGCGCGGCGCGCTGATGACGCCGGCGAAGATGCCCGGGCCAGCCAGCGGCAATCTGCGCCAGATCACGCTGGCGTCAAATTGACTGCCATCCTCGCGCCGCAATTGCCCCGTTTCCACCCTTGATTGCGCGCTCAAGCCGTCGAACAGCGTCGCCAGGTTCTCGGCCATGCACAGTTGCTGCACGTCGAGGGCAAGCAATTGCTGCCGGCTGTAGCCGAACATGCTGCACGCGGCAAGATTGGCATCGATGATGCGCATGCTGGCCCGGTCCACCAGGCAGACGCCCTGGTCCATCGTGTCGATCGCGCTGCGAAAACGCACTTGCTGCTGATCCGGGCGCATGCGCTCGGTGACATCCATGCCAATGCCCCGGTAGCCGGTGAAGCGGCTGGCCAGGTCGAACATCGGCTCGCCGCTCACTTGCAGATATTGGGTCGTGCCATCGGCATTGCTGCGGCTGTAGACAAAATCGAGGAAGGGACGGCGGCTGGCGATGTTCTCGCTGAGCAGCGCGCGTTCGGCCGCATTCCAGCGCCCGCCCGTCTTGCTTGAGGTGCCCAGCAAGTCATCGGCTTCGATGCCGAGCATCTCGAACACCGGACCCGAGACGCTGGTGAAGTTGCCTTTCGGATCCTGCTCCCAGTACCAGTCCGACGACAGTTGCGTGAAACTTTTGAAGCGCGCCTCGCTTTCGCGCAATTCCGCGGTGCGCTCTTGCACCGTCTGTTCCAGCACCTTGTTGTAATTGCCAAGCTTTTGATACAGCAAGCGCACTTCGAGCATGTTGTGGATGCGCGTTTGCACTTCGATCAAATCGAATGGCTTGCTGACGAAATCCTTGGCGCCCGCTTGCAGCGCGCGCAACTTGTGACCAGGCTGCGCGGTGATCACCAGCACCGGCAAATAGCCGGCGGTTTCGATCTCCTTCAAGCCTTCGATGACCTGGAAGCCATCCATCTCGGGCATTTGCAGATCGAGCAGGATCAGGTCGTAGCGGTGCTCCAGATACAGCGGGCACACCGTGCGCGGGTCCATCGTCGACGTGACGCGCTGGTAGCCGGCATTGCGCAGCATTTGTTTCAACAGCATCACGTTCACTTCCTGATCATCGACGATCAGGATGCTGGCGTTTAAAACCTCGGATGTTTCAAGCATTGCATTATTCCTAAAAAATCACAGTGATTTGTTCTGCATTAGCGCGCCGCAGTGATTGCCCTGTCATGGGATTGGGCGTGTTGCAATGCGACGTCGAGCGCATCCATGAATTCGACGACCTTGATCGGCTTGGTCAGATAGCGGAAGAAGCCCGCCTCGATACCCTTCTCGATATCGCGCGGGACCGCGTTGGCCGACAGCGCAATGACGGGGATATGCGATGTGGCCGGATCGACGCCGAGGATTTTCAACACGCCAAAGCCGCTGATGCCGGGTAAATTGATGTCCATCAGAATCACATCAGGCTGGAAGGCGCGCGCCAGTTGTATCCCCAGATGGCCATCGACGGCGGTCAGCAATTTCAAATCGGTACGGCGCGCGATCAATTGTTCGACCAGGGTCAAATTGGCCGGATTGTCCTCGACATACAGCAGCGTGCGCTTGTGCGGGACGGCTGGCCCGGCCAGCTGGCCGGACGCTGCGCCATCGGCGCCGGCAACGCCAAACAATAGCTCGGGTGCGCCGGACGCTTCCAGTTCAACCCAGAATGTACTGCCGATGCCGACATTGCTTTCCACGCCGATGCGCCCGCCCATCAACTCGACCAACTGCTTGGTGACGACCAGGCCGATGCCGGTGCCTTCCTCGGTGCTGGTTTCCTGCCCGAGCCGGTTGAAAGGCTGGAACAATTGCGCCAGCTGGTCGGCGGTCAGGCCGGTGCCGGTATCCTTGACGCGCACCAGTACCCGATTCTCGGCTTGCATCTCGCATTCGACGACGACGGCGCCGCCAACCCGGTTGTATTTGATCGCATTCGACAGCAGGTTGATCATCACTTGCTTGACGCGGGTCCGGTCGGCATGGACAAAAAACAAATTGTCGAGGTGCGGAAAGGTCATCTGTATGCCGCGCTTCTGGGCCTGCGGCTCGATCATGGCCTGGCAATCTTGCAGCACGTCGGTCAGCGACATCGATTCCTGCGACATCGTCACCTTGCCCGATTCAATCATCGCCAGATCCAGGATTTCATTGATCAGGCGCAGCAGATACCAGCCGCCCTTCAATATCTGGTCGATCGACTGGGTCTGCGCCGGCGATGGCGGCGGCGTGTCGGACGCCATCAGCTGGGCGAATCCCAGCACCGCATTGAGCGGCGTGCGCAATTCATGGCTCATGCTGGACAAGAATTCCGATTTCGCCAGGTTGGCTTTCTCGGCGACGGCCTTGGCGCTTTCCAGTTCGACGTTGTTCGATTGCAGCGCTTGCTCGAACTGCTTGCGCTCGGTCACGTCGCGCGCCGCAGCGAACACGCCTTGCAGCTTGCGGTCGCGGTCGTGGAAGGTCGTTGCGTTGTACGACACCACGGTTTCCTTGCCATCCCGGGCTTGCGCAGTCAACTCGTAATTGGTTACCTTGCCTTCGCGTAACACGCGCGTGATGGCCGCCTCGGCTCTGGCCGGCTCGGTAAAATAATTCTTGAAAGGAGCCCCGATCAATTCATCGCGGGTGCAGCCGGTCAGCAATTCCATCTGCTGGTTGACATCGCTGATGATGCCGCGCGGATCGGTCGTCATGATCGCATCGATGTTCGATTCGATCAGCGAGCGCGTATAGAATTGCTGATCGCGCAAGCGCTGGTCGAGCAGCGCCTGCTCGGCTTCGACTTGCTTGCGCACGGTGTTGTCGGTGCCGATCAACAGGTAACCGATCACCTTGCCGTGCGCATCGCGCAGCGCAGTCACCGACACGATCGCCGGCAGCCGCGTGCCATCCTTGCGGATATAGGTCAGCTCGTAGATATCCTCGATGCCGCGCGACGCCTTGAACACCAGCGCCTCGAAGCCGGGCGTGATCGGGGTATCGAACTCCAGGCTCAGCGCGGCCGCGCGCGCGACGACTTCCTGTGCATCGGAAATGCCGGCCGGCGTGATCTTGTCGACGACGTCAAGCGCATCAAAGCCAAGCATGCGTTCCGCGCCCACATTGAAAATCTGGATCACGCCCTGGGCGTCGGTGGCGATGCTGGAAAAATTGGCGCTGTTGAAAATGGCGTTTTGCAACGCTCCCGCCTTCAGCAATGGTTGCTGCACCTCCAGCAAAGCCATTTCGCGCGCCAGGCGCAAGTTGACCATGCGCCGCACCAGCAGCGCCAGCAACGCAATGAAGGCGAGCAAAAAGACGACGCCGGCGGCGATCATGTTGCTGCGCGTTAATTCGCCATCCTTGCGCTGCACCAGCAAACGCTGCTCTTCGTTCCAGGCCTCTTGCAAGATGCTGCGCACTTTCTGCGCCGCTTTCAAGCCGGCGTCGAATTGCGGCTGCACTTGCGCGAAGCCGCGCCTGTCGAACAGCGCCTGGTTATCGTCCAGCAAGGCGATGCGCTGGCCGACAGCCAGCTGCAATTGCGCCACCCGCTCGTGCTGGCTGCGGTTATCTTGCGTCAATGCATTCAAATTCTGCAAGATTTTATCGGCCTCGACCAGGGCAGCATCGCGCTCGACCAGAAAATTCTTTTCGCGCGTCAGGAAATACGCCCATTGGCCACTTTCAGCCTTGTCCATTGCGGAGCGCAGCCCATCGAATTCGGCCATCACGTCATACGTATGATCGACCATTCGGATGGCCGACGCCGATTGCTTCGCATTGTCCCAGACGATGGCGCCGACCAGCAACAACGCCGTCAGCGTGATGCCAAAGCCGATCAACAATGGCCGGTCAAGCGCCTTTTTTTCCAATTTTTGCATTTTTTCAGACATGACAGACCTGCATTAAGCGATAACTCGCAAGCGATCGCGCGTCATGGCGCGCGCTCTACCTGGCGCTGACGGACATCGGACAACAAGCGGGCAAACTCTTTCTTGACGACGCCATAGCATTCGCAGACATCGGCTTCCAGGCCGGCCCGGTCCAGCACGGTGATATGGCCGCGCCGATAACTGATGAAGCCGCAGTTTTGCAATCGTCCGGCCGCCTCGGTCACGCCTTCGCGTCGTACCCCCAGCATGTTGGCGATCAATTCCTGTGTCATCGTCAATTCATTCGATGGCAAACGGTCCAGCGTCAACAGCAGCCAGCGGCACAGTTGCTGCTGCACCGAATGATGCCGATTGCACACCGCGGTTTGCGACATTTGCGTGATCAACGCTTGCGTATAACGCAGCAGCAGGCGCAGCACCGGCCCGGCCCGATTGAATTCCTCGATCAGGATCTGGGCCTTCAGCCGATAGCCATGGCCCCCCGTTTGCACGACGGCGCGGCTGGGCGTCGTGTCGCCGCCCATGAACAGGGAAATTCCCAGCACGCCTTCGTTGCCCACGCCGGCGATCTCGGACGAACCGCCGTTTTCCAGCAAATAATGCAGAGAAACGATCGACGTGGTGGGAAAATACACATGTTGCATCTTGCCGCCGGATTCGCAGAGCACATCGCCAAGCAGCATCGGAATCAATTCCAGATGGGGCGCCAGACGCTCGAATTCGGCGTCGAGCAAGGCTGCCAGCAAATGATTTTGGTTGGGGTCGTGCGGACTGGACATATCAGAATTCCTGCTGACAGGAGGGTTAAGCTAGCGTGGTGGGGGCGTTTCAGAAAGAGGCGCAGAAGAAAATCGCGACTAAACGTGACCAACCGCGCCGAATTCCCGACCGACAGCGTAACACATACTGCTTGTACTCCGGCACGGTATCGCAACGCCCGGGCCGACGTCCGTACGCTGCCGCACATAGGCCTCAATGCGGCAAGCGCACGTCGCAGGCATCGCCATGTTCGGGTGGCAGGTTTAACAACACGCGGCGATGGCGAAATGCCTCATGTATATTGTCGTGCAATACTTTCTTGTCCCAAGGCGTCGTGTAAAAACGGTCGATCGCGCCGCGGTTGACCCCATCCATGATGACCTCCAGATCGGCATGGGCGGCCAGAATGAGGCGAAATGTCTCGGGATACAAATCCTTGACCCGATTCAGGAATAGCGTGCCACTCATGCCAGCCATGTGCTGCTCGCACAGGACTACTTGCACCTGATGCAGCGCCAGCAAATCGAAGCCCTGCTGCGCCGAACGGGCCGTCAGGATGCGATAGCCATCGTGGCGTAGCAGGCGTTGCAACGAGGTCAACAGGGGAGCGTCGTCGGCCACCAGCAGCACCGTCTGCGGCGGATCGGCCTCGCCATGACCATCGGCCAGACGCTTGTCTTCATGCAGCAACTGTTCCAGTTCCGCCATCGCCAGCGGCTTGCTGAAATAATGACCTTGCATCTGATCGCAGCAATTGCGCCGCAAGTAAGCCAGTTGGGCCTCGGTTTCGACCCCTTCCGCAATCACCTCCAGCTTCAAACTGTGCGCCATCCGGATGATGGCCAGCGTCAAGGCGGCATCGTCCGGATTGGTCGTGACGTCGCGGATGAAGGCGATATCGATCTTCAATTTATTGATCGGAAAACGGCGCAGATAGGCCAGGCTCGAATATCCGGTGCCGAAATCATCGATCGATATCTGCACGCCATGCTGCTTCAGGTTGTGCAAGGTGGCGATGGTGCGCTCGGTATTGACCATCAGCGAACTTTCGGTCAATTCCAGCTCCAGCAGGTCGGCCTCGATGCCATTGTCGCGCAGTGCCTTGAGCACATCGCCATCCAGGTCGCCTTCGACGAATTGACGCCCCGACACGTTGACCGCCACTTGCATCGGACCGATCGCGCCGCGCATCCAGTGCCCGATCTGCTTGCAGGCGGTGGCGATGACCCAGCTGCCGACCGGCACGATGAGTCCGCTTTCCTCCAGCACCTGGATGAATTCCTGCGGCGGCACCAGGCCATGTTGCGGCCGATTCCAGCGCAACAACGCTTCCAGACCGGCAATCCGGCCGCTCTTGATGTTCACCTTCGGTTGGTAGTGCAACACGAATTCGTCATGCTCGAGGGCCCGCCGCAAGGCCATTTCCAGCGTCAGCCGATGCGATACTTCGGCATTCATTTGCTGCGTAAAAAAACGGTAGGTGTCGCGCCCTGCGTGCTTCGCGCGATACATCGCCGTATCCGCGTAGCGGATCAGCGTCTCAGGATCGAGCGCATCGTCCGGATACAACGTGATGCCGATACTGGCCGTCAGGCCGCCTTCGTAGCCTCTCAGGATGAAGGGCACGCGCAGCACTTCCCGTATCTTGTTGGCGACCAGCACGGCCGCTTGCTGGCCTTCTTGCAGCATCAGGATCAACGCGAATTCATCTCCACCCATGCGCCCGACCGTGTCCCGGATGCGCACGCACTGCACCAAGCGGTCGCCCAATTGATGCAGCAATTCGTCGCCGATCGCATGACCTAGCGTGTCGTTGACGGTCTTGAATTGATCCAGGTCGATGAACAGCACGGCGACCTGCCAGCCGCTGTCTGCAGCCTGATTCACCGTTTTCTTCAGCGTTTCAAAGAACAGCGTGCGATTGGGCAAGCCCGTCAACGCGTCGTAATGCGCCATGTGATGCAGGCGCTGCTGCGCCTCCTTGCGCTCGGTGATGTCGCGCAGCACGCAGACGATGATCCAATCCGAGTCAAAACGCTGGGCCTGTTGATGCATTTCGACCTGCAGCAGCGAGCCATCCTTGCGTTGCACCAGGGTTTCGATCAATTCATCGCCGCCGCCGGCGATAATGGCGTCGCATTCGGCGTCCATCCGATCGAGCGGGACCAGGCCGATGTCTGCCGGCCCCATGCCCAACAATGCATCGCGCTCATGACCTAGCATCGTGCAAGCGGTGGCATTGACTTCGACGAAGCGCATGCTGCGGCGACTCAACAAAAAAATCGCATCGGCGGTCGCGTCCATCGCGCTGCGAAAGCGCTGCAGATCGGCCGTGCGCGCCTGCACCTGTTGTTCCAGGATCGCACCATGGTTTTTCAACAGATCGCCCATCGTCTTCAGACGCAACAGATTGCGCACTCTGAGCCATAATTCGGCGCGGTCGACCGGTTTCGTCAAAAAATCTTCCGCGCCGGCGGTCAAACCGGCCAGGCGCGAATCGCGGTCGATGCGCGCCGTGATCATGATGATCGGAATGCCGGACGTGGCCGGATCGGCCTTCAATAGCGTTGCCACCTGATAGCCATCCATACCCGGCATGATGATGTCGAGCAAAATCAAGTCGGGGGCGTGCTGCGCTATCAAGGCCAGCGCCTGCGCCCCGTCGGCAGCGCACTGCGTCAGATAGCCTTCGGGCCGCAGCAGCGCTTCGAGCAACTTGCGATTCGTCAATTTATCGTCGACGATCAAGATGGTGGCGGCGGGATTGTGCATGATGCTCAGGAAAATGGATTGCCGTCTGACGGCAACGGCCGCGCCAGCAATGCATTGATCGTGTCATACAATTGCTGATAGCGCAAAGGTTTCGCGATATACGCATCGCAACCGGCAGCCCGGCTCCTATCTTGATCGTCTTTCATGGCCAGCGCGGTCAAGGCGATGACCGGGATCGCCCCCGTCACCGGGTCCTGTTTCAGCAACGCCGTCGCGGTCAAGCCATCCATGCCCGGCAGCTGGATGTCCATCAGGATCAGGTCCGGACGACTGCCGCGCGCCAGCGTCAGCCCGGTTTCGGCATCGACTGCGCACAGCACCTCATGGCCGGCATGGCGCAGCAGCAGCGAGGCCAGCTTCATGTTGGCCGGGTTGTCTTCGATAATCAATATTCTGGCCATGGCGGATTCTTTCCAGCGTGATTTCCCTGAGCAATAACTAAGGTGGTGACAATGCGCGCCGCACTTCGGCGATAAAACGCGTCTGATTGAACTCGGCCTTTTCGAGCACATGCACCTTTTTTTCAGCATTGCTATTAAGTGCAGCCAGGTCTTTCGTCGTCACATGCATCGATGTGACGACGAGAATGGGGATGCGCGCCGTGCTGGCGTCGAGCGCGAGTGCATCGATTACATCGAAACCGCTCACTTCCGGCATGATCAGGTCCAGCAAGATCAAGTCCGGCTTCAGCTTGCGCGCCAGCGTCATCGCCTCGGCTCCGCCATAGGCACGCACCACCGCATAGGCCGGCGCAGGCAGGAGCGCGGCGATCACTTCGACCGCTTTCGGGTCATCGTCGACGATCAGCACCGTGTGGGCGCTCTTGTGAGTCGAATCGAAGCCCAGATGATGCAAGGCAATTTTCAATTCGGCCCGGCTGACCGGCTTTTGCAGCACGGTCGCGGCGCCTCCGGGAATCGCCAGATCGTGGCCG
>Ga0326735_1000351_pt1 | contig 11236 bp, 12 predicted proteins | sample 37_GP2_1092_FD_207945 | JGI IMG/M metagenome (GOLD analysis project Ga0326735, IMG submission 207945) | Glacier ice microbial communities from Ngari, Tibet, China - 37_GP2_109.2 | ecosystem: Environmental > Aquatic > Freshwater > Ice > Glacier | place: China: Ngari, Tibet | collected 2018-07-31
GGTAAGCTTCGGCCACCTTGCGGGTGCCGCGCTTGTCGACGACCTTGTCGACCACCGCCACCGGCGGCTCGGCCAGGATGCTGACCGACGGCGCGACGATCTCCACCTTGCCCGGACCGAGTTCCTTGATTGCCAGGAAGGCTTCACTTTCCCACGCCAGCAGCACGTCGCCGATGCCGCGCTCGACGAAGGTGGTGGTGGCGCCGCGCGCGCCGGAGTCGAGCACGGGGACGTTGCGGTACAGTTTGCCGATGAAGTCGCGCGCGCTCGCTTCCGAGCCGCCCGGCAGCCTGAGCGCGTAGCCATACGCGGCCAGGTGGTTCCAGCGCGCGCCGCCCGACGTCTTTGGATTGGGCGTGATCACCGACACGCCCGGCTTGACCAGATCGGCCCAATCCTTGATGCCTTTCGGGTTGCCTTTACGGACCAAAAACACAATCGTCGAGGTGTACGGCGCGCTGTTGTGCGGCAGCCGTTTCTGCCATTCGCGCGCGAGAAGAGCGCGTTCGCTGATAGCATCGAGGTCGCTGGCGAGCGCGAGCGTGACGACGTCGGCTTCGAGGCCGTCGATCACCGAGCGCGCCTGCTTGCCGGAGCCGCCGTGCGATTGCTTGACCCTGACGCTGTCGCCGGTCTTCGCTTTCCACTGGCGGGCAAAGGCGGCGTTGAAGTCCTGGTACAGTTCGCGCGTCGGGTCGTACGACACGTTGAGCAGCGTGATATCGGCGGCGGATGCAGCTCCTGCCAGCAGTACAATGGCGACCATCGACTGGCTCAGTTTTTTAAGCAACATCTCGTTTCTTTCGGGAAGAGGAAAGCGGTAGCGTAAATCCCTCGGTTCCGAAATGGAAGGAATGAAATCAGTTGTCGATATCTGTTTTTTGATCCGTAATGTTGTTGTTGCAGCAGCAGTAGCAGCAGCAGGCTAGTGCGCCTTTGACAGGATCAGCAGCCAGCGGCGCATCAGCAACACTTCGAGGTGGCCTGGCTCGACGCCGGTATCGCATTCGATGAACGGGTTGACCGCATAAAAACGCTTGCGGAAATCGCGGGTGACCAACACTTCGCGGCGGCCGAAGCGGAGCATGAAAGGGGTCGGTGCGTATTGCACGCCGAAAGAGCTGTTCAGGACTGTCATGACGATTTCCTTTTTGGTTTTTTGTTAATCCAGAGAGTCCAGAATAGCATAACTACTGTATGAATACACAGTAACTGTACGAATAAACAGTAATTCTTGAAACTGTGGTTTTTTCGCCAAGGGCCTTAGATTAATGTCTGCTTTATTGTTCCCCCGGCTGCATCGATTCCTCGCCGCGCGCCTGTCGCCTGAAGGCGAAACCGGGCTCCACCTGACGGTAGGCAGCGTGCTGATCGTTTGCGCGGCATGGCTGTTCGGCGGCATCGCCGAAGAAGTTGTCAACCACGAGGCGCTGACGGTCCTCGACGTGACAATCGCGCACTGGTTCCACGCCAACGCAAGTCACCCGATGACGCAGGTGATGCTGTTCATCACGCACATCCACGGCATGGCCGGCGCCCCGATCCTGGGGCTGATGCTGGCGGCCTGGTTTTATTTGTCGCACCAGCGCTACTGGCTGATCACGACCCTGGTGGCTCTGCCGGGCGGCATGTTATTGAACGTGCTGCTAAAGTATGTTTTTCAGCGTGCGCGGCCGAGTTTCGACAACCCGCTGCTGACCTTGTCGACGTATAGCTTTCCCAGCGGACATACGGCAAACGCGGCGCTGCTGTACGGTTTGCTGGCATGCTGGCTGTGGGTTCACCATCGCAGCTGGCGCGCGCGGGGTTTGATTGCCGCTTGCGCCTGCCTGATGGTGGGGGTGGTCGGTACCAGCCGGATGTACCTGGGCGTGCACTACCTGTCGGACGTGTTGGCGGCGACAGCGTCAGCGAGTGCGTGGCTGGCAGTTTCCATCACCGCGATCTCGACCTTGCGTCGGCGCCGCCAGGGCAGGGGCAGGGGCAGGGGCAGTGTCCGCCAATGAGCAAGAGGATGAGCCCAAGGAGATCGACCTGAAACGCATTGCAGTGATCATCAATGGCAGCGCCGGCGCCGGCCATGGCGACGACGCAGCGAGCGAGCTGCGGGCGAAATTTCGTGGCTACGGCTGCGAGGCCGACGTCACGCTGGCGAAAAACGGCGAGGACATGATCGCGGCGGCGCGCAAGGCGATCGCCGATGGCGTGCAAGTGGTCGTTGCCGGCGGCGGCGACGGCACCATCAATGCGGTGGCGTCGGTGATGGCCGGCAGCGGGGTGGATTTCGGCGTGCTGCCGCTGGGCACCTTGAACCATTTCGCCAAGGACCTCGGCATTCCGCTCGAGCTCGACGAGGCGGTGCGCAACGTCGCCGAGGGCAGGCGCATCGAGATCGACGTCGGCGAAGTGAACGGCCGGATTTTTATCAACAATTCCAGCCTCGGCCTGTATCCGGACATCGTGCGCGACCGCGAAAAACAGCAGCACCGGTTAGGGCGTGGCAAATGGCTGGCGGCGGCGTGGGCAGCCGTGGCGGTGCTGCGCCGCTTTCCTTTCCTCGACGTCGGCGTCGGCGTCGGCGTCGATGGCCGGCAGCATGCGCGCAGGACGCCGTTCGTCTTCATCGGCAATAACGAATACACCATGCAGGGCCTGGCGATCGGCGAGCGCCAGCGCCTGGACGCCGGCGTGCTCAGCCTGTACGTCGCGCAGCGCCCTGGCCGGCTCGGCCTGATTCGCTTCGCCTGGCGCGCGCTGCGGGGCCATCTGGCGCAGGAGCGCGACTTCGACGTTATGCTGTCCGATCAATTCGACATCAGGACGCGCCATCGACGCTTGCGGGTCGCCACCGACGGCGAGGTGACCGTCATGGCGACACCGCTGCGCTACCGGATTCGCCCGCGAGCGCTGGCCGTCATCGTTCCCGCAATAGCCAACACCGAAATCGACACCTGAATCAACACCCGGGAGAGCAGCAAGCACCATGCGTACACTTGTTCATTTATCCGACCTGCATTTCGGCCGTGTCGACGATGCGCTGCTGGCGCCGCTGCGCGAGCAGATCGAGGCCATCGGGCCCGACGTGGTGGTGGTGTCGGGCGACCTGACCCAGCGCGCCAAGAGCGCGGAGTTCGGCGCGGCGCGGGCCTACCTCGATACCTTGCCGGGGCCGCAGATTATCGTGCCGGGCAACCACGACATTTCGCTGTATAACGTGTTTCGCCGCTTCGTGCAGCCGCTCAAGCGCTACAAACGCTACATCACCGACGATCTCGACCCGATCCACGTCGACGGCGAAATCGCCGTGCTGGGAATAAATACGGCGCGTTCGCTCACGTTCAAGGACGGCCGCATCAACAAGGAACAGGTAGCCAAGATGCACCAGGAACTGGCCGGGCTCGACCCCGCCATCACCCGCATCGTCGTCACCCATCACCCGTTCGACCTGCCGCGCAACGCCAAGGACGCCGACCTGGTCGAGCGCGCGCCGATGGCAATGGCGGCGTTCGCCGAGTGCGGCGTCGACCTGCTGCTGGCCGGCCACCTGCACCTGAGCCACGCCGACAGTACCGCCGAACGCTACCCGTTCAGCGAGTACGCGGCGCTGGTGATCCAGGCCGGCACCGCCACCTCGACGCGCGCGCGCGGCGAAGTCAATTCCTTCAACGCGATCCGGGTCGAGCCGGCACGGGTCGAAGTCGACCGCTATAGCTGGGACGTGCAGGCCGCGCGGTTTTCGAAAATCTCGACCGAGTCGTTTGCGCGCAGCCGCGGGAGGTGGGCGGCGCATGGTGGGGGGTTGCTGATTTAAAGAAAAAGGGCCAGAGCTGGCAAAGAAAAACCAGGAAGAACCGGGGTCTGAACCCGAGGACCCCTGATTCCTATATCCAGTACTCGGTCAGGCGCGCTGCCCATTCTTTTAAGCGGTCGGACCACGGCCGGCGGCTCCATTCTTCGCGGCTGACCGGTTTCGAGTCGCGCAAATCTTCGGAAAATGCGGCTTCCATGTCCTGGCCGAAGGCCGAATCGAGCACGATGACGTTCAGTTCATAGTTGTGGATGAAGCTGCGGCGGTCGATGTTGGCCGAGCCGATGGTCGACCAGGTGCCGTCGATTACCGCCGTCTTGGCGTGCAGCACCGCCACTTGCAGGTGGAAGATCTTGACGTCGTTGGCCAGCAGCTGGTCGTAGAACGCGCGCCCGGCGTGCAGCACCAGGCCATGGTCGGTCACGCCCGGCAGCACCAGGCGCACGTCGACGCCGCGCCTGGCGGCGGCGCACAGCGCATCGACGATCTGCTGGTCAGGTACGAAATAGGCCGACGTGATGTGGACGCTCTTCTTCGATTCCTGGATTGCCAGCACCAGCGACTTGTAGATTTCGAAGCCTTTTCCCGGATCGCTCGCCAGCACCCGCACGACCTTGTCGCCGACCGGCGCCAGGGGCGGGAAATAGGTCGTTTCGGAGGCCGCTTCGGACAGCTCGCCGGCTTCCTGGCGCACCCAGTTATTAACGAATGACCATTGCAGCGCAGCCACGGCCGGCCCTTCGACCTTGATATGGGTATCGCGCCAGCCGACCTTCTTGCCGTCCTCCTTGTTCGGGGTGCGGCGCGAGCCGAAGAAGGAACTGTCGGCGTAGGTGCTGCTGATGTTGATGCCTCCGGTGAACGCGATTTTGCCGTCGACCACCATCAGCTTGCGGTGGTCGCGGTTGTTCAGTTCCCACTTGCCTTTGCGCGCAGCCGGGTTGACCGGGTTGAACTCGACTAACGTGATGCCGGCTGCACGCATGCGCTCGAAGAACGCTTGCGGCGTGCCGAAAGTGCCAACGGCGTCGTACAGCACGTTGACGAGAATGCCTTGCTGGCGCCGTTCGATCAGCAGGTCGGCGAACTCGATGCCGACGCGATCCTGGTCGAAGATGTAGGTTTCGAGGTTGATGCTGGACTTCGCGTCGCGCACCGCCGCCATCATTTCCTTCATGGTGGCGGGGCCGTCGAACAGTAGGCTGACTTTGTTGCCGGCGATCAGCGGCACGCCGGTGGCCGCTTCTTCCAGTATCGCCAGCGCCTTCATGTCGGGCGTCGCACGGGCCCAGCGCCGCGCCAGCAGCGCGGCGGCCTGTTTCGCCTGCAGCACGCCTTTCGGCGTGGCGACGGTCGGGCTGGCCTTGGCCGCCGCCGCCGCCATGTTTCCGCCGACCTCGGGCAGGCTGGCGCAGGACGCCAGCGCCAGGGTGGCGAAGGCTAACCATTTGCCATGGCTCGTTTTACGCATCACAGCCCCGTCTACAGTTTTTTTTGTGGTTCCACGAAAGCCTGGCCCGGCGGCAAATCCCTGGGCCCGATGAAAAACGCGATCGGGGCGGCAATGAAGCGCCGTCCCAGTGCGCGCAACAGGCGGATGCCTTGCTTGAAGCGAATTTTGCGGGCCCGTAGCGCCACCCACAGCGCCAGCGAAAAACTGACCAGCAGGTTGACCGCGCCGATGGTCAGGAATCCTGCTACGGATGTGACCGCTAGTTGCCAGCTTACATCATGATTGAGTCCAACGAGCGCCGTTGAGAAACTTGCGGCTGAAAATGTTACATGGCGAATGTCGAGCGGCAAGCCAAGCAGGTAGCCGAGGGTGCCCATGGTGCCGAGCAGGACACCGAAATAGAAGTTCCCCATCAGGCCGCCAAGATTGTTTTCGACGTACACCGCCAGCCGGTCCCGCCGGGCCTGGCCGAGCAGGCCGGCCAACCCGCGCAGTTGCCTGACCCGTTGCGCCATCCGGGTGTACAAGGCCTTGTTATCGTAGTAACCGGAGATCAGGCCGGCCAGGAATAGGCAAACGCCGGCAATCGCCGCGTACACCAGCGCCAGACTATCGAAAGGATCGATGTTGTGCAGCATCTGCATCGCTTTGGCGGGGCTCACCAGGTGGGCGCCGCTGACGGTGTGCCACAGCGTGGCGATGATCCAGGCGACAGGCAGCACGGTGGCCAGGTTGCCCAGTACGGCGAAGCACTGGGTGCGGAACACCTTGTTGACCAGCTCGGCCATGTTGTCGAGGTCGATATGGCGGCCGTCCGTGCTCGACAGGCCGGCGGCGATGCGCGCCGCCGTCATCGCCGGCTGTTTGGTGGCAATCGTCAAGTGCAACGTGTGGATCAGAATGAAACCGAGCGAATAGTTCATGCTGAAGAGGAAGGCTTCCACCAGCGGGGCGCTACGCAGGTGGGACAGCAGCGTCTTGAACAAGGCCATGATGGCGACGATGACGCCGGCGCCGGCCGACGACAGGAACATGTTGCGCAGGTCGGTCCTCTTTTCGGCGATGTAATGTTCGCCGGTGCGGCTGGCGTTTTCCGTCACGTTGCGCGCCAACAAGTCGATATTGTCAGCGAACAAGTTCGCCACTTCATACTTGGTGTTGTGTGCTTCGACCAGTTCCTGCGCCAGGGTGATGGCGCCGGCGCGGCGCAGGGTGGTTGGCGGCGCCGCGGGCGGTGACGCTTCGGTGGCGGCGGCGATCAGGTCCACCGTCGGCGCGCTTGGCAGCTCGCCGCTGATGTCGACCAAAAACAGCAGCTTGCGCAGGCGGTCGATGCTTTGGGTCAGCGCTACCAGTACATAGGTCAGCGCCACGCTGGTGCCGTCGCTGGCGGCGTTCTTGCGGATCTTGCCGAGCGCCGCTTCGCACTGGTCGAGCATGACGAGCAGGTGGCGCGCCGGTTCCGGCGCCTTGTCGCCCCCGGCCAGCATCGCACCATAGGCGTCAAGGTAAGTGTTGGCTTCGATGTTTTGCATCAGGAACGGCGAAGCGAAGGTTTCGATGGCGCGATTGCCGCGCACCAGGCGCGGTTCGAGGCCGAGCGCGCAGACCCGGCACGACAGGGTGCGGATCGCTTCCAGCATGCCCAGCACCAGCGTATGCCGCGCGCCGGCGCGCAGATCGGGCGGGGTGGCGGCGGTAATCACGTCGACCAGCGCGAGCCAGTCGGCGGTCGGTACCGCGTTGACCCAGCGGTAGTCGCTGTCGCAGGACAGCATTTCGTCGATGGCGTCGCTGAGGTAGCTATCGTCGAGCGCAGGCGGCAGGAAGCGGTAAACGATGCGGCGCTTCAGTTCAGAAACGAAGCCGTCGTTCGACAGGATGCCGATGTCGCTGTACAGGCTGGCGTGGCGGCGTTGTTGCAGCAGCATGCAAATGGAAGCGCCGAGCCGTGCCGCGAGGTCGGGACGGTGCTCAAGTAGCTGCAACAAGTTGTTGACGTTGGCGGCGCTGATGGTGCCCTGGCCGGGGTGCGCGGGGCGCAGCTTGTCGACTAGGTCGGCAAGCTGGCCGATGGATCCGCTGTCGGGGGAGATGCGCTTTAGTATGGAAAGCATGAATGGTTGATGGTGCAGTGCAAAACGGACAGTATAGTCGAGCGCGCCTGCAAGCTTTGTACGGTAGCGTACACATCAGTTCTACGTTTTATCCAGCAGTATTAGTTGCCGCAGGTAAAGCCAAGATTGCCGCGAAAACAACATTTCATGTACACTGCGTCGTGACCGACTTTCCGCTCATGTGTGCCTGCCGCAATGACATCAATGAAAGAAGCCCGATTGAAACCGGTTAACTTGCCGATTGCACTATGCTGCCTGGTCAACAGCGCCCTTGCCGCCACTGGAAGCGCGCCGTCCGGCTATGCTCTCGAGAACACCGAAGTGCGTGACATCCGCGCACAAGCGCTGAACCGGGACTATCAAGTCTATGTGGCCCTGCCCGATTCCTATCGAGAGGGCAACAAGCGCTATCCGGTATTGTTTGTTGTTGACGCCAACTATGCGTTTCCAATCGTGCGCAATATCGCGCAGCGCCTGAACAAGCATGCGGGGATGGAAGAAGTGGTCGTGGTCGGCCTGTCGTATGCCAAGGGCGATGGCGGCGTTTATAGTCGTCGCCGTGATTACACGCCTACCGTCCCGCGCGACCAAAATTACCGGTCGGACATGCTAGGGCGGCAAGCTGCATTTGGAGAAGCCGCAGCATATGGCAAGTTCATTTCCGGCGAAGTGTTTCCATTTATCGCACATAATTACCGTGTGAACATGGAGCGGAAAATCTTTATTGGCCATTCGTACGGCAGTTTGCTCGGCCTGCAAATGTTACTGACCGAGCCGCGTACCTTTGACCATTACATCCTCGGCAGTCCTTCGCTGTGGTACGACGCTGGCACGATGTTTGAGCGCGAACGGGCCTATGCCACAAAAAACAAGGACCTTCCCGCTTCGGTATTTTTCGGTATCGGCGCTCTGGAACGGCTGGCGCCAGGAAAGAAGCGTTCGCGGTCGGAGGAAAATGCCGACATGGTGGAGGATCTGCGCGAGTTCGACGGGTTGTTGCAATCACACAGGTTTCCAAGCCTGAAAACGCGCCTGCGCGTATTCGAGAATGAAGATCATGCGAGCGTGTTTCCTTTTGTCCTCACGCATGGATTGCGGGCGTACTTGAGGTCATCGAAGTAAAATTTCGATGCGGCAATGGCAACGACCCGGACCGCATGAATCGGCCTGCCCCCGGTCTTGTCTACTTTTTGGCCGGCAATATGATCGGTTGGACGGCGCCGCAGTCGGCGCCCAGCCAGCGGCCTGAAGACGCGATGTTTACTGTTTCGCTGGCGCCCGTGACGTCCGTCGTCACCCGCATGGTCGAGGTGTAGGCGGTCGGGCCGGCGAAGGTCGCGCTGCCTTCACCGTTGGCCTTGGGATTGGTGCACGAAAACGAAAACGCCATCGTGTCGCCGACCGGCCGCTCGTGCTGATAGCTGCAGTTGCCGTGCTGCTGGATCGGCAACTGCTGCCTGGCTGCCATCTCGGGGGTGATGCACATCTTGGCGACGACGCCGTCATGGCCGATGACGACGCCCTGGCGCGACATCATGCCCTCGATCTGTTTGCGCTGCTCCGGATCCATGTTCGCCAGATGCTGCTGCGCCATGGCCAACGCTCCCTGCAGCTTGCCGCCGCCGCCGCCCATCTTGTTGTTGGTCTCCCACAAGCCGGGCTTGAAAGCCTGGGCCTGTGCGTTGTGAAAGGCGCCGGCAAGTGCGAATGCGCAGAAGGGCAGGACGAGGCGGCGCACCGATGAAATGGCACGGGACGTGTAAAGGAAGCTGGAAATGCGAGCTGTCATGCTTGGCTCCGGGGTCGGATTGGCTGGAGGCCAAGCATAAACCAGAACCGGCCGGGAATGCCGTTCGCGCGGCCACCGGTATGCCGGACGCCGTCCCAGCGCTTGCGCCGGTAGCCGGCACCGAAGTGCGCCTTGACCAGCCGGGTTTGCGGGCGCAATGCGGCGAAATACCACACCAGCAGGAACAGCAGGCTGGCCGGGTGCAGCAGCAGCAGCGGTTCGGTGCCCAGCCGGGTGTTCAGCGCGCTGGTAAAACTCTGCAGCATCAGCATCAGCATAGCGAGGCTGGCGTGGAACCAGCGTCGGGCCGACGCTGCCCGTTCGGGCTGGTCGAGCGCCTGCCAGTTGCGCATAAGAATGTAGGCGCCGAACGCGGGGGTGAACAGCAGGCTCCAGCGCGCCGCCGCTCCCGGGTTCCAGATAGCGCACGCAGACTCGCACGCAAATTCGTCGCCGTGTTGGTATTTCCCATGGAAAAAGCCGCCCGGCTTGCACCGGGCGGCTTTGGTTTGGCGCGCGCTTTGCGTGCCGAGCGCGTCGCGCTGCTGGCTACCTGTTACCTACCCGCGCGGAGCCGGTTCGGCGACGTAGATTTCGACCCGGCGATTGCGCGCGCGGCTGGCCTGATTGTCGTTTGAGGCGATCGGTTCGCGTTCGCCGCGGCCATCGACCATGATGCGCCCGGGCGATACGCCGCGCATCGTCAGGTAGTCGCGCGTGCGGGCTGCGCGGTCGATCGACAGCGGCTCGTTGACGGCGTCGTTGCCGGTGTTGTCGGTGTGCCCGATGATGGTGACCGTGGTGGCCGGATTCTCGTTGAGCGTGCCTGCGAAGCGCTCGAGCACGGGCCGGAAATTCGACTTGATGTCCGAACGTCCCGTGTCGAACGAAATATCGCTCGGGATTTCGAGCTTGAGGCGGTTGTCCTGGGTCTGGCTGACCTGGACACCAGTGCCGCGGGTGGCTTGCTCCATCTGCTGTTTTTGTTGTTCCATGCGATTTGACCAGACATTGCCGATCAGCGCGCCGGCAGCGCCGCCGAGCACCGCACCCTTGGCCGTACGGCCGCCGCCGCCGCCGCCGGTAGTGCCGCCGAGGAGGGCGCCGATGCCGGCGCCGATGCCGGCCCCCGTCGCGGTGCCGCGCTGGGTCTGGCTCATGTCGGCGCAGCCGGTGACAGCCAGCGCCAGGACAGTGGCGCCGATCAGTGATTTGGACAGCTTGGATAGCTTGTTCATGGTGTTTCCTTCATGTATAAAATCCGCTTCATAGTCGCGTCCGTTCAAGACGGCGCGCGACCGCGAAACGGATCGGGCATCGAAGCGGGTGTTCGCCTTCGCCTTCGGTGCGGCAGGATATCTTAATAGTGCTTAATAGTGCTTAATAGTGCTTAATACTGCGCTAAATACCGCGACCGCTGATCAGGCGAACCAGGATCATGATGACGGCGACGACGACCAGGATGTGAATGAAGCCGCCAATGGTGTAGGAAGTGACCAGGCCGAGCACCCACAGGATCAGGAGAATTATTGCAATTGTATAAAGCATGATGGTGTCCTCGTTAATGATAAAACGACTGTGTCGCCGAAAACACAGTATCGCTATTTATTCCCGGCTGATCCGTACGTTGGCGTACATTAAAAATAACTTTTTTGTTCTGTGCGCAATCCGGGGACCCATCCCATGAAGCCGACCGGGCCGATCATGCCGATCAGGCAAGTAACCATGCCACCGGCGATGAGGAACATGACATCCTGCGGCGCGATTTCGCCCACGTTGGCGCCGGTGAGACCGAAGCCGCCGACAAAAGCTCCCCATACGATAGTGCCGATCCAGGTCAGTTTGTTCATGTGCGTTCCTCGCCTTCGGTTGGTTGAACACGCCCGCAATGGGCATGAATCGCGTCTGAGGTTTGCCACGTTGCAATTCTGTTCCTTGTCGAACATTGCACTAAAGAAAAGAACGCCATGCGCACATAGCCGCATGACCTTGTTTTTTGTTCAGGCGGGCGAGCCCGCCGGCGTCCCCTTATTGGACCGACTGCAGCGTACCCTTGACCACGCGTACAC
>Ga0326735_1000352_pt1 | contig 11235 bp, 6 predicted proteins | sample 37_GP2_1092_FD_207945 | JGI IMG/M metagenome (GOLD analysis project Ga0326735, IMG submission 207945) | Glacier ice microbial communities from Ngari, Tibet, China - 37_GP2_109.2 | ecosystem: Environmental > Aquatic > Freshwater > Ice > Glacier | place: China: Ngari, Tibet | collected 2018-07-31
ATACCAAGGTGATGCAGGTGGTGGCGCACGAACTCGGCGTCGACATGGCGCACGTGCGCGCCACCGCCACCGACACCAGCAAGGTGGCCAATACGTCGGCGACGGCAGCGTCCACGGGTGCGGATTTGAACGGCAAGGCGGCGCAGGATGCGGCGCGCCAGATCCGCGAGCGGCTCGCCGCCCACGCCGTCAAACTGTATGGCGGCGAAATCGACGCGGTGCGCTTCGCCGCCGACACCGTGTTCGTCAACGGCCACGCAGTGCGTTTTGCGGAACTGGTGCAAAAGGCGTATCTTGCGCGCGTGCAGTTGTGGTCAGACGGCTTTTACGCCACCCCCGGCCTGCACTGGGGTCCGGTTACCATGAGCGGCAATCCGTTTGCCTATTTTGCCTACGGCGCCGCGGTCGCCGAAGTCGTTGTCGACACCCTTACCGGCGAATGGTGCCTGCTGCGCACCGATGTGCTGTACGACGCCGGCCGCTCGCTCAACCCGGCGATCGACATCGGCCAGGTCGAGGGCGGTTTCATCCAGGGCATGGGCTGGCTGACGACGGAAGAGCTGTGGTGGAACCCCGGCGGCAGCTTGATGACGCACGCGCCGTCGACCTACAAGATCCCGGCGGTGTCGGACTGCCCGCGGGATTTTCGGGTCAAGCTGTTTGATAATGCTGACCCCAGCGCCAGCATTCACCGCTCGAAAGCGGTGGGCGAGCCGCCGCTGCTGCTGTCGTTCTCGGTGTTTTTTGCCATCCGCGACGCCGTGTCGGCGCTCGGCGGGCACAAGGTCAACCCGCCCTTGAATGCGCCGGCGACCTGCGAAGAAATCCTCAGGTCGATTGCCGCCGTGGAAGCGGCGATCGCCGCAGCAGCATAATGGACGATTGGGCGCTGGCCACGCGCACGCCGGCGGTGCTGGTGACGGTGGCGATCCTTGAAGGGTCCGGCCCGCGCGAGCCGGGCGCGCGCATGCTGGTGGCGCAGTGCGAGGTGGCCGGCACCGTCGGCGGCGGCCACCTCGAACTGCGCGCCATTGAGATCGGCCGCGCCATGCTGGCGGACGCTTGCACCCGCCATGTCGAGCGCTTCGCTTTGGGGCCGGGCCTCGGCCAGTGCTGCGGCGGGGTGGTGCACCTGGCGTTCGAACGGCTGGAGATGGCGCAGGCGGGGCTGCTGGCGGCGCGCCGCAGCGTCGAGACCTGGCGCCTGGCCGCGCTCGACGGCGCGCCCGACAGCGTGCTGTTCGACGGCGCCGGCGTGCAGCTCGCTGCAGGGGCAGCGCCGGTACCGTTGCCGGCCCCCGATTTCTCCCGCACCCGCGGCGCCCACGTCATGCAGGAGCCAGGTGGCCGGCGCTGGCTGGTGGCGCCGCTGGCGCCGCCGCGCGCGCACCTGGTGCTGTTCGGCGCCGGTCACGTGGGCGCCGCCGTCGTGCGTGCCACCGCCCACCTGCCGTGCAGCGTGACCTGGGTCGACGGGCGCGACGACGTGTTCCCGCGTGAGGTTCCCGCCAACGTCATGATCGAAGCGACGGACGCGCCGGAAGAGATGGTGGCAAGCGCGCCAGCCGACGCCAGCTACCTCGTCATGACGCACAGTCACGCGCTCGACCAGCGCCTGGCCGAAGCGATCCTCGCGCGGCCGGACGTCGGCTGGTTCGGCCTGATCGGCTCGCACACCAAGCGCCAGCAGTTCGAGCACCGGCTGCGCGCGCGCGGCGTTGACGCGGTCCGCATCGCGGCGATGGCGTGCCCGATTGGCATCATTGGCATCAGCAGCAAGGAGCCGGCAGTGATCGCCGCCTCGGTGTGCGCCCAATTGCTGATGGTATGGGAAGCCGGCCGGCGCTGACAATCAAGAACAATCCAGGACGGAATTGAGGAAAAACCATCATGTCGATTGCCCCACCTGCGCACCTGCGGGCTTACCGCGCCAGCTTGCTGCATTTTCACGCCGACCCGGCATTCGCCGATCCTGCGTATTGTTGGCACGAGGACGGCGTGCTGCTGGTCGATGGTGACAAGATCCACGCCGCCGGCGACTACGCCACCTTGTCGCCCATGCTGGCTGCGGGAACCGAGGTCGTCGACTACCGCGGCAAGCTGATCATGCCCGGCTTTATCGACACCCACCTGCATTTCCCGCAGACCGACATGATCGCCTCGCCCGCGCCGGGCCTGCTGCCGTGGCTAAACACGTACACCTTCCCGACCGAGCGCCGGTTCGCCGACCCGGTGCATGCGCGCGCGGTGGCCGAGTTTTTTCTCGACGAGCTGCTACGCTGCGGCACCACCACCGCGATGGTGTACTGCACCGTGCACAAGGCGTCGGTCGACGCATTTTTTGACGCCAGCGAAGCGCGCGGCGTGCGCATGGTCGCCGGCAAGGTCCTGATGGACCGCAACTGCCCCGATTTTCTTGCCGATACCGCCGAGGGCGGGGTGCGCGACAGCGAAGAGCTGATCAACAAATGGCACCAGCGTGGCCGCTCGCTGTACGCGATCACGCCGCGCTTTGCGCCAACGTCGAGCGAAGCGCAATTGCGCCTTGCCGGCGAACTGGCGCAAGCCTATCCCGACACGTTCGTGCAGACCCACGTGGCGGAAAACGCCGACGAATGCAGCTGGGTCAGGTCCTTGTTCCCGGCCGCGCGCAGCTACCTCGACGTCTATGACGGCTGCAACTTGCTGCGCCCGCGCTCGATGCTGGGCCACTGCCTCTGGCTCGACGCGCGCGATTTTGCACGCATGGCCGAGAGCGGGGCCGCCGTGGCGGTGTGCCCGACGTCGAACCTGTTTCTTGGCAGCGGCCTGTTCGACTTTGAGGCCGCCGACGCCGCATCGGTGGCGCTGTCGCTGGCGTCCGACGTTGGCGCCGGCACCGCCTTTTCGATGTTCCGCACCATGAACGAAGCGTACAAGGTGGCGCGCATGAAGGGCAGCTACCTGTCGGCTGCGCGCATGTTTTACCTGGCCACCCTGGGCGCGGCGCGCAGCATGCGCCTGGAGGGGACAATCGGCAATTTTGCCCCCGGGGTGGAAGCCGACTTCATCGTCGTCGACCCGCAGGCGACGCCACTGCTGGCGCGCCGCAGCGCCGCGTGCAACAGCGTCGAAGAACTGCTGTTCGCGCTGGCGCTGCTGGGCGACGACCGCGCCATCGGCGCCACCTATTCAGGCGGACGGCTGGTGCACCAACGCGCGCCCATGCCCTGATATTGCAAACCTGCCATGAAGCGGATACAGTAGCGCGCAACTGATCGGCACCCAGCAACAGATCGGCACCCATTTACCGCGAGAACATCGAATGCACAAGACAATGAGCCGCGCAACGGTTTCTTTAATCACGGCGCTGGCCCTGGCCGGCCTGGCCGGAACGGTCCATGCCAAAGGTCCTGCGCTGGCGGGCCATGAAGCGGCCACGGCGCGCTATTTCGCCGCGCTGCTGGGTGGTCATGGCCAAGGCCAAGGCCAAGGCCTAAACCATGTTCCGCAACTGGCCGCGCTGACGATGTTTTTCTCGCAAATGCCCAAGGGCGCCGACCTGCACCACCATTATTCGGGTGCGCTGTACGCCGAGCAGTACGTCGAGTTTCTCGACAAGCAGGGTTTTTGCGTTAACAAGCTGAGCTACCGCGTCGTCACCGACAAGGCGGTGATCGATGCCGAGCGCGCCTTGCCGCCGGCGGCGCGTAGTTGCCTGTCGTCGAGCGAACTGCTGGCCGACGACGCCACCTGGCGCGAACTGTTGCAGCGCTGGTCGAGCAAGGATTTTTACAACCACGGCGCGATCCAGCCGCCGCCCGACCGCCAGTTTTTCCAGACCTTCGGCTATTTCGGCCCCGTCTCGAACGCCAACTTCAGCGACGGCCTGCAAACGCTCAAGGCGCGCGCCATCCTTGAAAACGTCAGCTACATCGAAACCATGTTCAAGCTGGCGCCGTTCGTGCCGGACGCCGGGTTCGATGCGCAAGCGTGGCAGCAGGGCCAAAACGACGCCGCCTTGACCGCACTGCTGCGCAGCCAGCTGGACCGGCTCGACGGCGACGCCGGTTTCAACCGCAGCGTGCTTGACTACGTGGCGAAAATCACCGCCGCCGCGGCCGGCATCGACGACGCCGACTTCACCATGCGCTACCAGGCCTACGTGCTGCGCCTGCTGGCGCCGTCGCAGGTGTTTTCGTCGATGGTGGCCGGCTTCAAGGCTGCCAGCCAGAGCGAGCTGGTCGTCGGCGTCAACATCGTCGGCCAGGAAAGCCAGGCCGTGTCGATGCGCGATTACACCTTGCACATGAAGATGTTCCGCTTCCTGAAAAACCACTACCCGGGCGTCAAAGTCGCGCTGCACGCCGGCGAACTGGCGCTTGGCGACGTGCCGCCGGAAGGGTTGAAGTTTCACATCGACCAGGCCGTCAACCTGGCCGGCGCCGACCGCATCGGCCACGGCATCGACCTGGCCCACGAGTCGAACGCGCTCGGCCTGCTGAAGACGATGCGCGACGCCGGCATCGCGGTCGAGGTGAACCTCACCAGCAACGACTTCATCAACGGCGTGCGCGGCGCCAGCCACCCGGTCACCCTGTACCGCAAGCATGGCGTGCCGTTCGTGCTGTCGACCGACGACGCCGGCGTAACGCGCCACGACTTGTCGAACGAATATGTGCTGTTCGCCAGCCGCTACCTGCCGGATTACGCCGAAGTGAAGAAGCTGTCGTACAACGGCGTGCACTACGCTTTTTTGCCGGACGCGCACAAACGACGGTTGACGCAGCAGCTGGACCGGCGTTTTGCCCGTTTCGAAGCCGATATTGCCGCGCTCGACAAGCCGAAGGCCGGCGCCAAGGCGCCTGCCCGCCGCTAAGCTGCCACGTCATGCCGCCATGCTGCCACGCCGCCAAGATCACGGCGGCTTGGCGGCGCTCTTTAAAAATTGTAATTCGGTTAATTATGTGGCCTTCTCGCTACACAATTTCCTAAATCCGGCCGCGTTTTTCGAATTTCTCCTCAAAGAAATTTCTCGCGAGAACGCCCGCTTTATAATTGCTTCTTGTCAACCTGCCTATAGCCAGGGTTTCAAACCTGTCATTGCAGAATGTTCGCGAAGTCATCGGCTGGACACAATCGTTCTCGATACTTGCGCGTTGCGTCGCACCAGTCACTGTTCAGGCACGATTTTTTTGCCGCAGATGTTACAGATGTAGCACTTGCGTATGTCGTATTTACAATAACAATCCAGGGAATTTTTAATGCAATCCACTTTCAATCAACAACCCAAGCTGCGCCTGAGCCTGATTGCTCTGGCGTGCCAGCTGGCGTGCATGAGCATGCCAGCCTATGCACAGAAAGCGACCGTCACCGGTCCGCAGGCCGAAGTCGTTATTACCGGCAAAAAAATCGGCATGGGTTTGATGGTCACCGAAGACGCGCCAAAAGCGCGTTCGACCATCACGGCGGAAGAACTGGAAAAGCAGCGTCCGACCGGGAATGCATATGAAGCCCTGGAAATGCTGCCTTCGGTAAACAGCTACAACTACGACGCGACCGGCCTGTTCGGCGGCGGCATGAGCCTGCGCGGTTTCAACAGCGACCAGATCGGCGCCACCATCAACGGCGTGCCGGTCAATGATTCGGGCAATTTCGCTGTCTACCCGCAAGAATACGTCGACCAGGAAAACACCTGCTCGCAATTCGTCACCCAGGGTTCGACCGACGTCGACTCGCCGCAGGTGGGCGCCTCGGGCGGTAACTTCGGCATCATCACCTGCAAGCCGGAAGGCAAGCAGCGCGTGCGCATCATGCAAACCATCGGCCAGCTGGCGATGCACAAGACGTTTGTGCGCTACGATACCGGGGTGTTGTCGGACAAGCGCTCGAAAGCGTTCATTTCGTATTCGAATGCTGAGGCGGACAAGTGGAAGGGTACTGGCAAGGCCAAGCGCGAGCACGTCGACGCCGGCTTCAATTACGACTGGGATCGCTTCAACTATGTTCACGCCACGTTGCTGTACAACGAGGCACGCAACAACAATATTTACAATCCGACCCTCGCTGAACTCAACGCCAAAGGCTACAAGTACGACACAGCGGCTACCTTTGTCGGCCATCTGGCCCCGGTCAACGGCACCGCTCAACGCGACGCGACCCAGAGCCCGACCTATTACGGTCTGTACAACAATCCGTTCAAGAACGCGATTTTCTCCGCCACTGCGAAGATGCGCATCGGCGCAGACACCGACATCAAGGTCGTGCCGTATTACTGGTATGGTTTTGGGAACGGCGGCGTCCAGCAGAAAGTCTGGGGCGAAACGCTCGATTCCTCAACGAGCGCCCTGGCCAATCTTTCTGGTTTCCTCAATCGGGCGACCAATACCAAGAGCGCGTCCGTTGATCTGAACGGCGACGGCGACACTCTCGACAAGGTCATCGTGGCCAATGCCTCGGTCACCCGCACCCAGCGTCCAGGTGTGACCGCATCGGTGACCCATACTTTCGGCAACAATGAACTGTTGGCAGGTTTCTGGTACGAAAAAGCAACGCACCAGCAGACCGGTCCGATGGTTGCAGTGAATGCGGATGGCACCTATGACCTCTGGCTGCAGCAGAACAAGATTGTGCGTCCGGACGGCACCCCGTTCGAAAGCCGCGACAACCGCACGATTTCGACCGCTTACCAAGGCTTCGTCCAGGATACCATCAGCCTGCTGGACAACAAGGCGCTGATCAATATCGGTCTGCGTACGCCACACATCAAGCGTGATTTCACCAACTACACCAGCGAAGGCAACCTGAACAAGACGTACCAGATCGAGCGTACCTACAAGGCGATTTTGCCGCAGTTCGGCGCAAGCTACAAGATCACCAACGACGACCAGGTGTTCATCAGCTTGGCGAAGAACATGAAGGCACCACCGAACTTCGTGTTCTCGAACGTGGGCACCAACGTCAAGATCGTCAATGGCGCCCCAGTACTGGCTGGCGACGTGAAAGAAGAGACCTCGTGGAACACCGATATCGGCTATCGTCACCAGGACAGCCGTTTCATCGCCACCTTTACCGCGTTCGGCGTCAACTTCAAGGACCGTCAGGCCAACGCGTTTGACGAAGTGGCCCAGGCATCGATCTATACCAATGTTGGTGATGTAAAAACCAAGGGTTTTGAGATCGAAGCGAACAATATGCCGATCAACGGCTGGTCTTTGTATGGTTCTTTCGGTTATATCAAGTCCGAGATCCAGAACAACTTGCGCCTCGCTGCCGCCACCCCGACCCTGTCGGGCGTATTGCCGCTCGCTGGCAAGGAACTGCCGAATACGCCACGCCTGAAAGCCGGCGTGTCGCTGGAGTATGCGCAAAACACGTTCTGGGCCCGTGTCAAGGCCAAGTCGACCAGCGAGCAGCAGTCGACTTTGCTGAACGACGAGAAGGCACCTGGCTACACGACGTTCGGCTTCGACGCCGGCTATACGTTTGCCAATTACGGCCTGCTCAAGCGTCCCAAGCTGACTTTTAACGCCAGCAACATCACCAACAAGCAGTACCGCAACGCATCCTCGACGGCGGTTACCAACGCCGCTGCGGTGGCCGGCGCGACAAACTCGACGAGCAGAGTGTTCTACTACCTCGGCGCGCCACGCTTCCTGTCGCTGACCCTGTCGGTGGACATTTAAATTGTTCCGCCCGGTCCATTGTCGGGTTCACCCGGCAGCGGACTGGAAAAGGTGCATAATCGGACAGGCCTTCGGGCCTGTTTTTACGTTTGCTCAATCAAGTACTGACAACCAATGACCCTTCGTCTTCAATTTTTCGCCATCACCCTGGCGCTGGCGCTGGCCGGCTGCGCCGGGCGCGCGCCAATCCGGGCCGAATCGGCCCCGATCGACATCAACCTGGTGGCGCTGAACGACTTCCACGGCCACCTCGAAGCGAGCAAGTTCGTCTACACCAGCGCGCGCGACGGCAAGGAAACCACGGTGGCCGCCGGCGGCATCGACAACCTTGCCGCGGCATTGCAGGCGTTCCGCAAGGAAGACCCGGAACTGCTGCTGGTCGGCGCCGGCGACCTGGTCGGCGCCAGTCCAGCCATGTCGTCGATGTGGGCCGACGAGCCGGCCATCGTCGCGCTCGGCATGCTCGGGCTACGCGTCAGTTCGGTCGGCAACCACGAATTCGACCAGGGCCGCAAGGAGCTGCTGCGCAAGCAAAACGGCGGCTGTGCATCGGCGCTGCCGGCCAAGGCCTGCAAGCTGACGCCCGATTTTTCCGGCGCGCCGTTCGGCTACCTGGCCGCCAACGTGATCGACAGCGCCACCGGCAAGCCGCTGCTGCCGGCGTACTCGATCCAGACCATCAAGGGCGTCAAGATCGCCTTTATCGGCGCGGTGCTGCAAGATACCGCTTCGGTCGTCACCGCTTCGAGCATTGCCGGTCTCACCTTCATCGACGAGGCCAGCGCCATCAACGGCGCGCTGGTGCAGGCGCGCGGGCAGGGCGCGAGCGCCTTCGTGGCGCTGATCCACCAGGGCGGCAGCACCCTTGAACCGTTCGACCAGCCCGAATGCAGCAAACTGAAAGGCCCCATCGTCGACATCGCGCGTCAACTCGACCCGGCCATCCGGCTGGTCATCAGCGGCCACTCGCACCAGGCTTTCCAGTGCCAGGTGGACGGGCGCACCATCACGCAGGCGCAGATGGGCGGCCATGTACTGTCGCGCATCAAGCTGTCGGTCGACCCGGTCAGCGGCGCCGTCCAGACCGTCGCGGTGCGCAACGTGCCGGTGCTGGCGGGCCAGTATCCGGCCGACCCGAAGGTGGCCGCCTACCTGGCGTTTGTCAGGGTGCAAAGCCAGGCTGCGCTGGAGCGCCCGCTCGCGCGCGTGACCGCGCGCAGCGCGCAGCGCAAGCAGAACGACGCCGGCGAATCGGCGTTGGGCAACCTGATCGCCGACGCCGTTCTCGAGGCGACGCGGGCGCACGGCGCGCAGGTCGGCTTCATGAATGTCGGCGGCATGCGCAGCGATTTCGACGTCGGCGCCAACCTGACCGCCACGTTCGGCCAGGCCCAGGTGGTGCTGCCGTTTTCGAACACGCTGGTGGTGATGGACATGACGGGCTTGCAATTGCGCGGCCTGCTCGAGCAACAATTCGACCGCGCCAGTTCCAGCGAAAAACGCGCCATGCTGCAGGTGTCGCACTCGCTGCGCTACCGCTGGGACGACGCGCAGCCGAAAGGCGCCAAGGTGGTTGCCAACAGCATCCGCATCGACGGCGCGCCGCTCGACGACGCCAGGACGTACCGCGTGGCGACGAACAATTTTCTGGCCGAAGGCGCCGACGGCTTCCCGATGTTCGCCCAGGCCGCCAACAAGGTCGACACCGGCATCATCGACCTCGACGCGTTTATCGCGCTGCTGGTCAAGCGGGAACGCGATGGCGCATTGGCCGGCATGGCAGCCCCGGCGTCACGCATCGAACGCGTGCGATAAAGTCAAGCACCTGCCGCGGATCTGGGGCACGATCAATCCGCGGCCTGTAAAAGCGGCGCCGTACACATCGAGGAAAACAACAATGACAATGAAAAAACTGGCATGCGTGCTCGCCCTGAGCGGCGCATTGCTGTCTTTTGACGCCCTTGCGTGGGGCAACGACGGCCACCGCGCGGTCGGCGCCATCGCCGACAAGCTGATCAAGGGTAGCAATGCCGGCAAGCAGGTCGGCGCGCTGCTGCTGCCGGGCGAAAGCCTCGAATCGGTCGCCAACTGGGCCGACTGCGTCAAGGGCAGTTGGTGCGGCGCGCAGACGAGCGAGATGCTGGCCTACGTCGGCGCCAATCCGAAGGGGAACGAATACCACTACACCGACGTGCCGTTCCAGAAAAACCACTACCACGACAACGACGTCGGTACCGGGGACGACGACATCGTGCAAACGCTCAGGCAAGCCATCGCCGTCCTGCAGGGAAAAACCGATTTGGCGCTGAACCCGCACGGCTTCACCAAACGCCAGGCGCTGCTGCTGGTGACCCACATGACCGGCGACATCCACCAGCCGCTGCATGTCGGCGCCGCATATGTCGGCAAGGATGGCACATTCGTGGTGCCGGACAAGCGCACCGACATCGACACCGTGGCGATCTTTGACTCCCGCGGCGGCAACAATTTTCTAATGGACAACGACAAGATCGCCGTCATGGGCACGCACCATATTTTGGGTGACAATCCGAAGCCGGATGACAGTCCGAAGCCGCGCGAAAGCGTGCCGAAGTCGCTGACCAAGCCGTTCCACGCGTACTGGGACAGCATCACGGTCGACTACGCGATGCGCCGCCTCGGCACCCGCAAGCCGGAAGCATTTGCCCAGGCGGTCATCGACAGCAAGCCGGTCGTGGTCAGGAACAGCGGCGACCCGGTCACCTGGCCGTACCAGTGGGCCAATGATGCGCTGGTGGCGGCCAAGCAGGCGTACACCGGCGTCACCCTCGGCCCCGGCATCCGGCAGACCAGCAAGAAGGGCGAGGTCTACACCAACTGGAACATCGAAGTGCCGGCAAACTATCCGGAGCCCAGTTCGGCGCTCGCCAAAACACAGCTGATCAAGGGCGGCTTTCACCTTGCCGCCGTGCTGCAGGCAATCTGGCCATGATGACGCTTACGCGCATTTCAGGCGCACTGGCGCTGGCCTGCATGCTGCCGGCCGCCGCGCAGCAAGCGCCGGTTTCAAATCCGGCCCCGGCCTTGCCCGTGTGGGAAGCCGGCGTGGTGGTGGGCGCCGTGTCGGGGCCGGCCTATCCCGGCGCCGACGCGCGCTCGTTGCGCGTGGTGGCGCTGCCGTTCCTGATTTATCGGGGCAAGGTGCTGCGCTCGGACGCGTCCGGCATCGGTGCGCGCCTGCTGCGCAGCGAGCGCTACGAAGTCGACGTCGGCTTTGCCGCGTCGCTGCCGGCGCGCTCGGATGCCGGCGCCGCCCGCGCCGGCATGCCGGACTTGGGTTTCCTCGGCGAATTCGGCCCGCGCGTCAAAATCCTGCTGGCCAATCCGACGCCGGCCAGCCGCCTGCGCCTCGACCTGCCGCTGCGCGCGGTGATGGAGTTTCGCGGCGGCGTGCGGCGCCGGGGCGCCACGTTCGAGCCGCGGCTGACGTACGCCACGCGCGACATTGGCAGCGCCTGGAGTTATGACGCCAGCGTCGGCCTGGTGGTCGGCGACGGCGCCATCAACCGCTATTTTTATGACGTGGCGCCGC
>Ga0326735_1000353_pt1 | contig 11230 bp, 8 predicted proteins | sample 37_GP2_1092_FD_207945 | JGI IMG/M metagenome (GOLD analysis project Ga0326735, IMG submission 207945) | Glacier ice microbial communities from Ngari, Tibet, China - 37_GP2_109.2 | ecosystem: Environmental > Aquatic > Freshwater > Ice > Glacier | place: China: Ngari, Tibet | collected 2018-07-31
GCCGCAGCGACGGCAGTTGGTTCGGCCCAGGCCGCAGGCCCTTATGTTGGCGTTGGTATCGCCAGCGCCGACCACAGCTACAAGCTGTCCGGCACCACCAATGGCAGCACCGACGGCTACAAAGCGTCCGGCAAAATTTTCGGCGGTTATGACATCGACCCGACGTGGGGCGTCGAAGCTGGATACACGGATTTCAAGAAGTCGACCTACAATTACACCAACACGACGACCAACACTGCGGGTCGTGCCGAGTCGGACGGCAACTCGTTTTATGTCGCCGGCAAGGCAACCGCGCCGATCAACGAGCAGTTTTCGGCATTCGGCAAACTGGGCGTCGCCCGCAACAAGAGCACGCTGAGCAGCGCCACGCCTGCATTTAACACCAGCCACAGCAAGACCGAAGTCTACGCCGGCGTTGGCCTTCAGTACAATCTGAACCAGAAAGTTGCGCTGACGGCTGAATACGAGCGTTACGGCAAGAGCAAGGATTTCGGCGCGAAAGCGGACGTGCTGACCGTGGGCGCGAAATACGCCTTCTGATGATGGCGTGACCAGGCCGGCCCGGCGCCCCCTGGTCATAAAATCAGTTTTAAATAAGTTCAAAAAAGAGCCCGCTTGCGGGTTCTTTTTTATGCTCTTTTACAATTAACTATCGCGTTTTGGCAGCAGCCCGGATGCGGCAAAACGGTGCAGCGACGACCATTGCCAGTCGGCCGCCTGGCTGCACAGTCCGTGCCGCAGGGGATTACCGTGGACGTAGTCGACCAGTGCCCGGTATTCGGACTCGCCGGTGATCCGGTGATGCTGGTAGTGGGGCACCCAGATAGCGCTGTCGGGGCCGGCAGCGGCCTTGCGCAGCGCCTTGGAAAACGCGATCTTGACGGCGCGCCAGCGGCTGGCGCAGTTGTGATCGCCCGGCGGCAAGGTCCAGATAGCGTGCGCATGATCGGGCAGCACCACCCACGCATCGACGTGGAAGGGCCGCTTGGCGCGGGCCTGGCGCATCGCTTCGCCAAACGCGGAAAAATGGTCGACGAGCAGCGTGCCGTCGCGGTCGAGCAGCCTGACTGTGAAGAAAAACGTCGCTCCGGGAACACGGTTGTAGCGGTAGTCTGTCATCAAGGTAGTGTGCGTATTGGATATCGACGCCATATCGATTTGCGCAAACGGGCGGGAATTTCATGGTCTTCGCCTACGCCGCCCAGGTGCCCAGCACGATTTTGCAGCCAGCCATGAAAAAAGCTCCCCGCAGGGAGCTTTTTTCATGGCCACGCTAACCGCTGTCTCACGCTGTCTCACGCTGTCTTAAACGGTCAGCGGCTTGTAGCGGATGCGTTTCGGCTTGGCGCCTTCTTCGCCCAGGCGCTTTTTCTTGTCGGCTTCGTATTCCTGATAATTGCCGTCGAAAAAGCTCACTTGCGAGTTGCCTTCGAAGGCCAGGATGTGGGTGGCGATGCGGTCGAGGAACCAGCGATCGTGGGAGATCACCATCACGCTGCCGGCAAATTCGAGCAGCGCATCTTCGAGCGCGCGCAAGGTTTCGACGTCGAGGTCGTTGGACGGCTCGTCGAGCAGCAACACGTTGCCGCCTTGCAGCAGCGTCTTCGCCAGGTGCAGGCGCCCGCGTTCGCCGCCGGACAGGTTGCCGACAATTTTCTGCTGGTCCGAGCCCTTGAAATTGAAGCGGCCCAGGTATGCGCGCGACGGCATGTCGAAGCGGCCGACGGTGAGCATGTCGGCGCCGCCGGCAACGTCGTCGAACACCGTCTTGGTGTTGGCCAGGTCGTCGCGGTTCTGGTCGACGATCGACACACGCGCGGTCTGGCCGATGGCCACTTCGCCGCTGTCGGGCTGCTCTTTGCCGGTGATCATCTTGAACAGGGTCGATTTGCCGGCGCCGTTCGGCCCGATAATGCCGACGATGGCGCCGGCCGGCACGGTAAACGACAGGTTGTCGATCAGCAGGCGGTCGCCAAAGGCTTTCGAAACGTTTTTAAATTCGATCACTTCATTGCCAAGGCGCTCGGCGACCGGAATAAAAATCTCCGACGTCTCGTTGCGCTTCTGGTATTCGTGTTCGGACAGCTCGTTGAAGCGGGCCAGGCGCGCCTTGCTTTTGGCTTGCCGGCCCTTCGGGTTCTGGCGTACCCACTCGAGTTCCTTGGCGATGGTCTTCTGGCGCGACGATTCGGTCGCTTCTTCCTGCTTGAGGCGATTGCCTTTTTGCTCGAGCCACGAGCTGTAATTGCCTTTCCACGGGATGCCGTGGCCACGGTCCAGTTCCAGGATCCACTCGGCGGCGTTGTCGAGGAAGTAGCGATCGTGGGTAATACCGACCACGGTGCCCGGAAAGCGCAGCAGGAACTGTTCGAGCCACTCGACCGACTCGGCGTCGAGGTGGTTGGTCGGCTCATCGAGCAGCAGCATGTCCGGCTTTGACAGCAGCAGGCGGCACAGTGCCACGCGGCGCTTCTCGCCACCGGACAGGATGCCGATCTTGGCGTCCCACGGCGGCAGGCGCAGCGCATCGGCGGCCATTTCCAGCTGCAGGTTCAGGTTGCCGCCGTCGGAGGTCGAAATGATCGCCTCCAGCCGCGCCTGCTCGGTGGCGAGGGCGTCGAAATCGGCGTCCTCGTCGCCATAGGCGGCGTAGACGGCTTCGAGCTTGGCTTGCGCCTCGAACACTTCGCCCAGGCCCGACTCGACGATTTCGCGTACCGTCTGCTCGGGATCGAGCTGCGGTTCCTGCGGCAGGTAGCCGATGTTCAGGCCCGGCATCGGCACGGCTTCGCCCTGGATGTCGGTATCGATGCCGGCCATAATTTTGAGCAAAGTCGATTTGCCGGAACCGTTCAGGCCCAGCACGCCGATCTTGGCGCCTGGGAAGAACGACAGCGAAATGTCTTTCAGAATCTGGCGTTTGGGCGGGACGATTTTGCCCACGCGGTTCATGGTATAGACGTAATTGGCCATTGCAGTGTTCTCAGGTGTGACGGAAGGACCACAGCATACCGGAAAACCGGGCCCAGGATACTGTAAAAAAAACCGGGTCAGACCCGTTTTTTAAACGGTAACGACCCGAAATTTCGACAATTTAAACGGGTCTGACCCCAATAATAGTTAGCCGCGGTTGCGCCACAGGCCTTCGGCGGCGTATAGCGCCAGCGCACTCCAGATCAGCAGGAAACCGACCATCCGCTCGGCGCTGAAAGCTTCGTGGAACAGCCAGACGCCCAGCAGGAACTGGATCGTCGGCGAGATGTATTGCAACAGCCCCAGGGCCGACAGCGGGATCGTGCGCGCGCCGGCGGCGAACAGCAGCAGCGGGATCGCGGTGATCGGGCCGGCCGCCACCAGCAGCCAGCGGGTACTGTCGGCGGCGCTGTTGATGAAGCTGTTCTGGCCGTTGAGGCTGAGCCAGATGACGTAGCCGAGGGCCAGCGGAAACAGCACCATGGTTTCGAACGACAGCCCTTCGAGCGCGCCGAGGGCGGCGGTCTTGCGCATTAGCCCGTAGGCGCCGAAGGTGGCGGCCAGGATCAGCGCGATCCACGGCACCGTGCCGGCTTGCCAGGTCAGCCAGGCAACGCCGAGCGCGGCGAGACCGATGGCGGCCCATTGGCCGGCCCGCAGCCGTTCCTTGAGCAACAGGTAGCCGAACATGATGTTGACCAGCGGATTGATGAAGTAGCCGAGGCTCGCTTCGATCACGTGGCCGTTGTTAACGGCCCAGATGTAGACCAGCCAATTGGCGCTGAGCAGGAAGGCGCTGGCGACGAAGCTGGCGATTACGCGCGGCTGGCGCAGTACGGCGGGCAGCCACTTCCACTGGCGTCGCACGCTGAGCACGATGGCCAGGAACAGCAGCGACCAGAGCACCCGGTGCGCCAGAATCTGGCTTGGAGGCACGTCGTGAAGAGCATGAAAATAAATGGGAAACAGCCCCCAGCAGAGGAAGGCCAGGGTTGCATTGATGATGCCGGTGCGCATGGAGGACGATCAAATAATTTCTATGGGACATTATCCTTCAATTGCCGCCTAGCGGTGACCGCGGCAGCCGCGCGGCGACCTGGCGCTGGTCGTTACGCGCGACCAGGCCAGCCGCGATAGGGCAAACTTGCAGCAACCGTTCAATTTGCCGGTGCCCGGCGAGGTGTTAATAAGAGGTGTTGCGTTGAAACGAATTGTTCTTGCAATTTCATTGTCGGTGGCCTATTGTGCAACGCAGAAAAACAATAATACGGTGCAATCTTGACCCCGGAACACAAAAAATCCAGCCTCACGGGGTTGACCTTCGCCGCCGTCGGCATCGTGTACGGCGATATTGGTACCAGCCCGCTCTACACCCTCAAAACCATTTTCGACCCGGAACACGGGCTCGCACTGAACACCTTCAACCTGATCGGTATCGTGTCCCTGATTTTTTGGGGGCTGACGATGATCGTCTCGCTCAAGTACGTCACACTGATGCTGCGCGCCGATAACCGCGGCGAGGGCGGCATCATGGCGCTGATGGCGCTGACGCTCAATTCGGTCACCAGGTCGTCGCGCTGTTACATGCCGCTGCTGATGATCGGCGTGCTCGGCGCCACCATGTTCTACGGCGACAGCGTGATCACTCCCGCCATTTCCGTACTCGGCGCGATCGAAGGCCTGGAAGTGGCCGCGCCCGCGCTGTCGAACTACGTGGTGCCGCTGACGATCATCGTGCTCGTTGCCCTGTATGCGGTGCAAAAGCGCGGCACCGCCGGCATTGGCCGCTGGTTCGGCCCGATCATGCTGGTCTGGTTCTTCGCGCTTGCCGTCATGGGCGTCATCAACATCGTCAAGGCGCCGGTGATACTGGCCGCGCTGAACCCATTGAACGCGTTTGCCTTCATGCTGGAAAACCGCTTCATTGCTTTCGTCGCGTTGGGCGCGGTGGTGCTGGCGTTCACCGGCGCCGAGGCGCTGTACGCCGACATGGGCCACTTCGGCAAGAAGCCGATCCGCGCAGCCTGGTTCCTGATCGTGTTTCCGGCGCTGGCGCTCAATTACCTCGGTCAGGGCGGCCTGTTGATCACCCATCCCGAGGCGATCGCCAATCCGTTCTACCAGCAGCTCGGCAGCTGGAGCATCTACCCGCTGGTGGTGCTGTCGACAATGGCCGCCGTCATCGCCTCGCAGGCGACGATTTCTGGTACCTTCTCGATGACCAAGCAAGCCATCGCGCTCAACCTGCTGCCGCGCATGCGCGTGCTGCATACGTCGGAGAGCGAAATCGGCCAGATCTACATTCCGGCCGTCAACTGGTTGCAGTTGGTCGCGGTATTGATTGCGGTAGTTGGCTTCGGCTCGTCCGACAAGCTGGCCGGCGCCTACGGCATCGCGGTCACCGCCACAATGTTGGCGACGACGATCCTGACCTTCTTCGTGACGCGCTACCGCTGGCACCTGCCGCTGGCGTTGTGCTTCGGCGCTACCGGCTTTTTCATCATCATGGACATCGCACTGTTCGCGGCCAGCTCGCTCAAACTGTTCCATGGCGGCTGGTTTCCGTTGCTGCTCGGCGCGGTGCTGTTCACCGTGATGCTGACCTGGAAGCGCGGCCGCGAACTGGTGTTCGAGAACCTGCAGAAGCACGCCATTCCGCTCGACGACTTCCTCGCTTCGCTGTTCGTCGCGCCGCCGAGCCGGGTGTACGGCACCGCCATCTTCCTGCGCGGCGAAAGCGACGGCGTGCCGCACGCACTGCTGCACAACCTGTCGCACAACAAGGTGCTGCATGAGCGCGTGGTGTTCCTGACGGTGCACATGCGCGAGGTGCCGTGGGTGCCTTTGACCGAGCAGGCGTCGGTGCAGCAGCTCGGCCACAACTGCTTCCAGCTTAATATCCAGTACGGCTTCAAGGACGAGCCGGACATCCCGAAAGTGATGGCCCAGTGCGCGCAGTACGGCCTGCCGTTCGAGATGATGGAGACGTCGTTCTTCATTGCCCGCCAGACGGTGATTTCGGCGCCCGGCGGCGGCATGGCGCCGTGGCGCGAACACCTGTACGTGGCGATGTCGCGCAACGCGCGCAGCGCCGCCGACTACTACCAGATCCCGACCAACCGGGTCATCGAACTGGGCACGCAAGTCGAGATCTGATACAAACGAATACAACTTTCGGACAGTTTGGCAGGGATGGAACGGCGACATCCCCTGCTAGACTCCGGGCACGCCATTAACCGTCAAGGATCACCATGAAGTTGAAGCTTTCCGTAGTTGCATTCGTCGCCGTACTTGGCATGAGCGCGGCACTGACCGCATGCGGCGGCAGCTCGGGCACCAGTGCCGTCGCTCCCACCGTGGCCGTGGCCGGCACCACCGCCACCGTGAAATACGCCGGTTTCCTGTATAGCGCCAGCGCCGCCGATACCAAGGGCGCGAAGTTCGATGGCGGCCAATTCGACTTTAAGCTGGGCAGCGGTACGGTGATCCCTGGCTTCGACCAGGCCGTGACCGGAATGAGGCCCGGCGAGAAAAAGACCGTCAAGATTGCGAGCAACCTTGCGTATGGCGCGTCGCCGCCGCCAAACTCGATCATTCCGGCGAATGCCGACCTGGTGTTCGACATCGAACTGGTGTCGCTGAAGTAAGTCCGGTTTGCGGACGCGGCAACTGCCGCTTCGCAAGTGAATGATAATTATTTGCATCTGGGCGCAGGTTTTGTTAGGCTGGAATTTTCACCATTTCCATGGATATCATCGTGAACGCCAAAAACCTTGCAGCCTTTGCTTTAGCCTCCCTTGTTACATTACCAGGATTGGCGCAAGAAAAGGTGCTGAACCTGTATTCCGCCCGTCATTACCAGACCGACGAAGCGTTGTACACCGACTTCACCAAGCAGACCGGAATCAAGATCAATCGCATTGAAGCAGGCGAGAACGAGTTGCTCGAGCGTCTTCGCAACGAAGGTGTACACAGTCCGGCCGACGTGTTTCTGACGGTCGACGCTGCCCGCCTGGGCAAGGCCGAGGAGCTCGGTTTGTTCGCGCCAATCACATCACAGTTGTTAATGCAGCGTATTCCCGCCCAGATGCGTACCGACACGTGGTTTTCGTTTTCCAAGCGCGCTCGCGTCATCGTGGCCAACAAGGCCAGCGTGAATCCGGCCGACGTGCAGACGTACGAAGACTTGGCTAATCCAAAACTCAAGGGCAAGCTGTGTGTGCGTTCGGGCTCCCATCCGTATAACTTGTCGCTCGGCGCCGGGTTGCTGGCCCATCTCGGCGAGCAGAAGACCGAGGCGTGGGCCAAGGGCCTGGTCGCGAACTTCGCACGCGCACCGAAGGGTGGCGACACTGACCAGATCAAAGCGGTGGCGGCGGGCGAATGCGGCGTTGCAATTGCTAACTCGTACTACGTTGCGCGCATGCTGCGCTCGGAAAAGCCGGAAGACAAAAAGATCATGGAAGCGGTGACCATCATCTGGCCGAACCAGAAAACGACCGGTGCCCACATCAACATTTCTGGCGGCGGCATGCTTAAAACCGCGCCGAACAAGGAATCGGCGGTGAAGTTCCTGGAATACCTGGCGTCTGACCAGGCGCAAGTGTACTTTGCCGACGGTAACAACGAGTGGCCTGTCGTGGCCGGCGTGAAGACCAACAACCCCGGTCTGCAGGCAATGGGCGATTTCAAGGCGGATACCGTCAAGGTGGGCGCGCTGGCCGCCAAGCAGGCCGAGGTCCAGAAAATCTACGACCGCGCCGGCTGGCGCTGAGCCCAGTCGTTCGCACAACAAGGGTGCGTTTGCGGTTTTAGCGCTCGCGGCGGCTGCGCGCGATCTCGCGGGTCAGGAAAATGAGCGGCAGCACCCCCACCGCGACGATGGCCAGTGCCGCCGTCGAGGCTTCCGTCAGCCGTTCATCCGACGCCAGCGTATACGCCTGGGTGGCAAGCGTATCGAAGTTAAATGGGCGCATCACAAGGGTGGCCGGTAACTCCTTCATCACTTCCACGAACACCAGCAGTCCGGCCGTCAACAGGCTGCCGCGCAGCATCGGCAGGTGGACGCGCCACAGCGTGGTGGCCGCGCCGTGTCCCAGCGACCGGGCGGCGTCGTCCATCGACATGGTGATCTTGCCCAGGTTCGCCTCCACCGTGTGCAGCGAGACGGCCAGAAAGCGCACCAGATAGGCGTACACCAGCGCAGCGATGCCGCCGGTAAGCAGCAGCCCGGGGTTGCGGCCTGTCATGTCCATGATGGCCGAAGCCAGCCAGATATCGACCCGTGTCACCGGCAGCAGGACACCAACAGCGATCACCGTACCCGACAGCGCGTACCCCAGACCGACCAAACGGTTGACGTGGCGCGTCAAACCGCCGCGCGCGGTACGCGCCGCGTAGGCCAGCAGCACTGCGATGGCGACGGCCAGGATCGCCGCCGTTGCTGCGAGCACGAAGCTGTTACGCGAAAGCTCGATGAAGCGTTCGCCGAACTGCGCGTCGCCGCTGGTGATCGCCATATGCAGCAGAACACCGGCGGGCACCAGAAAGCCGCCGCACAGCGGCACGCTGCAGACCAGAATGGCGCCGGCGGCGCGCGGTCCGGTCAGGCGAGTGCCCAAATGGCCGGCGTGACGGCTGCCGCTCACGTCAAAGCGGGCGCGCCCCCGGCTTGCGTGTTCGAGCAGCAGCAGCAGCCCCACAAAACCCAACAGTGCCGCCGCCAGCTGCGACGCGGCCTGACGGTCTCCCAGCGAAAACCAGGCGCGGTAAATGCCGGTGGTAAAGGTCTGGACGCCGAAATACGACACCGCACCGTAGTCCGCCAGCGTTTCCATCAAGGCCAGCGCGGCGCCGGCCGCAATCGCTGGCCGGGCCAGCGGCAGCGCGATGCGGAAGAAGCGCCGCCACGGCCCCAGTCCAAGCGAGCGCCCGACATCGAGCATGCCGGTCGCCCGCTCCAGGAACGCCGAGCGCGCCAGCAGATACACGTACGGATAGAGCACCAGAGTGAAGACCACGACAGCGCCGCCCAGCGTGCGGATGTCGGGGAACCAGTAGCTGCCCGGGGCCAGCGCAAAGGTAGTGCGCAGCCAGGACTGCACCGGCCCGACGAACTGCAGCAGATCGGTGTAGGTGTACGCCATGACGTAGGTGGGCACCGCCAGCGGCAGCACCAGCGACCATTCGAACATGCGCCGTCCCGGGAAGTCGTGCATGGTGACCAGCCACGCCGCCGCCGCGCCGATAGTCACCGTGCCCACGCCCACACCCACGCACAGGTACAAGGTGCTGGCGATATAGGAGGGGAGCACGGTGTCGGCAAGGTGGGCCCAGGTCTGGCTGCCGGCACCAGGGAGCAAGGACGCCGCCACGGTCAGCAGGGGTACGGCAATCAGCGCCGCGGTTACGAGCGCGGCAGCTTGCAAGGTACTGAACGTCAGTTTCGCCACGATGAGCCAATGAAATAAACAATTATAATTGTTCCTTTGTACTATCGGAATCTATATGGCGCTCCTCGAAGTGCAGCAGCTTGCCCACGCTTATGGCAAGCACACGGTGGTGGACGGCTTGTCGCTCCATCTGGCGCCCGGAACGATCGGCTGCCTGCTCGGTCCTTCCGGTTGCGGCAAGACCACGGTACTGCGTTGCATTGCAGGGTTCGAGCGGCCCGATGCGGGGGTGATCCGGGTTGGTGGGGAGCTCGTCAACGGCCCGGGCCAGCATGTGCCGACCGAACGGCGCCGCATCGGCATGGTGTTTCAGAACTATGCGCTGTTTCCGCACTTGAGCGTCGCGGCCAATATCGCCTTCGGCCTCCAGGCCATGCCGTCCGCTGCGCGCAAGAAGCGGGTGGGCGAGTTGCTGGACCTGGTCGGCTTGCCGAGTTCTGCAAGCAAGTATCCGCATGAGTTATCCGGTGGCCAGCAGCAGCGCGTTGCGCTGGCGCGCGCGCTGGCGCCACGGCCGCGCCTGCTGTTGCTCGACGAGCCGTTCTCCAGCCTCGATGTCGATCTGCGCGAGCGCCTGGCCGCCGAAGTGGGGGCGATCCTGCGCGCCGAGGGCACCACGGCGATTTTGGTCACCCACGATCAGCACGAAGCGTTTGCCATGGCCGACGAGGTAGGGGTCATGCAGCACGGCCGCATCCAGCAATGGGACACGCCCTACAATCTGTATCACAGGCCGGATAACCGTTTCGTGGCGGACTTTGTCGGACAGGGCGCCTTCGTTCCCGGTGAAGTACTGGCCGCGGGCGCGATCCGGATCGAACTCGGCGTGCTGCGCCACGCTCAGGCAGGCACCGCCACGCCATGGAAAAGCGGCGACCGGGTCACTGTGCTGCTGCGCCCGGATGACATCGTGCATGACGACGCCAGCGCCGTGACGGCGGAAGTCGTCGCCAAGGCGTTCCGCGGCGCTGAATTTCTTTATACGCTAAGGCTCGGCAGCGGGGAGGAGGTGCTGTCGCTGGTGCCCAGTCACCATAACCACGCGCCCGGTGAGCACATCGGGATTCGCCTCGACGTCGACCACGTGGTCGCGTTTCCCCGATAAAAAAACGGCGTCCATGGGACGCCGTTCTTTTTTCACTGTTCCTGTTCTTTTATTAATGCAGCCATCAGAAGCTGGCGAACAGCGACAATTTCACGCTGCGAGGCGCGCCTGGCGTAATGTTGTTGTCGTTGTGGGCCGATGCCCAGTACTTCTTGTTGAACAGATTTTCCACGTTCAGCTGCAGGCGATACTGCTTGCTGAGACGGTAGTACACGGCGCCATCGACCCGGGTGAACGATGGCAGCGCCACCGTGTTGGAAGTCGAGGTGTACAGGCTGTCGCGATAGACCAGGCCCAGGCCCGCGCCCAACTGCTGGTTGATGTTGTAGCGGTTCCACAGCGAGACGGTATGCTTGGGCACCATGGCCAGTTTGGCGCCGGAGCGTATCGTAGCGGACTGGTTGGCAGTCAATTCGGCATCCTGATAAGCATAGCCGCCCATCACGCTCCAGGCCGGGGTCAGCTGGCCCGACAGTTCAAGTTCGACGCCTTTCGTGGTCTGGCCGTCGACCAGTACGCTGGTGCCGGCGAGCGCGCCAGGCACGACGACATTCGAGCGGTCCAGCTTGTAAATCGCCGCGCTGGCCGACAGGACAGGCGTCACATCCCACTTCATGCCGGCTTCGACGTTGTCGAATTTTTCGGGATCGAAAGCGCGGTTGTTGGCGGTCAGCGAGGTCAACTGCTCACCGGCGCGCGG
>Ga0326735_1000354_pt1 | contig 11209 bp, 9 predicted proteins | sample 37_GP2_1092_FD_207945 | JGI IMG/M metagenome (GOLD analysis project Ga0326735, IMG submission 207945) | Glacier ice microbial communities from Ngari, Tibet, China - 37_GP2_109.2 | ecosystem: Environmental > Aquatic > Freshwater > Ice > Glacier | place: China: Ngari, Tibet | collected 2018-07-31
CCTCAAATCGGTGCTCAAGGAACTGGCCCAGGACGAAGGCCAGACCATCGTCTTCATCGACGAGATGCACACGATGGTCGGCGCCGGCAAGGCCGAGGGCGCAATGGACGCCGGCAACATGCTCAAACCGGCGCTGGCGCGCGGCGAACTGCACTGCGTCGGCGCCACCACGCTCGACGAATACCGCAAGTACATCGAGAAGGACGCCGCGCTCGAGCGCCGCTTCCAGAAAGTGCTGGTCGAGGAGCCGACGGTGGAAGCGACCATCGCGATTTTGCGCGGGCTGCAGGACAAGTACGAGCTGCACCACAAGGTGCAGATCACCGACCCGGCCATCATCGCCGCCGCCGAGCTGTCGCACCGCTACATCACCGACCGCTTCCTGCCCGACAAGGCGATCGACCTGATCGACGAAGCGGCCGCGAAGATCAAGATCGAAATCGACTCCAAGCCCGAAGTGATGGACCGGCTCGAGCGCCGCATCATCCAGCTGAAAATCGAGAAGGAAGCGGTCAAAAAGGAGAAGGACGAAGCGTCGCAGCGGCGCCTGGGCCTGATCGACGACGAGATCGCCCGCCTGGAACGCGAATACAACGACTACGAGGAAATCCTCAAGGCCGAAAAGGCGATGGTGCAGGGGACCACCCACATCAAGGAAGAGATCGAACGGATCCGCCACCAGATGGAGGAAGCCAAGCGCCAGAGCGACTACGCGTTGATGTCCGAGCTCCAGTACGGCAAGCTGCCTGAACTCGAAGCGCAACTCAAGCACGCGGAAGACGCGACCGCGCTCAACGCCGTCGGTGCCAAGCCAAAACTGCTGCGCACCCAGGTCGGCGCCGAGGAAATCGCCGAAGTGGTGTCGCGCGCGACCGGCATCCCGGTGTCGCGCATGATGCAAGGCGAGCGCGAAAAGCTGCTGCACATCGAGGACCGGCTGCACCAGCGCGTGGTCGGCCAGGACGAGGCGATCGAAGCGGTGTCGGATGCGATCCGGCGCTCGCGCGCCGGGCTGGCCGACCCGAGCCGCCCGTATGGTTCTTTCATGTTCCTCGGCCCCACCGGGGTCGGCAAGACAGAGCTGTGCAAGGCGCTGGCGTCGTTCCTGTTCGATACCGAAGAATCGATGATCCGCATCGACATGAGCGAATTCATGGAAAAGCATTCGGTAGCGCGGCTGATTGGCGCGCCGCCCGGCTATGTCGGCTACGACGAAGGCGGCTACCTGACCGAAGCGGTGCGGCGCCGGCCGTACAGCGTGATCCTGTTCGATGAAATCGAAAAAGCCCACCAGGACGTCTTCAACGTGCTGCTGCAGGTGTTGGATGACGGCCGCATGACGGACGGCCAGGGCCGCACCGTCGACTTCAAGAACACGGTGATCGTGATGACCTCGAACCTCGGCTCGCACAAGATCCAGTCGATGGAGAGCGACGACCCGGGCGTGGTCAAGCTGGCCGTGATGGCCGAGGTGCGCAACCATTTCCGGCCCGAGTTCATCAACCGGATCGACGAGATCGTCGTGTTCCATGCGCTCGACGAAAAAAATATCGGCGCGATCGCCAAGATCCAGCTGCGCCAGCTCGAGGGGCGACTCGAGAAGATGGACATGGCGTTGGTGGTGTCGAAAGAGGCGCTGCAAAAGATTGCGGAAGCCGGCTACGATCCGGTGTACGGCGCCCGTCCGCTCAAGCGCGCGATCCAGCAGCAGATCGAAAATCCGTTGTCGAAGCTGATCTTGTCGGGCAAGTTCGGCCCGAAGGACACGATTACCGTCGGTGTTGAACGCGGCAGCCTGGTGTTCGGCGAACCGCAAACGGTGGCGCTGGAAAAAATCCCGGGTTGAAGCAGGTAAGCAGGTGGGTAAGTAGGTAAGAAGGTAGGTAGGTAAGTAAGTGGCTACAATACCTGCTTGACCACAGCGGGACCACCCTATGCAACGAGCACCCCTGCGCCAGGACGCGCGCGTCATCGGCCTGGTTGGCATGGCCCACGGGGTGTCGCACTTCTACCACCTGATCCTCGCCGCCGTCTTCCCCTGGCTGAAACCGGCGTTCGGCCTGACTTACGCCGAGCTCGGGCTGTTGATGACGGTGTTCTTCGTCATCTCCGGCGTCGGCCAGGTGCTGGCCGGTTTCGTCGTCGACCGCGTCGGCGCTACCCGCGTGCTGATCGGCGGCCTGGCGCTGCTCGCCACCGCCGCGCTGGTGCTGGCCGGCGCCCGCGGTTACCCGATGCTGATGATCGGCTCGCTCATCGCGGGCCTCGGCAATTCGGTATTTCATCCCGCCGATTACACCCTGCTCAACCAGCGCGTCTCGAAGGCGCGGCTGGCGCACGGGTTTTCGGTGCACGGCATCAGCGGCAACCTCGGCTGGGCCGCGGCGCCGCTGTTCCTTGGCGGCGTCGCAGCGGCGTCTAGCTGGCGCACCGCGGTGCTGGCCTCAAGCGCCATTCCTGTAATCATGCTGCTGCTGATATTTTTCAATCGCGCTTACCTGGCAGCCGACCCGGTGGCCCCCAAGGCTGCCGGCGCGGCGCGGGAGGGTAACTTTGCCTTCCTGCGCCTGCCGACGGTGTGGATGTGCTTCGGCTTCTTTTTTCTGTCGTCGATCGCGCTCGGCGGCATCCAGAGCTTCGCCTCGACCAGCCTGGTGGCGCTGTACCAGGTATCGCTGGCGTCGGCCACCACCGCCTACACCGCCTACATGCTGGCGTCGGCCGGCGGCATGGCCGCCGGCGGCTTCATCGCCGCCCGCGCGCTCAGTCATGACCGCACCATCATGATCGCCTTTGCGCTGGCGGCCGGCCTGGCGCTGCTGCTGGCGCTGGCGGTGGTGCCGGGGTGGATGGTGGTTCCGCTGATGGGCGCCGTCGGCCTGGCGTCGGGCGTGGCCGGGCCGTCGCGCGACCTCCTGATCCGCTCGGCGGCGCCGGCCAACGCCACCGGCCGCGTGTTCGGCGTGGTGTACTCGGGCCTCGACAGCGGCCTGGCGGTCGGCCCGCTGCTGTTCGGCGCACTGATGGACGCCCACCACCCGTCCTGGGTATTCATCTGCATCGGCCTGTTCCAGGCATTGTCGATCATCACCGCGGTCGGTATCAACGGCAGCAAGCGCGCACCGGTGCTGCAAAAAGCATAAAATTTTATTCATTTTTCAAGGAGCCGCCATGGACTTTGCCACCACCGACCTTTGCGATAATCACCCCGAGCTGCTGGCCCAAGGCCGGCTGGCGGTGCTGCCGCCGGTGTTCCGCCTGTTCGGCCTGCGCGTCAAGTTCAGCGGGCCGGCGGTCACCCTCAAGGTGTTCGAGGACAACGCGCTGGTGCGCTCCACGCTCGAAGGCCCGGGCCACGGCAGCGTGCTGGTGATCGACGGCGGCGCCAGCCTGCGGCGCGCGCTGGTCGGCGGTCAGCTGGCGCTGCTGGCCCAGGACAACGGTTGGAGCGGCATCGTCGTCGACGGTTGCGTGCGCGACAGCGACGAAATCAACAGCTGCGAGATCGGCGTGCGCGCCCTGGCCACCCATCCGCAAAAAAGCAGCAAGGCCGGCACCGGCGAGCACAACACCCGGATTGTCGTCCAGGGCGTGGCCGTCAATCCGGGCGACTGGATGTATGCCGACACCGACGGCGTCCTTGTGGCGCAACAGCAGCTCGCCTGAGCTGCAGCCCCCAGCCGAAATTTCTTCGATCGCGGCGATGCCGGGCTTGTCCCGGCTTTAGTTGCCTCACGTCAAGCCCGACGTTGGAGCGCGCTTCTACCATTGGTCATGGCCGTTCATGCGCCTGGACACTGTGCGTTTTCATCAGGTGGTGTTGTCATTTCGCATGGTGAGATGTTAGCGAGAAAAACTGCGTCCGGCGCTCCCATTTTAAGAAATCTAATTTCGCATTGCGAAATTAAAACGATAAGTCACTGATTATTAACTAATTTAATTTAGTTATATGTCTTATATAAGAGTGTGCTGCTGTGCACAAAAAAGTCTATGATTTGTCTAGGGATTTAGATTTTCAACTCAATATTTCAATCAGGAGAACAACCATGGCAACTCGTGAACAGCAAGTGGCAGCTTTGCAGGCAGACTGGGATACCAACCCGCGCTGGACGGGCGTGGTCCGCAATTACACCGCCGCCGACGTGGTCCGGCTGCGCGGCTCGTTGCAGATCGAGCACACCATCGCCCAGCGCGGCGCCGAAAAGATGTGGGACCTGCTTGCCACCGAGCCGTTCGTTGCCACCCTCGGCGCCATGACCGGCAACCAGGCCATGCAGCAAGTCAAGGCCGGCCTGAAAGCGATTTATTTGTCGGGCTGGCAAGTGGCGGGCGACGCCAACATGGCCGGCGAAATGTATCCGGACCAGTCGCTGTACCCGGTCAATTCGGTGCCGACGGTCGTCAAGAAAATTAACAACACCTTCCAGCGCGCCGACCAGATCCAGTGGTCCGAAGGCCGCGACGACATCGACTACTTCGCGCCGATCATCGCTGACGCCGAAGCCGGCTTCGGCGGCGTGCTCAATGCCTACGAACTGATGAAGTCGATGATCGATGCGGGCGCGGCCGGCGTGCACTTCGAAGACCAGCTGGCGTCGGTCAAGAAATGCGGCCACATGGGCGGCAAGGTGCTTGTACCTACCCGCGAATTTGTCGAAAAACTGACCGCCGCCCGCCTCGCCGCTGACGTCATGGGCACCTCGACCCTGGTGATCGCCCGTACCGACGCCGAGGCGGCCGACCTCCTGACGTCCGACATCGACCCCAACGACCAGCCGTTCTGCACAGGCGAGCGCACCGTCGAGGGCTTTTACCGCGTCAAGAACGGCCTCGAGCAGTCAATCGCCCGCGCCCTCGCATATTGCCCGTTCGCCGACCTGGTGTGGTGCGAAACCGGTAAGCCTGACCTGGCCTTCGCCAAGCAGTTCGCCGATGCCGTGCACGCCAAGTTCCCGGGCAAGATGCTGGCCTACAACTGCTCGCCTTCGTTCAACTGGAAGAAAAACCTCGACGACGCCACCATCGCCAAGTTCCAGAAAGAACTGGGCGCGATGGGTTACAAGTTCCAGTTCATCACGCTGGCCGGTTTTCATGCGCTCAACTACGGCATGTTCAACCTGGCCCACGGCTATGCGCGCCGCAACATGACCGCCTTCGTCGAGCTGCAGGAAGCCGAATTTGCATCGGCCGACAAGGGTTTTACCGCGGTCAAGCACCAGCGCGAAGTCGGCACCGGCTACTTCGACGCGGTCACCCAGACCATCCAGCAACACCAGAGCTCGACCACGGCGCTGCACGGCTCGACCGAAGATGAACAATTTTTCGACGAGAAAAAAGTGGCGTAAAAGGGGGCCAGGGAGGAGGGCGCAAGCCCTTTTCCGACGCGCTGAAAGCCGTACCGGCAAACCGCCGGTGCGGCTTTTTTGCGCCTGCGTCGAGGGCGCGGCCAGGCGCGGCCAGTCCAAAATCGTCACCGATTATCGAATGTGGTGGATAATATCGGAACTTTGCGCTGCATTTTGCAATGCCGCGCGCCGTCCGATCCCGTTATTTGGAAATTCCATGCTTAGCTACCGCCACGCCTTTCACGCGGGTAATCACGCCGACGTCCTCAAGCATTTCGTGCAAATCCAGTTGCACGAGTACATGAACCAGAAGGACACCGCTTATACCTACATCGACACCCACTCGGGCGCCGGCGTGTACGCCCTCGATGGCGGCTACGCCGCCAAGAACGCCGAATACGAAACCGGCATCGGCCCGCTGTGGGAACGCAAGGACATGCCGAAGCAACTGGCCGCTTACGTCAACCTGGTCAAGGGCCTGAATCCGAGCGGCAAGATGCGTTACTACCCTGGCTCGCCGTATTGCGCCGACAAGCTCATGCGCGAGCAAGACCGCCTGCGCCTGTTCGAACTGCACCCGGCCGACAGCAAGATATTGGCGGATAACTTTCGCAAGGTGGCTGAACACGCCGCCGAGCAGGGCGAACGCCCGGCCGGGCGCGGCAAGCGGGTGCTGATCGAACGCGGCGACGGCTTCCAGGCGCTCAAGACGCTGCTGCCGCCGCCGTCGCGCCGCGCGCTGGTACTGATCGATCCGCCCTATGAGGACAAGCAGGACTACCGCAAGGTGCGCGATGCGCTGGAAGGTTCGCTCGAACGCTTCCCGAGCGGCATTTTTGCGATCTGGTATCCGGTGCTGCAGCGCATGGAATCGCGCCAATTCGCCGACAAGCTCAAGCGCTTGCCGTCGAAGGAATGGCTGAACGTCACACTGACGGTGTCGACCCCGGGCCCGGATGGATTCGGACTGCATAGCAGCGGCATGTTCATCATCAACCCGCCATACACCCTCGAGCCTACCTTGCGCCAGGTGATGCCGTACCTGGTGCAGGTGCTGGGCAAGAACGCCGACGCCACCTTTGTCATCGAATCCGGTACCCAGATGACCGGTTCGTCGACGTCAAGGGTCGGCGCTAACGGCAGCGCCCGCGTGCCGGTCGGCAATGCACGCCGCGCCAGCCCGACCGCCGGCACCGGTAGCCTGCGCTTGCCGGGCCAGGCGCCCGCCGGCACCCCCGGTGCGGCGGGTGCGGTGGCCCCGGCGGGTCTACGCCAGCCTGCCGCCGCGCCGGGTGCACGCCGCACCAGCGCGCGTCCGACCGGCCGCCCGACCGGGCCGAAACCTCCCGGATCGCGCCGGCCTTGAACGACGCTGAAATCAGGGGTACAGGTTTCGATGTCGAAATGCAAATGAAACTGAATATGTAGTATAGTTGGACTGTAGGCGCCGCCCGGATTGGTTATCAAGCCGGGCAACCGGTGCGCCAGGTATTTTCAGGAGTGCTCCGTGTCAACCGACGCAGCAGCGCAGTTGTTATTGCCTTTTGACGATTTTTTCCTGGCGCGTCAGCCTATCCTCGGGCGTGACCAGCATCTGGTTGCATTCGAACTGCTGTTCCGCACAGCCGGCTCGAACGAGGCGAACGTCACCGACGATGCCGCCGCCACCGCGGCCGTCATTTCGCACGTGTCGCAACTGGGTATGGAGCAGGTGGTCGGTCCGCAACTGGCGTTCGTCAACGTCAATGCGGTTGCACTGATGAGCGATTACGTGCGCTTCCTGCCGGCCGACAAGGTTATCCTCGAAATCCTCGAAACCGTCAAAGCCACACCCGAGTTGCTGGCGCGCTTGGCCGAACTGAAGGCGCTCGGCTTCAAGTTTGCCCTCGACGATGTGGTGGCCGAGTCGGACGATGTCCGCGCCCTGGTCGAACTGGTCGACGTCATCAAGATCGACGTCAAGGGCGTGGCGCCGGCGCGGCTGCCGGAACTGACGCAGTCGCTGCGGCGCAACAACAAGACGCTGCTGGCCGAAAAAGTCGAAACGTTGGAAGAGTTCCGCCGATGCCTCGAACTCGGCTTTGAATATTTTCAGGGCTTTTATTTTGCCCGTCCCGCCATCCTCAGCGGCAAGAAAATTGCGCCGTCCGAGCTGGCCATCCTGCACCTGCTCGAGCTGGTCAATTCGGAGGCCGACAACCACACCATCGAACTGGCGGTCAAGCGCGATGCGCTGATCAGCCTGAACCTGCTGCGCCTCGTCAACACCCCGGCCGCCGGCGCGCGCGGCAGGATCGACACGCTGGGCCAGGCCATCGAAGTGCTGGGGCGCCAGCAATTGCAGCGCTGGCTGCAGATCCTGCTGTATGCAACGCCGGGTGCCAAGGTCGAACTGAACCTGCCGTTGCTGCAGATGGCGACCACGCGCGGCAAGATGCTCGAGCTGATGAGCCTGAAGATGCATCCAGGCCAGCAAGACGCCGCCGATACCGGCTTCACCGTCGGCATCATGTCGCTTACCGAGGCGCTGTTCTCGATGGCAATGGAAGACATCCTCGACACTGTCGACGTCGCCGACGACGTCCGCGCCGCGCTGCTGTACCGGCAGGGCGAGTACGGCGACATGCTCAACGTCGTCGAAATGCTCGAAAAAGCCAAGTGCGGCAAGCCGCTGGCCACCGCCTTGCGCCACCTCGACCTGACCAGCAAGGACTTGCGCGAGATCGAGTTGGCCGCTTTCGAATGGATCAACGAGCTGGCGCAGGACGTGCACTAGCGTCGCTCATCGGCTTACCCCAGCAGTAAGAACACCGTCGGCTTCTTGTGAAAGTCCGGCATCTTGCCGGCCGCAAGCAAACTCTTCCACTTGCCGCCATTTTGCGTGCGGATCGATTCGGTCGGCAGGCTGAGGTCGGTCGCGACGCAGATCAGCGTGCCCGGCTGGCAGGTTGCCGCCAGCGCCTCGAGCATCGCGCCGTTGCGGTAGGGCGTCTCGATCAGCAGCTGGGTCTGGCTTTCGCGGCTTGACCGCCCCTCCAGCTCCTTGATGCGCTTGGCGCGCAGCGTTGCATCGGTGGGCAGGTAGCCGTTGAAGGCGAAACTTTGCCCGTTGAGTCCGCTAGCCATGACGGCCAGCAGCAGCGACGACGGGCCCACCAGCGGCTTGACCGTGATGCCGTGCTGATGCGCCAGACGCACCAGGTCGGCGCCCGGATCGGCCACCGCCGGCACCCCCGCTTCCGACACCAGCCCGGCGTCACGCCCGGCCAGTAGGGGAGCCAGCAGGCCTGCCAGCGCCGCAGGCGGGGTATTCACGTTCAGTTCTGCAATCTCGATTTCCTGCAGCGGCCTAGCGAGCGGATGGTCGATCGCGATCAGTTTCAGGAAGCCGCGCGCGGTCTTCGCGTTCTCGGCCACGAAATAGTCGAGCTTCGCGGTGAGCGCCTGCACGTGCAGCGGAATGATATGGTCGAGGGCGCCGGCGGCGGCCCCGGTGCTGCCAAGGGTATTTGGGATCAGGTAAAGAGTGCCGGGCATGTTCTTCTTCTTTTTGAATGAATCAGGGTAGGAAAAATGGGGTCAGACCCGTTTTATAACTGGCAAAACAATGTCTGAGCCGTACAACAAACGGGTCTGACCCTATTTTATTTTACAGGCCGAAAAAACGCACGCCGGCTTTGCGCAGCATGGCGGTGAGGGCAATCATCGGCAGGCCGGTCAGTGCGGTCGGGTCGCTGCTGTCGATGCGCTCGAGGAGGGCTATGCCGAGCCCTTCGTTCTTGGCGCTGCCGGCGCAATCGTAGGGCTGCTCGATATGCAGATAGGCGTCCAGTTCGTCGTCGGCCAGGTTACGGAAGGTGACGACGGTCTGAACATTTTCCAGTTGTGCCGGCCCCGGCAGTGCGCTGGCGCGGCCGTCCCATACGCACAGCGCGGTGTGGAACACGATCGTGCGCCCGCGCATTTTTTGCAACTGCGCCAGCGCCCGCGCATGGTCGCCTGGTTTGCCGATCTGTTCGCCGTCTAGCGTGGCGACCTGGTCTGACCCGATGACGATGGCGCCGGGTGCGCGCGCCGCCACCGCCGCCGCCTTTTCGCGCGCCAGGCGCAGCGCGGTGGCGCCGGGCTGCTCGCCCGGCAACGAGGCTTCGCAAATGTCGGGCACCATCACCTCAAACGGCAGGCGCAAGCGTTCGAGCAACTCGCGCCGGTAGGACGAGCTTGACGCGAGAATCAGGCGGGGCAGGGCGGGATTTGGTATCATCAGAAGTTGGAAGGCGTTGTCAGGGATGATGCGCCCGCTCGGTGTAACAGGCAAGAGATGCGGTAGCAGATAGGGGAAACAGATAGAGCAAAGGTACGGCAACAGTCGCCGCCCGCCGGTGCAAAAAAACCCGCCAAGTCTTTGACTTCATGGGGCCAAGCCTGCTATTATCGCAGGTTTTCCGGGGAAATTTCTCATATGAGTGCTTTTGTCATCGACGCTTTCGAATTCGGTCGAAGCAACGGCCACCGCGACGGTGTCACGCCGGTTGCATCGATGAGTCGGCTTGGCAAGGACTGTGCCGACCAGTCCGGCGAGGTCGTTTGGGCCGTCGACGGCGCCGTCACCGCCGAGGGTTACCCCGCACTGGTGTTGTCGGTCAGCGGCACCGTGCAGCTGATGTGCCAGCGTTGCCTGACGCCGTTCGCTTACGACATGAATTCGTCGACCATGCTGGTACTCGGCAAGGATGACGAAGAGGCTGACCAGATCGAAGATATCCTCGACGACGAGAGCATCGACGTCATCGTCGGCAGCCGCAGCACCGACGTGCGCGAGCTGGTCGAAGACGAAGCGCTGCTGGCCTTGCCGCAGGTGCCGAAACACGAGGTCTGCCCGGACAGCAAGCTGCTCGACGAACTGAAGGCGGTCAAGCCGTCGCCGTTCGCCAGCCTCAAGGATATCAAAACAGAATAAGTAATGAGCAGGGCGTAAAGAACGTGTCAGACGCGTGCGGCAATCGAGTATGACAATGTGGTTTGGAAATGTAGTAAAGCGTTAAATATGTCGGTAAAGAATCATTTGCCGGTGGGATACTCGATTCGCATGTATTTGCCAATCGAATGTGTTAGAATTTTAGAACTTATGGTTTAGGAGTTATCATGGCAGTCCAGCAGAACAAGAAGTCCCCATCGAAGCGCGGTATGCACCGTTCGCACGATTTCCTGGTTGCGCCGCAACTGGGCATCGAGCCTACGACCGGTGAAACCCACCTGCGTCACCACATTAGCCCGAACGGCTTTTATCGTGGCCGTAAAGTGCTCAAGACCAAGAACGACGAGTAATCGACGTTTTTTCTTTGAGTAAGGCGAAGGCGGTGCGACGTATTTGTTTGCGTGGCGCCGCTTTTTCTTTGTCTTGGTTGCAAGAATTGCACCCCGTCATTTTGAATTACGCTGACTCTGACTGGCGCTCGCCTACAGATCGCATCCTGCCGCCGGCCGTGTTCGGGCAGCGGTACGCACCTACCTGATGATAATTACACTCTCGATCGACTGCATGGGCGGCGATCACGGCAGCGCCGTGACCATTCCCGCAGCCATTTCTTTTCTCAAGCATGAGCCTGAAGCATTTCTGATCCTGGTCGGCCTCGAGGACGAACTGAGCGCGGAACTGAAGCGCCTGAAGGCCGACACCCATCCGCGTATCACCGTGCAGCACGCTTCCGAAGTAGTGACGATGGACGATCCGATCGAAGTGGCGCTGCGCCGCAAGAAGGATTCGTCGATGCGTGTCGCGGTCGAATTGGTAAAAGACGGCAAGGCCAAAGCCTGCGTTTCGGCCGGCAACACTGGCGCCCTGATGGCAGTCTCGCGCTATG
>Ga0326735_1000355_pt1 | contig 11201 bp, 11 predicted proteins | sample 37_GP2_1092_FD_207945 | JGI IMG/M metagenome (GOLD analysis project Ga0326735, IMG submission 207945) | Glacier ice microbial communities from Ngari, Tibet, China - 37_GP2_109.2 | ecosystem: Environmental > Aquatic > Freshwater > Ice > Glacier | place: China: Ngari, Tibet | collected 2018-07-31
ACTGCAGCTTGCTGTCGACCGACAGCGTCAGGTCGCGGCCGTCGTGCGGCTCCTTCGACAGGCCGACGTCCTCGACGATGCGGCCGAGGCGGTCCTTGATCACGCGGCGGCTGCCGGTGGCGCCGACAAGTGTCTTCTGCTGCGCCAGTTCCATGCTTTCCTGGCCGACGTCCTCGACGCTGGTAAAACCGACCAGGTGGGTCATCACTTCGCCCTGAGGATAGAAGCGCTTGTATTCCTTGCGCGTGTCGAGGCCGTCGATGTCGAGCTTGTCGATCTGGTCGATGACGTCCATTTCGACTTGCCGCTTGAGGTAGACGAAGGTGCGGTCGGAGTCGAGCTTCTTGCGCAGATCCGCTTCCGGCATGTCGAGCAACGTCGCCAGTGCGCGCAGCTTGGCCGGCGGCTGCGCCAGCACGTCGTCAGGAATTGCCCACACCGCCTTGACCGGCAACGACGACGCCAGCACCTGGCCGTTGCGGTCCATGATCTTGCCGCGCGTGGCCGGCAGCTCGAGCACGCGCTCGTAGCGGCTCTTGCCCTGCTGCTGAAGAAAACCGGTCGACATCGCCTGCAGCCACAGCGCGCGGATGGCCAGCGCGGCGAAGGCGGCAAACAGCACGAACAGCACCACCCGCGAACGCCAGGTCGGCAGGCGTACCGCCAGCACCGGGCTGGTCGAAAAGGCCACCCCTTTTGAGGCGGCCACGCGCGGCGCGGCCATCCGCGCGCCGCTGGCGCCATCGCTGCCGCGCTTCATTTGGCGCTTTCCGTCAGGTACTGGGTGCGCGCCGGCGTCAGCGCCACCATGTTCAGCTCGGTGCGGGCAATCTGTTCGATGCGGGCGTGCTTGCCCAGCGTCGACTGATCCAGCTGCAGCTGGGCCCAGTCGATGTCGAGCTGGCGCGCCTGCTGCTGGATGATTTCGAGGTTGCTGAACAGGTGGCGCGCACGGTACTGCCCGTTGACCACCAGCAGCGCGCACGCCACCAGCGCCGCCGACAGCACGATGTTGAGCTTGGCGGTCATCGGGCGCCTTTTGCCGGCGGCTGCTCCGGCAGCCGCTCCGCCACGCGCATCACGGCCGAGCGCGCGCGCGGGTTTTCTTGCACTTCCCGGTCCGACGGTTTCGTCTTGGCGACCAGCTTCATCAACGGCTGCGGCAGGTCGACCGCGCGGATCGGCAGGCGGCGGTCGGGCTGCTCGACTTTGACCTTGCTGGCGAAAAACTGCTTGACGATGCGGTCTTCCAGCGAATGAAAACTGATGACGACCATCCGCGCGCCGGGCGCGAGCATGGCGTACGCTTCGTTCAAGCCTGCCGCAAGGTCTTCAAGCTCCTGATTGATGAAAATCCGGATAGCCTGAAACGTCCGGGTGGCCGGATCCTTGCCCTTTTCCCGTGTCTTGACCGCGTTTGCCACGATACCGGCAAGCTGGCGTGTGCTTGTAATTGGTTCGACTGCCCGGCGAGCAACAATCGCCTTTGCAATCTGAAAAGCAAACCGTTCTTCTCCATAATCGCGTATCACCTTTTCCAGTTGTTGTTCGGTTTCGATCGCCAGCCACTGCGCCGCCGACATGCCGCGCGTGGTGTCCATGCGCATGTCGAGCGGGCCGTCGTTGCGAAAACTGAAGCCGCGCGCGGCGTCGTCCACTTGCGGCGACGAGATGCCCAGATCGAGCAGGATGCCGTCCACTTGCGTGATTGCGCGCGCGGCCAGCGCGGTGCGCATGGTGGCGAAGCTGTCGTGGACGATGGCAAAGCGCGCATCGTCGATTGCGGCGGCGGTGGCGATCGCCTGCAGGTCCTTGTCGAAGCCGAACAGGCGCGCGTTCGCACCCAGGCGGGACAGGATCAGGCGGCTGTGGCCGCCACGCCCGAAGGTGCCGTCGATATAGATTCCGTCGGCGCGCGCGCCGGTTGTTTCGGTCATCCCGGCCGGCCCGGCCAAGTTCAGCGCATCGACCGCTTCGTCCAGCAGCACCGTCCGATGCGCAAATTCAGGCATCGCCACATTCATCATCGCGGTCGCCTTAGAAAGAAAAATTGGAGAGGACATCGGGCATGCCGCCGGCGACCGCCTCCTGTTCGTTGTCGTTCAGCCTGGCGGCATCCCAGATTTCAAAGTGCGAACCCATGCCAAGCAACATCACGTCCTTGGCCAGGCCGACAGCGGCGCGCAGTTCGGGCGCAATCAGGATGCGGCTGGTCGAGTCCATCTCGACATCGCAGGCGTTGCCGAGGAAAATGCGCTGCCAGGCGCGGGCCGACATCGGCCAGGCCGCAATTTGCGCGCGGTGGGATTCCCACACCGGGCGCGGAAACAACAGCAGGCAACCATGCGGATGGCGCGTCAAGGTCAGACCGCCATCGCACTGGACGGCGAGCGCGTCACGGTGCCTGGCAGGGATCGACATCCTGCCTTTTGCATCGAGATTGATTGCGGACGCGCCTTGAAACACAATGTGGACCCTGGTTTGGAGTTGGATGAACAGGCTGAGTTGAAAGCCGGGAGCATGTATTTTCCCCCACAAAACTGCACTTTTTCACACTGTCGCCCACTTTAGAGGAAGCAATAACACGGGTCAAGCGGTTTCCATTAGGAAAATAAAAAATTACTAATAAAGTCAATGACTTAGCGCAATTACATGAAGTAAGCTAAAGTAAAAATACGTCGATAAATTAGGTACTTATAAACGACAGTGAATGTGTGTTCTCATCTGTACACATGGGTACGACTTGTTTGATATGAATCAAAATACGGAACCGGACCTCATTTTCTGCAACATGCGTCGCGCACGCCACAACATTGCGCACCCCGGCAGTCCGGCGTAGGATTGAGGTGAAGGCCAAGCAGGCCAGACATGTCGAGTGCGCCACAACGGCGCCTTGCTTGTGGTCATTACTGGCCCGCGACCTTGAGGAGACTGCCGTGAGCATCACCCTGGCCCGCACCCGCGCGTTGTACGACCTGGCCAGCGTCCAGGGCGCGCTCGAACGCAGCAAAGGCCGCTCGCCCGAGCTCGAAGCGTTCTACGAGCGCATGCTCGACACCGGCGCCGAGCGCTTCGTCACCACGCCCTCGTCCACCGCCGCGCTGGCGCCGCTGGCCGCAGACTGTCCGAATTTTGGCGAAGTGCTGGGCGACTTGGGCCGCTACCTGGGCCTGGCCCATGCCAGTGACGGCGGCGGCTTCAACGTGATGCCGATCCTGTTGCTGGGCGACCCCGGCGTCGGCAAGACCCATTTTGCGCGCGGGCTGGCGAAGGTGATGCAGACCGAGTTCGAGCTCATCAGCATGAATGCGCTGTCGGCCGGCTTCGTCATCACCGGCAGTTCGGCCAGCTGGAAAGGGGCGAAATGCGGCAAGGTGGCCGAGCGGCTGGTGCGTGGCCACTACGCCAACCCGGTGGTGGTGCTCGACGAAGTCGAAAAAGCCAGCGGATCGGCGCAGTCGGACCCGCTCGCGGCCCTGTATCAATTGCTCGAGCCGGAAACGTCGCGCGCCTTCCGCGACGAATTCATCGACGTCGAGATCGACGCCAGCCAGATTGTCTGGGTGCTCACGGCCAACAGCACCGACGGCATCCCATGCCCGCTGCTGAACCGCATGGCGGTCTACGAAGTGCCCAGGCCGACTGCCGAACAGGCCGTCGGCATTGCCCAGCGCATCTACCGCGGCTTGCTGGCCGAATTGCGGCTGTGGAAATTCGCCCCCGACCTGGACAACGCCGTCGTTGACCGGCTGGCCCCGGTGTCGCCGCGCGACATGCGCAAAAGCCTGCTCGACGCGCTCGGCTACGCGGTGGCGGCGGGGCGCGACGAAGTCAAGGTCGAGGACATCCGGCAAAAAAGCGGGCCGGGCAAGGCGCGCATCGGGTTTTGACGCCGCGCAGGCAAGCTGGCTGTTCCAGATGTCGAGGGCGTCGTGTTCGACCCATTCGGTTTGCGGGAAATGCCGGGAAACGCCTGCTGCGCGCTACCGCACAGACGGCCGTCATGGTCGAACAGGATCGCGCGCGCTGGTGGCGCCTTGGTCGAGGGCGAGGATATATTGTTTCATGCGCAGTTCGCCGGGCAGCCTGCTGCGCAGATTCGCCGGGGCCGGTAAAATTCAAAGTGAAGCAGGCCGATAGGCCGGATTTTGTTACGGCGGTTGCCCTTGCGAACACCCGCTATGACAGCCATTCCTCTAGGCGCAGAATTGCTCCTGCGCTCAAGCTCCCTACCCGCACGCTCCGCGAGCCGCCTCAACGCGTGCCTATTTGGGATTGCTCCAGGTGGAGGTTACCGCGTTTCACCGTAACTTAATACGCTCGTCTCTGTGGCCCTGTTCCTCGCCTTATACCTTGCGGCTTTCGGCGGACGGCCATTAACCGTCACCCTGCTCTATGGAGTCCGGACCTTCCTCCCGCCAGCGCATTACGCGCCAGCCAGCGACTGTCTTGGCCTGCATCACGACAATATTATAGCGTGAAACAAGCGTGGAAACGTGGCACGGGAGCGCCGCTGCTGAAACGGCTTGAAGCGGTGGACAAAACCCTGTTTGCCACGAAAACAACAGTCCTCGTACACTGAGCCTTGACGAACAGCCGCTTACAGCCAAAAGCGGTGCCAGGATATATGAAAAAAAACGATACGAATAATTGCTAAACCACTCTTACCTTGGCGTGATTCGCTTCGATTGGCAGCAGTCAAGTGTAATGACATTGCTCGCATTAACTTGGCGAGCCAGCGAGCCACGCAACGTCCGAAGTGGTCAAAGCTGGGTAATGTGTCGAATTACGCGAAATGGTGTCGTATCGCTTTGTTTGATGTGCCTGGCCACAACGGAACCGACATGCGATTTTTTCTACGTGCCCTCGTGGTTGCCGCCATCCTCATCCTGGGCTACGGCTTGCTGGAGCCGAGCATCGAACGGGCGCTGTACACGATGCGCCTGATGGCGATGCCCAAGCCCGAGATGCTCCCGGTGCCGGTCGAGGGCGTGCGCGCGAGCGCGCTGCGCGACACCTGGAATAGCGCGCGCGGTGAAGGTCGCAAGCACGAAGGCATCGACATCTTCGCCAAGCGCGGCACCCCCGTGCTATCGAGTACCGAAGGCATCGTCATGCAGGTCGGCACCAACCGACTCGGTGGCCTGGTGGTGTGGGTGACAGGTCCAGGCGGCCAGCGTCATTACTACGCCCACCTCGAGCGCTATGCGGACGTGGAAGCCGGCATGCGCATCGAGGCTGGCCGGGTGCTGGGTTACGTTGGCAACACTGGCAATGCGCGGGGCACGCCGCCGCACCTGCACTACGGCGTGTACGACGTTGGCGGCGCGATCAATCCGTATCCGCTGCTGCGCGCCAAGCCGGCTGGCGTCACAGCAGCGGAGGCGGCAGTGGAAGCGTCTGCTGAAGGCCTGATCGCCCGGCGGCGCAGGCTCGCCGGGCAGCTGCCGGCGTGTACCACGCCAATGATATTGGCGCGGTCGACGAGAGAGCTGGGAAACGACTATCAGGACTGCGCGCCATGCAACCTCACCAGTCGGGTAACGCACCCGCTTGCGTGAAATCAATCGTGCGCGTGGCGCGCCAGCGAACATTTCTGGTGTTCAGTGTCGTTATTTCCAACGCCAGCAGCGCACCGCTCGCTTAAAATAAAGACACTGAAGCCAACTCGACAGCGGGCACCCCATGACCCACCCATCCCGCAGCGGCGGCCAGATCCTCGTCGACGCCCTCACCATTCACGGCGTCGAGATCGCCTTCGGCGTGCCCGGCGAGAGCTACCTCGACGTGCTCGACGCGCTGCACGACTCGGGCATCCGCTTCATCGTCAACCGCCAGGAAGGCGGCGCCGCCTTCATGGCGGACGCGTACGGCAAGATGACGGGGCGGCCGGGGATCTGCTTCGTTACGCGTGGGCCGGGCGCCACCAATGCGGCAATCGGCGTGCACACCGCTTACCAAGACTCCACGCCGATGATCCTCTTCATCGGCCAGGTCGGGCGCGATTTTGCCGACCGCGAGGCGTTCCAGGAGATCGACTACCGCCGCATGTACGGCCAGATGGCCAAGTGGGTGGCACAGATCGACAGCGCCGAGCGGATCCCCGAATACCTCGCGCGCGCCTTCCAGGTCGCCACCAGCGGGCGCCCCGGCCCGGTGGTGCTGGCGCTGCCGGAAGACATGCTGGTGTGGCTCGCCGCGGTGGCCGACACCCGGCGCTACCAGCCGGTGCAGGCGTCGCCCTCCGCCGCCCAAATCGACACGCTGCGGACGATGTTGGCGGCAGCGAGCCGCCCGCTGCTGCTGCTCGGCGGCGGCACCTGGAATGCGCAGGCTTGCGCCGACGTGCGGCGCTTCGCCGAAGCGAACGCGTTGCCGGTGGCGTGCGCGTTCCGCTTCCAGGATTTGCTCGATAACGCCCACCCGAACTATATTGGCGACGTCGGCATCGGCATCAATCCAAAATTGGCCACGCGGGTGCGCGATTGCGACCTGCTGATCGCTTTTGGCCCGCGCCTGGGCGAGATGACGACGAGCGGCTATTCGCTGCTGACGGCGCCGGTGCCGCGGCAAGCGTTGGTGCACATCCATCCCGATTGCGAGGAACTGGGCAGCGTGTACCAGGCGAACCTGATGATCAACAGCGGCGCTCCGCAGGCGGCGGCGATGCTGGCGGCGATGGCGCCGGTCGATAGCGCGTCATGGCGCCACAGCGTGGCCGAGGCAAAGGCCGAACTGGCCGCGTACCAGCAGCAGCCGCCGATTTTCAAGGACGGCGGCGCCCCGCTCGACCTGTGGCTGCTGGTGCAGCAGCTGATGGCGGCGGTCCCGAACAACACCATCGTCACCAACGGCGCCGGCAATTACGCCACGTGGGCGCACCGTTTTTACCGTTACGGCGCCATGCGCACCCAGCTCGCGCCCACCAGCGGCGCAATGGGGTATGGGGTGCCGGCCGGGATCGCTGCCAAGATTCTCGACCCGCAGCGCACCGTCGTCACCTTTGCCGGCGACGGCGAATTCATGATGAACGGCCAGGAACTGGCCACCGCGGTGCAGTACCGGGCCGGGGTCGTCATCATCGTTTTCAATAACAGCATGTTCGGCACCATCCGCATGCACCAGGAGCGCAGCTACCCGGGACGGGTCTCGGGCACGACCTTGCACAATCCCGATTTCGCGGCGCTGGCAACAGCGTATGGCGCGCACGGCGAAGTGGTCGAAACGAGCGCGCAATTCGGCCCGGCGCTGGCGCGCGCGCTCGAACACACCCGGGCGCGGCTGCTGCCGGCGCTGATCGAACTGCGCTACGACGGCAACCTGATCACGCCGAACGCGACGCTGGCGACGATCCGGGCGATGGCACAGGAAGCGAAGGCAACATAGCCGTCGCCGCCGCCGGCTTACTCGAGGCCGAGTTCGGCCGGCAGCGGCAACGGCTTGTCGTGTACGCTGGACTGGCTCACCGGGCTGGTAAAAAACAGCGCAATGAGGGCAATGAACAGCGCGCACAGCACCGTGCGCCAGACGCCGGCGCCGCGCGCCACCACCTTGTCGTTCCAGATCATGCGCCTGAGATACCCTGAAAGTTTCATGATTGTCCCCCGGCCGATACCAAACCCAAAGAAATGTATAACAGCGACGCGCGGTTGGCGACTGATTTGCGTCAAGCGTTGGCCATTACTTGTTGGCGGCGCGCTTGAGCCAGCGCATCACGGCGCCAATCACAGGCAGCTTTTCGTACAGTTCCTCGGCGGCATCCCAATAATCTCGGTGCAGCACGACCGCCCCGGCGGCGTCGAAGTGCAGGTGGGTGGCGCCGCGAATGCACTGGCGCGCCGGTGAAAACCGCTTCATGCGAAACGTGAATTCCCACACCAGAAAGGCGTCGGCGCCTTGCAGCACGCGGGTGCCGACGACGAAACGCGGCGCGTCGACCTGCTCGAACATGTGGCGAAAAATGGCGGCGATGGCGGCGATCCCGCACACCTCGTTGAACGGATCCTTGAACTGCGCATCGGCCGCATAAATGGCCGCCAGCTGCGCTGGCAGCGATGGCAGTATCTGTGGCGCAGCGGCGCCGAGGTGCTCGTAGAATTGCACCAGGCGTTCGAGTTCGGCGTCGAAACGTCGGCTGTCGTCGCTCATAAGCCCGTCACCTTGTGGATCAGCCAGAAATACCAGCGGTATGGCAGCAGCCGCGCCAGCCGCATGCAGTTGGTGAAGCGCTTCGGAAAATGGATGTGGAACTGGCCGCGTTCGACGCCGTCGAGCATGGCCGCTGCGGCAGCGTCGGCGCTCATCAGCGCCGGCATCTTGAAATCGTTCTGCCTGGTGAGCGGCGTGTCGACAAAGCCGGGATTGATCTGGTAGACGGCGATGCCGCGCGGGTGCAGATCGAGGTACAGCGACTCGGCCAAATTGATCAGCGCCGCCTTGGTCGGCCCGTACACCAGCGCCTTGGGCAGGCCGCCGTAGCCCGCCACCGAGGCGACGATGCCGATGCCGCCGGCGCCTTGCGCCAGCAGCAGCGGCAGCACCGCGTCGAGGCAGTTGAACACGCCATGCAGATTTAAATCGATCAGCGCGTTGGCTTGCGCCAGGTCGAAACTGTCGGCCCGCATCTCGTTGTAGCCGCCGGCGATCACCAGCACCAGGTCGACGCCGCCCCACGCGGCGACGATCTTGTCGCGCGCGCCCAGCACGCTGGCGTGGTCGGTGACGTCGAGCGGCGCCGCCATCGCCTGCGAATTCTGGCTGGCAGCGTTTTGAATCGCCCCGGCGTTGCGCGCCGACAGCGCGACGCGGGCGCCGCGCCGCAGCAGTTGGGTGGCGCAAGCGGCGCCGATGCCGCTGGAGGCGCCGATCAGCCACACCCGTTTGCCGCGCCAGTTGTCGATGCGCGGATTCATCGCTTGCGAAACGACAGTGTGACGCTGCCGAGATTGACGCCAAATTTGCTCATCGCGGTGCGGTTCAGCATGACGGTGTCGTCGATCAAAAACATCCAGTCTTCCATGTCGACGTTGTAGACCTTGTCGCCGACCGGCTGCGCCAGTACGTACGTCCAGCGCAGCGCATTGCCCGAGGCGACGCCGTGCGCTACGCCAATGACGTCCGGCGCCGTCGCCGTAAACGTGCCGGCGCCGGTCTTGGTCAGCGTCCAGATGCGCTTTTGCTTGCTGCCGTCGGAATAGGTGAAGTCTTCGTCGAGGGTGCCGGTGTCGCCCTCCCAACGGCAGCGCATGACCACCACGAAGCGCTTGACGACGGCACCCGAGCGGTCCTGGAACATGCCGTGGGCGTCGAGGGTGCCGTTGAAATAGGTCTGGATGTCGAGCCGCGGCTGCGCGCTGGCATACTGTTCCGGCCGCGGCCCCGAGCAGGCGGCCAGCATGGCGGCGACCAATACCGCGCCGGCAAGGTGCTTGAGATTCATGGGTTTCCTTTCAAATGTGTAAACGGTTAGCAATCGCGCAGCGGGGCGCGCCACAGCATGGCCGCCGCCACCAGTTTCATCCCGCACGGCAGCAGCGCGTAGGCGGCGGCCAGCGCAACGGTGCCGCCCTGCTGGCCCGGCACGTAGCCGAGCCAGCCGAGCAGCGGCAGCGCAATGCCGGCCGCCAGCGCCAGCGTCATTTGCACGCCCCAGTTCCAGACGCCGAAATAGGCCGCTTCGCGCCCTGCGCCATGGCCGTCGCGGGCGATCACGCCGGCCAGTAGCGCCGGCGGCAGCGCCAGGTCAGCGCCGAGCGCGATTCCCGACAGGATGCAGATAGCGCCGAACGGCAGAGCCGCGCCAGGCCCGAGGCCAAACGCCCAGACGAACACCAGGGCCGAGCCCAGCATCGACCCGGCCCAGGCGCGCGCTTCGCCGAAACGGCGCGCCAGCGCGATCCACAGCGGCATCGACAGCGCCGCCGCGCAGAAGTACAGGATCAGGAACAGGCCGGACAGCGTGGCCAGGCGCAGGCGGTCGGCGGCAAAGAACAGGAACAGCGTGGCGGGAATCGCCGACGCCACGCCATTGACCAGCAGCACGGCAAACAGCGCGCGAAAGCGCCGCTGGGCGAACGGCGCGGTGAGCGCGCGCCAATCCAGCAACGGCGTGGTGCTGTCAGTGCCGGTGGCGGTGGCGATGGGACGCACCGCTTTCGCCAGCAGCGCCGCGCCCACCACCAGCGCGGCGCAGAACGCCAGCGACAGGCCGTCGTAGCCGGCCAGCGTGGTGACGGCGGCGGCCAGTAACACGCCGGCCAGACCGCACGCTTCGCGCACGCCCGTCACGCGCGCGCGGTCAGAAACGGCGTGGGTCAGCGCCGCCCCCCAGCTCTGGTGGGCGATGGTGGCCAGGCTGAAACCGAAATACACCAGCGTCAAAGTGGCGCCGAACCAGGCCAGCGTGGCGCCGGCCGCCATTGCGGGCGGATGGAACAGCGCGAGGAAACCGGTCAGCAGCAGCGGCAGCGCCAGCGCAATGAAGCGCCAGTAGGCGCCGCCGCCGCGTCCGATCCACCAGCCGAGCAGCGGGTCGATGAAGGCGGCGGCGATGCGCGCCGCCAGCAGCGCGGCGCCGATCAGCGCCAGCGGCAGGCCGGCGCGCTCGGAGTAGAACTGCGGCAGGTAGACGTAGATGGGCAGCGCGACCATGGCGAGCGGCAGGCCGAACACGCCGTAGCACAGCAGGTTGGGCAGTCCGAGCGGCTTCATGGCGGCCCGGGCTCGGATTGTTCACTCATCCGTGGCCCGGCGTCCTTCAGCAGCGCCGTGCGCAGCGCCGGCGCGGTGCTCTTCGGATCGAGCCAGATAGCAAAAAAAGCGCGGGCGAAGCCGGCATCGTTGATGCTGCCAATCGGTTTGCCGTCGAGGTAGAAGCGCGCGCCCTCGCCTGGCACGAACATGCCGGTGATGTGCGAGCCCGCCTGCACGTCTGGAAAAATCGCCGTCATTCTCTGCAGCCAAACCTGGCGTTCGGCCGCGCTGCCGGCGCCGATCTTTTCCATCTGCTCGGCGCTTGCTTCGGCGATCTTTTTGCCATCGAGCTTGCGCGCGTAGCGCAAATCGAGGGCGAACGGCGTCGTCAAGCCATAGCCCTGCGGCCCCACCCACAGCTCGGCGGAATAAATCTTCATCATGAAATAGGTGAAGGTGCCGCTGCCGGCCAGCCGGGCGTCGGGCACGTCCTGCGCGATGTGCAGCGG
>Ga0326735_1000356_pt1 | contig 11188 bp, 9 predicted proteins | sample 37_GP2_1092_FD_207945 | JGI IMG/M metagenome (GOLD analysis project Ga0326735, IMG submission 207945) | Glacier ice microbial communities from Ngari, Tibet, China - 37_GP2_109.2 | ecosystem: Environmental > Aquatic > Freshwater > Ice > Glacier | place: China: Ngari, Tibet | collected 2018-07-31
GCTATCGATCCCTCGCCGACACTTTTTAGTTGTTTCCCTTGCCAACGCGGGGCTGTTCTCGTTAGCGCGGGCAAGCCCGGTGTGCGCGACCGACCTGCTGGTTCCGAATGTCAGCGGCTTGTTTTCCGTCACGGTGGCGCGAATCGATCGGCCAGGCACTGAGGCCCAGTTGTGATCGCTGTGCCGACAGCGCGATCTGCGACGCTGCCCAGCGCAGCTCCGAGGGCACATCTGCACCGCAACTATTGCTATCTTTACACTTCATTACCCAATAAGTTTGATTCTGCCCGTGCACTACGCTATCGTAGCGGGCAAAGCGGTATTGCTAGTATTCAAAAGGACGTTGCATGACCTTTCTTTCCATTCTCTGCGCGCTGCTGATCGAGCAACTTAAGCCGCTGCGCGCGGATAACATGATCTATTCCGAGATCAAAGCCTTTGCCATGCGCATGGAAGGCTGGTTCAACGCGGGCGACGCCGCCAACGGGCGCATGGGCTGGCTGCTGATGATGGGTGGCTTGCTGATTCCGACCGCGTTTATCTACTGGACCTTTCGCCAGCTTGGCTGGGTCTTCGCCGCCTTCGCCTGGAACGTGCTGATCGTCTACCTGACACTCGGTTTTCGCCATTACTCCCACTACTTCACCTCGATCCAGATCGCGCTGGCAGCCGGCGACACGGTCGCCGCCCGTGCGCTGCTGGCAGAGTGGACCCGGATCGACACGGTCGGCATGGAGACTACCGAAATCGCCCGGATTGCGGTCGAAAAGTCGCTCGTCACCACCCACCGCAATGTGTTCGGCGTCTTCTTCTGGTTCCTGATGCCGCTTGGCCCGGCCGGTGCGGTGTTGTATCGCGTCTCCGAGTACCTGGCGCGGGCGTGGAACGAACCGGATCACATGCGCAACGAAGCGTTTGGCCAGTTTGCCGCCAAAGCCTTTTACTGGATTGACTGGCTGCCGGTGCGCCTGACCGCGATAGCTTTTGCGGTGGTGGGCAATTTTGAAGACGCGATTTATGCGTGGCGCAATTTTGCGCACCGTTGGAGCGACGAGGCGCGCGGCATCATCTTGTCCGCCGGCGGCGGGGCCATGGGCGTGCGCCTGGGCACCCCGAACGAAAACGCCTCGCGCGTGCTGCCGCCGGATGCGGCCACGGTCGACTCGACTGACGCCGAACTCGAAGTCATGCCGGGCGAAGAACCCAATACCCGCGCCTTGCAAAGCACGGTCGGACTTGTCTGGCGCGCGCTGCTTCTATGGATGATGCTACTGTTGCTGCTTTCCGGCGCGATGCTGATCGGCAGTTAGGAAACCGTCGTCGCAGCGCCGCGCGGCGTCAGCCCGATGTGCATAGGCACTCTTCTATAAGATATAATACTGGGGTTCCCCAAGCCAGGCGCCTGGGTCCCTAGCCAGTACCGATATTTCACACGCCGCCTATGGCCGACACACCAGACAACAAGATGACGCTCGCTGACGAGTTTTTCATTCTTGGCCTGACCAGCGATGGCAAGCAGTTCCGGCCCAGCGACTGGGCCGACCGCTTGTGCGGCGTCATGTCGTGCTACCGTCCCGAAGGCAGCGGGGGGCGCAATGCCCACCTGTTCTATTCCCCGTACGTGTACCCAACCATCCTCAATGGCGTCAAGGCCGTGGTAGTGGACAACAATTTGCTCAAGCTCGAGCCGCTGGCCTACCACTTTGTCCGCAATTTCGCGATCGACAATGACCTGCAGGTCATTGAGGCGTGTTTCCTGCCACAGCCGGACGATTTAAAACTGTAACGGGCGCAAGGACTGCGTTGAGCCGGGGCATCGAGCGGAGGCGGTTGCGCCGCATTCGCCCGATTCCGGTACGCAATGCGGCAGGCGCACTGCCCGCCATTGTCAGCGCCGACTAGCTGCAGGAATGGCTGGCCGAAGAGATGGCCGAACTGTCTCGCATCAGCCCGCACCGGCAAGCGCACGAAAAAGAGTCCGTCAGTAACAATTGCTTGCTAGCAAGCTACGACTATCTACGCTAGTATGTTGCTGTAGGGAAGCATAAAGCTTCCCCGTCGCAATCTGAAAGGTGTGGAGACGGTGCACAAGGTCAAAATCAAGGATACAAGCTTCGAAGGTAAAGTCGTTCTCGTTACTGGGGCAGCAGGGGGGATTGGCAGGGCGGCGGCAGTTGCTTTTGGGCGTGCCGGGGCGTGCGTGGTAGTTGCCGATACCTCGGTCGATGGCGGGCACGCCACGGCCGCCATGATCGTCGAAGGCGGCGGCAAGGCGTTGTTTGTGCAGTGTAATGTGACGCGCGCCATCGAAGTTGAAGCCCTGGTGGACAAAACTGTTGCGTATTATGGACGCCTTGATTGTGCATTTAATAATGCCGGCGTTGAGGAAGAACACTTGCCGCTGGCTGACGCCGACGAGCCCCTGTTTGACCGCATCATCAACGTCAACGTCAAGGGCACCTGGCTGTGCATGAAGTACGAAATCCGCCAGATGTTAAAGCAAGAAGGCGGCGGCGCGATCGTCAACACCGCGTCCGTGGCCGGCCTGGTGGGCGCGCCCACGCAATCGATTTACGCCGCCAGCAAGCACGCGGTGGTGGGCTTGACCAAGACTGCGGCGGTTGAGTATGCGCGCGATGGCATCCGCATCAATTCGGTTTGCCCCGGCGTGGTCAACACGCCGATGATGGCGCGGGCCCTCGAGCGCGAACCACAGCGCGAGAAAAAGCTGCGCAGCGTGCATCCGATCGGGCGTTTCGGCGAACCTGCCGAAGTGGCCAACGCAGCCTTGTGGCTGTGTTCGGACAAGAGTTCGTTTGTCACCGGTCACCAGTTGGCAGTCGATGGCGGCCTGACCGCGATCTGACGGGAAAAGGTAAGGATGGAAGGCGGTGGCGCAATGCCTTGCCGCCTTGCGTTTTTTGTCCCAGCCCAGCCTTACCGTGATTGTATCGGCACCACCTCGTGCAATTGGGTGCTCGCACCGGCTGCGTTCATGATCGCACGCAGCGGTTTGGTGCACTGATTGTCGCACAGTTCGCCGCCGCCATGCTCGCGCAGCGTCATCTGCAACCGGCTCAGTGAAGTTGGCGGCGGCCGCGTTCTATCCCATCGAGTACGAATTCTGTTGTCACCCCGTACACCAGGTGCGCAACCAGCCCGCGTACATGGGCTTGCCATGGATAGGCGCCCGGCCTAGCGCTCAGTGCGCTAATTGAATTGAGCGCTTCATCCTGCGCCAGAAACAGGCTGAGACCGTGCACGGCGCCGTGCGAGACGCCGCGCCCGGGCATTTTCTCACGCATCAATGCATAACCAGCTGCTGGCGCAATACCTAACGTGTAGCAAAGGCGACGCCTGTTAAGCTCATGCCTTGGCAGCCCTACGAACTGAGCTCGGCCACGAAATCGTACAAGTCGCCCCTGAAATACGACCGGCAAAATTCCACCGCCCGACCGTCGCGTAAAAACCCCAGCCGCTCGACGCACAGTCCCGGGTCGCCTTCTTTTGAATCGAGCAGCCGGGCCTGCTCGGCGTTGAGCAAGATCGCCGACAGCCTTTGCAGCGCGCGCACCGGCCGGTTACCGGCATCTTCCAGCGCCTCGTACATTGAAATGCCGACCGTCTCCAGTGCCGGCAGGGCGCTCGCCACGATGGTCGCGTACTCAAGGCACATCGGGATCTCGTCGGCATACCTGATGCGGTTGAAACGGTACACCGGCGCCCCGGGCGAGAGGCGCAGTCGCAGCGCCTCTTCCGGCGTCACCGTTCCCTCCGAACGCTTGAGCCAGACGCTGCGCGGGGTGCGCCCGCGGGCCCGCATGTCTTCAGAAAACGAGGTCAATTTCGCAAAATTTTTCTCGATCCTGGTATTGATGAAGTTGCCCGAGCCGGGCCGCTTGACTAGCAAGCCTTCGCTGACCAGGCCATCGATCGCCTTGCGCACCGTAATGCGCGATATCGACAATTCAAGGGCGAGCTGGCGCTCGGCCGGCAGCGCTTCGTCAGGCCCGAACACACGCTTGTCGATGGCCTCGCGCAAGGCGCGCTGCAATTGCTGATAGAGCGGCTGGGTGCTGGTTTCGGCAAGGTTTTGCATAATCTGAAGCAGTGAGGTCATACCAGTCAGCCTTCATTTCTAAAAAGTGGTGCGTGTTTGCCACACTATCCGATTGGCGCGCGCACCGCCACCCCTAATACCAAAAAAAGACCAGCTAGAAAGCTACGCCCCTTGGATACGCTTCCAAAGTTGGCATCCGATGAGACCACTTTTGTTTTTCCCCGTTTTACGCGACGTTAGCACAAAGACGTGCAAAAATAATATTCAAATTGGTAGTGCTCTGGTATTAATAGGTAGTATATTGGCGTTAGATTGGTTTTGCAGGTTGTTGAACCAGTTCCACGAGAAAAAGCGCAGCAAAAAATGAACAGGCTTTTTCAAAGAGCCAAAATCCAGGGGGAGTATATGAAGCGCAACCAGGCAGTACGCAGCAACCAGGCAGTTCACAGCAATCAAGCAGTTCACAGCAATCAAGCAGTTCACAGCAATCAAGCAAACGTCTCAACACAGACCAGCCTGACCCCAATCGCCTGCGCGGTTGGCATCATGGTGCTGTGTACCAGCATCGCAGCGCAAGCCCAGTCGATCCAGCCTGCCGATGCTGCGCCGAAAAAAGGCGAAGAAGTCCAGCAAGTGTATGTGCAAGGTATCCGTGCCGCGCTTCAGCAATCGTTAAACCAAAAAAAGAACGCCGAGTCACACGTTGAAGTCATCACCGCCGAAGATATCGGTAAGATGCCAGACAAGAACGTCGCCGACTCCTTGCAGCGCGTCTCTGGCGTGAACGTCAGTAATGCTGGCGCGAGCGAAGGCGGGTTCGACGAAAACGACCGCGTTTCCATGCGCGGCACCAATGCCAACCTGACGCAAACCCTGATCAATGGACACGGCGTGGCGTCGGGCGACTGGTTTGTGCTGAACCAGACCACCCAGGTCGGGCGCAGCGTCAGCTACACCCTGATTCCGTCGGAACTGGTCGGTTCGGTGGTCGTGCACAAGAGCTCGGAAGCGAGCCTGATCGAGGGCGGCGTCGCCGGTTCGGTCGACATCATCACCCGCAAGCCCCTCGAATTTAAGGACCAGCTCACGGCCGAAGCGTCGCTCGGCGTGGTGCATGCCCAGCTGCCAAAGAAGACCGATCCGCAATTTTCCGCCCTGGTCAATTGGAAGAACGACGCCAAGACCTTCGGCGCCTTGCTGCAAGTGTTTTCCGAAAAGCGTCACCTGCGTCGCGATGGCCAGGAAATCCTGTCGTACGACAAAATCGAACCAGGCAGCAAGTTGGCGCTCGCCAAGCCGGACCTGGCCAATGCCTACTACCCTGGTTTTCTTGGGGCTTCATTGTTCCAGCAGGTGCGCAAGCGCGAGGGTGCGCTGCTTGACGTTCAGTTCAAGCCGAGCCGCGAACTGAACGTTGACGTCAGCGCTTTTTCGTCGAAACTGAGCGCGTCGAACACCAACGACAACTACCTGCTCAACGGCGGCAACATTATCCAAAAGGGCGCCGGCCAAGTGCCGAGCTCTTACACGGTGAGTGACAAGAACGGCGTCAAGACGCTGACCAGCGCGGTGTTTGCGCCGGTAGCAGGCACCGACTACAACGAGTACGACCAGATTTCCCGTCCGGGCGCATCGGCTACCGCCAACTTCCTGGCGCTCGATGCCAAATACCGTGTGACCGACGCCCTGGCCCTGACCTTGAAGGCTGGCACCTCAAAAGGCGAAGGCAAGACCCCGCGCCAGGACGTGATCGCATGGAATGGCGCCACCGGCACCGGCGCCTCGTACAAGCTGAACGGCCTGGGCAGCGCAGCAGATTTCTCGTTCGGCAACAACCCGTCGGCGACGCCAAACGGCACCACGTCCGGCTTCGGCTGGATGTTCGGCGACCAGAACGTCACCGTCCGCGACAAGGAGCAATGGCTGCAACTCGATGGTGCATTCGATATCGCCATGGGGAGCCTGCGCCAGGTCAAGTTCGGCGGGCGCCGCGCCGACCATGACCGCAGCTCGCAAGACGTCATCGGCCAGGGGCCAAGCTGCTCGACGCGGACCGACGCCAACGGCGGCCCGGGCTTCTTCTGGGGCGCACCACTGCCGTCGCAGTACTATTGCATTAACGGTGCCAACTCACCATACAATCCGGCCAACTGGCCAGCCGCTGGCGCTGCGTATCCCGGCAATTACGCGGCTAACCTCGGTGGAAACTTCCCGCGCAATGTGTTCCGCTACACGGCCGCCCAGCTGGCGGCATTTGGTGACAAGTTCAGTACCCGTCCCACCGATGGCACGCGCGAAGACTTCGGCAACGAATTCGCGCTCCACGAAAAGGCCACGGCGTCGTATGTTCAGGGTAACTTTGAAGGCGAAGGCTGGAGCGGCAACCTTGGCGTGCGCTACGTGCAGACCACGGAACGCGCGATCAGCAACGTGGGCCTGCCGGGCAATACGCCGGCGGGGCTGCCGGGAGTCGATTACAACTCGCTGTTCGGTATTTTCAAGCCGACCACGACTGAGATCACCCACAAGGATTTCCTGCCGAGCGCCAACCTGCGCCTGGAGCTGCGTCCCGACCTGATCGCCCGTTTTGCGGTCGGTAAAACGATGACACGTCCGGATTACTCCTCGCTGGTCGGCACCTTCTCGCTGACGCCGCCTCCGGCGATGGGCTTGAAGGGTTCCGGCAGCGGTGGTAACCCCTTCCTGAAGCCGGTCCGTTCGACCAACTTCGACGCCTCGCTGGAATGGTATTTTGCACCGCGCTCGCTGGTGTCGGCCAGCCTGTATTACATGAACCTGACCAACTACATCGGTCAGGGAACCAGCATTGCCAGCTATCGCACCTTCACCGATGCCACCAAGGTGAGCCATCCAAACGGTTTCGATGCGGAGTACTTGATCTCGTCGCCGATCAACAGCAGCGGCAAGGTCAAGGGTATTGAACTGGCCTATGAGCAGCCGTTGTTCGGCAACTTCGGTGTGGCAGCCAACCTGACCTTGACCAACGCCAAGGACAACAGCGGTGCGAAGGTGCTGGGTTCATCCAAGCACACCTACAACCTGTCTGCTTACTACGAAGATGACAAGATCAACGCCCGTGCCACTTATGGCGCCCGTTCGGACGCCTATGTGGGTCTGGATCGCGGCACCGAGTTCAACCAGGTGGGCGGCGGCGACCTGAATGCGTCGCTGGGCTACAAGCTCAACGACAAGATCTCGTTCCAGCTCGACATGCGCAATTTGAATAATCCGAAGCTGAAGTACTACGCCCTCAATGAAGACCAGCCGCGTTCGGTCTATCAGAATGGACGGCAGTTTTTCCTGACGATGCGCCTTAAGTATTAACAGTCGGCACTTAGGTAGAATCAATGACGGCGGAACTCCCGCCGTCATTTTTTTGTTGGGGCACGCAATGAATCAGCAACAAGCCATTCCCGAATTTGCCAACATCGACGCCGCCACGTTTCACCAGGAAATCGTGCCGCTGCACCGTCCCGTGGTCATGCGCGGCATCGTCAAGCACTGGCCCGTGGTCGCGCATGCACAGCGTTCCCCGGACGCCGTGTGCAACTACCTGAAAGCGTTCGATACCGGGGTTGATGTCAATGCCATCATGACGCCGCCCGGCACCGGTGGCCATGTCGGATACAGCCCCGGTATGGAAGGTTTTAGTTTCGTGCGCAACCGCTTGCCGCTGTCGGCCGTGATTACCCAATTGCAGCGTTACCTGCGCGGCGACAACCCGCCTTCGCTGGCGGCGCAAAGCGCCTTGATCGCCGAATCGATTCCTGGTTTTCTCGACCAAAACCGCCTGACTTTGCTGGCGCAATCGATCCAGCCGCGCATCTGGCTGGGCAACACCATCACCGTGCCCGCGCATTTCGACGAGGCCCACAACATCGCCTGCTGCGTCAGCGGCCGGCGCCGCTTCACTCTGTTCCCGCCTGAGCAAGTGGGCAATCTGTATGTGGGCCCGCTCGAGTTCACGCCGGCCGGTGCGCCGATCAGCACGGCCAGCGCCGACTTTGACCAGTTTCCACGCTACCGAGAGGCCCTGGCCGCATCGATGGTGGCCGAACTGGCGCCGGGTGATGCGCTGTATATTCCTGCGCTGTGGTGGCACCAGGTCGAGTCGATCGGCACACTCAATATCTTGATCAACTACTGGTGGGGTGGCGCCATCGGCGTGACCGACCGCGCCAGTTCGCCCGCGAATTGTCTGACCCACTGCCTGCTCAATATGCAGGGCTTGAGCCCAGGCGCGCGCGCGGCATGGAAGGCCATGTTCGATCATTTCGTCTTCGATGCCGCGCATGCAATCGAACACATTCCGGCATCTCGACGCGGCATGCAGGGCGAGCTGACGCAGCAGGCCATTCGCAACATCAAGGACGCGTTGATCGTTCAACTACAACAATGAGGACACTGACATGTACGTGAGCTGGAAGAACGCGGTGCTGGGCGCCGCTTTGATGGCCGGCGCGTTGGCAAGCCAGGCCGCGCCGCGTTTCATAGCGGGCCCGTACAAGCACACGGCGATGCACCGTCAGCCGTCGCACGTGATCACAATTGCCCCGCAGGGTGTACCAGTGCCGGCAGTCGCTGTTGGCAAAAGCGCCTTCGGGCCCGGCACCATGAGCTGGGCCTTTGCCACCGGCGAATGCGGCCAGGAGCGCTGGGGCAAGCAGAGCGGGCAGGAAATCGCCGACGCCAACGTCGCGCTGTTTGACAATGCCGGCGTTGACTACATCGTCTCGACCGGAGGGCAGGGCGGCATATTCACCTGCGCCACCGACGACGGCATGGAACGCTTCATCAGCCGCTACGACTCCAAGCACCTGGTGGGCATCGATTTTGACATTGAAGCGGGCCAGACCCATGCGCAGGTTGACTCGCTGGTCCAGCGCATCAAGGCCGCGCAGGTTCGGCGGCCACACCTGCGCTACTCGTTTACGATCGCCACCTTCGCCGCCTCGGACGGCAGCCACAAAAGCCTGAACCGCGAAGGCGAAGCGATTTTAAAAGCAGTACGGCGCAATGGCCTGCGCGAGTATACGTTGAATCTGATGGTGATGAATTATGGCCCGGGCTCGCCGGCCGTTTGCGTCCTCCACCGCGCACGCGAATGCGACATGGGAAAGTCGGCGATCCAGGCCGCGCGCAACGTCCACGCCAAGTACGGCATTGCCTACGACCAGATCGAGTTGACTGCGATGATTGGCGGGAATGACGTGGTAACGAATGTGTTCACGCTCGCCGACGCGCGCCTGCTGGCCGCGAGGGTCAAAAAAATGGGGCTGGCCGGACTGCATTACTGGTCGCTGGACCGCGACCAGCCGTGCAAGAAAAAAATCACCCGCGCCAGCCCGAGCTGCAGTGGAGTGGCGGTCAAGGCGTTGGAATTTAATCGGCTGCTGAGCGAGCCACATTTGCACTAACCATGCCTACTGGGTGCCCGCCAGGCGGCGTTCCGGCGGCGACAGCTTGCCGGCCCGCAGGTCGGCAATGGCGCTGCCTACGGCGCGCGCCACGATGCGTACTTCAGCCTGGTAGTCCTCGTCGCCCTTGCATGCCTGCTCGGCGCCGCGGGTTGGCTCGTGATAGCCCATGTGTCGGTCGAGCGGGGCGAACGTATCGGAGTCGACCATGCCAAGTTTGTCGAGCCACTGCGTCAGGCCGCTACGGGTGTCTTCGGAACCGACCGGGTCGCCGTGGACAATCACGCCGTAAGCCAGGTCGGCCAGGTGACGCGGATAGCCGGCCTCGGCCAGGCGGTCAATGGCTGGCTTGAAGCGCTTGGCGATGGTCGCTGACCCTGCCGGAGCAATGATGATCACCGCATGCGCAAACAGCCACTTTTCGTACACGTGGGTGGACTGGTGCACGACCGGGTCGAGGACATCGGTTTCAAACCCCTGGGCGTTGAGCAGTTCGCGCGCCAGGCGAATCATGCGGCAAGTGCGGTCATCCTTTTCCGAGCCGTTAATGAGCAATACGCGCGAGCGCTCGAGCGTGGCAGGTGACTTTACGGTGCATGCGGCAGTCATCATGTCTTTCTCCTGGTATCGACATTAGTATCCCGCAAATTTATAAATTAAAATGTTCGGTGGCGAACGTATGCACAAAAGAAAAAGCGGTCCCGACCGAGGCCGGAAACCGCTTTTCGAGGTGCGAGGCGCCGACGGCGCCGCAGCTTACTGCTTCTTTTTGGCCGGCGCCTTGGCCCCAGCCTTGGCTGGCGCCGCCGCAGGTGCTGCCTCAGGTGCTGCAGGCTCGGCCGCTGCCGTGACAGTCGAGGCCGATGGCGAAGCCGCCATGCCCGCTGCTGAAGGCGCAGGGGCATTGAGGTACATCGTCCAGTATTTGGCCAGGTCGCTCATGCCGTCGTTGCCCTTGAGCGTTTCAAACACTTTCAGTGCGTCTGGCTTGCGGCCCGCTTTGGCAAATGCGACGCCGAGCAGCAGTTTGGCGTCGTCCAGGTTTTTGAGACCACCTTTGGCAATGCCTTTTTCCATCAGCGCGATGCCCTTGTCGAACTGGTCCATCGTGACGTACGCGTAGCCCAGCTTCACCAGTGGCAGGCCGACCTTGGCCGCAGCCGCGCCAGCTTCGCCTGCGCCGATGTTCTTGGCGTCGTCAGCCGCGCCACGGGTGGCTTTGTCGAGCAACTGCTTGTGTTTGGCGGCGTTGGCGCCCTTGCCCAGCACGCCCTTGGCGTAGCCTGCGTCCATGGCTTTTTTGGCTTCGGTAAAGAAACCTTCCTGCAGCGCCAATTCGGTCATTTCGATGTATTCTTCCGGCGCCATTTCCTTCAGCGCGGCCGACTCAAGGCGGTACACGTTCAGCTGCAAGCGGTTGGAGAAGGTCGGCTTGGCAGTCGTGCGGCGCACCATGTCGGTCCAGAACTCATCGCTCGGGTAGTGCAGAACCAGTTTTTCCATGACCCCCGAATACGCCTCCATATCCTTGAGCTTGACGTGGACACTGGCCAACAGGCGCAAGTCTTCCAGCGTCGGCTTCTTGCCTGCTTTTTCATCTTCGGCAATGACTTTTTCAAGTTCCACCTTGGCCGGGGCGAATTCATTGCCCAGGTATTGCGCGCGGATCATGTTGCCGCGCACTTTTTCC
>Ga0326735_1000357_pt1 | contig 11181 bp, 8 predicted proteins | sample 37_GP2_1092_FD_207945 | JGI IMG/M metagenome (GOLD analysis project Ga0326735, IMG submission 207945) | Glacier ice microbial communities from Ngari, Tibet, China - 37_GP2_109.2 | ecosystem: Environmental > Aquatic > Freshwater > Ice > Glacier | place: China: Ngari, Tibet | collected 2018-07-31
ATTCGACGCTGCCGACTGCCGCTTCCCGCCGCCGCGCGTGCCGTTGCTGCCGGTGCTGCGTCGAGGCGACCTGACCCTTGCGCGCACTGCCGCCGCGCGCGCGCTTGACGGTACCGGCGTGCGCCACTTTTCACGCGGCCGCTACGCATTGCATGCGGCCTACCGGGCGGCGGGGGTTGGCACGAACGGTGCGCTGATGGCGCCGGCTTACCATTGCCGCACCATGCTCGATCCGGCTCTTGCGCTGGGCGGTGAGGTCGTGTTTTACGCAATCGATGAATGCTTGAGACCCGACCTGAAAGCAATCGCGGCATTGCTGGCCAAGGCGCAGCCGCCAGTGAAGGCGCTGCTGGTGCCGCACTACTTTGGTTTCCGCCAGCTGACCGAAACCATTGCTGCGCTGGCCGGCCTGTGCCGCTCGCACGGCGTTACCTTGATAGAAGACTGCTCGCACGGCTGGCAGATCGCCATTGAACATGGCCCGCGCTGCGAGGAGGAAACGGGCCGGATGGTGGTGGCCAGCCCTTATAAGTTTTTCCCCTGTCCCGATGGCGGCACCTTGTGGGGCAATCCGACACAACTGGACCCGGCCTTGACGTTGTCCACGAGCGGCCCTGTAAAAGAATTCAAGGCGCTATTAAAAATGCTGGCGCCCGGGCTCTCGGGCACCAGCGTTGGCGCGGCCGCCGCCGCCGGTGCGCCGGATGCGCGCGGTCTCGAGCATACGGAAACCGGTGCGCTGATATCGCTCCATTACCAGCGCTGCCTCGAAAACCAGCGCGGGCTGGCGCTGTCGCGCTGGATCGTACGGCACGCGCGCGCGGATAACGCGGCTGCACAACGTCGTGCCAACTACCGGCGCTGGCTGACTGCCGTCGGCGCACTAAACGGCGCGCGCGCGCTGTTCGCCGAGTTGCCGCCTGACTGCATTCCATACATGTTCCCGTTGCTGATTCAGGCGCCCGATCCGCAGTTTTTCAAGCTCAAGCAACTGGGGATGGCGGTCTGGCGATGGGACGATATGGCTGTTTCAGACTGCAGGGTTGCCGCGAAGATGAGGCTGCACCTGTTGCACCTGCCTTGCCATCAAAGCTTGAGCGATGCACAGATGGGCTGGATGACCAGCACCCTGGCGCAGATGGTGGCAGCATGAGCGCGAGTGCGCCACCGGCCCGTGGCTCGATGCCGCATGTGTGTGACGTCGACGTGGTGCGACATCCTGACCAGCTGGCACCGGACGTGCGTGATTTCCTCGCGCAAGCAGAGAAACGCTGCCCCGAATTTGGCTTCGCCTGGTTCAGTAATTTGGCCGCGACCGTGTATCCTGGCAGCGAGGAGCTGCGCTTTTATGTACTGCGCCGGCAAGGCACTGTGCTGGCCGTGCTGCCGTTGCGCGCCGAAAAAGCCGCCCTGGGATGGACCTTGCACGCTTTAGGCAATTTCTATACAACCTTATTCGAACCGCTGTTTGCGCCGGAGTGTGGACCCGCTGATCTTGCGCCGCTTCTTGTGGCCATGCGAGCCGATTTCCCGGGATTGGGCGCCTTACGCTTGGCGCCGATGGACCGGACCGCACCATCGTACCGGCTGATCATCGATGGCATGCGTGGGGACGGTTGGAAACCGTATGAATTTTTTTCCTTCGGCAATTGGTTCCTGCCGGTCGGCGGTTCGTGGAGCGATTATGTCGCCAGGCGCAATGGCGCCTTGCGCAGCACTATTAAACGAATGACCAAGAAATTCGGCGGTGACGGCGGCACGCTCGAGATTGTGACTGCTGGCGATGATGTGGCGCGCGCAGTCGAGGCCTACGAAAAAGTCTACGCGAGCAGCTGGAAAAAACCTGAGCCGTATCCCGGGTTCATGCCGGGCCTGGCGCGCACCTGCGCCGAGCAGGGTTTCCTGCGGCTCGGGCTGGCGTGGCTGAATGGCGAGCCGATCGCAGCGCAGTTGTGGATCGTCGCGCACGGCCGCGCGGAAATTTATAAAGTCGCCTACGATGAAAGCTTTAAAGCTTATGCCCCCGGGACGCTGCTGACGGCCCTGTTGATGGAGCACGTGATCGAGGTCGATAAGGTGGCCGAAGTCGATTACCTGATCGGCGACGACCCGTACAAAAAAACTTGGATGAGCCACCGGCGCGAGCGCTGGGGCATCATCGCCTTCAATCCGCGCTCGCCCGGCGGACTGGCCGGCTGGGCGCGCGAAGCGCTCGGACGGCGGGTGAAATCGCTCAAGGCCAGGTTCGCGCCCGACGCGGCCCCGGCCTCCTGATCCATGCGCACACGGGTTTGCATCACCATCGATACCGAATTCAGCATTGCGGGCGCGTTCCAAAATGCCGCCCTCGCGCCGATTGCGTCGCCAATGGTGTGGTGCGACGTCGACGGCCGTTCGGAAGGGCTGGGTTTCCTGCTAAAGCAGTTTGAGGAACGCAGGATTCCCGCCATTTTTTTCGAAGCCCTGCATCGCTTTTATTTTAAGAACGATCCTATGCGCCCGATCGTGCGCCGGATCCGTGACGGCGGCCATGAGGTGCAGTTGCATGTGCATCCTTGCTGGTCGGTGTTTGAGCACGCGGACTGGGCAGAGCGAGTCCGCGCGCAGCCGCGCCAGGACGATTTTTTCGGCCGCAGCGAAGACAATTCAGTACGCCTGATCGAGCAGGGCATCGACGCCTTCCGCGCCTGGGATGTGCCGCGCCCCAAGGTATTTCGCAGTGGCAGTCTTCAGCACGATGACATGCTGTACCGGGCACTGGCGCGCGCCCGATCCCGTACAGCTCCAACGTCGGCCTGGCAATTTTCGATAGCGGCGACCCCGCCTACCAGCTGTACAGCGGGCGCCATGTGCGCCATGGCGTCGCTGAGTTCCCTGTCCTGACCTTTTGCGACTGGCGCCTGGCGGGACGGCGCCATTTGAAGTCGCTGACGATCGCCGGCACCAGTTTCACCGAAACCCGCACCCTTCTCGACCGGGCGCAACTGGCCGGCGTGCCACTGGTGGTGATCCTGACCCACCCGTTTGAATACGTCCAGAGCCGCGATGTCGGGCGTCAGCCCGCGCGCCGCCACGCGGTGAACCAACAGAGGTTGGCCGCGCTGTGCCAATACCTCGACCATCATCGCGACCGCTTCATTCCGAGCGGTATGGCAGCGGCCGCCGAAGGTATTGCGATTGATGGCGGTGAAGTCAACCTGCAACTCGAAAGCGGCCTGTGGCAAAGCATGTGCCGGATGGCAACCCAGGTTTCACACGATAAATTTGACGCGCTCGCTCTGATGCGCAGCACAGAAGTGAACCATTGAAAAGCATGGATTGACCGCCGATTCGGCACTTACCGGGGATTGTTGCGCCTGCTGTTGGCCTACGCCGAGCTTGCCACCGGCCGGCTGCGTCAGTTCCGCTTGCGCCAGCCGGAACAGGTGCGTCGCGTCGTCTTCGTTTGCTCGGGCAATATTTGCGGCAGCGTTTTTGGCTACCAAGTGGCGTGCGAGAGCGGCTTATGTGTCGCCTCGCTGGGCCTGTCGACCACCACCGGGGTCGGCTCGCCCGACGCCGCGCTCGAGGCCGCGCGCCGCAACGGCATCGAACTGGATCAGCACCGGGCCGTCGACCGGGGTGACTTCAACGTTCAGCCCGGCGACCTGTTCCTCGTCATGGAAGTGCGCCAGGGGTATGAACTGAGGCGCAGACTGGGTAGCCGCGACGACGTGCAGGTATGCCTGTTTGGCATGTGGTGTTCTCCCGCCGTGCCGCATCGGCACGACCCGTTTTCGCTCAACTCGGAATATTTTAATACCTGCTTCGCCGGGGTGCGCTAGGCGACCGGCAACCTGAACCGCGTGTTGTCCGGCGTTGCGCGGGTGCCGATCGGGGCAACCGTATCGACGGGAAACACGAAATGAAAAAAGAATATTCGATCTGTCTGGCGCTGGCACTGTTTTGGCATTCGTAGTCGGCTTCATGCTCTCTTCAATGTTGTGACCCTGTGGAACACTGGAATCCCAAATAGGCTGGGCTAGTCAGATGAGTTCGGCTTTGAAGCCCGCCGTCGTGCTCTGCATCGATACACCGATTGGACTCTCAGTTATCCGCGACTTGGGCGCCACACTGGTGCGCTGGGTATGTCGTCGCGCTACCCAAGGTATTTTGCATTCCCGTTATGCGCTTACCGCAATCATCGACTGCTGGTGCCAACCTTGGCCCAAGGCCGGCGAACCATAATCTTAGTGCCGCTCGGCACTAAGTTGCTTGAATTTGCACGGCACCGATTGCTTTGGCTTGGCCAAGGTATTGGTCGTAAAAAGATCCCATCCTTACCATTTTCGAGCAAATTCAGCCAGATCGAAGTGATCCGCTTGCGATTTTCATTATATAAATGCAACTACCTTGTATATTTTTTATTTCCGCAGCACAAATGTTAAAACCGCGACACGCCATCCCATTGATTTTAAGCAATTTATCACAATTAAATCGTTAATTTTTTGAATTAATTGCCATAGGGACATTTTAAATTCGATTTTGGAACAGTAGAATCAGAATAATTCATCAATACCCCGGTGGCACAAGGGGCGTTCGTAGTCCATGCACGTAGTCCAGCGTTGGCCAAGCCAACCGATGCAGCTCCCCGCTTAAGAACCGGTAGTCGGCACGCCAACTCCTCCCGCCTAACGAATTCATATTGGAAATCCCATGATCAATAATGACCGCCGCGACTTCATTTTTAAATCGAGCATGCTGGCCGCTTCTGGCGTGCTGACCGCCTGCGGTGGCGGCGGCGTCAACCCAGGCATCGCGGCGGCTGCAACCGAGCCGGGCGACACGCAACTTGCCGCCTCTAAAGTGGCGGTAGCAAGCGGCACGCCCCTTCCGAACGCGACAATTCGCCTGTCAGGCGGGGTTACTGTCCGCGCCGCGCCTTACTGCCTGGGCTATGCATTCCGCCGCGGTGATGTTCCGGTGGGCAAGGCGCTCACTGGTAGCACCGGGACCATCCAGGTGATCCCGAAGAACCTGTGGCCGGACGGCTCGCTTAAATTCGCCGTGATCGCCGGACAGGCCGATATCATCGCCGCGGCGGATACCAATGTCGCGCTGATGCTGATCCCGGCGCCGACCGCAGTCCCGATTCAGCTTACGACGGCCAAGCTGCGCTCGACCGAGATCGTCGCCGAGGTCGGCTGCGGCGCGTATGGCACGGTCAGCTGGACCCGCTCCGATTGGGATGCGCCGTTCCAGACATGGGTGCAGGGCCCGGTGATGTCGTCGTGGGTCTACCGCAAGCCGGTCGGCAGCGACAAGCACCTGGTTGCCTGGCTGGAAGTGAGGCTGTGGGCTAGCGGCGCCGTCGAAGTGCTGCCATGGATCGAAAACGGTTTCTTGCGCGTGGCAGCACCGGCCAACAAGTCGGCAACATTTACCTTCACGCTCGGCAAGACGCAGCGCATGAGCGCCGCGATCAACCTGAAACACCACCAGCGTACCCCGCTCATCAATGGCACCGCGCTGTCGTATTGGCTCGGTACCGATCCTGGTGTGACGGCCCGCCATAACACCGCGTATTTGCAGGCGACGGAACTGGTGCCGAGCTACCAAGCCGTAGTGGCTGCAAATTCGAGCGCTGTCAGCCGGCTGCCGACCACCTATTTGCCGCTGCAGGCCGGCAGCTTCAATTTCGATGGTGATTCCATGGCTTCGCCGGGCTACCAGGATCCAATCGGTTTGCTGCCGCAGCATGATGTGCTTTATCTGACCTCGGATGCTCAAATCGCTCACGCAGGGGTTATCCGCAACGGGTTCAGTGCTGGCCGGTACGCACTCCACTACCGTGACGAAACTACTAACCGGCCGCTTCGGTTCAGCAGCTATCCAACGCTCAATATCGGCAGTAACCAGGGCTTCAAGGACAATGGTGGTTCAACTACCAATTCGTACACCCCGACCCCGACCGGCGGCAACGGGCCTGGTTGGGACACCGCGCACAGCCCATCTGTAGGTTATCTCGCGTACTTGGTTACCGGCCGCTGGTACTTCATGGAAGAGGTTCAGTTTTCAACGACCGCCAACTACCTGGGTAACGGCGACAATCAGTACCTTCGGGTGGGCAGCAAGGGCTTGGTGAGGCCGTGCCCCGGCGCATGGCAAACCCGCAGTTGCGCATGGGACTGGCGCGCGCGCGTGCAAGCCCTTTGTGTCACCCCCGACGCTGACACTGCGTTGCGATCCGAATTCATTGCCTCGGTTGAAGCCAACATCGAATACTTTCATAGTCTCTACGTCGCGAAACCAAACAATCCCTTCGGCTGGATCAAACCGGGCGAAAGCTATGACGGCACGCTTCGTCCCGGAGCGCCATGGCAGCAAGACTTTGTCACCGCCGCGTTCGGCTATTCAGTCGCGCTGGGATTGCCCATTTCGACCGCTGCGACAGCCAAACTGGGGCAGTTTTTCCGATGGAAAGCGCGCAGTGTGGTTGGGCGACTAGGACCGAAAGGCGCCTTTTGGTATGTCAACGGAGCACCCTACACGGTAATGATCTCGCCGAATAGTATGCCGGACTACGACAATGGCACTGGCCCGTGGTACGAATCGGAAGCGGCCGTCTATAACGCTACCTATGAAGTAGCCCCTTCCTGGATGGGAAGGATCGACGGGGCATTGGCGGGCGAAATCATGCCGGGGGCTGACGCAATGTGGGGCAATCTAATCCCGGCGATTGCCTACGCGGTGCGGCACAACGTGCCGGGCGCGCAGGAGGCGTACAAACGGATTCTAAGTGCCAGCAATTGGCCGGGGCTACGCGATGGATTCAACTCCAGGCCAGCCTGGTCTGTAAGGCCGGCCGATGGTACGCAAGCGGCACTTCCAGTGGTTGTAGCGCCGGTGCAACCGACCAATCCCGGCGCTCCCGCATGGGCCGCCAATGCGCCCCTCAATGCCTGGATGGAAATTCCCGGTACGTCAGGAGCAGGCGGCACGCAGATCGAGTCGTTTTCCGGTTGGGCCAAGCTGCCCAATGGGAAAATTGCGATTGCGTTGGCGGGTGGCCACACGGACGGCACCAAAAATAGCGTGGCGGTCATCGACCTGCTGGCCAACGCCCCCGCCTGGGTTGAAGTCAGCCCGCAAAGCCCGATCCACACCTACGAGGTGGCGTACGAGGCCGACGGTAAACCTGCGAGCTCCCACACCTATTACACCACGATGTGGATACCTGCAACCAACAGGCTAATGCGGTTTGGGGCAATTGCCGTTTCGCTGAGTGGTAACACAAATTATTTTACCGTTGACGGTTTCAACCTTGCCACCAATACATGGGACCCTGCCGGTACCTATGCCAATATGCCGGCCGGCGCTTCAGGTGGAGCCTATAATCCCGTGACCAGCAAGGTCCTGACGATATTCGGCACGAAGTATTATGACCCTGTCACCGGTGTGGCAACGAACGTCGCCACAGGCAATGTCAATCTGCCGCGCGCACCATGGGTATGGGACCCAGTGCGCAACCAGTTCTTTGGCCTGTGCTACGGCGACAATCAAGAATACAGCCGGAGTCTTGGTATTTGCGCCGCGAAGATCGTTGGCAACACGATGTCACAGGTCACAATTGCCAACAGCGCAGCTGCAATCCAGTTCAATGCGGACGTTCCGTTTTACGCCGCAATGGAATACGAACCGAACAACGATTGCTTCCTGTTCTATACCGGATCGCGCAACGGCACCGCCGGGCGCATCTACAAAATCAAGCCCAACGACACGGCTACATGGGATTTGTCGATCTTCAATTACGGCGCAGGCGGCGTCACGCCGGCGCAAACGGTGCTGTCCGGCATCATGAATAAGTTTTCCTATATCCCGGAGCTGAAAGGCATTGTCATGATGGCGACGAAAACTTCCAACCTCTATTTCTTGAGGACCGCGTAACGGTTTAAGCAACCGCTTGGCGCTGCTGTGGTTCCAACCGTCGCGCTAGCGAAATATCCGCCAACCTGGATAGTGCTGTTCAGTTGAACCTGAACGGCATTGTATTTTCCAGTTGTAAACGTTTGAAATCACTGTCAACCTGATCGCGATGTTGGCCGACGCGTGCGCTCAGGAATTAAAAAATGCCAAGGCCGCGAATAGGTAAGGCCGTGTCCTTATACATAAGTCAGCCAAGCCCTTCGCGCAATGTGTGTAATGTTTCGGCGACGACGTTGGCTTGATCAAGCCCGCGCCAGATCGTCTATCCTCCCGGCTCACCGTCGCTGTTTCGGCCAAGGAAGCCGACCAGCTGCGCGATGAGCCGTACAACTTCGTTCAGTGTCGGCGGCTTGGTCGGCATCTTTTTTGGTCAGCAGATGTGCGCCGCGTATTTCGTCGGGGTCGAAGAACAATCGGGCATCCAGGTCAGGACAGGTGCGGCCCTTGCGCATCAGATAGGTGACACGCCAGGCGGCGACCATAAACAGGGCCAGCGCCCGTTTGATCCGGTCAATCGCCGACAGTTGCAGCGCTTCGACCTCGCATCCATTCTTTAACACGTGGAAATAAATTTCGATATACCGTTAATAATGTCGCTATAAGCTTGGAAAGCGCGAAACGCGCTCCCATATTGGATCGTAAGGCCCTGTTAGGCTGGTCAGTTGGCTGGCTAAGCGAGCATCTCATGCAGCCAAGAGCGAAGCGCAGATATGGACGCAGCTTCCACCGGAAGCGCGACGCTCGGTTGTGCGTCAACTGAGTTCGCTGGCGTGCCGTCAGTGGAATGCGGGTGCGAAGACGGAGGATCCTGCTCATGAACGCAACCATTTCTCCTTCGCGCAGCAGCAAGATCGACCGCCATCACACGCAGCGTATGGCTGTGGTGTATGTGCGTCAGTCGACACCCCAGCAGATGACGCGGCACCCGGAGTCGACCCGACTTCAGTACGGCCTGGTCGAGCGGGCCATCACACTCGGATGGGAGCGCTCGCAAGTACAGGTCATCGATGAGGACCTGGGCAAATCGGGTGCCACAGCGTTGGGGCGAGCAGGCTTTCAGCGTCTGGTCAGTGAGGTCAGCCTCAATCGAGTCGGGTTGGTATTGGGTATTGAAATGTCGCGCCTGGCACGCTCCTGCCGCGACTGGTACCAACTGCTGGAGGTCTGTGGATTATTTGGTACCCTGATAGGCGACTGGGACGGCGTCTACGACCCCGGTGACTACAACGACAGACTTTTGCTGGGTTTGAAGGGAACCATGAGCGAAGCGGAACTCTACCTGATCAAGCAGCGCATGCTTGCGGGGAAACGCGCCAAAGCCGAACGCGGCGAACTCGGCATGATGGTACCGCGCGGCTATGTCAGGCTTCCCTCTGGCGAAGTCGTCAAGGATCCCGATGAACAGGCGCAAACCACCATCGCCCTCATTTTTGATCAATTCGAGCGCCTGGGAAGCCTCAACGGCGTGCTGCAATACCTGGTGCGTCGCCATATCCTGCTGCCACACCGGGTACGCAGCGGCTTGCATAAAGGCGACCTGGAATGGCGACGGCCAAACCGGGCGACACTGGCAGACTTGCTGCATAACCCTATCTATGCGGGCGCCTATGTTTACGGGCGCCGCCCCCTTGACCCGCGACGTCGCCAGCCGGGCCGGCCGGCGACTGGCAAGCTCGTAGCGACGACGGAGCAATGGCCTGTGCTGCACAAGGATCGGCTGCCAGGCTATATCAGCTGGGAGCAGTTTGAACGCAATCTGCAGCAATTGAAGAGCAATAGTGCGCAAGGGCTGGGCGCCGTCCGCAATGGCCCATCGATCCTGTCAGGATTGCTCATTTGCGGACGTTGCGGCTTGCGCATGGCGCCGATCTATCACGATAACGGCCACAGGCTGCGTTACGATTGCAGCCAGATGGCAGTCGATTATGGCGAGGCGCGCTGTCAATCCCTGTCGGGCCAGGTGCTTGAAGACTTTGTGGCGGCGCAGGTGCTGCGCGCCTTGCAGCCGGCGGCCCTGGAGATCAGCTTGCGGGCGGCGGAGGAAGTCGAGGCCGAGCTTGACCTGCAGCACCGGCACTGGCAGCAACGCCTGGAACGGGCGCACTATGAAGTCGAGCGCGTAGCGCGGCAATATCAAGCGGTCGAACCTGAGCATCGATTAGTGGCGCGCACCCTGGAGCGTCAATGGGAGGATGCCTTGGCCGCCGAGTCGACGCTGAAAGCCGAACATGAGCGTTTCCTCGCCGAGCAGCCCGCTGGCCTGTCGGCCGAGCAGCGTGATGCGATCCGGCGACTGGCCGCCGATATTCCGGCTTTGTGGCACGACCCTGCCACCACGGCTGCCGAACGCCAGGCCATTGTGCGCCAGTTGATCGAACGGGTCATCGTCACCGTCGAAGGCGACAGCGAGCGGGTCGACGTCCAGATCCACTGGTTCGGCGGTCACGCAACGGCAGCGACGATCACCCGGCCAGTGGCCCGTCTGGATCAACTCAGTTATTACCCGCAGTTGACGGCGCGCGTGACAGCGCTTCATGGTCAAGGCTGCGCCAATTCCACCATTGCACGCACGCTCAATGCGGAAGGCTGGCGCCCCGCCAAGCGCTGCGAGATGTTTAACGCTGCAATGGTGGGCGCCATGACGGTGCGCCTGGGATTGAGAAGTCGGTCCCGGACGCCGGCTACGATGACGGAACGCGAGGCAAATGAATGGACGCTTGCCGAACTGGCGCATAAACTGGATATGCCCCAGCCGACCTTGTATTCGTGGCTGCGTCATGGTCAGTTCAAGGCGCGCACCGTAGTAAGTCAATCTCATCGACTCTGGCTGATCCAGGCCACGGAGGAAGAATTGATGCGCTTGCGGTCACGGCGCGGTTCGATACGTCGTAACGATGTGCCGATCGATTCCTGCGCACCAGTTTTAACAGGGTGATTTATGACGATACCCGCCCTAATGAATCTTAAGGAGGTTGTATGGCTGGTAAATTTCGATTTCCCACCACGCCCGGTACCAATCGATGAGTTCAATGGCCTGCTCGAGCGTCGATGCCGGGCGGTTCGTCAACAGGCGCCATTCGATCGGTTTGCCGTTTTTAAGAAACGGTTTAAAAACTATTAAGCAACTATTTTGTCCAACCAGCTTCTCTTTTACAGGAGCACGCCATGTGGACAGAAGAGCAGCGTGCCCGGCACAAAGTATCGGTACGCAAGGAT
>Ga0326735_1000358_pt1 | contig 11165 bp, 10 predicted proteins | sample 37_GP2_1092_FD_207945 | JGI IMG/M metagenome (GOLD analysis project Ga0326735, IMG submission 207945) | Glacier ice microbial communities from Ngari, Tibet, China - 37_GP2_109.2 | ecosystem: Environmental > Aquatic > Freshwater > Ice > Glacier | place: China: Ngari, Tibet | collected 2018-07-31
GGCCGTCGACAGGCGCAGCCGGTAACGCGTCAGGCCGCCGGCGCTGGCCAAGGTCGCCACCTCGGAGAGGTAACCGCCAAAGTGCACCCGCGTGCCGTCCGCCAGGCTGATCTCGAGGCTCGCCTGCTGTCCCAGCAATGCCGCATGGGGAATCGCCGCGCGAGTAGATAGCGCGATGACGTCGCGCGCGGACAGGGCGCGGCTTGCCCGCTCATCGTCAAACTTCAGTGCGTAAAGACGGGTATGGCTGGCGTAGTCGGACAGCGCAGTCAGCACCTGGCCAGTGAGCGAGGAAGTCGTCAAGGCGCCGCCTTTCCGATGTCGAAAAAAATTGTCTATCGGAAAATATTAAGCTCGATCAAGGCGCGCTGCTTGTTCCAAATTAATTTTTTATAAAGTCGGCAGTGACTCGATTTATGCTGTCTTACCGTACCACCATGCTGGTAAACGGCGGTACGTACGCTTGCAGCGACACCAGCAAACCGACCAGCAAGGCCAGCGCCACCGAATGGAAGAACACGAAGCGCAGGATGTCGCCTTCGTGGCCGACCCATTTGGTCGCCGTTGCCGCCACCACGATGGACTGGGCGTCGATCATCTTGCCCATCACGCCGCCCGAGCTGTTGGCCGACGCCATCAGGATGGGCGACAAGCCCAGTTGCTCGGCGGTGGTCTTTTGCAGGCTGCCGAACAGTACGTTTGCCGCGGTGTCGGAACCGGTCAGCGCCACCCCGAGCCAGCCGAGCATGGTGCCAAACAGCGTGTAGAACGCACCGGTCAAGGCGAACGCCAGGCCGAGCGTCGCATCGAGCCCGGAGTACCTGGTCAGGTAGCCAACGGCGAACATGGCGCAAATTGTCATCAGCGAGTAGCGCACCAGCTTGATGGTTTCCCAGTATTGCTTGAGGAGCTGGCGGAACGAATAGCCCATCAGTAAACCAGCGAGAATCGCCGCGACGAAGATCCCGGTGCCGGCCATCGACAAAACGTTGAAATTGAACACGGCCGCTTCGGCCAACGGCGCCTTGACCACCGGCGGCATTTTGATGACCAGCTTGTCGAGCCCGGTAATAGTGTATTTCCAACTCCAGATGCTGTCGAGGAATCGCTTGAACAACGGGGTGCCCCAGATGAACACCAGCACCGACAGCAGCGCCCAGGGCATCCAGGCCTTGACCACGCTGATGTTCGCGCCCGAGGCGTCGACCGTCGGCACGACGTCATGGACGACGTCTTTCATCGAATCGTCGTGATAGTTGGCGAAGGCGGCCGTGCGCCAGATTTTTTTCGGCTGCCAGATCTTCATGAACAACACCAGCGAGCCCATCGACACGATCGACGCCACCACGTCGACCAGCCACGGCCCGTGGTAGTTCGAGACCAAGAACTGCGGCACCGCGAACGATACGCCGGCCACCAGGATCGCCGGCCAGATTTCCGTCATGCCCTTCCTGCCGGCGAATGCCCAGATCAGCCAGAACGGCACCAGCACGGAAAAGAACGGCAGCTGGCGGCCGATCATGGAAGACAGTTGATGAAGGTCGAGGCCGGTGACCGCCGACAGCGCGATGACCGGCGCCCCCAGCGCGCCAAACGCCACCGGCGCGGTGTTGGCGATCAGCGCCAGTCCCGACGCGGCCAGCGGCGAAAACCCCAGCCCGATCAGGATGGCGCCGGTCACCGCCACCGGCGTGCCGAATCCGGCTGCGCCTTCGAAGAACGCGCCGAAGCAGAACGCCACCAGCAACAGCTGCAGCCGCCGGTCTTCGGTAATGCCGCTGATGCTGCTCTGTAGCACCTTGAAGTAGCCGTTCAGTGTCGTCAGCCGGTGCAGGAAAATGATGTTGAGGACGATCCAGCCGATCGGAAACAGTCCCGATGCGATGCCCAGCCCCGCCGCGCGCCCGGCCATTCCGGCCGGCATGCCAAACACGATCACCGCGATGCCGATGCCGATCAGCAGCGCGAGGCCGGCCGCGAGATGGGCCCGCATGTGAAAGAAGGCCAGCGCTGCCAGCAGCACCCCGACCGGAATGCCTGCCACGAGGGTCGACAGCGCAAAGTTTTGCAGGGGATCGTACACCTGTTGCCAGATCATGATTGCCTCCAATGTATTAACACGAGTAGCTATCCACCTCTGTCGTCAAGTGTACATCCGGGATGCGGACCAGCCGCGCTCCATACCTTTCGTAAAACCGCCGGCGAAGCAGCGCGTCAACCGTCTACCCGGGTGGCGTGAAATCAAGGCGTTTCATCGCCGCCGACAAGCTTCGCGCCGCCTTGGCATAGCCGGCCCACGGCGCGTTGCCCTGAGCCACGCGGGTGTGGGCGTTGCGCACGTTCCACTGGTCGCCGGCGTTGACCGACATCAGCTCATCCCACGCGAGCGGCACCGAAATGCCCAGGCCCGGCCGCACGCGCGCCGACCACGCCACTGCCGTGGTGGCGCCGCGCCCGTTGCGCAGGTAGTCGATGAACACCTTGCCGACCCGGTTGCGCGCGCCGCTCTTGAAGGCGAAACGCTCGGGCAAGGTGTCGGCCATGCGCCGCACGATGGCCTGCGAAAAATCTTTTACCGTGTCCCAGTCGTAGCCCGGCTTGATCGGCACCACGACGTGCAACCCCTTGCCGCCGCTGGTTTTCAAAAACGCCGGCAGCCCCAGTTCGTCGAGGAAGGCATGCATCAGCTGGGCTGCCTCCTGCACCGCTTTCCACTCGACGCCGTCGCCCGGATCGAGGTCGAACACCATCCGGTTCGGCGTTTCGTACGCTTTGCCGACCGCATTCTGGCTATGGAACTCGACCACGTTCCACTGCGCCGCCGACAGCATGCCGGTAACGCTGCTTACCTCCAGCATCGACGGATGGTCGGGGTCGAGCGCCTGGTCCATCTGCCTGAAGCCGGGCAGTTTGCCGATGTCGGCGTGCTTCTGGAAAAACAATTCGCCGCCGACGCCGCTTGGGGCCCGCACCAGCGACAGTGGCCTGCCCTTGACGTGTTGCATCATCAAGGAGCCGACCTGCGCGTAATAGCGCACCAGGTCGAGCTTGGTAGCGCCGCTCTGCTGGTCGATCACCCGCTCGCCGTTGGTGATGTTAAGGCCAGCCGGCAAGTTTTCGGCGCGCGTATCGAGGTTTTTTTTCACGCTCTCTTGCATGTGTTCGACCTGCTCGCGCGTGATGACGTTGGCCGGCTTGTCGTCGCGCAGCGCCTGGAACACGGCGTGCCGCACGGCGCCGCCAGCGGTCCAATCGGAAAAACTCACCTCGGCGACCAGGGTCGGCGCCACCCAGTGATGCTTGCGGCCGGCGACCGCCTTGGGCGGGAACGGGCTGACGCTGGTGTCGAGCTCGGCAAGCTTTTCTTTCAAATCGCGCAAGACAGCTTCGTTAAAGCCCGTGCCGACGTTGCCGGCGTATTGCAGCACGCCGTCCTTGTCGTGGGTACCCAGCAACAACGCGCCGATGCCGCTGCGCGTGCCTTGCGGGTCGGTGTAACCGCCGATCACGAACTCCTGGCGCTTGCCGCACTTGAGCTTGATCCAGTCGGGCGAGCGGCGCAGCACGTACGGCGAGCCGCGCCGTTTGCCGATCACCCCTTCCAGACCCAGCTTGCAGGCCGCCGCTACCAACTCCTGCGGGTCAAGGCCGAACTCGTCGCTAAAGCGCACCGTATCGGTGGCTTTTTTTTCAAGCACCGCTTGCAAGGCGGCGCGGCGCGCCTCCAACGGCACCGCGCGCATGTCGTAGCCGTCCAGGTAGGGCGCGTCGAACAGGAAATACACGATCTCCATGCTGTCGGAGCCGTCGAACGCGCGTTGTAATTTGCCGAAGTTGGGGCGTCCGTGCTCGTCGTGGACGACAATTTCGCCGTCGTACCAGCCGTCGGGCAGCGTCATGTTCAGCAAAGCCTTGTGCAGGCCGCCAAGCTTGCCGGTCCAGTCATTGCCGTTGCGCGTGATCAGCTTGACGCTCTTGCTCTCGACGCGCGCCAGCATGCGGTAGCCATCGAACTTGATTTCGAATATCCAATCGCGCGGGTGAGAAGGCAGCTGATCGACCAGGGTCGCCAGTTCCGGCGCCAGCATCGCGGGGAGCTCGGCCGTTACCGCGCCAGGCGGCGCCTCGCCGCCGCTGGCCGCTAAGTCCGGGTTTGGTTTCGGCTCGGGGGACGCGTTTGGCGCCATCAGCGCCGGCGTACTGTTGCTCTTGTTCAGCGGCGGCAACTCCTTGACGCTGTCGGGAAACTCGTCGATCACGGAAAACTTGCCGGCTGGCCGCGCGAACGCATCTTCTTCCTTGATCAGCAGCCATGGCGCCTGCTTCTCGCCCCTGCCTTTCATGCGCATCAGCACCCACCTGCCATGCATCTTGTGGCCGTGCAGCTCGAACTTGAGGTTGCCCGCCTCGTAACCGGCGCGTGGGTCGCCCAGCGGCTGCCAGCTGCCCCTGTCCCAAATGATGACCTTGCCGGCGCCGTATTGTTTTTCAGGGATTGTTCCCTCGAAACCTGAGTACGCGATCGGATGGTCTTCGACATGCACCGCCATGCGCTTGTCATGGCTGTCGTAGCTCGGCCCCTTCGGCACCGCCCAGCTCTTCATGGTGCCGTCCCACTCGAGGCGCAAGTCGTAATGCAGGCGGCTGGCCCAGTGTTTCTGAATGACAAAGGTGAGCGCGTCCTTGCCCTCTTCGCCGCCTTCGGCCGGCTCGGAAGTGATCGAAAAATCGCGCTTCGATTGATATGGTTTGAGGGCGTCTGTCATCCATGCAACCCGGCGGAATCGACTATCGACGAGTGTATTGGCAGGGGCGTTGCGCGACTGTTCGCCAGTTCACTTTGCCGGCGAGTTTCGCTTTGTACGCGATTGTAAGCGATTGTAAGCGATTGTAAGCGATTGTAAGCGATTGTAAGCGATTGTAAGCTATTGTAAGCGATTGTAAGCGATTGTAAGCGATTGTAAGCGATTGTAAGCACGTCAACCCGATGCCCGCGGCCGGCGTTTTCGACACAGGACCACGAGATTGTCCCACCCCCTATTTTCAACCAGTCGATCAAGATTAAGGAAACCCATCATGAACAAACTCATCGCCACCCTCGTCGCCGGCCTGTTTGCAACTGCTGCCTTCGCCCAGACCGCTACCACCCAAACTTCGCCGGCAACGACTACCACGACTACAATGCCTGCCACCACGACGACCCCGGCCACCCGGGCCACCGACACCGCGGTCGACGCCGCAAAAGCGGACGCCAAGGCCGTCAAGAAAACCGCCGAGGCCGATGCCAAGGTAGAAAAAGTGGCTGCCGACGCCACTGCCGACAAGGCAATCGCCAACGCCGACAACCAGAAAGCCAAGGCGAAAGCGCAACGCAAATCGGCCAAGGCAAAAGCCGACGCCAAGGCCGACAAGGCTGCAGCGACGAGCGATGCAAAAGTCGACGCCGCCAGGTAAGGAAAACGATATGGCAACAAATTGAGTGATAACTGAAGCAAAAGCATGAGGTAGTTCGGGCGTCACGGCCGCGGTTGCCGTGACGCCGTTTTTTTGCGGATGCCGGTAAAGATCGATGGCAATATGGCCTGCCCTGGCAATACCCATTTCTTCAGCCGCCACCGAGCGAGCGGATCAGCGGTGGGGTCAGCTCGGCTTTACGGTAGTCTCCAGCGCGGCCAGGAAGCGGCCGATTTGGTCGACCGCGGCCGCCTTGCAGGCGCAGTCGTTGCGCGCGCCCGCGTCCTGCAACGGCGCCGGCGCCAGCCGCTTGAGCGTCGTCGCCACGCCGGCGGCAGCCAGTTTGGCCGCATATTGTTCAGCCTCATCGCGCAATGGATCGTCTTCGCCTGACAGGATCAGCGCCGCCGGCAGGTTTTTCAGGCGGCTCGATTGCAGCGGCGACGCATACGGGTGGGTGCGATCGAAGCCGTTCGGCAGGTAGCCACGGTAGCTGGCGGCACAGGTGTCGGCGACGCCGGCCGTGCGTTCGTCCAGCTTCACTTCGCGCATCGAACAGGTGGACAGGCCCGGGTCGAGCATCGGCATGATCAGGATCTGGCCGGCCAGTGGCGGGCCGCCGCGGTCGCGCGACATCAGCGTGCACACCGCCGCCAGGTTGGCGCCGGCCTCGATGCCGGCCACCACCAGCTGCTTGCCGGTCCAGCCCAGTTTGACCTTGTTCTTCTTGGCCCACACCAGCACCGCGTGGGCGTCTTCGACCGCGGCCGGAAATGGTTGTTCGGTGGCAAGCGTGTAGCTCGACGCCAGCACCAGCTGGTTCAACGCGCCGCCGGCCAGGTGGCGCAGGAAGACGTCAGCCTCGTCGAGGTCGCCTTTGATAAAGCCGCCGCCGTGGAAGTACACCACCAGCACGTCTTTTTTGATGCGCGCCGCGACGCCGCTGTACAGGCGGGCGGCCAACGGCCCCCTGGCGCCAGCGACGTCGAGTTCGCGGATTGTCAGCTGCGGGCAATCTACGCCGCCGTTCATCGCACGCTCGCCGCGCCGGCTGGCTCACCATCGGCGCAGGCCAGTTTTACGCCGTCGAACAGGTCATGTGCGAGTGCATCAAAACCGGCGCTTTCGGTCACCGCGGCTTGTTGGAAATGGTCGGTGTAGGCCATGCCGGTCAGGGTCGACAAGCTCAATACCAGCGCAATCTCTATCATAATGACATCTTTGTATCGCATGGCCGTCCCCTTGCCGCTTGCCTTATTTGCTGCATCGAATGATCCAGTACAAGCAGTGTAAACTTGCTCTACAATCTGATAAAGACGCCAACGACGAATTGATTGTTCATATTCCTGAACAATACGGGAAATATGACGCAAAAATATGAATAAGTTGCTGGCGATGGAAATATTTGTCCAGGTAGTCGATGCCGGCGGCTTTACGCGCGCCGCCGACCATTTGCAGATGCCCAAGGCGACTGTGTCGACCATGGTCCAGATGCTGGAGAAGACGCTCGAGGTCAAGCTGCTGCACCGCACCACGCGCCAGGTCAGCGTGACCACCGACGGCGCCGCCTATTACGAACGCTGCTTGCGCATTCTGGCCGACGTGCGCGAAGCGGAAGAATCGTTGTCGCGCAACCGCGCCAACCCCGGCGGACGGCTGCGGGTCGACGTGGCGACGGCAATCGCCAACGACATCATCATCCCCGCCCTGCCCGATTTTTTCGCGCGCTATCCCGGCATCGCGCTCGAACTGGGCTGCGGCGACCGCCCGGTCGACCTGATCGAGGAAGGTGTCGACTGCGCCATTCGCGGCGGCGCACTGCCCGAGTCAAGCCTGATCGCGCGGCGTATCGGGGTGGTGCATTTCGTCACCTGCGCGACCCCCGCCTACCTCGACCTGCACGGCCGGCCAGGCCATCCGAGCGAGCTGGCGTCTCACCGCTGCGTCAACTATTTTTCGTCAAAAACGGGTAAGATCCACGACTGGGATTTTACCCGCGGCGGCGAAAAGGTCACCATCGCGGTGCCGGCCAGTCTGGCGCTGAACGACACCACGGCCTACGTCAGCGCAGGCCTGGCAGGCATCGGCATCATGCAGATGGCCGGCTTCTCGATGGACGCGCACCTGGCCTCGGGCAGGCTCGAACTGCTGCTCGAGGACTGGGTCAGCGCGCCGCTGCCGGTGCACGTGGTATACCCTCACAATCGCCACCTGTCGGCCAAGGTGCGCGTATTCGTCGAGTGGGTGGCCGACCTGTTCATGACCCACCCGGGTTTTCAAACCAAGGCGCCAGTGCGGCGCCCCATTTTAGTAAAGGCCTGACATGCCCCCACAAATTCAGAACATCGTTTTCCTCGACCGCGACAGCCTGCCGGCCAGCGTGCGCCCACCAAAGTTCGCCCACCAGTGGCGCGATTACGCCGCCACCCAGGCAGCAGAGGTGGCCGAACGGCTGCTCGGGGCCACCATCGCCATCACCAACAAGGTGCCGGTGCGCGCCGCCGACATCGCGCGCCTGCCGGACCTGAAGATGATCGCGGTGGCCGCCACCGGCACCGACAACGTCGACCTGGCGGCCTGCCGCGAGCGCGGCATCGTGGTGTCGAACATCCGCAATTATTCGCTCGTGTCGGTGCCGGAACACTGTTTTGCGATGATCCTGGCGCTGCGCCGCAACCTGCGTGCCTACTGCGCCGACGTCGACGCCGGCCTGTGGCAGCAATCAAAGCAGTTCTGCCTGTTCGATCATCCGATCGGCGACCTGGCCGGCAGCCGGCTGGGGATCGTCGGCTACGGCGCGCTCGGGCACAAGGTGGCGCAGCTGGGGCGCGCCTTCGGCATGCACGTGTGCGTGGCGTCGCGTTCGCCCGTAGCCGAGCCCGACGTCACCAACATGGCGCTCGACGAACTATTGCGCACCTGCGACGTGGTGAGCCTGCACCTGCCGCTTAACGACCAGACCCGCAACATGATCGGCGCGCCGGAGCTTGCGCTAATGAAGCCGACGGCGCTCTTGATCAATACCGCGCGCGGCGGGCTGGTCGACGAGGCGGCGCTGGCCCAGGCGCTGCGCCAGGGGACAATCGGCGGCGCCGGCTTCGACGTATTGAGCCGCGAGCCGCCGGCGCCCGACAATCCGCTGCTTGGCGTGCGCCAGCCGAATTTCATGTTGACGCCGCACGTGGCATGGGCGAGCGCCGGGGCGATGCAGACGCTGGCCGACATGCTGGTCGATAATGTCGAGGCGTTTGTGGCGGGGACGCCGCTTAATGCGGTGGGGTAATTTATGAAAAATGGGGTCCTCGCGAGCGCGGAGACCCCATTGCCGGTTTTTAAAACGTCCCCGGCAACAAAATATTCTTGTCCACCCGATTGACGTCCCTCAGCCCGCAAAACGCCATCGTCAAATCAAGTTCGTTGCGAATGATCTCGAGGCATTTGGTGACGCCCTTTTCGCCGCCGGCACCCAAGCCATACAGGAAAGGCCGGCCGATATAGACGCCCTTCGCGCCCAGCGCCAGCGCGCGGATGACGTCCTGGCCCGAGCGGATGCCGCCATCCATGTGCACTTCGATCTGGCCGCCTACCGCGTCGACGATCGCCGGCAGCGCGCCGATGGACGATTGCGCGCCATCGAGCTGGCGGCCGCCGTGGTTCGACACGATCAGGGCATCGGCGCCGCTGGCGGCGGCTAGTTTCGCATCAAGCACGTCCATGATGCCCTTGATGATCAGCTTGCCGCCCCAGCGTTGCTTGACCCACGCCACGTCGTCCCACGACATGGCCGGATCGAACTGCTGCGAGGTCCACGACGACAGCGACGACATGTCCGACACCGCGCTGGCATGGCCGATGATGTTGCCGAAGCCGCGGCGCTTGGTCCCCAGCATGCCCATGCACCAGGCCGGCTTGGTCATCAGGTTGACGATGTTCGCCAGCGTCATTTTCGGCGGCGCCGTCATGCCGTTGCGGATGTCCTTGTGGCGTTGGCCCAGCACTTGAAGGTCGAGCGTGAGCACCAGCGCCGAGCACTTCGCGGCGCGCGCGCGTTCGATCAGGCGCTCGATGAACGGCCGGTCCTTCATCACGTACAGCTGGAACCAGAAAGGTTTGCTGGTGTTGGCGGCGACGTCCTCGATCGAACAGATGCTCATGGTCGAGAGCGTGAACGGCACGCCGAATTTTTCGGCGGCGCGCGCGGCGAGGATCTCGCCGTCCGGATGCTGCATGCCGGTCAGCCCGGTCGGCGCCAGCGCCACCGGCATCGCCACTTCCTGGCCGATCATGGTGGTGCGCAGGCTGCGGTTCTCGAGGTTGACGGCGACGCGCTGGCGGAACTTGATCTTGCCGAAGTCCTCCTCGTTGGCGCGGTAGGTCGATTCGGTCCACGAGCCGGCATCTGCATAATCGTAAAACATGCGCGGCACCCGTTTCTTTGCGAGCACGCGCAAGTCTTCGATTGTGGTGATAGTGGTCATGGGGGCGATCCTCGCAAATTTTTCAAGCCCATAATCTACCAGAAGTGGAGGCCGGAAAATGATCTTTCCGCTGCGCCGCTATGCCGCTCTGGACAAACCCGCCACGTCACTTTACAATGCTGCTTCTTCGGAGGAGCAAGCGCTCCGGACACGATTGCATCGCCCGTCAATGGCGGCGCAAACGGAACACCAGGCAAAGAAATGTTGCTTTAGAAATGGGCCAGTTAGCTCTTTCCGAAGCAGGATGAAACTGCTAAAATGTTTGCTTTCGCGGCTGTAGCTCAGTTGGATAGAGTACTTGGCTACGAACCAAGGGGTCGTGGGTTCAATTCCTGCCAGCCGCACCAAAATTCGTCAGATTGTAAATCGCAAGAAATACAAGCAGAAACAGACTCAGGTCGCTCACGCTCCTGGGTCTTTTTTCTTTGCGCGCGCGGTGTGCACTGCCGGCAGTTACGGCGCAGCGGCAGACCAAATTAATCGGACCGATTGCGCAGGCGGTGGCAAAACGGGCGGCGCGCCAGACCAGCGGGGCAACCATGTCTCATCCTTCAGGCGAAATGTCATGCCCAGCCCTGTTCGACGCCTTGACGCCGCGGTTCTTCATCGTCGCCGGTGGCCCCTCCGGTCCAATCGGCCCACCCTGATTGCGCTGCTCGACAACGACATCCAAACGCTGCCTTGCCCGGTCGCGGATCTCGGTGAGTTCGGCAATACGTTGTTCGAGCTCGTCTACCTTGGCTTGGTAAAGACGGATCACATCGGCGCAAATGCGCTTCCTGGAACGCTCATCGAGCATCGAGGCCACCGGGCGAATTTCATCGAGATTGAAGCCGTTGCGAAGCAGTACCCGGATGCGCATGACGTGTTCGACTGCCGCCTCGTCGAACTGGCGATAGCCATTCCCACGGCGGATGGACATCAACAGGCCACATCGTTCGTAGTGACGAATCACGCGCACGCTGCACAGGGTTTTCTTTGCCAACTCACCAATTAACATCACGATTGCTCCATTGGGTATGCGAGACCGCTCAAGACAAGCGCCAACTACATGTGGGCACGTGGGCCCGTCCGCACTGAACAGACAGGCCTGGATCACCGTAGTGTAGCGCAATCCTCACCAGCTATTTGAAGCCTTTTGCGGCATCCCCCTTCGTTATCGGATGGTCCGGGGTTTCGCTGTCCCACGTCGCCGACAAGACACACCAACGCTTCCCATCGTTCAACAGCTGG
>Ga0326735_1000359_pt1 | contig 11161 bp, 7 predicted proteins | sample 37_GP2_1092_FD_207945 | JGI IMG/M metagenome (GOLD analysis project Ga0326735, IMG submission 207945) | Glacier ice microbial communities from Ngari, Tibet, China - 37_GP2_109.2 | ecosystem: Environmental > Aquatic > Freshwater > Ice > Glacier | place: China: Ngari, Tibet | collected 2018-07-31
GCGGTGCGGTGCTGCTGTTCCACAGCGGCGAACACGGCAAGGAGATGATCGGCGCGCTGGAAACCGGCGCCCAGGGCGTGCCGGCCCACGTCATCCCGGTCGAGCTGCAGCACACCGCCTCGGTCGGCCTCGACGTCTGGCTGGCGGCGCTGGCGTATGGCGCCGGCGCCGTGCTGGTCTTGATGACGGACGAGGAAGCGCCGCAATACCGGGTTGCCGTGCGCGCGCAGATGGAAGTTGCCAACACCATCCTCAATGCGCTCGGCTACGAGGGAGCACTCTGTCGCCTGCTGCAGCCGGGCGATGCGCAGGCGCTTGGCGCGCTGCTGGCGCTGCCAGCGCCTGCCATGGCAGTGGCCGAGGCGGCCGGCTTCCACGTGATGGCCGACAAGCGCAACACGCTCGAGCTCGCCCTGTCGCACCTGGCCCGCCACGCGCCGCAAAAGCCCGACTACGTGGCGTTGCCGGCCGGGGCGCCATTTGGCGCCATCAAGGTCGACAGCGCCAAATGCAGCCTGTGCATGGCCTGCGTCGGCGCCTGCCCGGCGTCGGCGCTGATGGACAGCGTGGACTTGCCGCAGTTGCGCTTCATCGAAAAAAACTGCGTGCAGTGCAATCTGTGCGCCGTGACCTGTCCGGAAGACGCCATCGCGCTGGTGCCGCGCATGTCGTTTGCCGACACGCGCAACAGGCCGGTGGTGCTGAACGAATCGGCGCCGTTTTGCTGCATTCGCTGCGCCAAGCCGTTCGGCACGCTCAAGATGGTCGAGAACATGCTGGGCAAACTGGGCGGGCATCCGGCGTTTGCCGGCAACCTCGAGCGCCTGCGCATGTGCGGCGACTGCCGCGTCATCGACATCATGAAAAGCGGCGACAGCGCCAGGGTGACGGGGCATTAGGGGGCAGACGCGGGAGTTGCAGCCGTAAGCAAAACCGGGGTCAGACCCCATGCAAGCAAAACCGGGGTCGGACCCCATGCCAAGGCTGTAAAATAGACTTTTTTACCTTTCGCACATTGGCCGCCATGACCGTCGTTCGCACCCGTTTTGCTCCCAGCCCGACCGGCTACCTCCACCTTGGCGGCGCCCGCACCGCGCTCTATTCGTGGGCGTATGCCCGCCACTTCGGCGGCACCTTCATCCTGCGCATCGAGGACACCGACCTCGAGCGCTCGACGCCGGAAGCGGTGCAGGCGATCATCGACGGCATGCAATGGCTGGGACTGAACCACGACGAAGGCCCGTTCTACCAGATGCAGCGAATGGACCGCTACCGCGAAGTGATCGGCCAGATGCTCGCCGCCGGCACCGCCTACCATTGCTATTCGTCGCCCGACGAAGTCGAAGCCATGCGCGAACGCATGCGCGCCGCAGGCGACAAGCCGCGCTATGACGGCACCTGGCGTCCCGAGTCGGGCAAACAGTTGCCACCGGCGCCAGGCGAGCGCAAGCCGGTGGTGCGTTTCAAAAATCCCCTCGATGGCGAAGTGAGCTGGGACGACGTGGTCAAGGGCACCATCACGATTGCCAACAAGGAGATGGACGACCTGATCATCGCGCGCGCCGACGGCACACCGACGTACAATTTCTGCGTCGCCGTCGATGACTGGGACATGCAGATCACCCACGTGCTGCGCGGCGACGACCACGTCAACAACACGCCGCGCCAGATCAACATCCTGCGCGCGATCGGCGCGCCGCTGCCGCTGTACGGCCACCTGCCGATGATCCTCGGCGCCGATGGCGAAAAACTGTCGAAGCGCCATGGCGCGGTCAGCGTCATGGATTACCCGGCCCAGGGTTATCTGCCGGAAGCGATGCTCAATTACCTGGCGCGCCTTGGCTGGAGCCACGGCGACGACGAAGTGTTTTCGATGCAGCAGTTCGGCGAGTGGTTCAACCTCGACCATCTGACGCGTTCGGCGGCCCAGTTCAATCCGGAAAAGCTCAACTGGCTCAACAACCATTACATCAAGCAGGCCGACAACGAGCGCTTAGCTTCCTTGGCGCGCCCGCGGATGCTGTCCGAAGGCGCCGAGTTCAACGGCAGCCCGCCGCTGGCAGGCGTGCTGGCGCTGATGAAAGAGCGCGTCAACACCGTCAATGAGCTGGCCGACGCCGCCATGCTTTTCTACCGCGCTCCGCAGCCCGATCCCGACTTGCTGGCGCAGCACCTGCCGGCGACCGTCAAGCCTGCGCTGGCGCAGTTCGCCGAGCGTTGCGAGACCGTCGAGTGGCATCGTCCCGCGCTGGCGGCGATGCTCAAGGAAGTGCTGGCGGCACACGGCATCAAGATGCCGCAGATCGCCATGCCGCTGCGGTTGATTATCACCGGCCAGTTGCAGACGCCGGCAATCGATGCGGTGCTCGAGCTGTTCGATCGTGACGTCATCCTGGCGCGCATCCGGAAGTATCTTTAAATATCTTTAAACACCCGCGTCTGGCATTTGCGGAATGCAAGAGAGTAGTCTATAATTCTGCTTCTTCACCGGACGGGGGTATAGCTCAGCTGGGAGAGCGCTTGCATGGCATGCAAGAGGTCATCGGTTCGATCCCGTTTACCTCCACCACGTTGAAGAGAAGTTGGTAGTAATAAGTTGTAACAGCAGTTCAAGGTCCCCATCGTCTAGAGGCCTAGGACATCACCCTTTCACGGTGAGTACAGGGGTTCGAATCCCCTTGGGGACGCCAGGATTCGAGTGGTGTGAAAAAAGCAGTCCGGGTTTGCCGGGCAACCCTGAGCAGTCGGGGGATTTTTTTGCAGTGCAAGTTTGGGGGGTATAGCTCAGCTGGGAGAGCGCTTGCATGGCATGCAAGAGGTCATCGGTTCGATCCCGTTTACCTCCACCAAGTTTTGTAGTATCAGCAGTAGAAGCAGTAGCAGTAGTTGTTGTAATCTGGTCCCCATCGTCTAGAGGCCTAGGACATCACCCTTTCACGGTGAGTACAGGGGTTCGAATCCCCTTGGGGACGCCAGGATTTGCGCAGTTTGGAAGGCAAGTCAAGCAAGTCAGTAGCAGCAGGTCGGGTGGCAGATTGTCGCCCAGGACAGATTTCTGTCCCCATCGTCTAGAGGCCTAGGACATCACCCTTTCACGGTGAGTACAGGGGTTCGAATCCCCTTGGGGACGCCAGTTAAGAAGCCGGAGCAGACCAACGCGCATGCGCGTACAGGTGCTCCGGCTTTTTTTATACCTTTTCAAGCGTTCACCTGCGATGATCTTCGATCCAAGCTTGGCCACCCTCGCCATTTTCTGCAAAGTTGTCGACAATTACGGCGACATCGGCATCTGCTGGCGGCTCGCGCGGCAACTGCATGGCGAGCACGGTATTGCTGTCACCTTGTGGGTCGACAACCTGCACAGTTTCCAGCGGATCTGCCCCGCAGTCGATGTGGGCGCCGATGCCCAGCAGGTCGCCGGCGTGACGGTGCGTCATTGGTGCAACCAGGACGGGGTATTTTCGCCGCTGGACGTGGCCGACATCGTCATTGAATTTTTCGCCTGCGATATTCCGCCTGCTTATATTGCCGCGATGGCGCAGTGCACGCCGCGCCCGGTGTGGCTGAACCTGGAAGGCTTGAGCGCCGAGCAGTGGGTCGAAGGTTGCCACACGCTACCGTCGCCGCATCCGCGCCTGCCGCTGACCAAGCATTTTTTCTTCCCCGGCTTTACCGCCAGCACCGGCGGCCTGTTGCGCGAGTCGGCGCTGGACGGGCAGCGCCGGCAATTTCAATCCGATCCGGTCGAAGTGGCAGCTTTCCTGGCGCAACTGGGCGTGACGCCGGCCGAAATCGCCGCATTGAAAGTGTCGCTGTTCTGTTATCCGGACGCTCCGGTTGCGGCCTTGTTCGACACCTGGCAGGCCGGCGCCGCGGCGCTCGTTTGCCTGGTGCCCGAAGGTGTGGCGGCCGCGGCGGTCGAGAAGTTTCTCGGCATGCCAGCCGTCGCCGGCGCCGCACGCACCCTTGGTGCGCTGACGGTGCGCGTGCTGCCTTTCGTTGCCCAGCCTGATTACGACAGGCTGCTGTGGGTGTGCGACCTCAATTTCGTCCGTGGCGAGGATTCGTTCGTGCGCGCCCAGTGGGCCGGCAAGCCCTTCATCTGGCATATCTATGCGCAGGACGACAACTTGCATCACGTAAAATTACGTGCCTTCCTGCAGCGATACAACGCCGGGGTCGACAGCCTGGATGCCTTCTCGCTGTGCTGGAATGGGGCGCTTGATTACACAAGCGATGCGGATGCGGAAGAAGCGCAAGCCAGCTGGGCGCTGCAATGGCCGGCGCTTCGCGCCGACCTGGCGCATTTGGCGCGCCGGGCGCTCGACTGGCAAGCCGAGATGCTGGCAAACGGCGACCTCGCCGGCAACTTGCTGCGGTTTGCCGCTTCGCTGAGGTTGGCAGCGCGCCAAAGTGAAGCAAAGTCAGGTACAATGCCCGGTTAATTTAGCGTATTTTTATTCGATCAAACGTGAGCTTGCGGCGGTTTTGCCAAGGCGACAGATGATTTTCATGCAACCCACTTTTTACGTACACTCTCTATGAAACCTGCAAAAGAAATTCGTGTTGGCAACATCATTATGGTCGACAGCAAGCCTATGATCGTGTTGCGTTCCGATGTCAATGGTTCGAGCCGCACGGGCTTCACGTACAAATGGAAGATGAAAAATCTTCTGACCGACACCCCGATGGAAAACGTTTTCCGCGGGGACGATAAATTCGACGTCGTGGTTCTGGACAAGAAGCCGGTAACGTACTCGTATTTCGCCGATCCGTTGTTCGTGTTCATGGACAGTGAATACAACCAGTACGAAATCGAAGAAGAGAACCTCGGCGACGCCATCCATTACCTGAAAGACGGCATGGAATGCGAAGCCGTTTTCTACAACGACAAGGCGATCTCGGTCGAACTGCCGACAACGATCGCGCGCAAGGTCGTGTACTCCGAGCCTGCAGTCAAGGGCAACACGTCCGGCAACGTCCTGAAGGAAGCGCGGATCGAAAACGCAGTCGAAGCGCATGCCCACACCGTTCAGGTGCCGCTGTTCGTGGCCCAGGACGACGTCATCGAGATCGACACCCGCACCAACGAGTACAAGCGCGTCGTGCGCAATTAAATTTTAAATAAGTTCAAAGCAAGTTTAAAGAAAATTTAAAGTTGCCAAAAAAAAGCTGCCTCGGGCAGCTTTTTTTTGTCCGACATTTCTCCACGGCCGAGCCCGGCGCTGCTATGCTAACCAGCTAGATTTGTTCATTTATTTTTGGGGATGGCATGGACCGCAGGGATTTCGTTCGACTTGGCCTGGCCACAAGCGCTGCTGCCGCCACCGCTTCCGCCACCGCTTCCGCAATTGCTGCCGGTACTGCCGGCAGCATTCTCGACGCCGGCGTGCTGGAGCAGCAGGCGCAGATGGCCGCCGGAAAACTCAGCTCGCGTGCCCTGGTGTCGCAGTATCTGGCCCGCATCGCCGCCATCGACCAGCGCGGCCCGCGCCTCAATTCGGTCATCGAACTCAATCCCGACGCCTTGGCCATCGCTGGCGCAATGGACCGCGAACGCGCTTTGAAAAAAGTGCGCGGCCCTCTGCACGGCATTCCGGTCCTGTTGAAGGACAACATCGCCACCGGCGACAAGATGAGCACCAGTGCAGGTTCCCTGGCGCTGGCCGGCGTGCGCGCCAGCCGCGACGCCCACGTTGCGGCGCAATTGCGCGCGGCCGGCGCTGTCATCATCGGCAAGACCAACCTTTCCGAATGGGCCAACATGCGCTCGACCCATTCTGTCAGCGGCTGGAGCGGGCGCGGCGGGCTGACAAAAAATCCGTATGCGCTCGACCGCAACACCAGCGGCTCGAGTTCCGGCTCTGGTGCAGCGATCGCCGCCAGCCTGGCCACGCTGGCCGTCGGCACCGAGACGGACGGCTCGATCGTGTCGCCGGCGTCGACCTGCGGCCTGGTCGGCATCAAGCCAACCCTCGGGTTGGTCAGCCGCAGCGGCATCATCCCGATCGCCGCCTCGCAGGACACCGCCGGCCCGATGACGCGCAGCGTGACCGACGCCGCCCTGATGCTGGCGGCAATGGCCGGCGTCGATGACAGCGACCCGGTCACCAGAAACGGCGCCGGCAAAGCCACCGATTACGCCGCAGCGCTCGTCAAGGATGGCTTGAAGGGCATGCGCCTCGGGGTCGCGCGCAATTTCTTTGGCAGCAACGACGCCGTCGACGCCGTCATCGAGCAGCAACTGGCGGTGCTGAAGGCGCAAGGCGCGATCCTGGTCGACGTCAAGCTGCCCAACGCCGACAAATACAACGACAGCGAAATCGAGGTGCTGCTGCACGAATTCAAGCCGGGACTGAAGGCCTACCTCGCCGACTACGCGCCGCATGCGCCGATCAGCAACATGGCCGACCTGGTGGCCTTCAACGTCCGGCACGCCGACCGGGAGATGGGCTTTTTCGCCCAGGAATACCTGCTGAAGTCGCAGGCCACAGCCGGGCTGGAGGAAAAGCAGTACAAGGATGCGCTGGCCAACAACCGCCGCTACGCGCGCGAGGAGGGCATCGACCAGGTCCTGAAAGAGCACAAGCTCGACGCACTGGTGGCGCCGACGGGCGGGCCGGCCTGGCTCACCGATTTCATCAACGGCGACCATTACGGCGGCAGCTTCTCGTCGCCGGCCGCGGTCGCCGGCTACCCGCACATCACGGTGCCGGCCGGGTACGTCAACGGCCTGCCCATCGGGCTGTCGTTCGTCGGCGCCGCCTTCAGCGAAGCGGCACTGATCGGCATGGCGTATGCCTACGAACAGGCAACGCTGCACCGCCGCGCGCCGCGCTTCCCGGCCACTGTCAACCGCACCGCCTGAGGCCGGAAATATAGAACGTGGCGGCGCGCTTGACGCACTTCTATGCGCACCTCGACCGCCGGCTGGTGGCCGAAGGCGATATCGTCAAGGCGGGAGCACTGATCGGCCTGTCCGGAGCCATCGGCACGGTCACCGGACCGCACCTTCATTTCGAAGTGCGGCACGGCGGCCAGACGGTCGATCCGGAAATCATGCTGGCCGGCCTGGCCGCAAACGCCACGCCGCACGCATTGCGCACGCGCTCAACCGCACACTAACGCCCTGCCACGGTTCTTGCACGCCGCGCGCCTCCCGCCGCCGGCAGCGGGACTCGTGCGGCCCCACGCTGTTTTAAAGGATTGCCGATGCCCCGTAACAGCTGTTGGTTTGCCTTGTTCCTTTTCCATTTTTCGACCGCGGCCGTGGCCGCTGCCCAGACCGTTGAAATTGCCGCCACCCGCGAGCGCGCGCGCCAGCTCGACACCGCCGCGACAACCGTGGTCGGACGCGACGAACTGCTGCGCTACGGTGACCAGACCGTGGCGGACGCCCTGAAGCGCGTGCCCGGCATTACCGTCGGCGGCATGCCAGGGCGCGCCAGCGACATCCGCATGCGCGGCCTCGGCAACGGTTACACGCAAGTGCTGCTCAATGGGCAGCCGGTGCCGGCCGGCTTCTCCATCGACAGCCTTTCGCCGGAGCTGATTGAACGCGTGGAAGTCATGCGCGTCGCCACCGCCGCACTGGGCACCCAGGCAATCGCCGGCAGCATCAACATCGTGTTAAGAAAAAACGCCACGCGCGCGCAGCGTGAATTCAAGGCCGGCCTGGCGGAAACCCAAGGCGCGCTGAACAAAGGTCAAGCAACGCCGGACCTGAGCGCCCAGGCGAGCGGAAAAGGCGTCGGCTGGTCGTACGCGATGGCGGGCGTGTTTGTCGGCAGTCGGACCGTGAGTCCGTCCGTGGACGACGAACTCGGATTCGACGCCGCCGGCACGCTCAAGCTGCAACGCCGCACCGAAACGCGGCAAACCGACATTCGGCCCAGCCTGAATATGACGCCGCGCGTCAGCTGGACGCTGCCCAACGGCGATACGCTGACGTCGCAGAATTTTTTGCGCGCGATGAAACTGGACCTGGCGACAAGCTCGCGCGAACACACCAGCATCGGCCAGTCGACCCCGTTCCCATATAATATTTCGACGTTTCGCGCGCACGCCGAAACGGTCAACAGCGACCTGCAATGGCTGCACCAGGGCGAAGATGGCGGGCGCTGGGACGTCAAGCTGGGCGCGACCCACTTTCAGCGCCGCGCCCATAACACCTTTGAAGGCTACGTGCCGGATGCCGCCGCGGCTCTGGTGCGGGTGGTCGACTCGTCGGCCAACGAAGACAGCGTCACCTTCGGCGGCAAGTTTTCGCGCGCGCTGGGCGATCACGCGCTGCTTGCAGGATGGGATGCAGCGCGTGGCCGGCGTACCGAAACCCGGCTCGAACACCTGCAGCCCGGTGACACGGTAGCTGTTGCAGGCAATAAACTATACGGCGAGCTGTACGGCGCGCGGATGGACCGGCTGGCGCTGTTCGCCCAGGACGACTGGACCATCGCACCGGCCATGTCGGTGTCCGCCGGGCTGCGCTGGGAGATACTCCGCACGGGCACCGATGGCAACGTGCTCGACGTAGTGGTGCGGCGCACACATTTGTTGAGCCCGCTGGTGCAGGCGCTCTACAAACTGCCGGATTCGCAGCAGCTGCGCGTCGGCGTGACCCGCACCTTCAAGATGCCGACGCTGCCCAATTTGGCGATGCGCCGCTATACGGTCGACAACAACAACAGCGCTCTCAGCGCGAACCAGCAGGGCAACCCGAGCCTGGCGCCGGAGCGTGCGTGGGGCCTCGACCTGGCGTACGAGCGCTACTTCGGCAAGAACGCCATGGTCAGCGCCAGCACGTACGCGCGTCGCATCGAGGACGTTACCATCGATCGCATCGAGCAGGCTGGCGGAACTTGGATCAGCACCCCGGCCAATGCGGGGCGCGCCGATACCTGGGGCGCCGAACTGGAAGCGAAGTTTCCCTTGCAGGCGATGGTGCCCGGGGCGGCGCCAGGGTTTGAGCTGCGGGCGAACATGGCGCGCAACTGGTCGCGCGTGGCCAGCATCCCGGGGCCAGGCAACCGGCTCCCCGGCCAGGTGCCGTTCAGTGCAAGCGTCGGCGTCGACCATCGCATGGCCGCGCTGCCGGTGACGCTTGGCGCCAGCTTCAATTTCCAGGGTGGCGGCGCGGCGCGGTTGTCGGAACGCACGGCGGCGTGGGCGGGCGTGCGGCGCGAGTTGGGGATGTTTGCGCTGTGGCGCGTCGATGCCCGCAGCCAGTGGCGGATGTCGGCGGCGAACCTGCTCGGGCAGGATCGCCGAGCGCTGGCGAGCTTCGTCGATCGGCACGCCAGCTTGCAGACGGTGACGGCGACGCCGACGTCAGCGACGGTGCGGCTCGCTTTCGAACATCATCTTGAGCACTGAATCGGCATTGAATCGAGTACTGATTCCGGCGTGAGCGCGGCCACCGGTTGCGCCTTTGGCGGCTTACTTGCAGGCTTACTTGCTCTTCTTCGCCCTGACGAACACCGGCCCCCACAGCGGATGCCCGTGTTCGCCCGGGTCGAGGTCAAACAAGGCATCGAGCTTGAGCGCCTTGTCGAACTGCTGGCGGCACAAGCTCTGGCGCGATGTCACGCAATAGCTGAAGGCGGTGTATTTCAGCGCCTCGAGCTGAACCGCTTTCGGTCCGGTCGCAACGTCGGCGCCGCCGAGGCGCTTGATCGCGCCGTTGTAGTCGCCGTTGTCGTAGAGGGCAATGCCTTCCTTCAGGCCTGGCGACGCCGCTGCCGCGCCCGCCTGGCCGTTTGCTGGCGCGCCGCCGGCGAACATCGGGTTGGCGCAACCGGTTGCCAGAACAGCGCCGAGCAGGCAGGCGAGGAGGGCAAACGCGCGGTAACGGGTCATGAAAGTCCTGTTGAGGTCATTTTTTGGCCGATCTGAAGTCGTGTGCAAGCGTGCCGGATTTTTTTTTGGCGGAATCGAGATTGATCAAGCGATCCGGGAAATTCGGGTTGACGATGAGGATCTTGTGTTTGCCGGCAGTGAGCACCAGCCGTTTCATCGGCGGGCTGACGCCGCGTTGGCGCCCATCGACATACACGGTGCCCCACGGCTTGATCGCCAGTCTGTAGGCCACCGTTTCGACCTTTGGGGCGGCCGTCTTGATGTCGGCCGGGAGCGGCGCTGCCGGCGCCACCGCCGTTGCCGTCGCTTCCACTTTCGCTTGCGTTTTCGGCAGCGGCGCCGCCACTGTCGGCGCCGCTGCCGCCTGCGCTGGCGGCAGCGTGAGCACGATCGTCTCGCTTGCGGCGTCGTGCACCAGTGCGTACAGGCCGGCGCCGGCGGTCAGAAGCAGGGCCGCGGCGAAGGCGATCAACTGCCAGCGCCTGGCCGCGAATGGCAAGCCAGGATCGTCAACCGGCGCGTCGGCCTGCACGTCGGCCTGCGCCTCAAGCTGCACGTCAACCGGCGCATCGGGCAGCAGCGGCACCTCGTTCGGCGCCAAGGCAGCGTCACGCCGGCCGGCGCCAACGATGCGCGCCGGCGGCGGCGCTCCGAGCGAAACAATGCCCAGCAAATCGCGCAATTGCCCGATCGACTGCGGCCGGTCCTGCGCCAGCACGGCCAGGCTTTTGTCGATGGCGGCCAGAAAAGACGGGCTGTAGCCTGGCGGCGCCTGGATCTTCAGCGGCGTGACCGGGTCCTTGATCATGCGGGTGATCGAGCTTAACGGCGCCTGCTTTAGGATCGCAAAATAGATTACCGCGGCTAGCGCATAGATGTCGGTAAACGGTCCCTGTTCGAGCGAGGCGTCGCCGGCATACTGTTCGACCGGCGCGTAGCCGGGCTTGAGGGTGACGGTGAGGCCCTTGGTCATGTCGCCGATGATCTGGCGCGCCGAGCCGAAGTCGAGCAGCACGGCGTCGCCGTTCGCCTGCACGATGATGTTGTCGGGCGAGATGTCGCGATGCAGGATCTTGACCGTATGGAGCGTCTCCAGGGCCTGCAGGATCTGGCGCAGGATCTGGCGGCACCACGCCTCGTTGACCAGTTCCGGGCTGCTTGCCACGATCTGCTTGATGGTGCGGCCTTCGTAATACTGCATCGCGGTGTAGGCGGTACCGTTCTGTTCCCAGAAGCGGACCACCTTGACCAGCGACGGATGGTCGAACTGCGCCAGGAAGCGCGCCTCGCTGATGAAGCTTTTCAG
>Ga0326735_1000360_pt1 | contig 11117 bp, 4 predicted proteins | sample 37_GP2_1092_FD_207945 | JGI IMG/M metagenome (GOLD analysis project Ga0326735, IMG submission 207945) | Glacier ice microbial communities from Ngari, Tibet, China - 37_GP2_109.2 | ecosystem: Environmental > Aquatic > Freshwater > Ice > Glacier | place: China: Ngari, Tibet | collected 2018-07-31
CGCGTGCACCGCGGTGGCGTCGCCTGGCGCCCATACCCAATCCTTGCCGAAGGCGAGCGCCTGCGCCTTGCCGCCCGCTTCCAGCACCACACTGCTGGCCTGGGGCGCGGCCTTGATGCCGGCGATGCCAACGCTCTGGCGGTAGCTGTTGCCGTTGCCCGGCTTGAGCCCGGCCGCCATCGCCTGCGATTCGAGGTAGGCCACCGTCAGGTCGCCGCCGCGCTGGCCGGTGCCGCGTCCTTCCAGCAGGTCGCTGGACAGAAACTGCAGGTGGGCGCGCAATGGCGCTTCGTGAACGGTGGGTGCAGCTGGTGCAGCTGGTGCGGCATGGGCCGGCATGGCGAGCGCGAAGCTGGTGGCGAAGGCGCTGGCAATGGCAAAGGAAAGCATCTTGTGCATGGGTTCCTGAATCAAAAAAGGGAAGGGTGGCCGCCCGTGAAGAGGCGAGCGGCCATTGTACGTTGTCGACGCCGTCGTGGGCAGGCGGCGGCCTGCGCCAACTGCTGTATGGTAGCGGCATTCCCTTTGCCTTCACCTTCCCCTACTGTTATCCAACCGGCACGCCACCATGCAGAACGACCTCGACCTTCGCACCCCTTACGAAATGGGCAACCAGAACCAGACCACCACCTGGGACGAATGCATTGCCTGGTACGAAACGCTGGCGCGGCGCTTCCCGGCCATCCTGCATTTCGGCCAGATCGGCACATCCGACGCCGGCGTGCCGATCCACGCCGGCGTGGTCAGTGGCGACGGCGTGTTCGACCGCGCGCAACTGAAGGGCGCGGGGCGCCCGGTCTTTTTCAACAACAACGGCATCCATCCGGGCGAGCCGGAAGGCATCGACGCCTGCATGGCGCTGGTGCGCGATTTGTGCGTCAATGCGCAGCAACTGGCGGCGCTGGGCAACACGGTGTTGCTGTTCGTGCCGCTGTACAACGTCGACGGCAGCCTCAATCGGGCCGACACGTCGCGCGTGAACCAGGACGGCCCCGAGCAGTTCGGTTTTCGCGGCAACAGCCGCCACCTTGACTTGAACCGCGACTTCGTCAAGTGCGACACGCTCGCCGCGCGCGTGTTCAACCAGTTGTTTGCCGCCTGGGACCCGGACGTCATGGTCGACACCCATACGTCGAACGGCGCCGACTACCCGTACACGATGACCTTGATCCACACCCAGGCCGACAAGCTTGGCGGCGCGCTCGGCGCGTTTTTGCGCGACACCATGTTGCCGGCGATGTACAGCGGCATGGCCGCGCGCGGCTGGCCGACCTGCCCGTACGTCAACCCGGTCAAGGACAGTCCGGATCACGGCATCGCCGAATTTCTCGAAACACCGCGCTTCTCCACCGGTTACGCCGCGCTGCACCACACCATCGGCTTCATGCCCGAGACCCACATGTTAAAGCCGTTCGCCGACCGCTACGCGTCGATGCGCGCGCTGGTCGACACCGCCCTCGCGTTTACCGTCGCCCACGCCGGCCAGATCCAGGCGCTGCGGCGCGCCGCCAAAAACGAAGGTAAAACGCGCCGCGAGTGGCCGGTGCACTGGTCGCTCGACGCCTCAACTCCGTCGACCTTTCGCTTCAAGGGCTACGCCGCCAAATACAGCGCCAGCCTGTTGGGCAACTACACGCGCCTGTCGTACGCGCGCAGCGAACCGTGGGAGCGCGACATCGCTTATTTCAACCGCTTCCCGGCCGATGTGACCGTCGCCGCGCCCCGTGCCTACGTGGTGCCGCAGGCGTGGCGCGAAGCGATCGAGCGGCTGGCGTGGAACGGCGTGCAGATGACGCGCCTGGATGCCGACGCCGTGATGGACGTCGACTATTACCACATCGTGTCGGTGCGCTCGCGCGCCAGCGCCTACGAGGGCCACCTGTTCCACGACGAGGTGGAACTGGCGCGCCGCCGCGGCCGGGTTGGCGTGCGCGCCGGCGACTACGTCATTGCCCTCGACCAGGACAACGCCCGCTACGCGGTGGAGATGCTCGAGCCGCAGGGCCACGACAGTTTTTTTCGCTGGGGCTTTTTCAACAGCGTGCTGGAGAAAAAGGAAGCATATTCGGATTACGTGTTCGAAGACCATGCGCTCGAACTGCTGCAAGACGAGCCGGAGCTGAACGCCAGTTTCACGGCCTGGAAGCTGGCCAACCCGGCCCTGGCAGCAAACCAGAGCACGGTGCTCGACTTCATCTTTGCCAACTGCGAGCGCTACCGCGAACCGGAGTGGCGCAGGTATCCGGTGTTCATGCTGATGTGACGCAGAAGGCGTATCGAGTTTGCTGACCTGAAAATCGTCATCCTCGCTGCGCGCTACCCTATGCCACATTTTATTTGCTCTCGGCGATCCAGCGGTCGACCTTTGTCTCCAGCAGCGACAACGGCAGCGTGCCGTCGCCCAGCACCACCTGGTGAAACGCCGGCAGGCTGAATTTGTCGCCCAGCGCTGCCGCCGCGCGCGCGCGCAACTGGGCAATTTTCAGCGCGCCGATCTTGTACCCCAGCGCCTGCGCCGGCCATACCATGTAGCGCTCGGTTTCGCTCTTGGCGTCGTCGGTGTAGCCGAGCGTGTCCATCATGAACTGGATCGACTGCTCGCGCGTCCATCCCTTGGCGTGCATGCCGGTGTCGACGACGAGCCGCACCGCGCGCAGCATTTCGTAGTTCAGATGGCCGAAATAATCTTCCGGCTTGTCGTACAGCCCCATTTCGCGGCCCAGCGTCTCGGCGTACAGCGCCCAGCCTTCGGTGAACGCGTTGTTGCCGCCGAACTTGCGGTAGTTCGGCAGCTTCAGTTCCTGCAGCAGCGCGATGTGGAAGTGGTGTCCCGGTTGCCCTTCATGCAAAAACAGCGACACCATGCCGGTGCTGCCGTAGTGCTTCGGGTCGTTCACCACCGACCAGAACACGCCCGGGCGCGAGCCGTCGGCCGCCGGCGCGGTGTAATGGTCGGACGCGGTGGCGCGGCTCAGTTCCGGTTCGAGCCGCACATCGAGCGGCGCCTTGGGCGTGAGCGCAAACAGCGCCGGCAGCCTGGTGCGCAGCTTGGCGTCGAGGTCGCGGTAGACGTCGATCACCTGCTGGTCGGTGGTAAACGGGCGGAACCTGTCTTGCGCTGCGACCCAGTTCGGCAGGCCGCCGGCCGGCCCGGTGTAGTCCATTTTCGGCCCGACGATGCCAAATTCCGTGTGGATGCGCGCCACTTCCGCCAGGCCCGTCGCGTGGATCTGTTCCGGCGTCATGGTCGTCGTGGTCTGGCTGGCGATGCGCGCCAGGTACCAGTCCATGCCGCCCGGCAGCGCGCACCAGCCGCTGCTGGTGCGCGCCGCCGGAATGTAGTCGTTCTCTAGAAAAGCCGCCAGCCGCGCCAACGCCGGCGCCAGTCTGGTGGCGATGCTGGCGCGGTAGGCGGCGGTCAGGCGTTTCTTGTCGGCGGCGGAAAACGCGCTGGGCAAATTGGTGATCGGCGTGTAGAAAATGCTCGCTTCGGGCGTGGCGCTGACCAGTTTCTGGAATTGCGGCAGGCTTGAGACCATCGCCGCCTTCGGCATGGTGACGCCTTGTTTGATCCCTTCGCGCATGTTGGCAATGGCCTGATCGATCCACGCCGGCAGCTGATTGATCCGGTTCAGGTAAGCCTTGTAGCCTTTGACGGTGGTGAGCGACTGGGCGGCCTGGCCGCTGGCGTAGTTGGCCAGCGTCACCGGCATGCTGTCCATCTGGTTGATCGGCAGCAGGTGCTCGGGGAAGCGCTCGAAACTGCGTTGCGAGGCCAGTTCGTAATCGAGGATGTCGTAGTTGATCTGCCCTTTTGCGCTCAGCGACGCGCGCGCAATCGTGTGCAACCGCTGCTGGTAGCTGCGGTACAGCGCGAACTGGCGCGCGCGCATGGATGGCGCAATCGCCATGCCGATCTGGTCGTCGAAGCGGTTGTCGCCGCTTTCGGTGGCGCCCACCGGCTCGAATTTTGCGAGCGCGTCGTAGTACTGGCCGGCCAGCACATCGAGCTGCTTGCCGGCCGTCGCCGCATTGGCAACGTCGGCAACGTCGGCAACGTTGGCAACTGCGGCTTGGTCCGGGACGGCCGCGCCGGCCGGCGCAAAAGCGAGCACGATTGCAGCGCCAATTGCAGCGCCAATTGCAGCGCTCACGCTGGCGGCGCGCAGCGGCAACATCTTTGTCGTGGTCTTCATTTTTTGACTGCCTTGGTGTGATTCAGGTGTCATTCGCTGGCCAGTGGCACCGGCATGCCGTTTTTGAACGTGTAGATCGTCACCGACGAAGTTTGCAGGTTGCCGGCCGCGTCGTAGGCGTAGGTGCCGGCCACGCCCTTATGGCGCAGGCTGTGCATCGCTACCGCCACCACCGAGGGGTCGACCGAACTGGCTGCCTTGATGGCCTGGGCGATGAACATCACCTGGTCGTAGAAGGGCGCCGCGTAGACGTCGGGACGGTGCTTGAAGCGCGCGGTATACCTGGCCTGGAAGGCGGGGCCGGCCGCTTGCTTGTCGAGCATTGCGCCGGCCTGCGCGCACAGCACGTTCTCGCCCACCGCGTCGCCGCCGAGTTTGCCCATCTCCGGGCTGCACAGGGTGTCGCCGCCGAGCAGCCTGGCGTTCAGGCCGAGCGACTTCATCTGGCGCACCATGGGCGCTGCCTGCGGCGCGTAGCCACCGAAGAAAATGGCGTCGACTTTTTTCGCCTTCAGGGCCGTCAATATGGCACTGAAGTCGCTTGCCTTGTCGGTGGTGAATTCATGCCCGGCGATGGTTAATCCCGCGGCCCTGGCCTGGCGGATGAATTCGGTGGCGATGCCCTGGCCGAAAGCGGTACGGTCGTCGATCACGCCGACGTTCTTCACCTTCAGCTGCCTGGCCGCGTAGTTGGCCACCGAGGAGCCGACCTGGGTGTCGCTGGCAACGATGCGAAACACGCTGCGGTAGCCGTTTTGCGTGATCTTCGGGTTGGTGCCGACGGTCGACATGACGACGCCGGCGTCGTTGTAGATGCGCGAGGCGGGGATCGCCACGCCCGAATTGTAGGGCCCGAGCACGAAGCCGACGCCGGCGTCGACGAATTTTTGCGCCACCGCCACGCCCGCTTTCGGGTCGCCCTGGTCGTCCTCGGACATCAACACGAAGCGCAGCGTCTTGCCGCCGACCGCCAGTCCCTTCTTGCTGTTGAGTTCTTCAATGGCCAGCCGCACGCCGTTCTCGTTGTCCTTGCCGGCGAACGCGTTGGCGCCCGACAGCGGACCGGACAGCCCGATTTTGACGATTTGCTCGTCGGCCATGGCGGGCGCGCACAGCAGCAGCGCCGACAGCGCCAGCGAAATGACATTCTGATTGCTCGGCATGCGCAGTAGCTCCTGGTGGGTGATGGGTGATGGGTGATTGCATGGTAACGAACAATAGGGCATCCGCCACGTCTTTTCGATTTTTCTCCCTGCCGCCCGGCAGTTGCATGGTTGCCTCGACGCCAACGCGAAAAATATCGGAACATGCGCAGGCATGCAGGGACATCGCACGCGGTTTCAGTGCTATTCTTGCCCATGACTATTATTTTTTCAGCAAGTGAGCATGGGGCGCCGAACCTGGAGCCGACGCCGATGCCGGCCGATGCCAGCGGCGCCCACCTGGCTTCGCTGCAGTCGGTCCTGTGCACGGAGCAGTTGCAGCGGCGCCCGGCCCGGGCGCCCGACTACGCCATGGAAAACGGCGCACTGCTGGCGCTGGCTCAGGCGCTGGTCGCCTCGCCGCGCACCGTTCTTCAGACCCTGAGCGACACCTTGCTCTCTTTGTTGAAGGCCGATTCGGCCGGTCTCAGTTTTCTGGCCGACGACGAAACGCATTTTTACTGGCCTGCGATTGCCGGCATGTGGCGTGCGCATGTCGGCGGCAGCGTGCTGCGGGCGTCCAGCCCTTGTGGCGACGTGCTCGATGCCAACATCCCATTGCTGTTTCGGCGTTTCGAGCGACGCTACCCCCACCTGGCGGCGGCCACGCCCGTGGCCGAAGAGTGCTTGCTGATGCCTTTTTATGTCAAAGGCAAGGCCGTCGGCACGGTATGGGTGATTGCCCACGATGCCCACCGCCAGTTCGATGCCGAAGACCTGCGTCAGCTTGAAAGCCTGGCCAAGTTTGCCTCGGCGGCGTACCAGGCGACAGAGTCCTTGAATGCCGAGAAAGAGTTCAACCGCAGCATCATCGACAGCAGTCCCGACTGCATCAAGGTGCTCGACCTCGAGGGCAAGTTGCTGTCCATGCACAACGGCCACGCACTGCTCGGCATCGAAGACCCGTTGCCGTTTCTGAACAAATCGTGGACCGTGTTCTGGGAGGGCGCCGACCAACAGGCGGCGCAGGCGGCGGTTGCGGCGGCGGTGGCGGGGCGGCAGGGCAGGTTCGTCGGTTTTTTTCGCATCCTGAGCGGCGAGCCCAAGTGGTGGGACGTGGCGATTTCGCCGATGCTCGACACCCACGGCAAGCCCGTGCGTCTGCTGGCCGTCTCGCGCGATGTGACGGCCAGCAAGCGCGCCGAAACGAAGCTGGCGTTTCTTGCCGCAGTCACCCAGGACCTCGGCAAGCTGGCGAACCTGGACGACACGATGGCGGCCATCGGCGCAAAAATCGGCGCCCACCTCGGTCTGTCGCTGTGCGCTTTTGCCCATATCGACGAGCCGGCAAACGAGGCGGCGATCGCGCATGACTGGCAGCGTCACGCTGTGGCCAGCCTGGTCGGCGTGCATCGGCTGGCGCAGTTGATGGGGGCGCAGTTCATGCGCGCCGCCCGGGCCGGCGACGCCATCGTGGTCGGCGACATGGCGGCCGACCCGCGCGCCGCCGCTGGCGCGTTCGCGGCGCGCGCCATCGCGTCGTTCCTCTGCGTGCCGCTGATCCAGGACGGGCAATGGCGGTTCGCACTGTGCCTGTGTCGTTCGGCGCCTGGCGCCTGGCGGGAGGACGAAATCGACCTGGCGCGCGAACTGGCCGTGCGCATCTGGGCGCGCTCGGAGCGGCTGCGGGCGGAAAACGCCTTGCGCACCAGCGAAGAGCGCTACCGCAATTTGTTCAATTCGATGGACGAAGGCTTTTGCGTCATTGAACTGCTGTTCGACGCCGGCAAAAACGCGGTCGATTACCGCTATCTGGAAATGAATCCCGCGTTCGCCAAGCAGACCGGTCTGTCCCATGGCATCGGAAAATGCATGCGCGAGCTGGTTCCGGATCGGCCGGCAGACGGCATCGAACACTACCGGCGCGTCTTCTCGAGCGGCGAGGCGATGCGCTTTGTCAGCGAATCGCATGACGCCAACCGCTGGTTCGATACCTACGCCTTCCGCATCGGCAAGCCGGGAAGCGAGAAAATTGCCGTCATCTTCAACAACATCACCGAGCGCATGCAGGCGCAGCACGCATTGAGTGTCGCCGCCAACGAGCTGACCGACCTCGACCGGCGCAAGGACGAGTTCCTGGCGATGCTCAGTCACGAACTGCGCAACCCGCTGGCGCCGATTGCCAGCGCCATCAAGATCTTGCAGTTACGCAAAAGCGAAGACCCCCTCCAGCAGCAGGCCTGCACCATCATCGCGCGTCAGGTCGGCAACTTGAATCATCTGATCGATGATCTGCTGGAAGTGTCGCGCATCAGCACCGGCCAGCTGCAGCTTCGGCAGGAACGGATCGAAGTCAAAGGCGTCGTCGACAGGGCGGTGGAAACGGCCCGCCCGCTGATCCGGCAACGCCGGCATGCGCTCACGCTGTCGTTCGTGGCGCAACCGCTGTGGCTGCATGCGGACGCTGCCCGTCTCGAGCAGGTGGTGGTCAATCTGCTCACCAACGCCGCCAAGTACACCGACGAAGGCGGCCGTCTCTGGCTGAGCGTCGAGCAGGAAGGCGCCATGGCGGTTCTGCGGGTGCGCGATGCCGGCATCGGCATCGCCGCGGAACTGCTGCCGCGCATTTTCGACATGTTCACGCAGGCCGAACGCTCGCTGGACCGGTCCCAGGGCGGCCTGGGTATCGGCCTGTGCCTGGTGCAGCGCCTGGTCGAACTGCACGGCGGCAGCGTGGAGGCGGTCAGCGTCGTCGGCCAGGGCAGTGAATTCGTCGTGCGTCTGCCGCTGATGCTGGCGGCAATGCCAGCAGCAACGGCAACGGCAACGGCAGCGGCAACGGCAGCGGGGCCAGCGCCGTTGCCGCTGGCGCTGGCGCTGGCGTTTCAGTCCGCCATCACGGCCTTGCCGCCCGAACAGCAACGCCGCGTGCTGGTGGTGGACGACAACGTCGATGCGGCGCAAAGTCTGGCCCTGTTGCTGCAGGCAACCGGCCACGCGGTGCGGGTGGCGTACGACGGCCCCAGCGCCGTCGACGCCGCGCTCGCGTTCTGCCCGGACATGGCGGTGATCGACATCGGCTTGCCGGGAATCAGCGGCCTGGAAGTGGCCAGGCGGATTCGCAAGCTGGCCACGATCGACAGCATCGTGCTGGTCGCCATGACCGGTTACGGCCAGGCGGCCGACCGCACCAACTCGCTGGCGGCGGGCTTCGATCATCATCTGGTCAAGCCGGCCGATTTCACCCAGGTGCAAAAAATCCTGAGTGCGCTTGCACCGAAGCCGGCGTGATGCCGAGCATGATTCACCGCTGACGCCGTTCCCAGACAATCCCCACGGTCACCCTCCCGGGCCCTGGCCGCAACCTGCAGCTTGACCTGCAGCTTGCCGACGGCACCGCTTTGGGTACGTTGGCGCACAGTCAGCCCGAGGCGGCAGCGATTACCATCGCGGCAGCCGTTCGATCCTGCTTTCATGCTGTGAATTGACGCGGTCGCAACCCGCTCGCACCGGGCGGTGCGCCATTACGCCTGCTACTCACGCCTGATACGAGGTCCGCCGTTGAACCAGGAAAAAACCATTTTGTCGGCAACGCTGCGCGCATGGCAAAGCGCCGTGCGCTTGAACCCCGATGGCGCCGCCGCAGCGGCTAAAGAAGAAGAGTTGCCGCTGCGCTCGGAACTGTTCAGCGCCGCCCAGATGGCCGCCCACGGCAAGCACCTGGCTGCGCGCCACCAGGTGAGTCGCCGCGGCGGCCCCGACCGGCTGCTGGCGCGCCTCGCCGACAACGACGACGTCATCGCCGCCACCTGCGCCGAACTGACCGCCGCCATTAAGGCGGGGCGCCAGATCACCCCGGCTTCCGAGTGGCTGCTGGACAATTTTTATTTGATCGAAGAGCAGATCCGCACGGCGCGCCGTCACTTGCCGCGCAACTACAGCCGGCAGTTGCCGCGTCTGGCCAACGAAGATGCCGACGGCAATCCGCGCGTCTACCAGCTCGCCCTCGAAATCATTTCGCACGGCGACGGCCGGGTCGACCCGGAGAGCCTGGCGCGCTTCGTCGTCGCTTACCAGGACCTCGCGCCCCTTAAACTGGGCGAGCTGTGGGCGATCCCGATCATGCTGCGCATCGCGCTGATCGAGAACTTGCGCCGGGTCGCCGCCCGCGTCTACGACAACCGCAAACAGCGCGACAACGCCAATGCCTGGGCCGACCAGATGAGCGAGACGGCCGAGAAGCGGCCGAGCGACCTGATTTTGCTGGTGGCCGACATGGCGCGTTCGCCGCAGACGATGAGCAGCGGTTTCGTCGCCGAACTGGCGCGCCGGCTGCAGGGCCAGAGCTCGGCGCTGACGCTGGCGCTGCAATGGGTCACCACCCGGCTGGCCGACGACGGCCTGACCATCGAACAACAGATTCAGGCCGAGATCGGGCAACAGGCGGCCGACCAGGTCACCATCAGCAACAGCATCGGCAGCCTGCGTTTTCTCGGCACCATGGACTGGCGCGAATTCGTCGAGACCATGAGCGGCGTCGAGCAGACCTTGCGCTGCGACCCTGGCAATACCTACGGCAGGATGGATTTCGCCACCCGCGACCATTACCGCCATGTCGTCGAGCAGCTTGCCAAGCGCTGCGACTTCACCGAAGCGCAAATCGCCCAGCAGGCGCTCGAACTGGCGCAGGCGAACCGCGATCCGGCGCACGGCGGGCTCGACCCGCGCATCCGCCACATCGGCTACTATCTGGTCGGCGCGGGCCTGCCGGCGCTCGAACACCGGCTGGCAGTGCGCAACCAGCCTGGAGCGGCGCTGCGCACATTCGGCCGCGCCGCGCCGCTTGCCACCTACCTCGGCGCGATCGCCGTGCTCACCGCGCTGTTTACCGCCAGCGTCGTGCTGCACACCTGGCAGAACGGCCTGGACGGCGCGCTGCTGGTGCTGCTCGGCGTGATGGCGGCGATCGGCGCGAGCCAGCTGGCGCTATCGCTGGTGAACTTTATGGCCACCCAGCTGACCGCGCCGCACCCGCTGCCGCGCATGGATTTCAAGGACGGCATTCCGGACGACGCCCGCACCATGGTGGTGGTGCCATCGATGTTGTTTACGACCGACAACATCGCTTCGCTGTGCGAAGCGCTGGAAGTGCGCTACCTGGCCAACCGCGACCCGGCATTGCGCTTTTGCCTGCTGACCGATTTTGCCGACGCCCCCCATGACAGCATGCCGGAAGACGCCGAACTGCTGGCGCTGGCGCGCGCGGCGATTCGCGAGCTCAACGTTAAATACTGCGCCGCCGAAGGTCCCGGCCCGGTCGGCCTGCCGATGCTCGACGGCGTGCCCGACATCGACGCGCCGGTCGCGCCCTTCCTGCTGCTGCACCGCCCGCGCCACTGGAGCGAAGGCGAAAGCGCCTGGATCGGCGTCGAGCGCAAGCGCGGCAAGCTGGCCGACCTGAACGCTTTTTTGCGCGGCGGCGCGCGCGACAAATTTTCCGTCATCGAGGGCGACACCGGCGACCTGCAGAACATCCGTTACGTCATCACGCTCGACAGCGACACCTTGCTGCCGCGCGATGCGGCGCGCCAGTTCGTCGCCACCATGGCCCACCCGCTGAACCATCCGAAGCTCGATGCGGCAGGCCGGCGGGTGATCGAAGGCTACGGCATCCTGCAGCCGCGCGTGAGCGCCGCGCTGCCGAGCGAAACGGCGTCGCGCTACGAGCGATTGTGCGGCGGCGAGCCGGGCATCGACCCGTACACCCGCACCGTCTCCG
>Ga0326735_1000361_pt1 | contig 11103 bp, 9 predicted proteins | sample 37_GP2_1092_FD_207945 | JGI IMG/M metagenome (GOLD analysis project Ga0326735, IMG submission 207945) | Glacier ice microbial communities from Ngari, Tibet, China - 37_GP2_109.2 | ecosystem: Environmental > Aquatic > Freshwater > Ice > Glacier | place: China: Ngari, Tibet | collected 2018-07-31
GTACAATAAGCATAACAAGAAAAGATTAGGTGGATATGAGCTTTTTTAAACGAACCATTCGTGATGTCCCGATTGATAATAAAACCGTACTAGTACGGGCAGATTACAACGTACCGCAAAGTACTACAGGCATAATTAGTGACGATTTGCGGATACGGGCTAGTTTACCAACTATTGAATTCTTACTCGAACACCACACGAAGGTGGTTATTATCAGCCATTTAGGTCGCCCAGAAGGCCGCCAGGCGCAGTACAGCCTTAGGCCGATAGCTATACGGCTTTCTGAGTTGCTTGGTCGTAAAGTCGTTTTTGTAAATGATTGTATTGGCGATAAAGTTGTCCAAGCCGTAAAAAAAGCACCAAATAACAGCGTTATTCTGCTTGAAAACCTCCGTTACTACCCTGAAGAGGAAGCCAACGACACTGCTTTTGCCCAAAAGATCGTAGAGAGCACCAGTGCTCGTTACTTCGTGCAAGATGGTTTCGGGGTTGTTCACCGTGCCCATGCCAGCACCGAAGCAATAACTCACTTCATCCCGAGTGTTTCTGGGCTACTGTTAGAACGTGAATACGTTACTATTAGTGGTGCTATAAAAAATCCACAACGTCCACTGGTTGCCGTTATGGGTGGTGCTAAAATTAGCGACAAAATTACCGTCATAGAACGTTTAGTTCGTATTGCTGACAAAATTATCATCGGCGGTGCAATGTCTAATACATTCTTAAAGTATAAGGGTCACCACATGGGAATTAGTGTTGTTGAGGATGGTCAAGAGAAAGTCCTTGATAGTATCTATTTAGCAGCTCATAAAAAGCTCGACACCAGTATTGATGATTTTATTATTCTTCCAGAAGATGTTGCAGTGGCGACTGAAATTTCAGAAATGGCTAAACGCAAAAATGTGAAACTTGGTAATTTAAACCCAAAAGACGAAGCTTTGGACATCGGCAGTGCGTCAATCGACCGTATGGTTGAGGAGATTTCTAAAGCAAAAACAGTCATTTGGAACGGTACTTTAGGGTACGCCGAATTGCCTGAGTTTGCCCACGGCTCTGCTCGGTTAGCGTTGGCATTAGCAACCCAAGCTGGCACCACCTCTATTATCGGTGGAGGAGATACGGCTGATTTTGTTTTGAAATGGGACGGGAAGGGTGGCGAAAGCTTCACTCACGTCTCGACTGGCGGCGGTGCATCACTCGAATTAATGGCTGGCAAGAAACTTCCTGGAATAGAGAGTTTGCTTGACGCGCCAAGATAAGCTACACTAAAGTTAATAAATAAGCATAGGCAATATGGCACGAGATAAAAAACTCATAATCGGCAACTGGAAAATGAACCTTGGAGTGCATGAATCTAGTTTATTCCTTCATCGTTTAGCTGGCGAGGTTAAAACTCACCGTAATTTAGAAGTTATTATTGCGCCTACAATGCTAGCGCTTCAGACACTCAGTCTTCAAGTGAATTACAAACAATTCAAAATGGCTGCTCAAAACTTTTACTGGCGTGACCACGGTGCATATACTGGTGAGGTATCAGCAACTAATCTCCGTGGTATCGTACAATATGGCCTTGTCGGGCACTCTGAACGACGACATGTTTTTAACGAATCCGATAAAGACACTCGCGCCAAAGTCCAGGCTGCTATCCGAAATGGTATCCGACCAATCCTTTGTGTTGGCGAAACAACCAACGAACGCACCTCTGGCGAAACTCGCGACGTTATCCATGACCAACTTATCGGCGGCCTTGCTAACATAACGAGCGAAGAATTATCCCAAGTGGTCATTGCCTATGAACCCGTTTGGGCAATCGGAACCGGCAAGAATGCTGTACCGAACGATGTAACTGAAGCAGTTGTTACAATTCGTCACCAGCTAAAGCATCTGTATGGTGCTAAAGCGGCTAATGAAGTGCAGGTGTTATACGGCGGGAGTGTCACGGCTGACAGCGCTGCTGATTATTTGGCACTTAGTGAAATTGACGGTTTATTAGTTGGCGGTGCTAGTCTAGACGCAAAAGCTTTTAGCACGATCGTTGAAAAAGCATATAACAGTGTTAAAAAATAGGTAGGTAGCGATATGTCTGATATTGATTTTGATGAACTAGATAGGGCCGTTAACGGGGCTTTGGGCGGCAATAATACATCAGCTCCTAAGCCACCCTTTAATGAAGTACCGGCTGTACAGGAAGTCCCGACCATTACTCGCATTGAACGAACAACATTATCTCCCATTTCCTCAGATCTACCGCCCACTGTAACGAGTACTCCTGCATCTATAGCACCCGCTGCTCGTCGTAGCTCTGGACGTTTTATGGACATGGTGCACCCTTCTTCGGATATGCGATCACAACAAGCTCCTCGTCTTCCCATTGAAAACAGGCCTGAGACGGCACCAGTAGTAAACCTTGAACCTGCCATTGCAAAAATTGATGATTCATCGGCCTGGAATGAACCACTTGAATCACCCTTCCTTCCAGATGCTAAAGTTGAAAAACGCCCACTTGGCGGCGGAGAGGCAGCAGCTGCTGCAGTAGAAGCTAACGTTATTGTAGATAGCTTTGATTTCCAAGGCCTACTTGATGAGCCAGAAGAGGAGTTGCTTGAGGTTCCACAACCGCAAGGGCGTATTGAAGAAGTTGCATCACCAGACCATATTGATATTGTTGCCGCAGCTGCAATAACGGATGAAATTGAATCAAAAGCATTCGAAGCTGAAGAGCCTGTAGAAGTCACCCCTGTTGTACCAGAAGTCGTACCTGTACAACCTCAGCCGGTTATTGAAGAGCAAATCGGGCCTTCTTCTATTACTCCACAGTACAAAGAGCAAGCAAGCTCTAACCAAGAATCTGGTGCAATGTACGACACCGAATCCTATCACCAAGCTGTAGCCGCACCGGTGCAAAAGAAATCTGGTTGGTTTACAGTACTTTGGATACTCCTCCTCGTACTCTTAGGTGCTGGTGGGGGCTGGGCAGTTTTTACTTACGTCTTACCTATGCTTTAAGCCTAGCCTATCGACCGTAGCTCAGCTATAATAGATGTAATGGACATTCTTGGGGAATTAAACGATGCGCAGCGCGAAGCTGCTCTGACAACGTCGGGGCCGCTTTTAATTTTAGCGGGTGCCGGTAGTGGTAAAACAAAAACATTGACGCACCGAATAGCCTTTCTTATCGCCGAAAAAGGCATCTGGCCGAGTCAAATTTTAGCGGTCACTTTCACAAATAAAGCCGCTAAAGAGATGCGTGAACGGTTGTCACATCTCATTAACCAGCCAAACGACCGTTCGTTCATGCCTTGGATGGGAACATTCCACGGTATTTGTGTTCGATTACTCCGAATGGATGGTCATTATATTGATGTACCGAGTAACTTCGTTATTTATGACGAAGATGACCGCAAAGGGTTAGTTAAGCAAGCTATGAAGCAGCTTTCTATTACAGATAAAGAGATGAAACCTTCAGCCGTAAGTAGCGCAATCTCATCGGCTAAAAATGCGATGCAAAACCCTTCAGACTATGAGGCTTCGGCTAACTATCCTTTCCAAAAAAGCGTAGCAAAGGTTTATGCGTTATATGAAAAGCGACGAAAAGAAGCCAAGGCATTAGATTTTGATGATTTATTGCTAGAAGCAGTTAATTTACTTCAGTCTAATAAAGACATTCGTGATAAATGGAAAAACCATTTCAAGCACATAATGATTGACGAGTATCAAGATACCAACACCGCGCAGTATCAACTAGTGAAATTATTAACGAATGACGAACGTAATATTTGTGTAGTGGGTGATGACTGGCAATCTATTTATAGTTGGCGTGGTGCTGATTTTACGAATATCTTGAACTTTGAACGAGATTTCCCAGGGGCAAAGGTTGTAAAATTAGAGCAGAATTACCGAAGTACTGGTAATATTCTGGAAGCAGCACACCAGGTGATAACAAAAAATACTCAGCGTACCGATAAAGAGCTTTGGACAGCAGCGGGAAGCGGTGCGCCAGTTCAAGTTCACGGGGTGTATGATGAAGCTGAAGAGGCAAGGCAAGTAGCTGACCGAATTTCGGCCCAAGTAATGATTGCGGCTCGCAAACATAGCGATTTTGCTGTGTTGTATCGCACCAATGCTCAAAGTTATACTTTAGAGCGTGCTTTCTTGCAGTCACGTGTGCCGTACCAAATTGTTGGTGGGGTTCGCTTCTACGATCGTAAAGAAATTAAAGACATTATTGCATATTTAAAACTTATTTATCAGCCAAACGACCGAATGAGCTTTAGTCGTATTGCTAATGTCCCGACCCGCGGTGTTGGTGCAACAAGTTTAGAGCGTTTTTTGAACTGGCAATCAGATCAACCTGTTGATATTATCGAAGCGCTTGTTAGGGTGGAAGCTGAAAAAATCGTCACAGGTAAAGCCAAGACTGCACTAACAAGATTAGGCGAAAAGTTACAAAGCTTACGTGAACGAGCTGAAGAAGTGAGCCCGGCTGAATTAATCGATTCTGTCATTAAACTTGTTGGTTACCGTGATTTCATTCTAGATGGCACCCCACAAGCTGAAGATAGAGAAGAAAACCTCGGTTCGCTGCTTTCTGATGCTCAAAACTTTACAAGTATTTCGGATTTCTTAGAAGAGGTAGCATTAATGTCTAGTGTTGATAGCCAAAAAGATGATGATACTGTTACTTTAATGACACTCCATGCAGCTAAAGGCCTCGAGTTTCCAGTGGTGTTTATGGTTGGAATGGAAGAGGGTATTTTGCCGCATGCTCGCGTGTTCGACGCAGCCCCAGCCGATCTTGAAGAAGAGCGCCGGCTTTGTTATGTAGGCATGACAAGAGCTCGAGAAGAATTGCACCTCAGCTATGCCTATAGTCGCCTTCAATTTGGACAACGTGGCTATAACCCGATGTCACGGTTTATTACCGATATGGGCGATCAAATTGCGATGACCAACCCAGAACCGAGTATTATGGGCTACCAGCCAGACGAGCCCTTCTACACCGATGAAGTCGGCTTTGATATTGGTGATAAAGTCCGCTCATCCGCCTTTGGAGATGGTGAAATTATTGATGTCGATGGAATGGCAGTAACAATAGCCTTTATCAGTGGTCAAACTAAAAAATTAAACGCTGAATACGCTCACTTACAAAAGCTTTAGTGCTATAATAGGTACAATAGATAGTGAATACACTGTTAGGGACTGTTTTTTATTTTTGCATGAGACTACGTTTACGTAAATCCACCACGTTTATTTCTGTAAGCCTTGCTATCTTGGGGCTTTTTGGTGTGTTCGCAGTAAGTATGATTGCTCGGCCTGCTGCAGCCGCTGACGAATCTGGTCGTCTTATTTCCGTGCACGACCGTGGCAAAGAAACCGTTTTTCTTACTAATTCAGACACTTTAGAAGACGCCTTTAAGGAAGTCGGAATTGAAGTTGATTCACACGATGCAGTTGAACCTGCGATTGACGAGAAACTAGTCGCAAGCAACTACCAGGTAAATATTTACCGAGCTCGACCGGTAACGGTTATCGACGGTTCAACCCGCTTGAAAGTAACCACACCTTATCAAACAGCAGAACAAATTATTTCCGATGTCGGAATTTCGCTTTACCCTGAAGATACAACAAACCTTAGTCGTTCAACCGATATTATTAGTGATGGTGCAGGCTTGAAACTTGAAATTAAACGAGCTACGCCGTTCTTTCTTGAACTGTACGGCAAGAAAACTGAGGTTCGCACCCAAGCTACGACTATTGGCGATATGTTGAAAGAAAAGAACATTACATTAGGCAAGAATGACCGTTCGTCTTTGGAAAACTCAGCCCCTATTACTGCCGGTCTTCAAGCGCGAATTTGGCGCGAGGGAAAGCAAACAATTACCGTCGATGAAACTGTTGCTTTTGGTGTAGAGCAAATTAAAGATGCTGACCGAGAAACTGGCTATAAGTCGGTTCAGACTGCTGGTGCGAACGGACAGCGATCTGTGACATATGAAACTGAAATAGTTAACGGCCAAGAAGTTTCTCGAACTGAAATTGCTGCAATCGTTACACAGCAACCGAAAACTCAAGTTGAAGTTATTGGTTCAAAGCCCAAAAACCTAGCCTATACAGGCGGTGGCACAAAAAGCGAATGGCTTGCGGCTTCAAATATTCCACAAGCAAGTTGGGGGCACGCTGATTTTATGGTAGCAAAAGAGAGTGGCTGGAACCCTAATGCTTTAAACAAATCATCTGGCGCCTGCGGCTTAGCTCAAGCTTTGCCGTGTAGCAAGCTTGGCCCAAACTGGAGCAACCCGATTGTTGCACTGAACTGGATGAATAATTATGTAAACGGACGCTATGGTAGCTGGGAAAAGGCATATAGTTTCTGGCAAGCGAACCGTTGGTACTAAATGGCGGGTCCTAAAAAATCACTCGGGCAACACTGGTTAAAAGATAGAGATATTTTAGCTAGTATCGCTGATGATGCTAATATCGGCCCAGATGACGTTGTACTCGAAATTGGACCCGGCCTCGGAACCCTTACGAGCGAATTGCTACGACGGGCAAAAAAAGTTGTTGCCGTTGAGCTGGATGGTGAACTCGCTGCCAAGCTGCCTGGCCAATTCCCTGGTACCGCACTCGAAGTTGTTAATCAGGACATTCTTTCCTTTGATTTGACTCGGCTTCCAAAAAAGTATGTTGTCGTTGCTAACGTGCCGTATTATATTACTTCAAAAATTATTCAGTTATTAACAACTGCTGTCAATAAGCCTCGTACTATTGTGTTGCTTATTCAAAAAGAAGTTGCCGTGCGTCTCGCTGCTAAGCCGGGAGACATGAGTATCCTAGCGGTAAGTGCGCAAATTTATGCCGAAGTTGAACTAAGCGACGTTGTACCTGCTAAGTTCTTTACCCCACCTCCAAAAGTAGACAGCCAAGTAGTTGTGTTAAATACTAGAGAAACGGCATTGGTAAGCCCAGAAGAAGAAAAATTATTCTTTAGAGTGGTGAAAGCCGGGTTCTCTGCTAAGCGTAAAAAGCTCCGAACGAGTATTTCAAGCGGATTACGTATTTCTAAACCGGAAGCTGAAGAATTACTCAAAAGTAACGGCATAAGCCCTGATGATCGAGCCGAACAACTTTCTTTGGATGATTGGCTGCGACTAACTGCGGCTGTAGCTCGAACAGAGTAATCGTTCAATGCTATAATTAGATTAAATGATAAAGGTTACGTTTTTATTCGCCATCGTGTCGGTTGTGTCTTTAATTAGTATTAATACCGCGCACGCCCAAAGTGATACCAGTGAAAAAAGTCAGACGAAACGACTCATTACTGTATATGACCGTAACACCGAAAGCTCTTTCTTGAGCAATCAAAAAACAATCGGTCAAGCACTTAAGGCTAACGGCATTGAACTTGATTCGAGAGACACTGTTGAGCCATCTCGAAATGAAGAACTTGTAGCTAACGATTATCAAGTCAATATTTATCGGGCCCGCCCAGTGTTTGTTGTCGACGGCTCGACCAAAGTAAAAGTTATGACCCCTTATCAGGTTCCAGGACGCATTGCGAAAGACGCGGGAATAACGATGTACCCAGAGGACACAGCTACCCTTAAACCCTCACGTGATTTTGTAGGTGATGGCGCTGGCTTGCAAATGAGTATTATCCGGGCAGTCCCAGTAACCCTCGATTTATATAGCAAGAAAACAGAAATACGAACCCAAGGTAGTACGGTGGGAGAGATGTTGAAAGAAAAAGGCATCGTGCTTGGTGTTAACGGGCGAGTGTCTGTTGCGCAAACAACTCCTATCGTAGCTGGTATGCAGATTCGCGTATGGCAAGAAGGTAAGCAGACAATTACTATCGACCAAGCAGTACCATTCGGAACTCAAAAAGTCTTTGATGCCGATAGGTTAGTTGGCTACAGAATGGTAAGTGTCCCTGGCGCAGTAGGGGTGGAGACGCTGACATATGAAATCGAAGTGAAAGATGGCGTTGAAATTTCTCGAGCGCAAATTGCTAGTATTGTTACTCAGCTTCCTGTTAAACAGGTCGAAATTCTTGGTATAAAGAGTAGTCCTGATGCACTCACGAAGTCTAAAGGGGCGCACATATGGACCGACAGTAGAGGCGTAAAACACCGTGAAACATATTACGATTTAAACATGAGTAGAGTAATGCAAGCTTGTGGCCAAGGTGGGTATTATGAGGTTCGCTCTGACGGTATAAAAGTTGATGCCGATGGTTACGTTATTATTGCGGCTAATTTAGGTCGCTACCCCCGTTGCTCGCTGACCGAAACCAGTGTAGGAATGGCAAAAGTGTATGACACGGGTGGTTTTGCATTAAAGCACCCAGATGGCTTTGATCTTGCTACCGACTGGTCAACAGCTGACGGGCGCTAGCCCCTGACGATTTAGCTGGCAATCTGGTACAATGGACTTCAATGGAACAACCACAAAAAAAACTTTATATCGCAACCGCTATTCCCTATGTGAACGGCGTACCTCATATTGGCCATGCTATCGATTATATGCTTGCAGATATATGGACACGATACCAACGTCAAAATGGACACGAAGTCCGTTTTCAGGTGGGTACCGACGAACATGGTAATAAAATTTCAGTTAAAGCCGCAGAAGAAGGGCTTGACCCGAAGTCGTATACCGATAAAATGTATCTTAACTTCGAAAACTTTATTAAAAAAGTTGGCGCTCAGTACACAGACTTTATTCGTACTACCGACGAACATCACATACAATCTGTTCAGTATATTTGGGAAGTACTGAAACCTTATATTTACAAAGGTAGCTACAGTGGTTGGTACTGCATGGGGCACGAAGCTTTCTTTACTGACAATGAAGTACAAGCACTTGGCGGTATATGCCCAGACCACCAAAAACCTTTCGAACAGGTGAGTGAAGATAATTATTTCTTCAAAACGAGTGCATTCACCGATCAAATTAAAACAGCGCTTAATGATGGTACGATGCAAATTTTCCCGGACTTTCGAAAGACTGAATTTTTAGAGCTTATAAAAGATGGCATTGCCGACGTGAGTATTTCCCGACCTAAGAAAAATTTAACATGGGGCATTCCGGTACCTGGCGATTCTGAGCAAATTATGTATGTATGGCTTGATGCGCTTGCTAATTACATTACAGTGCTTGGCTACCCCGACCGTCCAGAAGAATACAAAAGCTTTTGGCCAGCTGATGTACAAGTTATTGGAAAAGATATTCTTCGTTTTCACGCGGGTATTTGGCCTGCAATGCTTTTAGGTCTTGGGCTCGAGTTGCCAAAGAAATTGCTAGTGCATGGGTTTGTTAATATTGCTGGTTCAAAAATTAGCAAAAGTGTCGGTAACGTTATTGACCCGAACGAAATTATTGACCAGTACGGCCTCGATGCTTTCCGCTACTTCTTTTCGCGTCACATTCCAACTCAGGATGACGGTGACTTTACTTGGGAAAAGTTTGAAACTGCATATAACGGTGAACTCGGTAATGACTTGGGTAATTTAATTCAGCGCGTCGCGAGTATGATTTTGCGCTACCAATCTGGAGTAATCGGCGAATCTCAACAAACTGAACACGATATGACTAACTACCACCGTGCAATGGAAAGCCTTGAGTTTAATAAAGCAATTGACGAAGTATGGAATAAGATTCGAAGCCTAAACCAATATATCGACAACGTAAAACCTTGGGTTGTCGCTAAGGGCCTAGGCTCTGACCCTGAAGCTGAACCCCACCTAGCTGAAATTTTGGCTCACTGTGCAGGCGCTTTAATTCAAATTGGTGATTTGCTTCTTCCATTTATGCCAGGTACTGCGGCTTATATTCACGATACGTTTGAAAGTGGTGTCGTAAAGCCATCGGAGGGCGTACTGTTTCCTAAACGATACATTCACACCGCTGACCCACGCGCTGCAAAGCAATAATGCTCATTGATACCCATTGCCATATTCACGAGCCATACGAACTTCCTATTGATGAGGTTCTTCAGCGAGCCACCGAAGCTGGTGTAGTCGAATATATTTGCGTTGGAACATCCGAAACAAGTTCTAAATTAGCGATAGATTTTGCCGAAGCACATGCAGGGGCCTACGCTGTTATTGGTGTACACCCTCACGATACAAAAGATGGGTACAGTGCCATCGACGATTTGGCGGGCACTTCTTCGAAAATTGTTGCCATTGGTGAAATAGGGTTGGACTACTTCTACACACATAGCTCCCGTGAGGTCCAGATGGAGGCCTTAGAGGCTCAAATTCAAATTGCTTTAAAGCATGATTTGCCAATTATTTTCCATGTCCGTGAAGCGTTTGATGATTTTTGGCCAATCTTTGATAAATACCCCGGAATTCGCGGTGAACTTCATAGTTTTACAGATTCTAGCGCGAATTTACAAATGGCACTCGACAGAGGGCTGTACATTGGCGTGAACGGCATAAGCACCTTTACTAAGGATGAAATGCAGAAAAATACCTTCGATTCCATTCCCTTGAATCGTTTACTACTCGAAACTGACGCACCTTTCTTGACGCCTGCTCCATTACGTGGTAAAGTAAATGAGCCCGCGTATGTGAAGCTTGTTGCTGAATATCACGCAAATCGACGAGGTTTACCCCTTAAATCGATTGCTGATGCAACCACCACAAACGCCCGTACGGTGTTTAAACTTACAACGCTCTCTTAAACCAAAACAGCTCCACAAACACTCCATTACTTAAGGGAAGACTTTTTATATGGCAGATGCACAATATAATATTCCAGAATCATTTAGAAAACCTAATACAGAACCTCAGCCAACATACGAAGCTCAACAGCAGGCGGCTTTTTCTGCACGCATTGACGCGCAGCAATACACAGCTGAAACCCAACCGGCACCTTTTCAGTTCATTAAAGAAATTGAAGATCGATTAGATTCATATCGCTATACAGCAATTGAGATTGAGGAAGCGAAACGTCCTTGGTTGAAGTCTATGAAATCTTTGATTCTTGCCCCTAAGCCGCTTATGGCAGAACTTATTGAAAAAGAAAGCAAAATCGGTGGTCGCATTCTTCAAAAGCAAGATCCGACTCATGATCTGAGGTTTTGGAGTGACGGAC
>Ga0326735_1000362_pt1 | contig 11075 bp, 10 predicted proteins | sample 37_GP2_1092_FD_207945 | JGI IMG/M metagenome (GOLD analysis project Ga0326735, IMG submission 207945) | Glacier ice microbial communities from Ngari, Tibet, China - 37_GP2_109.2 | ecosystem: Environmental > Aquatic > Freshwater > Ice > Glacier | place: China: Ngari, Tibet | collected 2018-07-31
TTGGCCCGGACGCCGGGCGCTCAAGCCATGAAGGCCGATACCTCGAAGCTGGCGGCGGCGCCGAAGAAGATCAGCGCCGTGTACGAATTCCCCTATCTGGCGCATGCGCCGATGGAGCCGCTCAATTGCGTCGTCGATCTGAAGGTTGACTCCTGCACCGTGTGGGCCGGCACCCAGTTCCAGAGCGTCGATCATGGCGCGATCGCGAGCACGTCCGGCTTGAAGCCGGAACAGGTGGTGTTGCACACGATGATGGCCGGCGGCGGTTTCGGCCGGCGCGGCGTGCCGAGCTCGGATTTCATCGTCGAGGCGGTCAACGTGGCCAAGGCCTACAAAGCGGCCGGCAAGAGCGGCCCGGTGAAAGTCATCTGGAGCCGCGAAGACGACATCAAGGGCGGTTACTATCGTCCGTCGCACGTGCATCAGGCCGACATCGGCTTGGATGACAAGGGCGCGATCCTGGCCTGGAACCATGTGATCGTCGGCCAGTCGATCATGGCCGGCACGCCGTTCGAGCCGATGATGGTCAAGAATGGCGTCGACAGCACGATGGTCGAAGGCATGGGCGCGCCGTACGATGTTCCTTTGAACTTGTCGGCGCACATCGTCAAGGTCAACGTGCCGGTACTGTGGTGGCGCTCGGTCGGCTCGACCCATACCGCGTTCGTGATGGAAACGCTGCTCGACGAGGCCGCCCATGTGGCAGGCGTCGATCCGGTCGCTTACCGCAAGCAATTGATCAGCGACAAGCACCCGCGCCATCACGCGGCGCTGGACCTGGCGGTGGCCAAGTCGGGCTATGGCAAGACGACGTTGCCGAAGGGCCAGGCCTGGGGCGTTGCGATGCACGAATCGTTCAATTCGGTCGTCGCCTATGTCGTGACGGCTTCCTTGGTGGACGGCGTGCCGAAGCTGCACAAGGTCACCGCCGGCGTGCATTGCAACCTGGCCGTCAATCCCTTGACGATCGAAGCGCAAGTGCAGGGCGCGACGCTGATGGCGCTGGGCATGACGTTGCCGGGCGCCGCCATCACGCTCAAAGAGGGCGTCGTCGGGCAGCAGAACTTCGGCGATTATGTGGTTGCGCGCATCGCCGACATGCCGCAGGTGGATGTGCATATCGTGGCCTCAAACGATGCGCCCACCGGCATGGGCGAACCGGGCTTGCCGCCGCTGGCGCCGGCCTTCGCCAATGCGCTGTTCAAGCTGACCGGCAAGCGCTTGCGCAAGCTGCCGTTCGACCTGGCTGCGGCTTGATCGATCAAGCCTGATGCATCGATGGCGACCGTAGGCATCCTGTTGGCCGCCGGACGGGGCCGGCGTTTCGACCCTTGCGGCGTGCATAACAAGCTGTTGCAAGTGCTGCCGGGCGGCGAACTCATCGTCGTCGCCAGCGCCCGCAACATGCTGGCCGTGCTGCCCAAGGTGGTGGCCGTGGTGCGCCCGGGCGACGACCTGGTCGCTGCCGTCTTGCAGGCGCTCGGTTGCAAGATTCTGGTGGCCGAGGACGCCGACAGCGGCATGGGCGCATCGTTGCTGCATGCGATCCGGCACACGCAAGACGCTGGCGGTTGGCTGATCGCCCTGGGCGACATGCCCCATGTGCAAAGCAGCACCATCGCCGCCTTGGCGGCGGCGCTTGCGGCGGGCGCCGCGATCGCCGCTCCCACCTATCAAGGGCGGCGCGGCAATCCGGTCGGCTTCGGGCGCATCCATTTGCCGCTGCTGCTGGCGCTGCAAGGCGACCAGGGCGCGCGCAGCATTTTGCAGCAACACCCGGTGCTTGAGATCGACGTTGCCGACGGCGGCGTGGTGCAAGACATCGACACCCGCTTTGACCTGCCATTGCCTCTGTAAAATACAAGGAGCCCCATGAAAAAAACGGAAACGGCCGCAATCGCCTACAGCATCGTCGCCAAGGATCTGGCCGGTCACTTGTTCGGCGTCACGTTGACAGTGCAGCATCCCGCCATTGACGGTCAAGTCTTCGCTTTGCCGGCGTGGATTCCGGGCAGTTACATGATCCGCGAATTCGCGCGCAATATCGTGCAAATTCGCGCCGAAGCGGGCGGCAAGGCGCTCGCGCTGACCAAGCTCGACAAGCATTCGTGGCAGGCCGCGCCGTGCAAGGGCGCAGTGACGCTGCATTATGAAGTCTATGCGTGGGATTTGTCGGTGCGCACCGCGCACCTGGACCAGACCCACGCTTTTTTCAACGGCACCAGCGTCTTTCTGCGCGTGCTCGGGCAAGAGCACGGCCAGCATCAGGTCGACATCGTGCGCCCGCCAGACGCTGTGTGTCACAGTTGGCGGGTGGCGACCGCGCTGCCTGAACTGGACGCGGAGCGCTACGGTTTCGGCAGTTACATCGCTGCCGATTACGATGAATTGATCGACCATCCGGTGGCGCTGGGCGACTTCGCACTGGCCACCTTCAACGCGCACGGCGTGGCGCACGATATCGTCGTCAGCGGCCGCGTGCCGCACCTCGACATCGCCCGCCTGAAGCGCGACCTGAAGGCGATCTGCACAACCCAGATCGCCTTTTTCGAGCCGAAGACAAAGCGCGCGCCGATGCGGCGCTATGTGTTTTTGACGCTGGCGGTGGGTGACGGCTACGGCGGCCTCGAACACCGCGCATCGACTGCGCTGATCTGCAATCGGGCCGATTTGCCGAGCACCGCGACGCCCGAAGGGGCTGTGATCAGCGACGGCTATCTAGGCTTTCTGGGCTTGTGCAGCCATGAGTATTTCCATACGTGGAACGTAAAGCGGATCAAGCCGGCCGCCTTTGCGCCGTACGACTTGCAAGCTGAAAGCTACACCTCGCTGTTGTGGCTGTTCGAGGGCTTCACCAGTTATTACGATGACTTGATGCTGGTACGCGCCGGCATCATCGATGAAGCTGCCTATTTCAAGTTGCTGGGCAAGACCGTCGCAGCGGTGCTGCGCGGCAGCGGGCGCAACAAGCAAAGCGTCGCCGATTCGAGTTTTGACGCCTGGGGAAAATACTACCGCCAGGATGAAAACGCGCCAAATGCGATCGTCAGCTATTACACCAAGGGTTCCTTGATCGCGCTGGCGCTCGACCTGACGCTGCGGGCCAAGACTGGCGGCAAGAAATCGCTGGATGACGTGATGCGGGTCCTGTGGCAACGCTTTGGCCGCGATTTTTATCCGGACGGGCGGCGCGGCGTCACGCCGGCCGAGGTTGAAGCGCTGTTCGATGACATCAGCGGCGTCAAGATGACACCCTTCTTCGAGCGCTATGTGCGCGGCACCGAAGACTTGCCGCTGGCCAAGCTGCTGGCGCCGTTTGGCGTCACGTTGACCGAGAAGCGCAATGATGCCAAGCCGAGTCTGGATGTCAAGCTGGGACGCGATGGCAACGACGCCAAGTTGGCGCAGGTGCACGAGGGCGGGGCGGCGCATTGCGCAGGCTTGTCGGCCGGCGATGTGCTGGTGGCGCTCGATGGTTTGCGCATCGTCGGTCATCCGCCAAACCTGGATGCACTGCTGGCGCGCTACCGGGTCGGGGACGAGGTAGCGCTGTATGCATTCCGGCGCGACGAGTTGATGACGTTTGCGGCGACGCTGCAGGGCGACCGGGCGCCTGGGATTGCATTGAGCTTACGCGCGGTGAACAAAAAATCGCTGGTGCGTCCGAGCGCGCCGCAGTAATTTGCAGCCAGCTTCTTGCTGCAAATTACTGCGGCCCGGCCAGCGTGCGCAGCTTGAAGTGGTATGCGTCGCCGAACAGGAACGTTTCCGAGAAATCGAGCGTTTTATGGCCCCGGCGCAGCAGATGCAGCGGCTTTGGAAACTGCCCGCCCTGTTTCACGGCCGCCAGCGCCACCTTCGATGCTGCGCCGTCGCGCGAGCGCTGCACCTCGACGCGGACCAGTTCGCCGTGCAAGTTGACGCTGATGTTGACGACGACGATGGCCGGCAGCATCGGCGGCAATTTACCGCTGAACAGGGCGCCAGGATTTGCCAGCACGATCTGTTCGGCGACCAGCAGTTTGTAGTCGTCGATATTGTCGATCGCCGCGGTGCGCGGCGCCAGGGAGGGTGCGCTCGGCGTGGATTCGACTATCGGTGTCGGCGGTTTCCATGGCGGGCCTTTTTGACAGGCCGAGAGCAGCAGCCCCGCCAGTCCCAGTGCCATGCAGCTTGCGATTCTGGCCATCGAACCCTCCTGAAACTGTGTTGATCAAACCCGGTCGAACAGGCGGCGCAATTCTGCGCCAGGATCGGGCGCGCGCATGAAGGCTTCGCCGACCAGAAAGGCATGCACATTCGCCTCGCGCATCTGCTGCACATCACGCTGAGAAAGAATACCAGACTCGGTGATGATCAATTTATCCGGCGCTATGCGCGGGATCAGGTCCAGCGTGTTTTGCAGCGTCACGTCGAAGGTGCGCAGGTTGCGGTTATTGATGCCGAGCATGGCCGTTTTCAGTTTCAGGGCCGCGTCGAGTTCGTCGCCATCGTGCACCTCGACCAGCACGCCCATGCCAAGTTCGTGCGCGCACGCTTCCATTTCCGCCATCAAGCCATGGTCGAGCGCGGACACGATCAGCAAGATGCAGTCGGCACCCATCGCGCGCGCTTCATAAATTTGGTAGATGTCGACCATGAAGTCCTTGCGCAGCACCGGAAGCGCGCAGGCGGCGCGCGCCTGTTGCAGGTAGGCGGTTGCGCCCTGGAAGAACTGGACATCGGTCAGCACCGACAGGCACGAGGCGCCATGGGCCGCGTAGCTGACGGATATCGCGGCCGGATCGAAATTGGCGCGCAATACGCCCTTCGATGGCGATGCCTTTTTGACTTCGGCGATCACGCCGGCGTTGCCTGCAAGAATATTTTTGCGCAGGTTCGCTTCGAAGCCGCGCAAACCCTGGCGCAGTTCGTCATCCATCTCGATTTCGCGGCGCAGGCTCGCGAAGCTGCGGTATTTTTTCGCCGCGGCGACTTCATCGGCCTTGACGGCCAGGATTTTATTAAGAATGTCGGACATGGGGGGCAGGGGGTATCAAATAAGGGAAAGAAAATAAGGGGAGTCAGCCTTGCCTGGCGCCCAGACGCTGCGTGATCTGGACGAACTGGGCCAGCTTCGCTGTCGCCGCGCCGGAGCCGATCGCGGCGACAGCGCGCGTCAAGCCATCCTCGATCGACGTCGCGACGCCGGCCGCGTACAGCGCTGTGCCGGCATTCAAGGCAACGATGTCGTGCGCGGCGCCGGGCTCGCCAGAGAGTGCTTGCATGATTTTTTCCTTCGATTCGAGGGCGCCGGCCACCTTCAGGTTGCGGCTGCCGATCATCTGCAAGCCGAAATCCTCGGGATGAATGTCGTATTCGCGGATTTCTCCGTTGACCAGTTCGCCGACCATCGTGGCTGCGCCCAGCGACACTTCATCCATGTTGTCGCGGCCCCACACAACGATTGCATGCTGGGCGCCCAGGCGCTGCAATACGCGCACCTGGATGCCGACCAGGTCGGCGTGGAACACCCCCATCAAGATGTTGGGTGCGCCGGCCGGATTGGTCAACGGTCCCAGGATGTTGAAGATCGTGCGCACGCCCAGTTCGCGCCGCACCGGCGCCGCATGCTTCATCGCTGCGTGATGATTCGGTGCGAACATGAAGCCGATGCCGGTTTGCGCGATCGATTGTGCGATCTGTTCCGGTTGCAAGTTGATGTTGGCGCCCAGCGCCTCCAGCACGTCGGCGCTGCCGGACGACGACGACACGCTGCGTCCGCCATGCTTGGCCACGCGCGCGCCAGCCGCCGCAGCGACGAACATTGACGCGGTCGAAATGTTGAAGGTGTTGGCGCCGTCGCCGCCGGTGCCGACGATGTCGAGCAAATGGGTGGTGTCGGCCATTGGCACCTTGGTCGAGAATTCGCGCATCACTTGCGCGGCGGCGGCGATCTCGCCGATCGTTTCCTTTTTCACGCGCAGGCCGACGGCCAGCGCGGCGATCATCACGGGCGACATGTCGCCGGACATGATCTGGCGAAACAGGTACAGCATTTCGTCGTGAAAAATCTCGCGGTGATCGATACAGCGCAGCAGCGCTTCTTGCGGGGTGATCTGCATGATGGTGCTTTCTTCAGTGATGGCGCCAGCTTGGCCTTGGCCGGCGTATGCCTGTTCAGCGCTCGATGAAATTCTTCAGCAGCGCGTGGCCGTGCTCCGACAGGATCGATTCGGGATGAAACTGCACGCCCTCGATGTCAAATTGCTTGTGCCGCACGCCCATGATTTCGCCGTCGTCGGTCCACGCCGTCACTTCCAGGCAGGCCGGCAGCGTTGCGCGCTCGATCGCCAGCGAGTGGTAGCGGATCACCGTAAACGGGCTGGGCAAGCCCTTGAACACGCCCACGCCGGTATGCGCGATCGCCGATGTCTTGCCGTGCATGACTTGCTGGGCGCGGATGATGTTGCCGCCGAAGGCTTCGCCGATCGCCTGGTGGCCCAGGCACACGCCCAGGATTGGCAGCTGGCCGGCGAAGTGCTGCAGGACCGGCACCGAGATGCCGGCCTGGGCTGGCGCTTTCGGTCCCGGCGAGATGCAGATCCGGTCGGGGCCCAGCGCTTCGATCTCGGCCAGCGTGATTTCATCATTGCGCACCGTGCGCACATCCTCGCCCAGCTCGCCGAAATACTGCACCAGGTTGTAGGTGAAGGAGTCGTAGTTGTCGATCATCAGCAGCATCTCAGAACTCCCCATCCAGGCCATCTTGCACTTGTTCGGCGGCGCGCAGCACGGCGCGCGCCTTGTTTTCGGTTTCTTGCCATTCCATTTCCGGGATCGAATCGGCCACGATGCCGGCCGCCGCCTGCACGTACAGCATGCCATCCTTGATGACGCCGGTGCGGATCGCGATCGCGACATCCATCTCGCCGCCGAACGACAGGTAGCCGCAGGCGCCGCCGTAGATGCCGCGCTTGGTCAGTTCCAGTTCATCGATGACTTCCATCGCGCGCACCTTGGGCGCGCCGGTCAGCGTGCCGGCCGGGAAGGTTGCGCGCAGCACGTCCAGGTTCGACAAGCCTTGTGTCAAAGTGCCTTCGACGTTTGACACGATGTGCTGTACATGCGAGTATTTTTCAATCACCATGCGGTCGGTCACCTTGACGCTGCCGATCTCGGCGATGCGGCCCAGGTCGTTGCGCGCCAGGTCGATCAGCATCACGTGTTCGGCCACTTCCTTCGGATCGGCCAGCAATTCCCTCGATAATTGCTCGTCGCGCTCAAGCGTGGCGCCGCGCGGGCGGGTGCCGGCGATCGGGCGCAGCGTGATTTTTTTCGTGCCATCCGCAGCGCTTTCATTGCGCACCAGGATCTCGGGCGAGGCGCCGATGATCTGCATGTCACCGAAATTGTAGAAATACATGTACGGCGACGGATTCAGAGAGCGCAGCGCGCGGTACAGGGTCAAAGGCGAATCGACATAGGGTTTGCGGATGCGCTGGCCGATCTGGACCTGCATCAGGTCGCCGCTCATCACGTATTCATGCGCCTTGGCCACCGCCGCCAGGTAATCTTCCTTGCTGAAGTCGCGCATGGTCTCGGTGCGCACCGAACTCGACGTGACCGGCGCATCGACGCCGCGCCGGAGCATCATGCGCAAGTCCTTCAGGCGCTGGCGCGCCTTGGAAAATGCTTCCGGCACGCTGGTGTCGGCGTACACGATCAGATACAGCTTGCCCGACAGGTTGTCGATCACCGCCAGTTCCTCGGTCACCATCAACTGGATGTCGGGCAAGCCGAGATCGTCCTTGGGCGTCGTTGCGGCCAGCTTCTTTTCGATGTGGCGCACCGTGTCGTAGCCGAAATAGCCGGCCAGGCCACCGCAAAAGCGCGGCATGCCGGGCCGTAGCGCGACCTTGAAACGGGCCTGGAATTGTTCGATGAAGTCGAGCGGGTTGCCGTCGAAGGTTTCGATCACGGCGCCGTTCTTGACGATTTCGGTGCGGGTGCCGAAGCTGCGCAACAACGTCGTTGCCGGCAAGCCGATGAACGAGTAGCGCCCGAAGCGCTCGCCGCCGACCACCGATTCGAGCAGAAAGGTGTTCTTGCCATTGTGTTGCGATTGCGCCAGCTTCAGGTATAGCGTCAGCGGCGTTTCGAGATCGGCGAAAGCTTCCGCGATCAATGGAATGCGGTTGTAGCCTTCTGTGGCCAGCGATTTGAATTCGAGTTCGGTCATGCTGCTCTCCGTGCCGCCCCGGGGTGCGGGCGGTGGTTGGTCAAAAAACCTGCCGGATGCGGGAAGGCCGCCGGCAGCAATCAAAGTGGGTTACTTGGCCCAGGATTGCCAGCGTCGCCAAAGCCAGGCCTCGATCGAGGCTGCTTGAATGACAGTGCGTTTTTTGTCGAGAAACATGGGATTAATTTAATATCGGGTTGGGTAAAGCCTGGTTGTGTAAAACAATCAGCTTGGCCGCTTGCAGCAGCGTGTCGACTATACCATCGGAATCGATGGTGTGTACAGCGAGTCCGTGGTTGTAGCCATACGGCACCGACAACACCGGGCAACCGGCTGCGCGCGCCGCCTGTGCATCGTTCGACGAGTCGCCGATGGCCACCACCTGACGCGGCTCCAGGTCGAAATCGCGGCATACCTGCTGCAGCGGCAGCGGATCGGGCTTTTTCCGGGGCAGCGAGTCGCCGCCGTAGACGACGTCGAAATAGCCCTCCAAGCCTTTTTGCTGCAGCAGCGGCACGGTAAAGGCCATCGGCTTGTTGGTCACGCAAGCGAGGCGCAGGCCTGCAGCCTTCAGCGCATCGAGCCCTTCGACGACGTCGGGATAGAGCACGCTGAGGGCGCCGTTGATGGCGATGTAATGGTGCTGGTAGGATTCCATCGCTTGCTCGAATTGCAACTCGATGCGCTCCGCATCGAAGTCGAGCGCGAGCACGCTGCGAATCAGGTTTTCCGAACCCTTGCCAACCATCAGCTTGATGCGCTCGGCCTCAATGGGCGCTAGACCCAACTCCAGCCGCATCCGGTTGATGGCAACGTGAAAGTCGGGCACCGTGTCGAGCATCGTGCCGTCGAGATCGATGATCGCGGCGCGCACGCCGCGCAGTGCATCACTGACGACGGCCATCAGGCGCTCGCCAGTTGCGCACGCATCGCATCGATCACGGCCTTGTAATCGGGCTGGCTGAAAATCGCCGAGCCGGCGACAAAGGTGTCTGCGCCGGCCGCAGCTGCAGCGGCGATGTTGTCGATCTTGATGCCGCCATCGACTTCCAGCATGATGTCGCGGCCCGATTCATCGATCATGCGGCGCACGGCGGCGATCTTTTGCAGCGACCAGGGAATGAAGGATTGGCCGCCGAAGCCCGGGTTCACCGACATGATCAGGATGATGTCGAGCTTGTCCATCACATGGTCGAGGAAGTGCAGCGGCGTACCCGGATTGAACACCAGGCCAGCCTTGCAGCCATTGTCGCGGATCAGTTGCAGCGAGCGGTCGATGTGCTCCGACGCCTCGGGATGAAAGGTGATGATGTTGGCGCCGGCCTTGGCGAAGTCGGGAATCAGGCGGTCGACCGGCTTGACCATCAGGTGCACGTCGATCGGCACCTGCACGTGCGGCCGGATGGCCTGGCATACCAGAGGTCCTATCGTCAGGTTGGGAACGTAGTGGTTGTCCATGACGTCAAAGTGAATAATGTCGGCGCCGGCGCTGACGACGTTGCGCACTTCTTCGCCGAGGCGGGCGAAGTCGGCGGACAGGATACTGGGAGCGATGCGAAATGGTGGCATGATCTTGGCCTTGCGAAAAGTGGGAATGAGTAAGTTGGCTTACTGAGTTGGCTTGATGAGTGGGCTTATTTTACGCTCGACCGCATGGTTGCGTAGTTTCAATGTTTTTCGCTGAGGAAATGAACGGCGTGCAGCGTGTGGGCTGCGTGTTTTGGCGCTTCAATTGTGGATAAGACCTTGCGCGCAAGCCGAATTTCGGGTGCAATATGATACTACCAATGACGATTTGTCATTTGCTGCGGTGCATTTGCGCCTGGCAACGGCCATTCGCTTTACTTGAGGAATTTTAATGCCATCCTATCAATTTACGGTGTCTGTCAGGACGCAATACTTGCCCGAGCAGTCCGATCCGGGCCGCACCAACTATGTGTTCACCTATTCGATCACGATCAAGAATACGGGAACCATCGGTTCGCAATTGATTGCGCGCCACTGGGTCATCACTGACGCGAACAACCACAGCGAGGAAGTGCGTGGCTTAGGTGTCGTCGGACACCAGCCGCTGCTGCAGCCGGGTGAGCAATTTGAATACACCAGCGGCACCGCGCTCGCCACGCCGCAAGGTTCGATGCTGGGCGAATATCTGTGCGTGGCGGAGGACGGTCATCAGTTTGAAACCAGCATTCCCGAATTCGTGTTGTCGTTGCCGCGCACGCTGCACTGATTTGCACTGACTTTGAGCGCTTCATTTTGTGTCGTCGGCCGGCCCCTTGGGCTGCTGCGGCAATGATTTTTTCTGCCTGGGACGGTTCGGTTTTCGGCCTGAATACATGGTCCACCAGACGATAAACACCAGCAAGAAAAACGCGAAAACCGCTTCCATCACCAATACCCACATAGCATGCCTCATTCATTTGTGATCGACAGCTTACCCCTTTTGCGCGCTGCCGTCGCAATCGCCTTAACGCAATACCATTACCGGCAAGGTCGTGTGCGCTAGCACTTTTTGCGTTTCGCTGCCGAGAAATAGTTTATTCAATCCTTTGCGCCCATGCGAGGCCATCAGGATGACGTCGCAGTTGAATTGGTTCGACGCATTGATGATCTCTTCGTAAGGTTTGACGGACTGGGCGATGACGCCCTCGAACGCGACATTGGCGGCGCGCGCCGCCTCGGCCAGCCTGTTGATGTAGATCTGCGCCGCAGCGCGCATTTGCTGCTCGTAAATGCCGACGTCGATGGCAATGCCGCCATCGGCGATGGCGGTCAGCGGCAGCGGCTCGATGACATGAATGCCGATGATTTTTCCGCCAGTCAGTTTGGCAAACTCGAGCGCGGTAGGGAT
>Ga0326735_1000363_pt1 | contig 11075 bp, 10 predicted proteins | sample 37_GP2_1092_FD_207945 | JGI IMG/M metagenome (GOLD analysis project Ga0326735, IMG submission 207945) | Glacier ice microbial communities from Ngari, Tibet, China - 37_GP2_109.2 | ecosystem: Environmental > Aquatic > Freshwater > Ice > Glacier | place: China: Ngari, Tibet | collected 2018-07-31
GGTTAACACCTATGGCTAAAAAAGCCGAATTGCTCGAAAAAGCTGCTGAATTGAAGCTCGAAGTGAGCGAAAAAAATACTATTGCTGAAATTGAGGCTGCCATTACTGGTGCGTCAACTCCTGAAGCTGTTGTAACTGAAGTTACCGAAGAAGCGGAACAAAAAACCGCTAAAGCCGGTAAGCGAAGTGCTAAAGCTATTGCTGAAGTTGAAGCTAAAGCTGAAAAAGAAGCTCGTAAAGAAGCAGGTGATACTACATCTGTCGATGGCGACGAAGAAGCTTCTGTAGCTAAAGGTCCAAAGCCTGTTACTCGTCCACTTATTGAACGACGCGGCAAGAACTACCGTAAGGTTGCTGAAAAAATCGAAGCTGGCAAGGTGTACACTATGGCTGAAGCTATAGCACTTGTTGCTGAAACAAACCCTTCTAAATTTGACGCAACTGTTGAATTCCACGTTCGCCTTGGTGTTGACCCACGTCAAGCTGACCAAAACATTCGTGCAACAGTAAGCCTTCCTCACGGAACTGGTAAAACTATCAAGGTAGCAGTATTCGCACCTGAAGCTGACCATAAAGCAGCTAAAGAAGCTGGTGCTGATATCGTTGGTGACGAAACCTTCTTAGCTCAACTCGATAAAGACATCCTTGATTTCGATATCTTGATTGCTACTCCACAATTCATGCCACGTCTTGGTAAGTACGCCCGTTCACTCGGTCCACGTGGTCTTATGCCAAACCCTAAAAGTGGTTCAGTTGCGACTGACGTTGCTAAAGCGGTTACTGAAGCTAAAGCCGGTAAGGTTGAATACCGTGTTGACAAGCAAGCTATCGTGCACCTTGGTGTTGGTAAAGTAAGCTTTGGCGCTGACAAGCTTGCCGAGAACGCACGAAACTTCTTCGACAGCTTAAATTCTCAAAAGCCAACTAGCATTAAAGGTAGTTACATTCGCTCAATCAGCGTAAGTACAACTATGGGCCCAGCTATTAAAGTTGAGAACATCACTAACTAATAGTGATTCCCGGATATATATCCAAATAAAAAATCCGCTTCGTGAGAGGCGGATTTTTATATGAGGATGAAGTCTTAGCGAGCGAGGTCTTGAGCTTCTATCATAAGGTGTTCGACAAGTTCGTTATTAAGCAGCGCCATATCACGATCTTGAACTTGCACTTTAGCGAATTCGATTTCAGTTTCAAGTTCAACAATAACACCTTCAAGTTCGACGATTCTTGTTTCGTTGCTCGTGTTACGGCTCTCAAGCTCTTCTTTTTGCTGGTTCAGAATGCTTAAAACTTCGTCGCGTGCTTCCAGCTGTACTTGTTGAATGTACGATTCGGTCAACTCATACAGACCATCGTCGCCAGCACTTTCAATTGTTTCAATATACATAACAAGTTGATAATGAATAGCGATACGCATTTGTAAGTTATTAATATCTTTCAATGAATAATCATTTGCCCCTTGAGTAGATTTTTCTTTCATAGCCGCACGAGGAATGATATCACTCAACCGCTCTGCTTGGTCTGCGTTCTTTTTTTTCTCTACGTAAAGCTCGCTGCTGAGTGTTTCTTTTATGCTGGCGATATTTATACCTGATTCTTCATTTCCAATTGAGGTATAGATTTGTGAAACAAGTTCGTTTTTTACTTTGAAACTCAACCATGAATCGAGTGCGTGAAGCTCACGCGAAGTTGCGTCATCGAGCAGCTCGGGTATATCTTCTTGCTCAACTTGCTGAGTAGAAATGGCGTTTTCGCCTAAGATTATGACGTCGCTCGTAGTAGGAACTGCCGGCAAAAAGTTTTCTCGTTCACTACTATTTAAGATTGGCTGAAATTCGCGTTGGTGTTCCATCGTCATACGATGTCCCTTCTTAATTATTTTTTTAGCCGAAAGCGTTTTTATTATAATCGCGTCTTCTGCGAAAAATATATCATAAATTGAAGTTTTTTGCAAGCGGTATGAAAAATTGCGTTTTATCCCTGTGGAAAAGTATCGACAAACACGGTATAGTAGACAGAGGTGGGTTGTACCCAAACATCCTCGAGAGAAAAGAGAGCCAACATGGCCTATGCATGCAATATCGTGGCCGACTCGGTTACAAAGAGAGGCCATCGTGCTACTACGATGGTTGTTACCATCTATCGCGGTACGCTGGCGGAATTCAACACACACCGTGATCTTTCACGGAACTCGGCAAGTTCGCGAGCGATTCCTACCCGAAAAATGATCAGAGCGCTCGTTGAAGACCCTTTTATTCCCAGTGAGTTCGGAACAGCTCAGGGCGGGATGAATGCCGGGCCACCCCTGACGGGGAAGAAGCTCGATACCGCACTTGGCATATGGGGAGATGCTGCACTGACGCAAATCTGGGCAGCGCTTTCTCTAACAACTTCGCCGACTTACGTGCAGCGTGAATGGGATAAGTGGGTTCTAGAGCAGAACGACAGCTTCGAAGAATTTGTTTTCGACGTTGTCGCTCGAATTGACAACCCCAAGCACTCCATTCACAAACTAAAGTCACCACTTTGGGCGACAAAGGGTCTGACGAACCGCCTATTAGAGCCATTCATGTGGCACACTATCATCGTTACGGCGACAGAATGGGAGAACTTCTTTAACCTGCGCACCGATGAGAATGCGCAACTGGAAATTCGCATCATTGCCAAGATGATGGAGGAGGCCTACGAAGCATCCACACCCCACCTGCTCAAAGAGGGGGAGTGGCACCTGCCGTTTATCCAAGAGCACGAGAAGACGTGGGCAAGGAAGAACCCACTGCTAGCCGTAAAGGCCGTCACTGCTCGATGTGCGCGTGTCAGCTACCTGACACACGATAAGAAAATTATCGACCTTGAAGCTGACTACAAGCTGTCGGACAGCCTAGCAAAGAACGGTCATATGTCGCCATTCGAACACGCGCTCACACCCATTCCCAAGGCGGAATGGAAAACGCGTATGAAGATGTCGAAGGTAGCCCGCGAGGCCAAGCACTTGCCTAAACACGTCGTTGCTCAAATAATTGACCGCAACGAGTTTGCTGGCAACGTTCGAGGTTTTGCCCAAGCGCGGCGAGAACAAGTAAACCAGCAGGTATTCATACCGCAGGTTGCTTAAGCCCGACAGGCCGATTTGTTGGAACCTAAGAGTTCCACAGATCGGCCTGTCGGGCTCTTTTTATTGTTTGAATCAAAAAAGTATGTCATTATTATCTCAGTATAAAAATTGGGTGGGCACGCAATTATCTAACGGTTAGAGGTTTTATGGGCGAGTTCATCAATTTTCAAGAATATTCTGATAGCGTAAAGCTCGACAAAGTTGCCGGGCACGATGTGTATCGCATTGAAGAAAACTTTGGCAAGTCTTACGACGATTATCTTGTGGCGGCCGACTTGGAACTAAACGACGCACCAGTAAAAGTGTTTAAAGATCGCGTCATAGGAAGTGGTATTTATAGCGACAGCGAACTTGAAGTTGGGCTGGAACTTGGCCATATCGTTTGCGAACCTCGACCAAAAAAAGTAAACGGTTCTAGTATCGATGTTCGACTTGGCGAAAACTTCTACCTCGCCGGCGATGCTCGAAATATTTCAGCCATTTTCAACCCATTCGACGAAGATGATGTGAATCGTTATTTCGGCGAACCGTTACAAGCAAAGCCGTTCCGTTTTGTTATAGACAAAGTACTTAAAGATATTAAAGACAACGAGTCGTTAACAACAAGAGAAAAGAAGCGTCGCCTTGAATCTTTCGAAGGTCATGAAAACTTGCAAAATATCGATGATGAACATCCTTTGATTCTTTTGCGGCCGCGCGAACGCATCCTTGCTCATACAGATGAGTTTATCGGAATCCGCGCACCGGGAACAACAAGCATGCAATCTCGAAGTACCACTGGTCGCATGGGTATCGCTAGCTGTTTTTGCGCCGGTTGGGGCGACCCTGGGTATATTAACCGCTGGACGATGGAAGTTAATAACTTGAACGAGCACGAATATGTACCAATTCCTACTTATTTCCGTATGGCACAAATTGTCTTTGCGGCAACTGGCCCAGTTAAAACAGAATATGCAAAAGCTACTGGTAAATATCAAACTGCTTCTTCTGATAATCTTGAAAAGATTATAAAAGATTGGCGCGCTGATGGTATGAAGCCGCGCTCGCACAAAGATATCGTAGACTTGCAAGCATATCGACAGCAGCAAATGGATACGTTAGCTGCCTAATATGTTTGAACGCGGAAAATACATAATTACCGAGGGCACCGATGCTACTGGCAAAAGCACTGTCGCAGACTTGCTTGCAGTTAAGGCTCGAATGGCCGGCTATGAAGTTATACGGGTCGATGAACCAGACAGCGCTTTCAACGAACAGGGTGAGGTATTAGTGCCAATTGCTTCTGAGCTTCGCAAAATCATCAAAAATGGTGATTTAGGTCGCACCGCACTTACCAACGTACTTTTATTTACCGCAGCCAGGCTTGAGAACTGGGAACAAGCAACTAAACCTGCCCTCGAACGCGGAGCATGGGTGATCGGTGCTCGTAACTGGCTGTCGACATTAGTCTACCAAGGCTACGGAGAAGGTTTCGACCTCGACATTATTAAAGATTTAACAAAAAGCACGATAGGTGATGAATATTTATCACCGAACCACTTGTTTATTCTTGACCTGGAAGACGAGAAAGAACGCTCACGGCGATTGTCTGAGCGGGGAGTGCTCGACACCCCCGATACGTTTGAATCTCGTGGAGACGATTTTCAGCTTAGTTTACGAAAAGGCTATAGAGCAGTTGCAAAAGATTATGATATCGAGATAGTTTCGGCAGTTCCACTCAAGGACGAAGTTGCTAGTACTATTTGGAAGCAAATTAACACTACTAAAAACACAAGGTTAGATATCGAGAAGGTCAACCGACTCTTCTGATCGTTCCGCCGGTCCAGAGTAGAACATACCACCTCTAAATTCGGTAACCCTCAGTTTATTTTCGTTGCCTGCCATTGCTGCGGCTATAATAGGGTGGTTTTTTGCAAACAAAGCTTTGCGTTCGGCAGACTCTTTCTCTTTTCGCTCTTCAACTAAACGTGCAGTCTCCGGGTTGTATGCATAGATAGTCGTTGCGATTGGAATGGCGAGTGAATATTCGTTCATTTCCATAAGAGTACCTGCCATTTCGTCAAGTTTAGCAACGACTACTAACTTTCGCTGCCAACCAAGTTGCGACAAATCTACGTCCTCACATGCTTTTCTTTCAGCAGCAGTTAAAGGGGTTGCTTCATCAAGCCGAAGTACGAATGATGAACGTTCTTTGATAATTGTTCCGTCCGGCATTATCCCCAATGTCCGCTTGCGTGTCATTAGTACGCCTTTGTCTAATTTCTCCTTGCCCTTTTCATAGCCAATAATTTCTTTAACGCGGTAGCGAGTTTCCGGTTCTTCGTAGTATGAACCACCCATAAACTCAACTTGCACCTGCACTGCTTCTCGCATTTCTTCAAGCAGTTCTTCGATTCGTTTACCGTATGGGTGGGTCAGGCAGGCCAGCTCAACGCTACGAATACCTTTTAATTGTCGAGTTAGGAGCAACTCGGCTGGTGATGCATGACCGTTTTCACCATGCTTAAACATCTCAATAATGGACGGGCTAAATATAACATCACAAGGGTTGAGTGCGGTCATGTAATTTTCTTCGTTAGCTTCGCCGCGGCCGTGAAAACGTGAAGCAAAGGTAGTATGCACAAAATCAATCATCTCCATATCAACGTCATCAGGAATATCGCGATAGGTAAGTTCTTGAAGTGAAACAACCAAATCGAGTTGTTGATGAAGCGTACTAACTCGGTCAAGCGGCGTAGCACCCCAAGTGAGTGGGTCGCTTCGTTGAAACTTTCCGACTTCGTTAAAAAACGTATCGTAGTCAATCGCATCGTTGATTAAATCCATATTTCCATTCCCGTTTTGGGGTGTTTTTTCATTTTGCATAATCAGTATATTATTATACCACTTTTGGGAGTTAAAGTCTAAAAAGTAAACCCCCGCCGAAGCAGGGGTGGGGTGACGAGGAGTCTTTTCACTTATGTACGGCCCAAGGGGCGACCAAAAATCTTGAAGAAATATGGTCGCCCCTCGTAGGCAGTGTTACTTGTGGGATATGGTTTGGCGCTTGTGGTGCTCACCGCTGCGTGCTAACTCGCTCCAGCCACCTTTGGGCTGCTTTTGAGTTGTTGCTCCGTTAGAAACAGTGTCTTCCGAGGTCCGAATGACCGGTTTCTTCAGGGATCGTAGTGCTCGTTCAACGGGTGAAAGGTTTGAATCTGTCATAAATACACTCCTCTAGTCATGCGTCAGCAGCAATGCCGACAACAAGTTATTATTATACAGCATTTTGTTATATTAATCAAGCTTAAGTAGTGTCATAAGAAGGCGAGTATTGACTTATTTACCCCTCTGGAGTATACTCAAATACGACATACCAAAGACAGTAGCTGTGCAAGGATAGAAGGCCCAAAACCCGCAAACCAACCACTTAATCCGCTACCGAGGACATTGTAAGCAATTACATTTCTAGAAATAAGTCTTTGGCAATGCGAGGTCCAAAGACTTATTTTTTATTTCTAAAGGAATCACCTCGACAAACATTGCCAATTGTCGTTACTTAACAATTCGGTCGAATATATTAACCAAGGAGATTTTTATGGCAATTAGTCGCGATAAAAAGAACGAATTGGTTGCTGATATGAGCCAACTGCTGGCAAGCACAAAAACAACTGTTTTTGCTGCTTACCAAGGGTTGAGCGTTAAAGATATCCAAGTACTCCGTGCGAAAGCTCGTGAGAGTGGTGTTGTCATCCGAGTAATCAAGAACCGTTTGGTTCGTGTTGTTCTTGCTGGCAATCCTACTTACAAAGATGTTGATACCTCAGACCTTACCGGTCAGTTACTTTACGCTTTATGTGCTGAAGACGAAGTTGCACCTGCTAAAATCCTTAACGATTTTGCAAAGACCAACCCTGCTTTAGTTATTGCTGGTGGTTTTTCTCAGGAAGGTGCTCTTTTGAGCGCTGACGAAGTTAAAGCCCTTGCATCACTACCAAGCAAGAGTCAGCTCATCGCAGAAGTTATTGCTCAACTGCTTTCACCTATTCACGACGTTACCAATGCGCTTTCGGGCAACTTGCACGCGCTGTTGGATGGTGTTGAAGCTAAAGCAACCAGTTAATTTTTGAACAAACGTACAAACAATGGGCGTTAAAACCCTACACATAACCACTAACCCGATAGGAGGCCACAAATGGCTGATTTAAAGAAATTCGCTGAGACTCTCGTTAGTCTTACTGTTCTTGAAGTAAACGAACTCAAGACAATCCTAAAAGATGAATACAACATCGAACCAGCTGCTGCTGCAGTAGCTGTTGCCGGACCTGCTGCTGAAGCTGCACCTGCAGAAGAAAGCAAATCTGACTGGACTATTACGCTTAAAGAAGCTGGTTCACAAAAAGTTGCTGTAATTAAGGCCGTTAAAGACATTACTGGTCTTGGTCTTGGTGAAGCAAAAGCAATCGTTGACGGCGTACCTTCAACTGTTAAGGAAAAAGTTCCTACAGAAGAAGCTGAAGCTGCAAAGAAAAAACTCGAAGAAGCTGGTGCTTCAGTAGAGCTTAACTAATTTTTTATTCGACCGTCTTGTAAGTAGTAGATACCACTCCTTCACTGGAGTGGTATTTTATTTTTTGCAACTATTCAATAAAGATAATGCTCAGAAAAGATTCCAAAACACGTAGCTTTACAGTCGCTGGTGCTAAAGGTTTGTTATAGATAGCCGACATTAAAAATAACCGTATTCTCGCTACAAATATTTTCTAATTTTCAAAATAGTCTAAACACTTTTAACAACGCTTTTGCATTCGTATCTGTTATCTATGTGGAAAACCCTCTAAGGTTGTGGTGTAGCGTATTTGACAAGTGAGCCGTTACGAGTTACACGAATAGTGCTCTGTTGCGTTACATCACGCCCAGCATAAGTCTTTGTACCTTTCAAAGTTATCTGGACGGTAGAGGTTTTATCAATGGCTGCTTGGCGAACGTCAGGGTCAGCATCTTCCGTACCCACTGCAGGAGTAGTATCAGAAGCTGAAAGGTAGTAAGCTACATTAAAGTTACTGGGGTCGATGCCCGTTAATAACTTCTCGTCTTCGACTTTACAGAGGCTTGTGTTGACCGACATACTAGCAAATGCACAATTTGGTTGTTGCCATGCTGTTACGCCTGCGCATGGCTTAGAAGCGTATGTATCGGTTACGACGGTTCGGCGCCACAGTGTTAAGTCTTTTACGAAATATACAATGTTCATCGTCATAACTTGATTTTGTGCAATATTTGCATCGCCACAGGCAAAAGGTAAATTTGGCAGATAGACTAAACTGCGACTGGTAACGGAAGGGTTGGCAGTTGTAAAATACGAATTAAGAATAATAGAATCATACCCATTTGATGACGTGCTTACAAACTTCCGAACTGCATCATCAGCGCCTTGAGGGGCTGTAGGGGTAAAATTATTAGTAGAGAGATAAGCGCCGCTTGTTTCGATGTCGGCTTCGATACGCTCGAGTGAATCTTGGACATCATTAATAAGTTGAGCTCGGCCACCCTCAGCGAGCGACTGACCAGTGAGTGTCACAATGGATACAATAATAGTTCCGATTATAATAATCATCATCGGTACGACAACCATCATCTCAACAAGAGTAAAGCCGTGCTGTTTATTAAATGGAAGCATAGACTTCATGGTAAACATTTCGTTGACTCCCTCCTTCTTGGTATGTAATTGTTACTTTCACGAGCGAAACTGATGCTAGAGTGCTATTCGGGCAAGTAATACCTACTGTCACCTTAGCACCTGGCAAATCACTTGCAGCCGCGCCTGTAACATTAACACCATTAACAGGTGTAGCGACAGCACAAGTAGACGCCACCGTCGATTCGTACCTACGCAGATACTCTAAGGCGATATTATCTGCTTGTGCGCGGTGGCGATTTTGCGAACTCATCGTTACGATAGTTCCAAACAATGTGTACCCTATAGATAAGAACAGAAAAGCAATGAATAGTGTAACGAGTAGCTCGACTGCGCTAAAGCCACTTGACGGCATGCGTAGTGTGCTTAGTGTTTTCTTTTTTTCTCTATATTTATTCATATTAACCTACCTTAATACAACACTATCGGCCGATTATTTACATATTGTCGCGCTTGCGGAGTGGAGCTGTTGGCTGTAGTGCCATCTCCAAGCTGCCCACTCACATTATTACCGACGGTGTAAATTCTACCCTCGTCTGTGAGAATTATAGTCGTGCCGAGCCCATATTGAACAGTTTGTGCCCTTACACCCACTGGAAGGGTCATCTTTATTGGAGTGGCTACAGGAACGGTGGATGTTGTGCCATTTCCGAGCTGACCGAACACATTACTTCCCACCCCGTAAACACTGCCGTCATCAAGAATCGCAAAGCTATTGTCATATTGCAAAGCATTATCAGCACCTATTCTGGAGGTATAGAAATTCACCGCAATCCTACCAGCGGGCAATACGTACTGCTGTATTTTCGGATTGTACTTAAACAAAGTACCAGACCCAAGTTGTCCGCCAAGGTTTAAACCATACCCCCAGATTGTACCGTCGGTCATCAAAAGTAGAACTGAGTGCTGGTCAGTACTGATGCGCTTGACAGTTCCATGGCCAGACGGAAGCAACACTTTTGAAGGAGTTGACGTAGCCAAAAGCCCCCATTGCTGAGCCGAGTACGACGATGCGGCGTTACAGGTGTTAAGCGTAAGGCCATTGCCGTTAGTTGCTGAATTACCGGTGTTTTCAAGACACTTCCCAGTTACTGGGTTAATAATTTTTCCGTCATTGTTCATCGTCCATTTTTGAGCTACCGTTCCGTTACAAGTATAAATAACAATTGGGTTACCGTCTGCCGAATTTCCATTAAAATTATCAATACATTTTTCGGTTGTAGTATTTGGTCTCAATTTTAACGAACCGTTTTCAGCCCATTCGAAGATTTGGGCGGGAGAGTTATTGCAAGTATATATCGTTATCTGCGTGGCATCGGTTGTGCTGTTGGCAGGGTTATCAATACATTTTCCAGAAGCTGAACCAATTGGCGAGGCCGTTCCTGTTTGTCCGTAAATATTATGGCCGTTCGCCCATACACTACCGGTATCATCAAGTATGTAGCTTGTGACGCCGTCAAAAGCAACTTGGGTAGCCTTTGGCTGGCCAGTATTGCCGAGCGTCGTTATTTGAACTGGGCTAGAGGAGTCGGTCGTTGTGCCATTACCTAATTGGCCGAAGTTATTAGCACCCCACGCATACACGCGGCCACCTTGCATACGCAGTAAGCCGGTCACGCTATCGGTAGTAAGGTTGGTCGATTGCACCCAATCACTTGTGGCCACGGGTAACGTATTTAAATCAGACAGATTTACTGTTGGGAGCGCCACGCGCTTATAAGTTGACTGCGGGGTGCAGCCGCTAATTACGTAGCCGTATCCCAAAATCCCTCCAGCGCAATTTCCGGCTGAATAAACATTGTTATCGTCGCCAATAACAAGAGTAAACTGCAGACCCGATGTCACGTACACCGCCTTTACACCAGCTGGTAATTGGAACTTAACTGGCGTGGACTGCGGACTGGTTGTCGTGCCATTGCCAAGCTGCCCCGAGCTATTTAAACCAGCGCCGTATAGCTGCCCGTCGGTTGTTATCGCAAACATGCTCACACCAAGCGACAAGAAACTGGTATATAACCGAGCTGCCCGCAAGTTAGCCGGTAGCTGAAATGCTTGAGGAGTGGCGGAGTTGACAGTAGTGCCATTGCCTAGTTGTCCATTACCGTTATAGCCGACTGTATTAACATCACCTTGTGGATCAATAACTCCAAAAAATGCACCTGATTCAGCGAGGTAGCCAAATGCTACATTGCTGAAGCTAGCCTGGGCAGAAACTGTTGCATAGCTCGACTCGGTATACGTTCGAAAGGCCACCCCATTCGATTGACGGAGTCTCTCAGC
>Ga0326735_1000364_pt1 | contig 11066 bp, 11 predicted proteins | sample 37_GP2_1092_FD_207945 | JGI IMG/M metagenome (GOLD analysis project Ga0326735, IMG submission 207945) | Glacier ice microbial communities from Ngari, Tibet, China - 37_GP2_109.2 | ecosystem: Environmental > Aquatic > Freshwater > Ice > Glacier | place: China: Ngari, Tibet | collected 2018-07-31
CAACTGTACCGTGAGTTCGAATCTCATCCTCTCCGCCAAATTAAAAATATGACCAAAGTGGTCATATTTTTAATTTGCCAAGAAGTTTGATTTGAACTCACGGCGACAATCATAAGTCTTTAATTAACTTATAGGATTGTAATTGTTGAATCAGAAATGTTTTGCATTCGTTCAAACCGAGCTACCGAAAACTGAAGTTGTTTTTCTATCTAGCGATCGCGCCAATAACCGCAGCGACCATCGTCAAAATAACGAAACCGCTCAGTATAAATATAATCCTGCCAGAAATGTGGTAATTTTCGTATTTAGACGCGTAGTTGAAGCCTACAAAAAGACAAGAGATTGGTAAAAGTGACAGCGCTAGCATTGGGAATGCTAGCCCGCCGCTTAACAATACCGCAACCCCTACCGGGGCGAGTGACTCGAGAAGACCACCGCTGATAGTCATCCATACAAGACCAGCTACCGAGATGGCAAATAGTAGACCGAATACGTACAGATGTTTGAGCTACCCTATGCTCATTGTAGAAGTGGGCAATAGCTTGCCCTGATAGCGATATGGCGATTGCAGCAACCAAGCACATTAAAAGACTCACAACAACTAAAATAATTTGTATGAAGCTGAGCGCTTGGTCATAACCATCCGTGACAAGGGGCAGCACTAGCAGTATCCACGATATAAACAATACGGAGAGCCATACGGCAACGTTGTACCAGTTTATGTATATGTCTTTCATTAGCTTTATCGTAACAGACTCTGTACTAAATCTATGGACTAACTGAGACGAGCCTAACACCACATCTAGCGTTGTAAATAACAAACACTCCACCACCCATAGACTTTAAAGTGTTAATGTTCGCAGAATAACCATGTAGTCAAAAAAACCCGTCAAAACGCTTGAAAAACTACATATAGGGGCTTATAGTCATCACCAAGCACTACAAAACGTAGTGGATTAAAAATACACATGAGGCAAGAAGGAGAAAATAACCGGCTCCATCGGTTTCTTCTTGCACCTCCGCGCATAAATGCTGGGGTACCTGGGGAGGTGTCATGAATCAATCAAAAAGGGGATATAGGGGAAAATGAACAATATTACTGTGGTTAAACGAGACGGTTCTCGCGAGCAATACGACGCCAACAAAATTAATTTGGCGCTCGTTAAAGCAAGTGAAGGTCTTGAAGACCAAATCTCAAAAGTTGTTGAGGTTGCTTCGCAACTACAATTGACACTATTCGACGGCATTACTAGCGAGCAGCTTGATGAAGCGGTTATCCAGACTGCCCTTCAAAATGTAAAAGATGACCCTGACTACGATAAAATCGCAGCTCGTTTACTCTTAAAGAACTTATACAAAAATATTCTTGGCGATTACGATACTGCTATTGATTTGAAAAAAATGCACGAGAAAAAGTTTAACGCTTTTTTGAAAGATAATGTTAAAGACGGTTTGCTTGATAAGCGTCTAACTGACGGCCGTTTTGATATTGCTATTCTAGCTAAGGCGCTCGACCCAAGCAAAGATGACCTTTCAAAGTTCCTTGGTGTCATTACTAACAAAAACCGTTACGCACTTCGTAAAGGTAGTGGTGAGCCAATTGAAGTACCTCAATTTACACACATGCGTATTGCAATGGGGCTGTCTCTCAACGACACCAACCCAACCAAGGCTGCTCTCGATTTCTACACTCACATGAGTAACCTCGATTACGTACCTGGCGGTTCAACACGCGTGAACGCCGGTGGTGCCTTTCCGCAACTTTCTAACTGTTTCCTCATGAATGTTGATGACGACATGGAGTCAATTGCTCGCAGCGTCCGCGATACTATGTTTATTGCTAAGGGAACTGGTGGGATCGGAATCGGCTTTACTAAGCTCCGTGCTTCAGGTAGCCCAGTTAAAACGACCAACACTGAAAGTACTGGCCCAATCCCATTCATGAAAATGATCGACACTGCTTTATTCGCAGTCAGCCGTAAGGGTAAGAAAGCCGGTGCAGCTGCTATGTACATGGAAAACTGGCATCTTAATTTCCCACAATTCCTAGATCTTAAAGCAAACTCTGGAGACCCTTACCTCCGTACTCGTTTTGCAGATACTGCAACATTTATCAGCGACGAATTTATGCGCCGCGTTGAAAAAGACCAAGACTGGTATTTGTTTGACCCAGCTGAAACTATGGATCTTACTGAACTGTATGGCGAAGATTTTTCTGCTCGATACAAAGAATACACGAAGATTGCCGATGAAGGTAAAATGCGACGGTTTGAGAAAATCTCAGCTCGCCAACAATTTCGCCAAATTCTCATCCAACTGCAAGCGACAAGCCACCCATGGTTGACTTGGAAAGATACAATCAACGTGCGTGCACTCAATAACAACACTGGCACAATCCACATCTCAAACCTTTGCACTGAAATTACCTTGCCACAAGATAACGACAACATCGCTGTTTGTAACTTGGTAAGTATTAACCTAAGTGCTCACCTAAATGCTGACAAGACTTGGGATTGGACACGCCTCGAAGCAAGCTCTCGTAGCGCCATCCGCCAACTGGACAACTTAGTTGATATTACTGAACTTCCTGTGCCACAAGCGATGAACGCTAACAGCGCAACTCGTGCACTTGGACTTGGTTTCATGGGCTTTAGTGATGTTATTGAGAAGCTAGGTTTTAGCTACGAATCTGAAGAAGCTTACGAACTTGTCGACCAACTAACCGAATACATTAGTTACCACGCAATCGATGAATCAGCCAACCTTGCAAAAAAGCTTGGCAGCTACCCTAACTTCAAGGGTAGTGGCTGGAACAAGGGTATATTACCAATCGACACACTCGACACTTTGGCTGAAAATCGCAAAGTTAAAGTAAATGTTAACCGCAAAACTCGTCTTGATTGGGATTCACTCCGAACAAAGGTCAAAAAGGGCATGCGTAACGCAACATTGATGGCGATCGCCCCAACTGCGAACATTGCCCACATTGCAGGTACAACTCCCGGTATCGACCCACAATTCTCACAAATCTTTAGCCGCTCAACTTTGAACGGTAAGTTCCTCGAAGTAAACGAGAACCTGGTTCGTGATTTGAAACGACTTAAACTTTGGGACGAAGTAAAAGATGACCTACTTATTAACCAGGGTGATATTCAAGGGATTGAGTCGATTCCAGACGAGATTAAAGCCGTTTACAAAACCAGCTTCCAATTATCGCCATACGCTTTCATTGAAGTGGCTGCTCGGGCTCAAAAATGGGTCGACCAAGCAATTAGCCGTAACATGTACCTCGATACTCGCGATATCGATGAATACGAGAAGATCTACCTTGAAGCGTGGAAACGTGGTTTGAAAACAACATACTACTTACATGTAAAACCTCGTCACCAGTCCGAGCAGACGACCGTTAAATCTAACAAGGCCGAGAAGATTCAAAAACAAAGCTCGGGTAAAGTTGGTTTTGGATTCGCAAAAAGGTAACCAGGGCGTTAAGCAGAAAGGATAAGAGCGATGGTTTTTAAGACAAACGCAGTGCCGCATCATACCGGAGAAGCTTTCGACGAGCGAGATCGTGAAGAGATTCATCGAATTATCGCCGACCTTCGCCGAACCTACTTTGAACGGCATACCGAGGCACTCTCGAATTATCATAAGATACAGCGAGAGTCTAACCGAGCACTGCACGAAGTTACCCGTATCGAAAAGCACCTTGAACGAATTGATGAATTTTGTACGAAAAATAACATTCCCATTAATAGCAACTACCTAAAAGAAGACTAAGGAAAAAAATTATGACAGATACAACCAACGAACATTCTGGTGGAATTTTAGGCACTGGCCTACGCGACGGCCTACAACTAAAGCCAATCCGTTACCAGTGGGCCTACGATTTGTACACTCAAGCGGTTGCAAATACTTGGTTTCCAAATGAAGTGCAATTAGCCTCAGACTTAGGTGACTTTGAGAAACTAAACGAAGAAGAGAAGCACGCGCTTAAAACAGTCATCAGCTACCTCAACCCGAACGAACTCCTTATCAATAAGTCGCTTGCTTTTGGCATTTACCCATACGTAAATGCTGCTGAAGCACACATTTATCTTTCAAAGCAGATGTGGGAAGAAGCTAACCACTTCATGACATTTGAATACATTATTGAGACCTTTCCATTCGACCGTGATGAGATTTACGCCGCTGGAACTGGTAAGAAATCTTTAGCCGACAAAGCAGCTTTCCAGAACAAATACTTAGGAAAAATGCTCAATGGTAATGTTGACATTGAAACAACAGAAGGTAAAAAAGACTTTGTTCGTAGTCTAGTTGCGTACAATATTGTGCTTGAAGGAATTTGGTTCTACTCGGGTTTCATGGTTGGTATGAGCTTCCGTCAACGAAACTTACTGCGTAATGTTGGTAGCCTTTTGGACTGGATTACCCGCGATGAAAACCTCCACCTGACCTTTGGTATTAACTTGCTACTGACAGTTATGGAAGAAAACCCAGACCTTCAAACAGAAGAATTTGCTGGCGAAATTAGGGGGCTTATTCTAGAAGCAGTAGAGCTTGAGAAAGCTTACAACAACGATATGTTACCAAAGGGTATCCTTGGTTTGAACGCTGATTATGTAAACCAATACGTTATGCACATGACCGACCGTCGCCTTGAAGAACTTGGATTTGAGCCCGAATACAACGTTTCAAACCCTGCAAAGTGGATGGCAGCCGCTAACGATACGCTAGAACTAGTGAATTTCTTTGAAAGTACTAATACGAGTTACGAAGTAAACGGCGGAAAGTAGTTATTATGAGCGATGAAGCTAAAATAATTCTTAACGAAAATATTATAGGTTCTATCGCAACTATTAACAAAGATGGCTCACCGTGGGCAACACCAGTACATGTATTTTCTGACAATGAGGCCGTGTACTGGTTTTCTGACGAAGACAAAATACACTCGCTCAACATCGAACGAGATCCACGCGTTAGCCTGACAGTTTTCTCGTTAGATCTCAGCCTGGGGCCTAAGGGTGTTTATATTAACGGCACGGCAGCCAGGCTTGATGACGAGTCTACGACTTCTGCAAAACAACTTATGGTGGCAAAAATCGGTAAAATTTCAGCTCATTTTGAGCACGCCACCGGATATAGGCTCGAAATAGGGCAACGTAACAGTAGTAAATCAACTGACAACTGTTGGTATTTTTACAGCTAAAAATGTCTAGACAAGCGCTATATGTGGCGTATAATTAATAAACATAAGCACTACGAAATAATTAAATAACATTTTCAGGGGAATAACAAACATGAATGCATCAACAATTATCTCAAACGAAATGAGCCTAGACGAAAAGCTTGCAGCTATCGATGCTGCAATGGCAAACGCTCAAGCTCAAGCAAGCGAAGATGCTTCATCTCGCGGTATGTTCGCTGCACCACTCGACCCAGCAGACCTCACTATGTGTGAAGGTTGCCAGTAGTTTTCAAAAGTCACTGAAATAAAAAGAACCTCAGAAAAAAACCTGAGGTTCTTTTTATTGCTATATTAAGTAAAGCAATATAGCCTGTGCCGGGTGTATACTAAGACTATATGAAAACACTTCTCGTTATTTTTGGAATTACTGGTGACTTAAGCGGACGCAAATTACTACCGGCACTATCGCACATTATTAATGACAATCCAGGCCGTAAATTATCCATTCTCGGTGTTTCTCGTCGCGAAGTGGACATTGAGCAATTGGTGCTTGATTCTACAGGCAACCAGGCCGTCGCTGACTGCACCCAGCTGTACACAATGGATTTAGCAGAAGCAGGTAATTACACAGGCCTTAAAGACGCCGTAAGGGCTTACGGCGCCGACCAGACACTTATGTACCTAGCAGTGCCTCCTGGAGCCGCAGCGCAAATTGTCGACTTACTTGGTGCAGCCGGAATTAACACTCCTGATATTCACCTTCTGTTCGAAAAGCCTTTTGGTTACGACCTCGAATCAGCCCGTGACTTTTTGGAACGAACAGCCCGTTATTATACCGAAAAGCAAATTTTCCGCATTGACCACTACATGGCAAAAGAAGTCTCCGCAGAAGTTATCCGTTTGCGTCGTAATGCCGAAAACCACTACCTTAGTTGGGGGAATGCTTCTATTAAGGAAATTGAGATTGTGGCCTCTGAAAGTATCGGTATTGAAGGGCGAGCTAGTTTTTACGAACAAACTGGCGCTCTCCGTGATTTTGTTCAAGGGCACTTAATGCAATTACTCTCGTTAGTTCTTATGAAAGTACCGATTGAACTTACTGATGATCAAATTCCAGCTATGCGATTAGCTGCTCTAAATTCTGTTAAAGTAGCTACGTTAGAAGATGGCATCCGTGCTCAATACGAAGGATACCAAGAAGAGGCCCAGAACCCAGGTAGTCAAACAGAAACTTTCGTAAGCATTAAACTTACCAGTATTGATGAAAATTGGGAAGGCGTACCGCTGCGTTTAACGACTGGCAAAACACTTGATGAAAAGCGCTCGTTTATCCAGGTTCATTATAAAGATGGAACAAATGATGTGTTTGAAGAAGGAAAGGTAAAAAGCCAAGGTCATCGACAGCTTGATGCCTACGAACGGGTAATTCTAGAAGCGATTGCTGGCCGCAAAACCCTCTTTACTAGCGGCGAAGAAGTTATTCGGTCTTGGGAGGTGCTTAACAACATTCAGCAATCCTGGGCGATGAATGAACCGACTTTAAAGTATTACAAGCAAGGCTCATCAGCCGAATCTGTTATTGAAAGTTAACGCTACCCCTAGCGTAGTGACAATAACACAACACGTACATATGGTGCTTTTGGGTATTCAAGTGGTACAATAAAATCCCATGGAGGTGCAAAACTAGCATGGGGAACAAACAAAAATTTATCTTTGTAACTGGGGGAGTACTCTCGGGCGTTGGTAAGGGTATTACTGCGGCCAGTATCGGTGCTATTCTTCAAGCCAAAGGGGCTCAAGTCTCAATTCAGAAATGTGACCCGTATCTTAACGTAGATGCGGGCCTTTTGAATCCTAGGGAGCATGGTGAATGCTATGTAACGAGAGATGGTGCCGAGACCGACCTCGACCTTGGACACTACGAACGGTTCTTGGATATTGAGGTAACGCAAAAAAGTGCCACACTTTCGGGCCGACTTTTAAGCCAATTGATTGCCGATGAACGAGCCGGTAAGTTTAACGGCCAAACGGTCCAGCTTGTGCCGCATTTAACGGGTGCAATCAAAGACGCGATTAGCGATGCTGCCGTGGGTTCTGATGTTCACATTGTAGAAATTGGTGGAACAGTAGGGGATTACGAAGGTCTTAGTTTTGTAGAAGCGATTCGTGACTTTGCTAGCCGCGTCGGCCGCGAGAACTGCCTTTATGTACATGTTGTATATGTACCATTTATTCAAACGAGTAAAGAATTTAAGTCAAAACCTGCACAGAACGCTCTGAATGATTTGCGCGGGTTCGGTATTGTGCCAGATTGTGTCGTCGTTCGCACTGACGAACCGGCTCCTGTTGATATTGCAGCTAAGATTGCCCGCTTTAGTGGCGTTGCTGAAGACGCAGTCATTTTACTTGCTAACGCCAAGACTGTTTATGAAATTCCTCTTACTATTTATGCCAGCGGTATTGGGCCAGTGCTAGAACGCTTTACTGGCAATCACGTAAAGCCCGACCTTTCAAAGTGGACTAATTTAGTAACGGCTCAAAACACCGTTTACGAAGACAGCGTAAAAATTGGTATGGTTGCCAAGTATCTTGATAATGAAGATACATACATTTCTGTTATCGAAGCACTGAAGGCTGCCGCGTGGGAAGTGGGTGTTGGACTTGATTTGAATTGGATTGATGCTGAGGATACCACCGATGAAGACCTTGAGAAACTCGATGGAGTATTGGTTCCTGGTGGCTTTGGAAAAAGGGGAATCGAAGGTAAGGTTGCTGCTGCTACTTACGCCCTTGAGAATAAAAAACCATACCTTGGCCTATGTTTAGGGCTCCAGGTGGCAGTTATTGCAGCAGCTCGTAAGGCAGGTTTGGCTGACGCGAACAGTACTGAGTTTGACGAAGCAACCAAGAGTGACGTTGTATACATCATGAAAGGCCAAGCTGGCAAAGAGTCTACTGGTGGAACATTGCGCCTTGGCAATTACGAGGCTCAACTACTGGCTGGTTCAGTGGCCGAAAAATCTTACGGGGCCGCTACTGCTATTGAACGCCACCGTCACCGCTACGAAGTAAACCAAAAGTTTACAGCTGATATTGAAAAAGGTGGATTGGTTATTTCTGGAACATCTCCGGACGGGAAGCTAGTCGAATATGTTGAAGCTAAAGACCACCCGTACTTTGTAGCAACACAAGCTCACCCTGAGTTTAAGAGTCGTCCAAACCGGGCACACCCGCTGTTTGTCGGGTTGATTCGCGCAGCTTACAATAAGTAGATTTTGATACCTCTGATATACTAGAGCTAATGGAAAAAACTCTACAAGATATTGCCCAGCGTTTATACGGCGTTGAGGTTGAAACAAAACTCACTCGCCCCGACCCGCAGTTCGGTGATTATGCTACTAACATTGCTTTGCAACTTGCAAGGCCGCTCGGTAAAAACCCTCGCGAAGTTGCTGAAGAAATTTCTAGTGCACTTCGAGAAACAGGTGAGTTTAGTGAAGTAACGGTTGCCGGGCCTGGATTTATTAATGTTCGTGTTTCTGCGAATGCCTTAGCGCAAAAACTGCAACACCAGTGGAGCAATACTTTCGGTGAAAACAAAGATGGTGCTGGCAAGACTGTTATTGTAGAGTACCCCAGTCCGAACATGGCTAAGCCGTATAGTGTTGGACACCTGCGTCCAGGAAACCAGGGCTGGGCAATCCGTCAACTCATGAACGCTACTGGTTGGAACGTTGTTACTGACAACCACCTGGGCGACTATGGCGCACCATTGGGTATTTGGATTACAGGTTTTCAGCTATTCAGTAATGATGAAGCCTTGGAAAAAGAGGGCGTGTACGAATTGGGCCGCGTTTATATTCAGACCAAGAAAGCTCTTAAAGAAGAAGCAGAACGCGGTGAGGCACGGCTGGCTGATGAAGTTCAAAACTGGTTACTGAAGTTTGAAGCCGGTGACGAACAGGCAATTGCATATAGTAATTTATTCAATACGATCTCACTTGAACACATTCATAGCGTCATGAACCGTTTGAAGATTTCAACCGATTTCGAATTGGGTGAGGCTTTTTTCGCACCACAAGGTAAACAGGCTGTGCAGAAATTATTAACTTCTGGTGTTGCAGTTCAGAACGAAGACGGTTCAATTATTGTGCCACTTGAGGAGTTTGGTTTTGACGTACCTCTTTTGGTGCAAAAAAGTAACGGGACAGCTTTGTACGCGACTACGGACTTAGCAACAATGCTCTATCGCCAAGAGAACTGGCACCCCGACAGGGTTATTCACGCAGTTGGTGCTGAACAACAATTTTACTTTTCTCAACTATTCGCTATGGCTAAAAAGCTCGGTCTACCAATCGAATTTGTTCACCTATGGTTTGGAACAATAGACCAATTGAATGAAGATGGTACTCGTGAAAAAATGAGCAGCCGCAAGGGCGTCGTTTTGATGGAAGAGTTATTAAACCAATCTGAAGAAAAAGCGCGCGCAGTAGTGAAAGGTCGCGATATCTCTGAAGAAGATATTAAAAAGATTGCATTAGGTGCTATTAAGTTCAGTGATTTCATGTCTGATCGTCGGACAAATATTTTATTCGATTGGAACACTATCTTTGCTTTAACTGGCTACAGTGGCCCCTACATTCAATACGCAGCCGTACGAGTGAATGCAATCTTGCGTGATAATGGTAACGGTGAGGCGTTCGTTGAAGCCTATGACTACTCTCCTGAAAAAAATATTATTGCACAAATTCTTGAATATCCAGAAATCGTACGTCGTGCAGCTGAAGAACTTGAGCCACATCGTATCGCTGGTTACTTGTACGAACTTGCCCGTGGATTAAATCGTTACTACGAAGCTACTCCGGTTGCTACTGGAAACGTTAGTACGACTGAAAAGGCAGCACGCTTAGGAGTACTTACGAAAGTGAGCCAAATCTTTACTCACGCACTCGACCTTTTGGGTATTGAAGTTCCTAGCCGCATGTAATACTTGTCGAATTTAAAAAACGGGCATATAATAACAACTTCAATCCGTATTTTTAGAAAAACGCCGAGGGAAACCACGACGTTTTTTTGTGAAAGCGGGTTGCCGTACCGTGGAGAGATTCTCCGCATCAACAACTAGGAGGAGAAATGACAGGAAAAAACCGGCTACCGGATGTCTTGATGCAGGTCGTTGAAGGCCCGATCAGCTTCACTGACTTTGAGCCTCGCGATGTACCTGGATTCAAGAGTGACATCGCCGATGTCTTCCATTGTAGTGAAAACCAAACCGACAACTTGCTAAAAGCTGTTGACATCCTAGAAGACGACCATCATTACCGCGTTGATCGAGTAATAGTTCAAGAGTCTGAGTCTGAGCCTGGGAACAAATGCCCGTCCCGCCACCCTCGAGAATTCAAGGTAACTGTTTCGCCAGCATGACCGTCTATACCCTGGAGTGGGGTAGTGTCGCTTTCAAGCCACGCGCCCCACTCCCTTATTTCTTTCTCCTCCTGGTTATTTCAACCAGTGGTATAATTCAAACAGATATTTCAGAACTAAGGAGACTATCGTGGCGCTGAATAAAAAAGAAATGAAACAAAAACTCGTTGCTAGAGACAAGGCGACTAAAATTGTCAGCGTTGTAACGAATGACAGCAAAAAGCACGTCCAAGGTTTTTTTGACTTTATACGAACACAGGGTGTTATTGGGCTGGCAATTGGTCTAGCTGTTGGTGTTGCCGCAAGTGATACCGTTAAACGTATCGTCGAAGGTTTTATAAACCCGGTGGTGCAGTTTATCACTGGTTCACAGGGTAAGCTCGATACCGCTTCTTGGACATTTGAAGCATGGGGCCGCTCAGCAACCTTTGCATGGGGCGCAGCAGTCTCGTCC
>Ga0326735_1000365_pt1 | contig 11044 bp, 9 predicted proteins | sample 37_GP2_1092_FD_207945 | JGI IMG/M metagenome (GOLD analysis project Ga0326735, IMG submission 207945) | Glacier ice microbial communities from Ngari, Tibet, China - 37_GP2_109.2 | ecosystem: Environmental > Aquatic > Freshwater > Ice > Glacier | place: China: Ngari, Tibet | collected 2018-07-31
CACCATCAGGCATTGCGGGTCAATCGAATCGCGGTAATGCTGAGCACTGCCGGTCCACAGACTTTCTTCAAACTCCCAAACTCGCGCGTCTTCCATAGCTGTCCTTGTGATGTAAATCTGCTTTGTAAGCGCACCGAAAAGCCTGGCGTGTCAGAATTTTCATTCACCAACCGTAGGATCAGGGATGAAACTGGACCTTGAAGCCTTGAGTAGGCAATCTGGGCAATAAACCAGCGCAAACTGGTCAAAAAAACCCGCTTGATGCGGGCTTTTTTGTGTGCTGGCTGTTAGGCAGCAGCCAGCTGGGGCTCAGGTTTGGGCAATTCTGCAGCGGATGCGGTGGCCTCGCCGGACAGCTCTCCACCCAAGGCTTCCAGCAAGTCCGGGAGCAGCGCTGCCAGTTCGCCGGTCAGGATTGCGGCATCAGCATCGAAACCGTCGTCGTCCTTGCCTTTGTCCTGCACGCCGTCTAACACCACATCGAGCAGTTTGAGTTTTCTGACCTGCGCCGCATCGGTGAGAACAAAAGACACCCGCTCGTTCCAGGTCATCGCCAGCTGTGTCGGCACCTTGCCTCCCGCGATATGCTCGGCCACCTCGTCAATCTCCAGAGTGTGGCGTGAATAACGGACCGCAGATTTCTGGTCATCGGGCATCTTGAGTTCACAGTCGCGGTCAATCGTGAAGCCCACGGGTGCTTCGCGGGTCGCAAGCCAGTGCGCCATGGCGGTGGCTGCCGACATCGTGGTTTGTACTGGCCTGGCCATCAAGCCCGGAACCGATCCGGGGATCTCGCTGAGTACCTCGATCAACTGGCTCACCACCTTGTCGGCGCCAGCGAGGCTGCCCGAGTCTACGACCAGAAATTTGTTGACCGGGTCTATCCACAGTGTGGTTGAGGACCGTTTGGTAAAGGCGCGTGGCAGCAGGCTGTGCATCGCTTCTTCCTTGAATTCTTTTTTGATCTTGGCTCCAACGCGCTCATGGCCGGTTTCCTGTTTGTATTGTTCAATACGCTGTTCGACCGCGTCCTTGATGGCCGAGGCTGGCACAGGTCGACGTTCGGTGCAGAGCCGCAAAATAAGCTGGCCACCCACTTTTTCAGCCAGCACCGTACTTTTGTTGCCGCGCGGTGGCACCCAGCCGCTGGACTCTGGCTGGGTCGCCCCACAGGGCAGGAAGCGGCTGGCTTGAAGGGCGTCTTCCAGGGCATCAAGTGGGGGTAAGGTGAAGTCGTGAGCAATGCGAAAAAACGAAGCGGCTTTGAACATGAAATTCCGGATGAGTGGTGGCGGATGGGACGGGCGCAACGGTACGCTGCCCAAAGATGTGCGGGATCAACCCGTGAGATAAATTTTAGGTGACGCCTGACACAGATAGCGCACTTGCTTACCTTGATGCTGGCAGGCCCGGGATGCTGACAGTCAACTCACACTATATCGATCGCATGAATGCCGTAAACGCCGCTGCGTCGGTCGGCAAAATAACGGACCAACGTTTCTTTCACGGTTTTGAAGGCCAGCTCGTCCCAGGGGATTTCGGCCTCGGTAAAAAGCCGAGCCTCAATCGTTTCATGACCGGGTTTGAACTGGTCACTGAGCAGGCGAGCGCGGTAAAACAGATGCACCTGACCGACACGCGCAACATTGAGCACACTGAAGAGATCCTGCATTTCAAACTGCGCACCTGCCTCTTCGTCGGTCTCGCGTGCTGCGCCCTGTGAGGTGGTTTCGTTGAGTTCCATAAAGCCCGCCGGCAAGGTCCATTTGCCCCAGCGTGGTTCGATGTTGCGTTTGCACAGCAACACCTGATCGCCCCAATGTGGCACCGTGCCGACGACGTTCAGCGGATTTTCGTAGTGGGTGGTGCCGCAGGCTGGGCAGACCGCCCGCTCCTTGGTGTCGCCGTCGTCGGGCACCCGGTAGGTCACCTCGGTGCCGCAGTTTTTGCAATGTTTGATTGGGCTGCGGTACATGAGCTGCAGTGTAAGTTGAAAGTGAAAAGACACCCTTGTGGTGCCCTTAAATCTGCCGGGAGTGAACCCGTGCTTGCGGGTTATTTGAAGCGGGTGGCGAAGGGCGAAGGGCGTAGGCAGGGCAGGCCTGAGACTGCGTGTCATGTAGGGCCACACCTTATCCCCTCGCTGGCGCTGTGCATTTGTGTTTCTACAAGCGGCACCACCTGGCCGTCTTGCCTTGTTCGCTATCTAATCAATAGCTGACTATGCATGCTCGGTATGGGGAAAGTGCCCGTATGACGTAGAAAAACCGGGCAGAGCCCGGTTTTTCAGTGTCGGCGACCGCTACCGGCTGGGAGATCAAGCCTTGGTGGTTTTGGTGTGCTTTTCAATCAAGTTGCGGGCTGTGTCGATCAGCTTCTTGCCGTCAAAGCCTTTTTTGTTCATGTCCTCTACCCACTCGACCTCTACGGCGCGGGATTTGCGACGGAATTCCTGCGCCTCGGCGGGACTGACCGTGTAGATCGTGTTGCCTCGGTCGCTGGCCGACTTGCGGCCAATGCCGTCGTTACCTTGCTGCGTCTTGCCCAGCCAGGCGGAGGTGGCCATGCCGGAGTTGTTGTCGATGATTTTCTTCAGGTCAGGCGCAAGTGAGTTGTACTTGGCCTTGTTCATCGCCATCACAAAAGTGGTGGTGTACAAGCTGCCGCCAGCAGGATCGAATTCGGCATGAAACTTGGTGAGTTCGTTGACCTTGACCGACGGCACCACCTCCCAGGGAATCACGCAGCCATTGATCGTGCCCTTGCTGAGCGCGTCAGGGATTTGCGGCAGTGGCATGCCCACCGGTGTGGCACCCAGCACACCCATCAGTTTGTTGACCTGCCGCGTGGGTGCACGCAGCTTGAGGCCACGCATGTCGTTGATGGACTTGACGGGTTTGTCCACCGTGTGGATCACGCCGGGGCCATGCACCTGAAGCGCGATCACCTGGGTGTCCTTGAACTCGTCCGGTGCCACCGTTTGCATGTATTCCCAATAGGCTTTGGACGTGGCCTCGGCGTTGGACATCATGAAAGGCAGCTCGAACACCTCGATGCGCGGAAAGCGCCCGGCGGTGTTGCCCGGCAAGGTCCAGACCACGTCAACCACGCCGTCTTTGGCCTGGTCGTACAACTGCACTGGCGTACCGCCGAGCTGCATGGCGGGATAAGCTTCAAACTTGATGCGGCCGCCGGACTCTTTTTCGACTTTTTCCATCCAGGGTTTGTGCATGGCCAACCAGACGTTGGACTGCGGCGACATGAAGGTGTGGAATTTGAGCGTGACGACCTGCTGCGCCAAGCCACTGAGGGCGGGTGCACCGAGCGCAACGGCAGCGCCGGATTTTAAAAGTGTGCGACGTTGAATCATGGTTAAAAGTCTCCTGTGTAATGAAGGTAACGTTAAAGACGGCTGACGGTTTTCAGTGCTTACCCGGAGTGGCTACTTGATGTAACCCACCAGCCACAGCGGAATGATGGGGAAAAACAGGAAAAGCAAAGTGCGGATGACGTCGCTGATCAAAAATGGCATCACCCCCCGGTAGGTCTCGCCCATGGGCACGTTTTTGGCCAGGCCGTTGACGATGTAGACGTTCAGGCCGACCGGCGGCGCAATCAGACCAAAGCCCACCGTCATCAGCACCATGATGCCGAACCAGATCGCCACCGACTCCTTGGCCATGCCGAAATCCAGCGCCATCACCATGGGGAAGAAAATCGGGATGGTCAGCAGCAGCATGGAAAGCTCGTCCATGACGGCACCCAGGAGCACGTAAAACAGCAGAATGGCGACCACCACCACCAACGGTGACAGGCCCCAGCTGCCGACCACTGCGGCCAGCTGGTTGGGCACCTGGGTCAGCGCCAGCGCCGAGTTCATCAAATCGGCACCAATGAAAATCAGGAAAATCATGGCGGCGCTGACTGCGGTGCCGTAGAAGCAGGCCTTGAATTTTTCCAGCGTCATCTCGCCCTTGAGCAGCGCGGTCAAAAAAGTGGATGCCGCACCCACAGCAGCACCTTCTGTTGGTGTAAAGAACCCGCCATAAATGCCGCCGAAAACCAGCAGGAAGATGACGACGATGGGGGCCACGCCCAACAAAGAATGCCAGGTCAGGCGGGGACGGTCAGCGTCAACTTCTGGCGCCTGGCCGGGTACCACCCGGACATAAATGGCAACGGCAATCATGTAGCCGCACATCGCAATGATGCCTGGAATGATGGCTGCGGCAAACAACTTGCTGATGTTCTGCTCGGTCAGGATGGCGTAGATCACCAACACAATCGACGGCGGCAGCTGGATGCCCAGGGTCCCGCCTGCCGCCAGCGTGCCGGTGGCCAGACGCCCCGAATAACCGTGGCGCTGCATTTCCGGCAGGGCCACGCCGGTGATGGTGGCCGCCGTAGCCACTGACGAGCCGCTGATGGCGCCAAAGGCCGCACAAGCCAACAACGAGGCCATGGCCAGCCCGCCCCTGAATCGGCCCATGACCCCGGCCGCAAACTCAAACAGCGATTTGCTGATGCCGCCTTTGGTGGCGAAATGCCCCATCAAAATAAACAGGGGAATCACCGACAGGTCATAACCCGCAAAACGCGCAAAGGCCTGGGTGTTGAGAAAACTTGCAAAAGGGGCCCAGCCGGTCTGTGTGACGTAGCCAATGGCGCCGGCGGCAAACATGCTCACCGCAATTGGCACGCGCAGGGCCATCAAGGCCAGCATGCTGCCAAAGATCAGCAGTGTCAGACTCAATGAGCTCATCTCGCGGTCTCCCCGGCTTCGGCGCTGCCAAAACCAAACAATGTCTGGCGCAGCGCGATCACACCGGTGAGGACAAAGGGCGGCACCATGGCGGCATAAACAATCCACTCCGGAAAGCCCATGATCTGGGTTTCGGAATTGGCCGAATAGACATTAAGCCCACCCAGCGTGGTGCGCCAGGCCAGCAGCCCAAAAATCAGGACCAGCAACAGCGTTCCGAAACGGTCCAGCTTGTCGTTGGCGACGTCGCTCATCTTTGCGGTGAAGAAATCCACAATGATGTTGCCGCGGCGCAGCTGGCACAGTGGCATGAACAACGCAATTGCCGCGCCAGCAGCGACGCCGGTCAGCTCAAAAGCGCCGACGATAGAGTCGCCCGTGGTGTTGCGGCCTATGAGGCTGGCACAGGTCATCAGGGTGATGCCGGTCAGCAGCACGCCAGCGATGATGGCGCACAGTTTGGCCAGATTCTCGAGAATTTTCAAACAGGTCTCCAAAGGGAAGTCGGTCGCGCCGCACAACGAAACAAAAGTGCAAAAGAGCCAGGCGGCGGTTGTGGGTTGGTGGGCGTTTGATTATCCGGGGTCACCTGTTGTGAGGGCAGGCGGCTTACCCGGAGAGGGTGGGGTATTTGCGCGATCATTGCAGTACTGGTGCGAAATACGCGCAAGTGTTCAGGCCGGAATCAGGCGACCTTGACACTCAGCGTGCCCAGCCCCTTGACCTCGCCCACCATGGTATCGCCCGACACCACCGCTGCGACGCCTTCCGGTGTACCGGTGTAGATCAGGTCGCCGGGCTGCAGCTCCCAGGCTGCTGACAGATGCTCGATCGTCTCTGCGATGTTCCAGATCAGCTTGGAAACGTTGCTGCGCTGGCGGTCCTTGCCGTCGACCTGTACATACAACTCTGCGTTCGCCACATCACCTGCCTGGGCTGCACGCGTGATCGGGCCTATCGGGGCAGAGTGGTCGTAGCCCTTGCCGATGCACCAGGGTCGCCCCTGTTTTTTCATCTCGCCCTGCAGGTCCCGGCGTGTCATGTCCAGGCCCACGGCGTAGCCGTAAATGTGTTTGTGGGCATCCGCGACCTTGATGTTCTTGCCGCCTGTACCAATCGCCACCACCAGCTCGATTTCATGGTGCAGGTTATTGGTCAGGCTGGGGTAAGGGATGACGCCGGTCTGGCCGGCCTCCACCGCCACGATGGCATCTGCCGGTTTGAGGAAAAAGAAGGGTGGCTCGCGGCCGGTGAAGCCCATTTCCTTGGCGTGCTCTTCATAGTTGCGGCCTACGCAATAAACGCGGTGCACCGGAAAGCGCTCAGTGGTACCGACCACAGGTACAGACACGGTGGCGGGTGGGGCAAAAACAAAACTCATGAAAGCCTCTCTTCTCTGTGTATGCCCAGTGCCTGATGCACCGGGCGGTCTGAAAAACTGAACAGCACACAGCCTGGCGCGGAGCGCAATTGGGCGGTGTGCCACGACGGAATCACAAAATGGTCGCGCGGGCCAAATTCGAAGGTCTGCTGCTGCCCTGCATGCCCGATCAATACCGTGCCGTGGCCCTCAACGACGCTGTACACCGCGCCGTCGGTCTGGCGCCAGGGCCGGCCTGAAAAACCGGCAGGCAGACTTTGCATGAACGTGCCCATGGTGGGCATGGGTGAGCCGCCGGTGGCCGGGTTGACGTACCGCAGCTTAACCCCGTCCCAAGCGTCTATCGGTGCCTGGCGCTCCAGGGTGTGCAGCGCCTCACGCGTGCGCGCATAGGGGTAGCTGAAGATCGGCGAGGTCTGCCCAAACGGCGCGTCGTAACGCACGGGCAGCATGTTGGCGCCGTATTGCTGGTAACTTGTGCCTTCAGCGCGTGTCAACGGCTGCGAGCGTTCGCTGCCGTTCTCGGCGAAACCCGCGTCAAAAAAGCGCAGCATCGGAATATCCAGTCCATCCAGCCAGACCACGGGTTCGCCGTCGGTTTGCGTTCCTTCATGACCATGGTCGTGCCAGGTCCAGCTCGGGGTGATGATGAAGTCGCCCGGGGCCATGCTGGAGCGCTCGCCATTGACGGCGGTGTAAGCGCCACGCCCTTCCACCACAAAACGCAGCGCACTCTGGGTGTGGCGGTGGCTGCGCGCAATTTCTCCGGGCAGTATCAGCTGCAAACCAGCGTAAAGCGACTGCGTGATGCACGACTGCCCGACAAGCGCCGGGTTTTCCAGGATCAGAACGCGGCGCACCGCTTCTTCGGCGGTGATCAGCTGGCCTGACTGCATCAGGTACGGGCGCACCTTGTCGTAAGCCCAGAAGGCCGGTACGCATGGGGTCGCAGGTTGCTGGGGTACCAGCGCATGCAGTACCTCCCACAGCGGTGTCATGTGCTGCGCCCGGAGCGCGTCGTAAAACGCTTTGCGGCTGCTGCCTGGGGGCAGGGTCATGTCCATGGTGCGTCTCCTTTTACAGATCAGTGTTCAAAATAAACGCCATCCAGCAGCAACGCCTGCTGCAGGCGGTGAATGTCGATACCCGCAAATGCGGCGCCAGGTGTCAGCAGGGCGGCCGCCGTGCCTGCAGCCTGCCCCATCACAAAACAGCCGCCGCTGGCACGCGCTGCCGACTGGCCCTCGTGCGTCATGGAGGCGCAGCGACCGGCCACCAGCAGGTTGGTGACCTGCATCGGCAGCAGCATGCGCCAGGGCAGGTCGTTGAACGCGCGTTGGTCGTCGCGTGGGAAACCCCAGCTGATATTGCCGTCCACATGCATTTCCATGGGCCAGGCATTGATGCCGATGACATCGTCAAAACGCGCCGAAGACAAAATGTCTTCACCGCTGAGCGCGTAAGCGCCCGTGATGCGACGCGTTTCGCGGATGCCGACCTGGGCGGCGATGTCGACGATGGCGGACTTCTCAAATCCGGGCACCTCGTTCTTCAGGAATCGAAAATACTCGGTGATCTGGCGGCGCCCCTCGAGCTCACCTTCGCTGAGCTGGCGTGCATCGGTCGCGTCCATCGCCTTGCCCTCTGCATTGCGGATCTGGGTGACGTTGGCGCGCCATTCGGCAGGATTTTTTTGCGGCCTGAGAATCGCGCCCTTGCGCGGAAACTGGTAGCGTCCTGGGTCGCGTTCCTCGCTTTGCGCCATCAGCTCGTTGATGGCCTTGAAATCGCCGACCGCCGCGAGCGCGGGTTCGGCATCCACATGACCGACGCGAAACATGGTGGAGGGAAACAGAGCGCTGCCGTGGCCATCGCCCAGCTCAAACGGCACGCCCGCAAAATGGGCTACGTCGGCGTCGCCGGAGCAGTCGATGAAGCTACTGGCCCGGATCGCCTGGCGCCCGGATTTGGTCTCCACCACCAAAGCTTCTATCGCCGTGCCGTTCATCAGCACCGCCGCCGCCCAGGCGTGAAACAGGATATGTACACCGGCCGACAGCAGCAATTGATCGGCTGCACACTTGTAGGCAGACACATCGTAGGACCGCACGCGAATGCGCCCCAGCATGCCGTCTTGCGGTTGGTTCAACCCACCCAGCGCATCGATGCGCGCCAGCAGATCGTCCACCACGCCATGCACCAGTTGTTGCATCTCGCCGTTTCGGCGACCATACAGGCCGGCGAAGTTGGTAACACCGCCAGCGGTTCCCATGCCACCCAGAAAGCCATAGCGCTCAACCAGCAGGGTGCGGGCGCCGCGTTTGGCCGCACTAAAACTGGCCGCCAAGCCGGCAGGCCCGCCACCAACCACGACGACATCAAACTCGCCATAAACCGGCAGCATGCGTGCCGGCTCGGTAACGGTGTTCAGGCCCGATGGAATTGGCACGACAGTGGACTTCCGATTCAAGCAGGGGCCGCGGAACCGGCTCCGCCGGGCCGCAGGCGCAGCACCCCCTCAGGGGGCAGAGAGCTACACGCAGTGAGCGAACGTGGGGGCTCTTCAAACCAGCAGGGGCCGCGGGTCCGGCTCTGCCGGCCCGCAGGCGCAGCGGCCCCCCCGGGGGGCAGGAAGTTACACGCAGTGAACGACCGTGGGGGCAACTTCATTCCACCTTGATGCCGCGCATCGTGATGATGCCGCCCATGATGGCGGTCTCGCTGCGGATGCGACTCAGCAGGCCTTCAGGCGAGGTGCCGACTGCCTGCCAGCCCTGGTTGAACAATTTCTGGCGCGTATCGTCGCTGCGGATGATGCCTGGGACTTCCTTGGCAAGCCGGGCTTGCGCGGCTTTCGACAACTTGGCGGGGCCGATCAGGGCGGTCCAGACTTCAAGGTTGAAGTTGCGTATTTCGGCTTCGGAAAGTGATGGAATCTCGCTGGCCAGCGCACTGCGGCCGCTTGTCAGGCCAATGGCCTTGAGCTTGCCGGCCCGGAGAAGCGGCAGCGCGATACCGGGCGGTACCAGCGCCATCTGGATCTGACCACCCAGCATGGCCGTCACCACCTGCGGGTTGCCCTGGTAGGGCACATGCACCGCAGCCAGGTTGCCGGCTGTCGATTTGAGCAATTCCATGCCAAGGTGGCCGACCGAACCGTTGCCGACCGAGCCATAGTTCCATGTGTCACCGCCATTGCGCGCAGCCAGAAAGAATGCGCTGCCAGACGGTTGACTCACCGGCGCGACCAACACCAGCGGCGCCGTGGTCAGCAGTGAGATCGGGGTGAAGTCTTTGGCCGGGTCGTAGGGCAGCTTGGCGTAAAGCATCTTGGCCGAAGTCAGGTTGCCGTTGATCACCACGCCCAAGGTGTGATCGTCCGTGGACTTGGCCACCAGATCGGCGGCGATGTTGCCCGAAGCGCCGGGACGGTTTTCAACAATGACCGGTTGACCCAGGATGCGCGACAGCGGCTCAGCCAGTGTGCGTGCCGCCATGTCGGGCGTTGATCCGCCAGGAAAACCAACCAGCAGTTTGACCGGCCGTGTGGGCCAGTTGGCGGTAACAGGCGCAACTTCCTTGGCAACCAATTTTTTGGGGGTCGTTTGAGCTGTAGCCAGGATGGGAATTGCGGCGGCAGCTATTAAAAAAGTAGCTCGTGTAAAAATTTTCATGGGTTTTGCAGAAATTCGAAAGCCCCTATTGGAACAGTTTTGACGGTTCAATTCCGTCGTACATCCATTGCAGCCCGGCAAAACCTGCGCTTTCCCGTCCGCCCTGAAACATCTGGTTGCGCAGCTCCCTTTGCACGCCGGAGGCGTGGTAAATGTCCCCATAAAAACGCGCGGTCAACTGGACCCGGCCGGTACGCAGATAGCGGGCCTGCTGGTACTTCTGAAACGCAGCCGGAATATCTCCCCTGCAAAAACGCAGGGCCTCGCGCAACACCACGGCATCCTCGATTGCCTGGCCTGCGCCTTGTGCAAGATATTGAAGCATCGGGTGGGCGGCATCGCCCAGCAGCGTCACGCGCCGGTCGGTCCAGTTTTTCACCGGTTCGCGGTCGCACAGCACCCACATTTTCCAGGTGTCAATCTTGCCCAATAGTTCTTGAACCTGCGGACAGGCACCAAGGAAACGTTGCGTCAGCTCAGCTGTGTCGCCAAAGGTGTTCCAGCCTTCGTCGTATTTGTCGCTGTGAAAAACCGCCACAAGGTTAAACAGCTCGCCGCGGCGCAGGGGATAGTGCACCAGATGGGTTTTTTCGCCGCCCCACAGCACCACGTCGTCGCTCCATAAATGGGCCGGGACGTCTTCCCGCTTGAGTACCGCACGGTAGGCAATGTGGCCGGATACGCGCGGTTTGCCGTCGCCCACCACCAACTCGCGCACCTTGCTCCACAGGCCGTCGGCGCCTATCAGCGCCGCGCCCTGCAACACCTCGCCATCTGCCAGCCGGACCAGCACTGTGTCCTGCGGCTGCTCGAAAGACTCGACCCTGGCCTGCGTGCGCAGCGTGATGCCCGGTTGCAGGCGACAGGCATCCAGAAACACTTGGTGCAGGTCGGCCCGGTAAATCACGCCGTACGGAAAACCATAAGTGGCGCGGGCCGTGTCACCCAGCGGCACACGCACCACTTTTTCACCGGTGCGCACATCGTTCATGCCCAGTCCGGCGGGAAAAAAAGACACTTTGGCGACCGCGTCGGTCAAACCAAGCCAGGCAAACATGCGAAAGATGTTCGGCCCGAGCTGGATGCCGGCACCGATTTCACCAAAGCTGGCAGCCTGTTCGAGCACCGTCACCACATGGCCGTCGCGCGCCAGCACCAACGCGGCGGCCAGGCCGCCTATGCCGCCGCCGGCGATGAGTATGGGGTGGGGAGTATTCACGATGGTCA
>Ga0326735_1000366_pt1 | contig 11003 bp, 7 predicted proteins | sample 37_GP2_1092_FD_207945 | JGI IMG/M metagenome (GOLD analysis project Ga0326735, IMG submission 207945) | Glacier ice microbial communities from Ngari, Tibet, China - 37_GP2_109.2 | ecosystem: Environmental > Aquatic > Freshwater > Ice > Glacier | place: China: Ngari, Tibet | collected 2018-07-31
ATGCTGGCGGCTTTCAATCTCGTCAACTGCATCGCCTTCGTGCCGATGCCGCCCTCAACGGTCAAGAAGCGCGCCCGTTTGTAAGTTGCGGTCGATGGCGATCACTGGGGTTTGTGGATCGCTTACGATGTAACCAAACTGGGCTGACTTGCCAACGGCCCTCAAACGTTGGGTGAATTCTTCTTGTATCGATTCATAAAAAATAGATGGATTTCGCGCAAGAAGCAGAGATGGGAAGTACGGCTGACTAACGTACCAAAGTTAACCATGAACCGCTAACATCTTTGCTTGCTAGCTCGGTATTAAGTAAATCAAGGAGTTTTGAATATTTTATTCGTAACTCGTCGTTAAGGGAGCTTACAGCGAGTTCACCCGTTAGTGCATCACGCTTCATCGCCTTGTAAACGAGAAAAGAATCATTTTTAATATTTTCTAATATTTGTAGGGCTCTCGAATACCGTTTTCGTTCGATCTCTAGCCGACATTCAAGACCCAGGCGAATATCAGACCGTTGGTTATGATACTGCCTAGACAGTCGTTGGATAACCGCTTCCGCACCGCTAAAGTCACCTTGTCGAGTAAGGCAAGTTGCAAGTTGCGAAAGTAGGCCAAACGGAGGGCGGTCGTCTTTAACTGCTGCGACGGCTTCTTGGGCGGCCGAAAGGGCATTGGCCACGCTGCCAAATCGAAGTTCGATTGTGGATAATCGGTGTTTTACGAAAGGTAAAGAGTCTAAGACTTCGAGTTTTTCTAGACCCGACCGAGCTGTTGCTTCATCCCCTTCGCGCGTTGCGATCTGAATGGACAGGTCAACAATAAAGCGGTCGGGCTTTAGTTGCATTGCTTCCGATATGTATTTTTTTGCGTCAGCAGGTTGATCATCTAGAAAATAACACATTGCAATTTCACGCTTCATTGTCACGCCGGAACGCCCGAGCCTTTCAGCTTCGAGAAACGCAACCAGTGCTTGTTTTAGCTTCCCTCTTTTCCGTTCTAGAAATCCGATTAAAAAATAGATGTCTCTTGTTGGCGCATTTTTTCGGTGAATTTCAATCTCACTCTCTGCGGAAGCCCACTGTTCGTCTTGGATTAATCCTCGAATCAGTAAATCTCTCGCTTTTTCGCTCTTTGGTAATTCTTCGAGCGCGAGTTGGGCGACTGTTACACACTGCTTATAATCTCTTCGATGATAGAAGTCTTCGGCTAGGCGGATTAAATCGCTTGTCATGTGAAACACATCGTTCGTGCTCGTTCCGCTTCGAATTGAAGCTTTAAAAAGAAGGCGATACAGTTCAAGTCGAGGGAGTTCGGCGTCGTCTGCCGCCAAGAGATCTTTAAGGGATCTATAAATAACATCGTGATCTATGTCTACTTGTTGACGAAATGCGCTCGATACGGCATCTGCCAAAGGTTCGGCAATTGCGTACAAACCGGCATCGTCCGGCAACACAAGAGAATGATCTATGAGGGTCATAATGCTTGTGCTTAGCGAGGCTGCGTCGCAGCCAATTACATCCTTTAATACACCAATTGGAAGTGGGCTATAGCGTGCAAGAACGGAAAGAATTAATTTCTGCTCATCATTAAGAACGCGATCGGTTAGATATTTCACAAATACAACTGTTCTAAATTGAACGAGTCTTTGTTTCTCCGCTAACAGAGCCGTTACTCCATATTCTTTGGCTAATTCAACCGCATAGTATGCAGACGGAGGATAACCGTTGACATATTCGCTTAACTCAGTTATCTGAGTAACGTTGAGATTCACTCCTGTCGCAGCAGCGATTTTAGTAATCAGACGTTTAACATGCTCTTGTAATAATGGCCGAAGCGAAAGAGTTGGAATTAGATCTGAAGGTTTTCTGTTGGAAATAATGAAAACATAAAAATCTCGTTGAAGTTCAGCTGTATTTATTATCGTCTTTACGTTTTCGCGAAAGAAACCATCGGAAGTGAACATTCCGCCATCATCAATAAATACGGGAAGTTCTTTGTTTGCCACTGCGACACTAAGATTCGAAGCAATTCTGTCTTTGAGTTTTTCGTATGAAGAAGACCGAATGGTTGTGACGATATGTTCAAATCCAAGCCGCGTAGAATACGGTTCAAGGAGCGTCGCAACTTTTATCGCCAGATCGGAAAGCTCATCCCCTTCAGAAATCAAGATAGGCAGTATACGATTAAATGAAAATGTGAGCTGTGCAGCCTTAGCAATGAATGTTTTTCTGCCGATGTTTGGCAATCCATATACTGCCGCCACATGCGGAGCGGGTAAGCCGACAGGCGTCATTAATGTCTGAAACCGCTCAATGTCTGCCGAGCGGCCCTCAAAATGAGGGTGCTGCTCTGATCTGATGAGATCGTCTATGTGTTGACGTATCTCGCGCGCGACCATTTTCGGTATGCTTGCTCGCGACACCCGAGCGCGACTCAACCAAGTGGGTAAATCGCCATGTTGGGTTGATGAGTCAATCAAAAAGACTATTGCTTTCGTTAATCCGCCCTCAAGTTTTCGGTACCAAGCCTCATTTACCTCAAAATCGACCCACATCCGTTTTAACGCATCCTTTGTCGCGAAAAGTACAAATATTGATGACGCATCAAGATGAGTTTCTATTGAATTTTTGAATGATTCGCCCGTGTCGAAGACTTGCTCGTCAAACAAACAAAACTGGCGCCCAAGATCGTCGGCAACGGCTCGAACGAATTCTTTGTTTTCGGAGGAGTGGGACAAGAAAGCTTTAACCATGTGATCGTCTTTTCTTCAGTAGAGGCTGTTGCCGGGAATGCGACGGTCTCTTGTCGATCGAGGCAGCACGGTCTTAATTCAAAGGTAGATTGTGTTGTCAGTAGTATAGACGAGGAGGGGTCGATCAAAACGGACTGAACAGGCGAACCGGCAAAAAAGGAAGCGCTTGTTTGTGCAGGGAAGAAATGTCTGACGGATTTGCGTGGGAGCAAACTACAAATACTATGCCAATTGCATGTCTCGAACCGTGTCGGTCATGGATTCGGAGTCGGATGAGGTGCGGAAAAAAAACATTCCTGACGAGGAGACCGGAAATAGACCGGACACGAGGACTACGAATCCCAGAAACGACAACGCCCACTTGCATGAGTGGGCGTTGCGTGAACGATGTTCTTGGTGGCCCGGGGCGGAATCGAACCACCGACACAAGGATTTTCAATCCTTGTGTCGCCTCCATGTTGGAGCCGATGAATTTTTGACCCATGCGGCCGATATCTGCTGACCCATCGTAATTCTAATCAAATTCTTACGGCATGCGGGTTTGCGGACTATGGACGTGGGTCACTCAAAATCAGCGCCTTGGATCATAAATTCATCGGCGCCAACACATAGTCGTTAGAGTTCCGCCGCTCGTCGTTTGATTTTAAGTGAAGCCACCTTGCACTCTTGCACCAAGTCACGAAGCCGCTTCGCTGCAAGTTTCTGTTCCGATGTGTAGGCGCCATGGGCAAAGGCGTTCAGTCTACTGCGCTGCTTCCCGTTGCTTGTTTGAGGGCCGGTAGATTTTTCCCACGGCTTCCAGCCCCGGATCATCATCGATTGTTGTGCACGTCGTTCTTCCGTCCAACCGTTTGCCATTTTGCGACTCCAATAGTTCGTTTGATGAATTCAATTTTTTTTCTTTCGCAGGCGCGGCATCGATCACACTCGCCGCGCTCCCGCCGCCATTGTTCACCTGTTGCTGGTTGGCGAAATTCTGCTGGCGAACGAAGGTTGCTTGCCTTGGATTCTTTACCTCAGCCAGCGTTTCGAGTGTCGACCGGCACTGCGCCTGCGCCTTGAACGCCAGCCGCAGATAGGTTTCGGCCGCCGCCATGTGTTGGCCCATGTTCACCTCCGCCCGTCGCGCCAGTTCGTTGAAGATGGCATCAAGCGTTACCGCCTGTGCGGTCAAGGTAGCCTCAACATCGGACAAATCGCCGGCCTTCACCCGGCTCACTTTTTCATCCATCACATCAATGCAGTCGGCTAATTCAAGTGCGCCAAATGAACCCTTGGCAAATGATGACGCCGTTGCCACGCTGCCAGCGACAGGCGACATGCCAAACTCCGCTCGTTGTCGCTCCTCGCTTTTCCCTTCTTGCTTGAGAAGGCTTACAGTCTTCCCCATTCTCGGTTTGGTATTGCCGACCACTGCGCTGTTCTGCTTGCTCATTGTTTCGCCCCCTTAAAGATTTTCTGTTGCGTCCGGCAGCGCGAATCCATCGCGCGGGGTCCGGCCTCAAAGTTCAGTGCGTGTTCTGGTGCTGGCGCTAGTGTCGTGCCGGCGATGCGCGCCACCTCGCGCCGGGACGATGCCAGCGTTTCAGGGATGGAAGCCAGCGACTGCCCGCACCTGGTTGACAGGATCGCGGCCTTCCCCTCGCCGGTCAGGTCAGCCGCCGCCGCGAAATAGATCCGGATCAGGTCGTCCAGCTCGGCAATCATCGCCAGCCACTCAGCCGCCGGGCGCGGCTGTACCGATATCGCCGCCATTGCCTGCGCCTCGTCGAGCGTCAAGCCATCTACTTCGATGAACTCAAGCACGAGGTTGGCTTGCCATGGCGTCAATGCTCTGACGACAGATACACATTTCCGATTGGACGGGCTTGCAACTGCGACCGTTGGATTCTGCACATTCTCAGCTTTTGGTATGAAAGCGTCGAGCCAGCTCATATCAAGCATCCCCCATTTTTAAGTTACGATTGCGCTCGATTTTCCGGCACATGTGTTTTGTACGGTTACAGCGGTTACAGTGGTTACAACATGCGCTTTGAAAGTGGTTCCTCATAGGAGATTCTCGTTTGCAGCCGCCGTAACCAACGGCAAATTGTCGCGGTTACGCCCGGTTACAGCGGTTACAGATACAGTTGTGTATAAGCAATGTGTAACCGCCGTTTTTCTTGTGGTTACGCGCCGGTTACGGCGGCAACCCGCACGGATGCTCGTTGTAACCGGCATAACCGCCGTAACCGCTCTTTTTACGTAACCGTGATTATTCATCGCTGCCGCAGTACTGGATAACGTATGCTTTGGTCGGCCCGATGCCGGGCAAGCGCGCCATTTGCGTAGGCCGGCCATCCTTTCCAGGTATCAGCATTCCAGATTCAACGAGCACAGCTTTCACTGTCTTTTCGCTGAACCCTTGGCACAGTTCCCGTTTGAACGCTTCCGCCATAACCAGAAATTCCCGTTCGCCGTTTGTGCCGGCTCGGTAGAACCCGACGCGGTTGATGATCCTCTGCTCATTGGTCGCCGCCATATCCTCGAAGCGGCTCGCCCCATGCGACTCGAAAAACGCCTTCACGCTGGACAGAATCGCGCTGCGCTCTTGATTGCCGCCGCCGCCCCGACTATCGAGCCACGATTTGAAGCAAGCCGATGCCGCCGCCAATGCGTCGCCTTGCCGCCATCCTGTGATTCCCGCGCTCGTGGCATATTCTCCGGCGACGGCGATCAAGGCGAACTTGCCGCAGACTCGCTCCGCCTGTCCGCCCGCATCGGCTGGCAGGTTGTTCAACACGAAGCTGCTCATTGCCTGCTTGAGCGAGCCGGGGAAAATTTTAAGTTCGCTGGTGAGCCGTTCCAAGAAGGCGATTGCAGGCATGCCGTAGTGAGCCTGTGTGGCCTCCTTGATGGCATCCGCCAGCTTTGCGCCGCTGTCATGACCGTGCAGTTCTTCAAACAATCCATGACCGGCCCCGGCGTCCGCCGCAATGTCGATCATTCGCACCTCTTGGCCTGCCTTGGCAATCTTGCCGCCGTCGCGCATGTGCTGCGCCAGTCCAATTTCTCCCGACGAGATAATCATCAAGCGCCAGGTCTTGCGCGCTTTCACCTCGCCAGTGCGACCGGCGCGGCCCTTGCCGGTACCGTTGCCAATCATGTAGACGATGCTGCCGACATCTTTCGGGTCAACTTCGGCCATTTCATCCAGGATCAGCGCGGCATCGTTATGGAGCGCACAAGTGCCTTCCAGTGCGTTGCCAGTCGCCCGCCAAGTTTGTTTGAACGATGGACTGCCGTACACCGAAGCGGCCACCAGTTGCGCAGTGCTCTTGCCGGTCGAACTGCTGCCGACAAAATGTACGCCGCCCGACTCTTGCCCCGCGTGGTGCAGGATCATCCCGGCAAACGAAGCGGACACGGCGAATATCAGGCGACTGTTGCCGATGCAAAGATTCGCCACGTTGTTGCGCCACTGGTCGAGCGTACCGGACTGGATGTACTGGCAAACCGTCTTGCTTTCCGACTGATACAGGACAACTTCGCTGGAATCGCCGATGGCGCGATCAGGCATGACGAACACGTTACCAAACCAGCCCGTTTGTTGAACGCAGCGCGCCCGCACCTTCGGGGCGCTCTCGATCAGGTATTGAGACAACCTGTTTTTTGCCGCTATGCCCGAACCTATCGCCAGCCCAAGACGTGACAACTCACGCCGCACGTCCAGCCCGTCGCCTGCCAGCATTTCCGCCGGGATGGCCCACTTATGCTCGATGCCATCGGCGTCGTTGAACTCGATCACGCGGCCCCAGTTTTCGGATGAACGGTCCCGAATCAGCGCCGTCACGCGCAATGGTGAGCAAACGCGCATCGGCGTGCCAGGCTTGCCGTCGGTGCCTTCTGGAGTGAAAAAAACGCCGTGCCTTTCAATGGTGAACCCATGCGGCACGCCGTCAGCAAGCTGCGCCGCCTGCTTCGTCTCCTTTGTTCTCTTGGCCGTTTTCGCCATCGACGCGACTGTCGCCGCCTGCATATCGGCGGCTACTTCCCCTTGTTCCCACGGCGCTGATACCTCGGATTTTTCTGGTGCCGGTGCCGCTGCCTGTGAATCCATTGCAGCATCGATACAGCGTCGAACCGCGTCTGGCCCGCACATTACCGCCAAGTCGTTGAAGTCCTTCATGCCATCGAGTGGCCCTGGTCCGAAGTCGGGCACCGCCAGCAGCCCGCCCACGGCCAGCGCCGCCGCCGCAGCGAGCCGGTCCGGCGCGCCGGTCTTCTTGTTCAGATCGGCCAGCACGATGATTTGCGCAGCCGGGTAGCGTTTGCGCATGGCCTTCGCCACCGCCGCCAAGTTGCCGGCCGATAGCGCTGCAATGGCAAGATACCCGCTTGCCTGCTTTGCTGACAGCACGGTCGCCACCCCTTCACCGATCAGTAGCGCCAGGGCGGTGCCGTCGCCGTCAGGCAGACCTTCTGTTGTCCAATATCCGCCCGCTTTACTGCCACGCCCAACCAGCGCCGCCTTGCGCCCCTCGCCGTCGATCAGTTCAAGCGTTGAGAGCTTTTCACCCTGCTGTACGGGAACCAGCAGCAAACGCCCGACAAGCAGCACGTCGCCAGATTTCGGCGCATAGCCCAAGATCGCCACCGCAGCGCTAGTTTCGATTTCTCGCAAGGCCGCTGTCGGTGAAACACCCTTGCGCAAAAGGTAGGGGTTGTCGACGACGGCAGCGCTTACTTGGTAAATTTCCGCCGCTTTCTTTGCTGTGTTGGCACGTTTGCGGGCTACCTCGACTTCTTCAATTGCAGTACGTTCCACCGCAATGCGCCGACGCTCATCAAGCGCTGCGGGCGTTGGATATTGGTAGGTGCCATCATCTGACCAACCGTTCATTTTGGCTGCACGGAACAGGGTGCCGATCTTCACCGGCCCGGTTGCTTTCGTGCTCTTCCAGACGTCCCGCGCCGACGCAGGTTGATAGGTTTCGGCCTGCTGACTCCATGCTTCCCACAGGTCGCGACCCGCGTCCCCGAGTTCATCCTTGATGGCAAAAGTCATCTTCAGCCAAGTCTCGCGGTCGTTCGAATCAACGAATTGAAGGGCGGCGCGGATACGTTCAATATCACCGTTCATTTCCATCTCCCACTCCACCCACGCTTTTGCTGTTCAGTGATCGGGCTCGATTTGGCAAGACTGACCTGGCCGATCAGGCAATCGTTTCGGTTATGATTACGGACATCGGAAGTCCTTGGGGGCGCGCCGCCGTGCAAGCGGTCGCGCCCCTTTATTTTTGTCGTCATCGCCGCCCCTTATGCCGAAGCGATCAGGGTTTTGATGTCTTCGACGCGCCACATGGTGCAGCGGCCAAATTTTACGGGTTTGGGGAAGCGACCGCTCTTGACCCCATCCCACCAGCAGGATTTTTTGACAGGGATGAGAGCGGGAATCGGCGGTTGCGCCTTTGGGTCGCCGATGATTTGTGGCAGCCGGAGAAATCCGGTTTGGGGAAGTTGGTTCATTTTTGCAGCCGTCCTTTAGTGGAGTGGATCGGTCTGCATCGTATTGCCGTGGATTATGCGTGTCCGCTCGTGGCATACGCCCGAAAAATCGGGTGAGCCACTTCCAGCGACTGCCCGAAAAAACGGGCAGGTGGCGCTACTGAAGGTCGGTAGCGACCCGTTTCGCCTTGATGATCAAGTCGCGCCAAGTTAGTTCGTCACGCACAAGGCCGAGATCATCGCCAATTAACTTGAGAATCTTGACTGCGTGTGACGTATATTCAAAATAGCAGTCTCCAGTAGCGGCAGGTCGAATTCCGTATTGTTGCAGGACTCGGAGCACCAGAACTGATAACTCGACAGCTACATCATGTTGCTTTTCTATAGGCTTCCTGGCCTTTTTCAGCTTTTCAATCGCTGGCGCCGTAGTTGCCATGCTTTGAATCATCAACGAAATTGCATCTGCCCAGCCAACCGGGTCAGCGTTGACAGAAAAAACGCGGGAATGATCTGGCGACAGATTCCGGAGCTTGTATTCAGATGCGCGTAGCACCTTTAACAGATCGGCGTGTTCAGCTCGAACTTCTGCTTTGCTAATCTCCGAACGTTGCCAGTAACGCGCGGACTTCGCCCACCAGGCCGCACCCAACACGGCTTCCACGAACGTATCTGCTGGATGTCCCCATTCGGGATCGATTTCAGCTTCAGGGTTTGGATAGAACGCTCGAAGACCATTTTTGAGTTTATCGGAGAAATCTGGGAGCGGTTCTTCATCCCCACCACCAACATACTTTGCTTTTGCCGTTGTCATCGTAGCTCGCTTTGCGCTGAAGTTTTCTTGTTCGGGGTTAGGTCGCAGCGGCCGCGCCACGTATCGGCGTCACGGTCGCGGCGGCGGGGATGGCCGCGCAGTAGTCGGCCCAAGATTGCATGAGCATCACGCGCTTTTCCAAAAGATCGCCGCGCCGATAAGCCGCTTCGACCTTGTCGGGCAAGCTGTGCGCTAGGGCGTGCTCGCATACCTCACGCGGGAACGAGTTGGCCACTGACTCGGCGCACCAGTCGCGAAACGTCGAGCGGAATCCGTGCACGGTAATGTCGTGGCGCTCCATGCGGCGCAGAACCGCCGTCAGGCTCATATCGGATAGAGATCTATCCCGAACCCGCCCGGAAAATACGATGACGCTCACGTGCGGCGCCTTGTCCAGCAGCGCCAGCGCGGCACTTGACAATGGAACGCGGTGTTCCCTGCCGGCCTTCATTCGCTCGGCGGGGATCGTCCACAGTTTGGCCTCAAGATCAAACTCGGCCCAGGTGGCGCCGCGCACTTCGCCGGAACGGGCGGCGGTCAAAATGGCGAATTCGACGGCCAGCGCCGCGATGCCGTCACGCGCACGCAACTCGGCCATAAAGGGGCCGACTTCCTGCCAAGGGAGGGCAGGGTGGTTCTTTACTGGTGCGATCTTGCTCGGCGTGGCGAGCAGGTTGTCCAAGTGTCCGCGCCAGCGCGCCGGATTTTCGCCCTGGCGGTACTTGCTCACGGTCGCCCAATCGAGAATGCTTTCGATCCGGCCGCGCAACCTGGTTGCCGTCTCGGTCTTGTCGTGCCAGATCGGGCCAAGCACCTTAACGACAAGCGCGGTATCCACTGCCGCCACAGGCAGCGCGCCAATGATCGGCGTGGCGTAGGTCGCAAGCGTGTTTTCCCATTGGCTGGCGTGTTTGGCGTTCTTCCACCCGCTCCGGTGCGCAGCGATGTACGCCGCCGCGCACTGGTCGAAAGTGATCATCCTTGCCCGCGCCAAGGCTTCGGTCAACTTGGTGGCCTTGCGGGCGTCGAGCGGGTCTTGACCGTCGAGCAGCAGCAAGCGGCATTCCTTCGCCTTTGCCCGCGCGAGCGCAAGGTCTACGGTATGCAGCGCACCCAAGCCCATTTCCCGCTGCTTGCGCGCCAGGGTGAAACGGAAAATCCAGCTTTTGGAGCCGGATGCGGAAACCTGCAACCACAAGCCGGCGCCGTCGCCGTAGTAGCCGGGCTTCGTTGCCTTGCTCACGCCCAAGGCTGAAAGCTTGTTCACATTGAGTGCCACGATTTCCTCCGCGATATTCCTACCCACACATCTACCCACATGATGTAAGCGGATTTTAACGTATCGGGGCGGACACTGGCGAACTATCTCTTGCTGTATTGCGCTATGAGGATTTTGAATTTACGAACTGTGGCGAACTTTGACGGAGCGTAGGGGGGCGGACACCGTCTCCGCCAAAAACAAGTATCAATAAGTAACATGCAGTACCAAAACCCGCGTTTCTCCCAGTGAGAGCGCGGGTTTTTTGTTGCATCTTCAATCTGGCCTGGATTGAACCTCCGTCTTTTAGCGCGGAGCGAAAGTTGACTGCCCCGGCTTGAGCCGACTTCGGGGGGCAAACTGAGTGCCAGCATCTGCTGTGATGGTCCGATGTTCACGCTCTGAGATGGTTCATTGACATGCCATTTTGATATCGAGGCGTCGTCAGCCTTGCTGGCTTGGGCGGAGTGGATTGATCTCGGTCATCAACGTCCAAAAACGTGCAAAATGATTAAAATGCATGGTTAGTTTCCACGTTAAATTAAAATTTTCCACCAAGATAGATTAATTAATGCTATAAAAACAAGTATAAATTCCAACTCAATGGATGCCCATGAATCTGATCCAATTGCCGCGCTCCAAAGTCGAGCTCGGCGTGCCCCTGCCATGGAGCGTGCGCGACCAGCATGGCAATCTGT
>Ga0326735_1000367_pt1 | contig 10978 bp, 9 predicted proteins | sample 37_GP2_1092_FD_207945 | JGI IMG/M metagenome (GOLD analysis project Ga0326735, IMG submission 207945) | Glacier ice microbial communities from Ngari, Tibet, China - 37_GP2_109.2 | ecosystem: Environmental > Aquatic > Freshwater > Ice > Glacier | place: China: Ngari, Tibet | collected 2018-07-31
TCGCGCTGCATCATCTTCGGCATGCGGTAGATGACGACATTCAGGAAGCTGCCGATCAGCAAGCCGAACAGGCCGGCGGCGAGGGTTGCTCCCAGCGAACCCGGCGCTGCGAACAAAAGAGTTTCCGATAGCATAACACTCCAAATCGTGACGAAAAACCTGTGGCGGCGCCACTCAGCAGGTATTGATGTTGCATTTTAGGAATATCATAGTCGCGATCCTCCAGGTTGTGCAAATCAAAGCGCAAAGCAACAAAATACACGATTGGCACAAACAGCTTGGCGGGGCTGCGGTTTGATGTGGGTCAAAGATATTCAGATGACAAGCTGATAAACTGCAAGTGTCGGTCATCAATGTCGGCCGGCAACCAGACAAAGGAACGCCCATGTCGTACAAGACCATTCTCGTCCATGTCGACGCTTCGCGCCATGCCGACGCCCGCATCGCGCTGGCCGTGCGCCTTGCCGCGGTCCACGGCGCCCACCTGGTCGGCGCTGCCATGACGGGCGTGTCGCGCTTCATCTTCCATGGCGCCAATGTTGACCTCGCGCGCACCGTGCTGGCCGGCCAGCTCGACGTACTGGCCGGCCACGCCAACGCCGCGCTGGCGCGCTTCGAGGCGCTCGCCGGCGCCGTGCCCGGCTTGTCGTTCGAACGCCGGCTGGTAGACGATGACGCCGCCGGCGGCCTGGCGTTGCAGGCGCGCTACGCCGACCTGGTGGTGCTGAGCCAGTTCGATCCCAGCGATCCGGCCGCCCGCACCGATCCGGACTTGCAGGCCTACGTCATGCTCAACAGTGCCGGCCCGGTGCTGATGGTGCCCACCATCGGCGCCGCGGCCGATGCCGGCAGCCATGTCCTGGTGGCGTGGGATGAAAGCCTGCAGGCGAGCCGGGCAGTGGCGAACGCGGTGCCGCTGCTGCGGCGCGCCGCCACCGTCACGCTGGCGGTGTTTACCCCCGAAGTGACGGGGCGGCTGGCCGGCGCCGACATTGCGCTGTACCTGGCGCGCCATGGCGTCAATGTCGTCGTGCGGCGCGAACACAACGGCGAAGGCGGCGCGGCCGATGTCGGCAGCGCGCTGCTGTCGCTGGCGTCCGACGTCGCCGCCAACCTGCTCGTCATGGGCGGCTACGGCCACACGCGGCTGCGCGAGGTACTGCTCGGCGGCGTCACCCAGACGGTGCTCAAAAGCATGACCATTCCCGTGTTGATGTCGCATTGATTTCCCGAAAATATCCTGTCAGGAGTCCGATCATGTACAAAAGAATTCTAGTTCCCACCGATGGCTCGGCCCTTGCCGGGCAGGCGGTCGCCGCCGCCATCGATTATGCGCAGGCAACCGGCGCGCTCGTCGTGGCATTCTCGGTCGCCCAGCCTTACCCGATGCTGCCGGCGGCCGAAGGCGCCATGATGATCGATCCGGTCGTCAACAGCGCCGAGCTGCAGGCGCTGGCGCAGCAGGCGGTCGACGCGGTTGCGCGCACCGCCCAGGCTGCCGGAGTTGCCTGCGAGACGCATACCGCGCTGTCATTTTTACCTTATGAGGAAATCATCCGCGCCGCCAACGAGTACGGCTGCGACGTGATTTTCATGGCCTCGCATGGCCGGCGCGGGCTCAGCCGCCTGCTGGCCGGCAGCCAGACCCAGAAGGTGCTGGCGTATTCGAGCATCCCGGTGCTGGTGCTGCGGCCGGCAGTGCCGGCGCCGTGACGTTGCCGGCAGGATGTCAGCCATGATGCGCATGATGGGCATCGAGCACGCGCTGTTGCCGGCAGCGGTGTTGGTTTTTCTGAACAGCGCCGGGGCCGCCGATATCGACGCCGGCAAAGCGGTGTTTGTCCACCGCTGCGCCGCCTGCCATGCGGTGGGACCGTCCGCCCGCGCCGGTTTTGCGCCCCAGCTCAACGGCATCGTCGGCCGCCGCGCGGGCTCGACGACCGATTTTAAATATTCGGCGGCGATGAAAAAATCCGGCATCGTCTGGAGCGAAAAAACCCTCGCCGGTTTTGTCAAGGACCCGGGCGACGTCGTCCCCGGCACCTCGATGCGGTTCTGGGGCATCGGCGACGAACAGAAAGTGGCGAACCTGGTGGCGTACTTGCAGACGTTCAAGCAGGGCGGGCCAACGCCGGCACGTTGACACCGGCGTCGCGCCGCGACCGCCCGGGCATGCGCCGCGGCGCATCACTGCCGGCCGACGCGTCATTGTGCTCTTCAGCAAGCTGGAAGTAGCTGACCAGTTTGGCCAGGTCGTTGGCGCGCTCGTGCAGCGCTTCGGCTGACGCCGCCGCCTGTTCGACCAGTGCCACGTTTTGCTGGGTAACGGTGTCCAGTTCGCTGATCGCGCCGTTGATTTGCCCGATGTCAGCATCCTGTTTTGCGCTCGCGTCACGGATGGCAGCCATGATCGTGGTCACGCGCTGAACGCTTTGCATGATTTCGTTCATCGTCGTCCCGGCGACGGCGCTAAGCCGGCTTCCGGCGTCTATCCGGGCGCCCGAATCTGCAATCAATACTTTGATTTCCCGCGCCGCTGTCGAGGAGCGTTGCGCAAGGCTGCGCACCTCCCCGGCGACGATTGCGAAACCGCGCCCATGTTCTCCGGCACGGGCGGCTTCGACCGCAGCATTCAAGGCCAGCAGATTGGTCTGGAATGCGATGCCATCGATGACGGTGGTGATCTCGACGATTTTTTTGGCAAAACCACTGATCGCCTGCATCGTATCGACGACGTCGGACACGACGCTGCCACCTTTGCCGGCGATTTGGGATGCTTGCCTGGCAAGCTCGTTCGCTTCCTGGGCGTGGGCGCTGTTTTGTTTGACGGCGGCGGCCAGTTGTTCTACTGAAGCAGTCGTTTCCTCGAGTGCGCCAGCCTGGTGTTCAGTGCGGCGCGACAAGTCGCCATTGCCGGCCGCAATGTCCTTTGACGCGACATCCATCGCCCGGGCGCCTTCCCTGACCTTGCCGACGGTCGTGGCCAGATGCGTCGTCATCGCATTCAATGCGTTGAGCAATTCGCCGATTTCGTCCGTCCTGGAGTGGCCGGGAGCCGGGCGCAAGTCGCCGTCAGCAATGCGCACGATAACGCACACGGCGTCGCGCAGCGGCTTGACGATACTGCGCGTGAGCATCCATGCCAGCGCGCATCCGATCGCCAGGGCGAACGCGCCAAGTCCGATCAGCAGATTGCGGCTAATAAAAAATTGCCTGGCCGACGCCAGGGCCACCAGGTTCGACTGCTCGGTCTGGTAGGCAAGCAGTGCGGCCAGCGCGCCGGTATAGCGTTTGAAACTGGCGTCCATCTGGGTGTCGGCCAGTGCGGCCACTTCCTGGATTTTTCCCAGTTCCTTCAACCTGAACATGTCCGAGCGCACCGCCAGGTAGGTTTTCTTGTGCACGCCGACGTCGGCAATGCGCACCTGCTCGGCCGGGGTGGCGACAAACCTGGCCAGGCTTTGCTCCAGCACGGCTTGCGCCTGTTCTCCCGCGCTCAGCTGCAGTTGGAAATAGTCGGACACTTCCAAGCTGTCGCTGCGTGCAATCGCCGCAGTGCGCAGTCCGTTCAAGCGTGACAGCCCCAGCACTTCGGAAGTCAGTTGCTGCTTCGCCAGCTTTTCATGGACCAGATCTGCGGTAGAGGCGTGCGCCGTCTGCAGCCGCCACAGCGCCGTGACCGACATCGTTGCCATCACCAGGAGGACGATGGAAAATGACAGCACCACGCGTGCGCCGGTATTCAATTGTGTAAATTGCATTGTAAAGGGGGTGGAGGCAAAAGAAGCAGGAGGCAAAAGAAGGGGCCAAGTTAGATGCACCATTGAAATAAATTCCATGATGTAAGTAATCTTGCCCGATAAATACTTCCGGATGATGACATTGGAAGCGATTTGCCACAACCAGGACCTGGGGGACCTGGTGCGTTTTCGCATGCCGACGCTCTTCTTAGTTTCACAGCTACTGCGAACCGACGCTCTTCTTAGTTTCACAGCTACTGCGAACCACATGAGAATTGCCGCGGGTTCACTGCAAAATTTTTTTAAGACACTCCAAAGGATTCTGAGAACCTACACTGTAGGGACTCACCGAACCGTTCAGTGGTCCGCATTGATTTGATTGGGTTTTCTTTGGCGGCGAATCAGCTACTTTGCAGTGATTCCACTCACCATACTTTGCAGTTTCCTAAAACGTTAGAGACCATCGAGTCTGAAGCTACCTTCGACTCGATATCAGTGTCGCTTAGAAACTAAGATTGCCGCTTGGGCTGTACTGGGAGACTCACAAATTATAGTGTATCAGATATCTCATTTTCCATTGTGATTTTCCGATTGATCTTTGACCTCTACGGGACCCTATCATAGTCAATTATAGTCTGTCATAGTCTGTCATAGTTTCTCGATGAAATTTTATCAACTTCTCCGGCAGATGCTGAGCTATGGATGTTCTTTCCCTGCCGGTCGACACGCAGCCGAAAGCCTTTCGGCGCTTCTACGCCTTGTTGCCACGTTCATCGGACACGGTGGCGGTCATCGTTCGATGTTGAGGAGACTGCTCGCGACGCTGGTCACTTCGTACTGCAGCAGCGTCAACAAACAACTTCCTCTTCTTAAGTAGTGATTGGATGCCGCACGCTTCGAGGAGACTTGAACTTTCCGAGGAGCGAATCCGGCATGACGTAGAGGTCGCCACGCGTCCGAGACCACGCTACATATAGTTTGTTCCTAGTGCTCGGGCTCGCACTGGCAAGATCGTTCGCGTTGAACTGTTTCCAAGTTTTTGGATTCATGACAACACAGACGTCTTGGTAATGATCAAGACCTTTCGACGCGCCCCAGTTATGTGAATATGCAACACATCGCATCTAACACTTTGGCCATGCGTGCGTGGTACACGCGATCAGAAGTGTCTACGTATCGTGCACGACTTTTCAAAGTTTGCCGCGACGAGTAAGGCGATGGCCGCTCGAAGGAGATGCCCCTTGTTTTCAACTGCCAGGAGAGTAGCGGACGATAACAAAACGAATTTAAGAATGTGAAGTAGGTGGTAACAGTGATATTGGCAGGCAGATGTCCAAACTTGGCGACGATGCGGCGACGCAGTTCTGCCATGTTATTTTCGGTGTATGTCAGCAAGAGGACGCGCTTTTCCAGGCCAAGTTCACCTATGAGGCGCCTGGTTTTTCCCGATCCTGCAACCGCAAAAATTACGCTCTTATCCACTCGATCGCCTCTTGGATGCGCTTCCCAAGCTACGATGCAGCGAGTGCCGACGTGCATGTCAGAGAGATATTCGCCAGATTGGCGGAGATTATCCCAATGGTCCAGCGGACGGGCGAGGCGCCATGCCGTGAATGGTCATCGAAAGCGGATCGTTCTTGACTTCCTTGTACTCGCCTGGCTCATAGGTGGCAGGTAGCTTTCTTGCATCGATAATCTTGTAAGTCAACGAGGTCACTTCTTGTACGCTCTCACTGTCTGGAACCATCTCGAAGGCGTCGCTTGAGAAGCAAGTCAAGTTGATGCCAGGACCAAGGCTGCTTCTAAAAGTGACCGCATCAAACCCCGATTCGCGGATTGCGTCGGCAAACGTTTGAGTAACAACGTAGAGCTCTTTTTGATCAGGCTGAACAGGCATGTTCAACACATCAGAAAATGAAAGGATCGTTCTGAGGACTTCAAGCCGTTCATCGTTCAGGAAGTTACGTATGTCTTGGGAGCCGAAGTTTGCGACCATCAAATCCCTGTTGGTTCGAAACCTAGCGGTTGAAATCAAGTGGCCCGGATGCGGACGAAGCTCGGAAACAGCCGTTTCCATATCTGATGCCAAATAAAGGACGGACACTCTGGGACGGTTTAACCTCCCTTCAGTCGCTTTCGTCAGCGGTGGTCTATCAATCTCACTGCCGGTGTAGGCGGCGTAGTAGCGAGGATTGCGAAATTGAAAAGCATCTTCACGGATATAACGTTCTTTGAAGCCGATGCGACTTCTGAAATATTCCGTGCCCGCTTCTATGGTTGAAGTGATGTCGCCTCGTAAAGAGTCAACCAGAGTCTTTGCCTGCGGTATCACGTCAAAGCAATTGTGAGTGAAACAGGCGCCTATGATTTGCTCGACCCTGGTGTCCCGCGCATCACGCAATCCCAGAAGAATCCCCCCATCCCAATGGCCTCCACCCAGGGTAATTTCATCGTCTGTAGCAGGATACCAGCTGTCCTCCATCGTTAAAAAGGCTTGCTCAAACTCGTCCATGGAGGCGTCCGTGCCAAAGCTGAAAATCGCTTTGCTGCCCAATATTTGCGACCAAAGCGAGTCGCCCCCTACATGGTCGTTGTAATCCCACTCAGAAAAGTTAAGGCGTACTAGGGCCCGGAAAATTCTCTTAACTCGAGGGTCCGAGGCACTGAGCGCCCGTCCGCCTAGCGCCTTGCAAATGGCACAGAATTCGACAGGAGTTCCGCGTTCAATGACTTCAGTACGCAATTCGTTATCGGCGAGGCAGTGCTGACAAATCAAGAATTCTTCTGGCATTTTTGGGGGATCTTTTTAGCAGTGCCGGGAAGTTCGTCGATGATCCTACTGCTTTTGTCGAGCAAAACTTACCGTCGGCGATTTACGTGGAAATTCCGAAAATTAACTACGGCACTGGTGACTCGCCCATCTATGTGCGTGCCACTAGCCGGTGCCCATGAGGATACCGGGCAGCCGGTGTGTTTCCGCCGCTCAGTGGCTTTGCTACCTATAGCGGGTAGGAGGGTATGCTACGGCTGGAGAACAAAGCTTGAGCACCGGTTTGCCCCCGGCGGATGGCTTTACCGCTGACCCTCGGCACGAATCAAATGGCCGCTGCGGTAGCTGCAGCAGCGGCATCCAAAGCACGACCTAAGCTGAAATCGATACGCGTCTTGTTGGTTCTCACGACATAGAAGCAAACCGTATTGCCCAGATGGTCAAGGTCTACTCCTTTTTCGAAATAAGCGATCCCACACCCAGCTTTCGTGTCGCCGCCCGCTGGCACAGTAGCATCGTAAACCTTCAGAAGGGAGGTGAGGTCGGAGTTGTCCATAGCATTAAGTACGCGCTCGCCGACAACATATCGTCCCAGCATTTCGCTAAAATGTTTGCTGGCCAAGCCCTTCTGTGGCCACGATCGGCCATTGTCAAGTTTGACGGGTACAAATTTGCCCATAGCACTCCAATTTTCTATTCAGCTGTCAAAATCCTCTGCCTCGTATTTGAGGCTGGCGCCTAGCACCACCGTGAGACAAATGGTCGATGAGAAATATTGTATCTTATTGACCAAGTGTACGTGCATACTATGCGTTGGCCCTCAACTGTCAATCGACATGGATACAAACACACTTCTCGCCCCCACGCACAAGTTGTTCGAAGCCCTCGAAGTATTCCAGGTTGCCACGACACTCCGCCCCTCCAAAGATCATTACGCGTCGCATGTGAAGCTTCTTGACTTCACGTTCAACAAAGCGCACCTGGTCAACCGGCTCAAGCATTCAATCGTCGACTGGGTATTCTGCAAGGCAGAAGCGCGCAAAATTTTCGATGATGAGTACGGCGCGGAGCAAGACTTAAGTGCAGCTACTGCGGCGCTTTACCAAGCAGCTCGTGAGACGTTTCGCCCGTATGCTCCCCAGGGGCAATTTGGTGAATTAATGTTAAGTGCATTTCTACAACATCTGTTTCAAGCTGCACCACTGTTGAGAAAGCAGAAAGTTAGAACGAGCGACTCGCATGAGCGTTTCGGGGCCGATGCAATGCATTTTTCAAATACGGGGGGAAATCACTTATTTCTGGGTGAGTCGAAATGCTATAAAAGTAGCTATAGGTTTGGCCAAGCATTCTCAGAGTCATTGAAAAGCATGAACACTACGCTAGGCAACTTTCCTGTTGAGATCAAGAAATTCTCTGTCGGGAGCTTTATTGACGATGATATGAAACCCATTGCAATCCAAATCCTGAAAAACCAGCTCGGTGATTTAAAGATTCATCCGACCTCAATAATAATATATAACGAAACTAGCAAGTTAATTGGAGCTAACTCGCTCGAAATGAAAAAAGAAATTCAAGACGTCATCATAAAGCAATGTGGAAAAATTGCGTCTGATACATACGACGCAATACCGGAAGCAGCGCTAGCACGGATGATTTATATCGTAATGCCTGTTTGGGGACTTGATGCGTTGCTCGAGGAATTCGAGAACGCACTATGAACACTGCCTACGATATATTGTTGAAGTTGGATATGCAGGTTGCCGCAAGATCAATCGGATTACAACCCAAGAAGACGCCGCCACTAAATACGGAAGAAAATTTATACGCGATTATAAATGAGATTGAAATAGCGCTCTTGGAAGGTGATAAAGACCGCCAGATATCTAGTGTGTGCGGTTTAATGTGGACCCATTTCGCAGGCAACTTTAATTTGCTCGCCGAATACGTGCTCAACGTAATGGCGCGAATTGGCTTTCCTCCCGTCATCTCGATGCTCGCATCCGGAAATAGCAACGACAAGATGATCGGTTATTCCTCGCTGTTTTCCATGTATGAGACTGCTGCACAGATGCAGGCTGAAGCGCTTATAATTTTCGACAAAAAATATTTTCTAACTAGATTTCAAAAAAACCTTTGGACTCAGCTCGAGAAAAAAAGCCATGTGGGAGTTTCAGCCCCAACCTCGGCGGGAAAATCTTTCCTAATCTGCTTGAATTTGGTCCATGGCGTAGCAAAAAATGGCGGCGTTTCGATCTATATTGTTCCAACTTTGACGCTCATGGCTCAGGTTGCGAACGACTTGATTGGTTTAATCCGTGAGCATGGCAAGGCTATATCCGTTCGAACACACTTAAGTGACGATTCTCACAGTGACATACCAATCATATTTGTTGTTACCCAGGAGAGAATTGCCGACCACGAAAAAGCTCTAAAAGCCACAGTAAAAATCAATTATCTTGTTATAGATGAGGTACAAAATATTGAGCGGGCGTTTGAGTCCGGAGCAGGTGACACTCGCGCCAAGCTACTATTCGACGTGATTGTAGATCTGCACGATAATTACGCACCGGAAAAAACCATAATCATCGGTCCGCGAATTTCCGAGGTCAATGATTTGGGGAAAAGCCTGTTTAGAAAGAATTTTTCTGCAGTAACTGCGAATTCTTCTCCCGTCACGAATATTTGCTATTCCCTAACACCTGGAAAAGGTGCCGATACAGTTGTGCTAACGCAATACAGCGAACTATCCGAGAAACATTCATCGTTGATTTTTGATAATTCAATCGGAGCGACAGGCTTCGGAAAATCCAGGTATGACGAAAACTACTTTCTTTACATTGAAAAAATTATTCAAAAAAATGAGGGTAGTTTAATTTTTTCACCTACCGCTGGGCAAGCCCGTAAGACAGCAATGAGGATTTCCGGCAGCCGACCGCGCCGTTCGGATCCATCTTTGGTCAGCCTTTGTGAGTATGTGAAAAGTACCGTCTCTCCGCATTACGACTTGGTCACATGTTTAGCAAAGGGAGTCGCATATCATCACGGAAAAATCCCGCACCACGTGCGAAATGCCATTGAATTGGCAATTGTTCAGGGGAAGGTGTCGTTCGTAGCTTGTACGACTACTTTGATGCAAGGGGTTAATGTCCCTGCCAAAAACGTGTTTTTACGCAATCCCAACCTTTTTGTCCAAAAGAGAGGTGACAATCCGCCGAAACTTAGCGGGTACGAGATCGCAAATCTTCGTGGACGAGCGGGGCGACTCTTGAAGGATTTTGTCGGACGAACCTTCATCCTGGACGGCACGTCCTTTCAAGAGTCGGAAGATCAGCAGAGTCTGTTCGAGCCGGCAACGAAAACTCTCGACGGCTCGTACTCAGACGTGTTTCGACGCGATCGCAGAGAAATAGTAGATTCCCTTGTAGACATCCAAGTCGATCGCGGGACTTTAGCAAAGTATATTGCGAATGTGTTGTACACCGATCCGGCGGGAGCTGCGTCGCTCTTGCGAAAAGGTATTGACTTGTCGGACGCAGAGCTTCGGGCTATCAAAGCTGTACAGAGGACTCTAAATGTACCTCAAGAGATTTGTAAGGCTCATCGATTTTGGGACCCGTTTGACTTACAGACAATAAAAGACGAAATGTCGTGGATGGAAGTGCCAGTATCCCCCTTTACTCCAGGTGCAGCAAAAAAACTGGCCCAGATACTTATCAAGATTTTTACAATTTTGCCTGAACAGTCAAAGCATTTTCTCAAGACCTGTGAGACCAGCAAAAGCATTCCGATAATGTTGTCTATCAATGCTGTCGATTGGGCCAGCGAAAAGTCGCTGCGCGATATTCTGGACAATACCTATGCACGTGAGAACAGTGAGAATACTGAGACTTCCATTTCAACTCTTCAAAATACAGTTTCATATGGCATGCCCGCTCTTCTATCGCCGTTATATTCGTTATTTGCACCGAGATCGATTATGCTAGGCGCCATAGAGCGAGGCGCTCACCAGGCCGGAGCGATCGCGCAGATCAACAATAATATTCCTCGTGAGACAGCTATTGCAGTCATTAAACGCGCAAAGAAAGAAAACGAAAGTCTGACGACAATGCCTGAGGTTTTAGATTATTTGAAGAGAACGAAGGTCGGCTATTGGAGTGCCATCCAGTTCAGGCACATTATTGATATAGAAGAGATAGTGAGAAATTGAATATCGCCCGCCAAGAATGCGTAGCGCTATCATCACTAAGCGACGGGACCGTTTTCGCTTACCACGGGCCAGTTTGGCTGCCCCCGTGTGGTGTTTGAAGAAGCGAGTGCGGCAGCATGGATGAGGCGCTTGTATGTTGACGCCGACCGAAAATTGACCCACCCATAGGCGTTATGCCGACTGAAAATTGACCCAGGTGTTCTACTGCTGCTGCCTACTTTCTAGGCAGGAGATAAAAAGGTGATCACCATGGAAATGTTA
>Ga0326735_1000368_pt1 | contig 10975 bp, 7 predicted proteins | sample 37_GP2_1092_FD_207945 | JGI IMG/M metagenome (GOLD analysis project Ga0326735, IMG submission 207945) | Glacier ice microbial communities from Ngari, Tibet, China - 37_GP2_109.2 | ecosystem: Environmental > Aquatic > Freshwater > Ice > Glacier | place: China: Ngari, Tibet | collected 2018-07-31
ACTTTTACAAACTCCACTGCGCGTGGGTAGGGAGGACTTCGTCTGACGATCTCAAATCACGCTGGCCGGCGCTGCGGCAAGCAAGGCGGCTCGCCAGATTGCCGATTTATGAAACATTCAGGCTAGGCCCGCGGATCGACGGCGGGCAGGTCGGCGGCGGCAATGTCGATGTGACTGCGGTACCAGGCGTGGAAGTGCTGCATGCCATCTTCCATCGGCGACTGGTAGGGCCCGGTTTCGCTGATCCCGCGCGCCATCAGTGCGCGGCGCCCGGCGTCCATCCGCAGCGCGATCTCGTCGTCCTCGACGCACGTTTCCATGTAGGCGGCGCGACCGGCGTCGATGAAGTCGCGCTCGAACAGAACGATTTCTTCGGGATAGTAGAACTCGACGACGTTGCGGGTCTTTTGCGGCCCGTCCGGCCACAGGGTCGACACGATCAGCACGTGCGGATACCACTCGACCATGATGTTCGGGTACAGGGTGAACCAGATCGCGCCGTTCTCGGGCGGCGTGCCGCCGCGGAACTTGAGCACCTGCTCCTGCCATTTTTGGTAGGCCGGCGAGCCGGCATGCTGCAAGGCGCGGTTGACGCCGACCGTCTGCACCGAGTAGTCGCGGCCGAATTCCCAGCGCAGATCGTCGCAGCTGACAAAACCGCCCAGGCCGGCGTGAAACGGCTCGACGTGGTAATCCTCGAGGTAGACCTCGATGAACGTCTTCCAGTTGTAATGACAGGTCTGCACCTCGACATGGTCGAACCGGTAGCCGGAAAAATCGAAGTCCTTCGCCACCGACAGCGTCGCCAGCTTGTCCATGACGTTGTAGCCGTTCTGCTCGAACAGCAGGCCGTTCCAGTTCTGCAGCGGCGTGGCCGCCAGGTGCAGGCAGGGCGTTGCGGCGAAATGCGGCGCACCGATCAGTTCGCCCTTGAGGTCGTACGTCCAGCGGTGCAGCGGGCAGACGATGTTGTCGGCGTTGCCGCGGCCGTTCTTCATCAAAGCCTGGCGGTGGCGGCAGACGTTCGACAGCACCTCGATGCCGTTGGCATTGCGCACCAGCATGCGCCCCTCGTGCTCGGCAGCGAGGGTGGCGAAGTCGCCCGTTTCGGGCACCATCAGTTCGTGGCCGAGATAGCGCGGGCCGGCCTGGAATAGCTGCGCCATCTCGCGCGCCAGCAGCGCGGCGTCGAAGTAGGCGTCGACCGGCAATTGCGTGCTTGCGCACGCCAGTTTGGCATGGGTGGCCAGATCGGACATCCCGATCCTCCTTAATAAATACCGCGAGCCAGAGAAACATCGGAGAAAAATCGGCAACGCAAACGTGCTGCTGCGCGATTTGAAGGCAGAGATTATACCTTGGCGCGCGTGCAGCGCCTAAGCAAGCTTTGCTGGCAGCACAGTATGGATGCTGTTTTCGGGCGCCGGCGCCGCCGCGATCAGGACGGCGGCATCAAGCGCTGCATCAAGCGCCGGCGCCAGCCGCTTCTCGTCTTGCAGCATCGCTTCGAACTCGGCGGCGGGCACCGGCCGGCTAAAATAATAGCCCTGGATTTCGTCGCAGCGGTGGCGCCGCAGATAGTCCAGTTGCTCCGCGGTCTCGACGCCTTCGGCAACCACCCGCAGATTCAGGCTGTGCCCCATCGCGATGACGGCGGTGGCGATCATCGCATCCTTCGGGCTCTTGGTGATGTCGGTGATGAAGGCGCGGTCAATTTTCAAAAAAATCAAACGGGAAGCGCTTCAGGTAGGCCAGCGAGAAGTAACCGGTGCCGAAATCGTCCAGCGCCAGCTTGACCTTGAGCTGCTTCAAGGCCTGCAGGTTGCGGGCCGCTTCTTCCTGATCGCTCATCACGATCGATTCGGTCAGTTCGAATTCGATGTAGTGGGGGTCGAGTTCGTGCTGGGCGATGGCGTCGCGGATGGTGTCGAGCACCAGCCCCTTCTTGAACTGGACGGCCGACAAATTGACGGCGATCGGCACGATCGCCACTTGCCGGCCCAGCCAGGCGCTCTGCTGCGCGCACACCGCGTCGATCACCCACGCGCCGATCGGCACGATCAGGCCGGTTTCTTCGGCCAGCGGGATGAAATGGTCGGGCGCCACCATGCCGCGTTGCGGATGCTGCCAGCGGATCAACGCTTCGGCGCTGACGATGCGCCCGCTTTGCAAGTCGACCCGCGGCTGGTAAAACGCTTCGAACTGCTGCGTTTCGAGCGCCTGCTGCAGTTCGCTCCTCAGCTTGAGCCTGGCCGCCAGCGCCGCGTTCATCTGCGGCGCGTAATACAGGTAGCGCTCGCCATGCGACTTGGCTTTTTTGAGCGCAATCTCGGCGTGCTTGAACAGCGTTTCGGCGTCGCGCCCGTCGTCCGGGAACAGCGCCAGGCCGGCGCGCGCGGAAACGCGCACCTCTTGTTGGTCGACGGTAAAGGCGTTGTTGAACGCGCCAAAGATCTGCTGCTCGAGAATGGTCGTCAAATCGGTCGACACTTGCAGGTTCGGCACCGCGATGGCAAAAATGTCGCCGCTGATGCGCGCCAGGCTGTACGGCTCGGTCAAGGTGGCGCTGATCCGTTGGGCCACCTGCGACAGCACCGCGTCGCCGGCATGGCGCCCCAGCACGTCGTTCAGTTGCGAAAAATGGTCGAGGTCGAGCAGGATCACGCAGGTGCATGGCGTGATGCTGTTTTCGTGCCGCGCACCTTGCAGGAACTGGGTCAGGCGGTCGTGGAACAGCATGCGGTTCGGCAGGCCGGTGAGCACATCGTAGCAGGCCAGATAGCTGAGCTTTTCTTCCTTGTCGATGAAGCGCAGGCCGAACGACAGGTCGCCGGCCAGTTCGACGAGCAGTTTTTGTTCCTGGTCGTCGAAAATGCCGACTTCGTCCGACAGCAACGTGAGCACGGCAACCGCCTGTTGCTCGAGCATCAGCGGGATCGCCGCCAGCGAGCGGTAGCCGTGCTTTTGCAACTCGCTCATTGCCGGCAGCAAGGTGTCGACGTCGTTGCAGATGACGGGACGCAGTTCGCGCGCCGCCAGCCGCCACGGCAGGGCGTTGTTGTCGTTACCATCGGCGGCGCTGAACGGCGCCATCGGCTCGCCCTTGCCGCCGCAGCTGGCCACCACCTTGCCCTGTTGCGTCGCCGGATCGATGATGCCGACCCAGGCCATGCCGAAGCCGCCCTGGTTGACGGCAATCCGGCACGCTTCCTGGAACAGCGCGTTGCGGTCGTGAATGCGCACGATGGCCGAGTTGATGCCGGACAGCACCACGGCGACCCGGTTCAGGCGGGCCACCCGGCGCTCCTGGTCTTTTTGCAGCGTGACGTCCTGCAGCGTGTGGAACAGGTGCTTGACGCCATTGCTGCTGGTGCGCTCCTGCAACGGTTCGAGCACCTGGTGCAATTCGATCGTGGTGCCGTCGCTGTGGCGCACCCGGTAGCCGACTGCCATGCGGTTGCTGCTGCTGCCGGCGGCGCGGTAGCAGGCCAGGAACTTGGCGCGGTCGGCAACGTCGATGATGGTCAGCCAGGCGGCAATCGTGGCCGGCATCGCGTGTTCAGGCACGCCGATCAACTGCGGCAGCGTCTTCGACCAGTTGACGAAGCTGCCATCGGTGTCGGTGACGATATGGGCCGACTTGGTGAGCACCTGGGCGCGGCGCAATCCGGCCTCGCTTTGCGCCAGCTTGTCGGCGACCAGCTTGCGTTCGACGACTTCGGTTTCAAGCAGGCCGACATGCTGCTGCACCGCTTCGTACAGATTCAGGTTCTCGTACAGCGGCGCCAGTTGCGCGGCCAGCGTGGTGGCAAATTCGCGGTCTTCGTCGTTGAAATGGTGGCTGCCGTCGTTGCCGGATTTGCCCGACAAATACAGCCAGCCTTGCTGATGCACGCCCTGCATGATCGGCACCAGCAGGAAGCGGTGGCGCAGCGGGTGGCGCGACGGCAGGTGCCGCACGTCGGCAGCGACGCTGGCCAGATCGAGCATGGCGCCGCCGGCGAGGCGCTCGCGCAGCACGCCGGCGTCGGCCGTGTAGGTGTCGAGCGCTTCGAAGATCTGGTCGACATCGCCGACAGTGACGCCGCAACAGGCGCTGCGCCGCGGCTGGCCGTTGCCGTGCATGCCGACCGCGGTGCGGCCGGTGCCCATGATGTTTTGCGCGGCGCGGCAAAAGCGCTCCAGCAAATTCTGCGAATCGCGCTCGGTCGACAGGTTCATGCTCAGTTCCAGCAGCGCCGCCAGGCGCAGGCTGAGCGTCTGGACGTTGGCCAGCGCATAGATCGGGTGGCTCGGCATGTCGGGCGTGGCGTCGACATCGATGTCGGCGGCCAGCACCTGCAGGCGCTGCTGCAGGCCGGCCAGTTCCGGCACGATCGCCAGTTCAAGCATGGCCGCCGCCGGCGCCGGCATCGCCGGCACGACAAACTCGCGGCCCAGCGCCAGCGCCACCGTTTCAAGGATTTTTTGCGGCTCGGATGGCTTGGTCAGCACCGCCGTCACGCCGTAGGTCCGGGCCATCGCCTGGGCCTGGTCGACGCTGTAGGTGGCAGTATAAAAAATCACCGGAATGGCCGCTGTCAGCGGATGGGCCTGCAGATGGGTGACCAGTTCGATGCCATCCATGACCGGCATCAAAATGTCCGAAATCACCAGGTGGGGCGGTTCGAGCAGCGCCATTTCGAGCGCCTGGGCGCCGTGCAGCGCTTTTTGCACCCGGTAGCCGCCGTAGCCGAGCAGGGTGGAGAGAAATTCGAGGTTGATAATGCGGTCGTTAACGATCCGGATGGTCTTCATGGCGCGCTTTCCAGGTCCGCCAGGCGCAGGCAATCCTCGATTTCGCGGATCAGGATGTGGGCCTCGATGGGCTGCTGGAGAAAGTGCACGGCGCCCATTTGAAGGCATTGCTGGACGAAGGCGGCTTCGTGCAGGCGCTTCAGGCCATCCTTGGCGCTGCTTGCCAGCACCACCTGAAAGCCCGACGACTCCAGCGCGCAGCAGATGAATTCGCGGTTGGCCAGCAAATCGTCGACTACCAGAATGCGGTCAGTGCGGCGCGGGCGCGCGGCGTTGCCACCCTCCACGGCGGCGTCCGGCTCGGTGATCGAAATGGTCGAATGCAAGGCCTGGTCGAGGTATTTTTCGACCTGGCCCACGAACAGCTCCGGTTCAATCGGTTTGCCGAGATAGCCGTCGAAGCCGGCCGCCAGCAGTTTCTGGCGGTCGCCCACCATCGCCAGCGCGGTGACGGCGATGACCGGGATGCCGCGCAGCGCGGCGCCGGAATTGAGCTTGAGTTGCTCCAGTACGCCATAACCGTCCATTTTGGGCAGGTGGACGTCGCAGATGATCAGGTCGGGCAGTTCACGGCGCGCCGTCTCGACCCCTTCCTCGCCATTGTAGACAGACAGGACGGTGTGGCCGAACGCCTGCAGCAGATACGTCATCAGCTCCATGTTGGCCGGGTTGTCTTCGATGATAAGGATGCGCGCTGACAATTGAATGCCTCATGTAATAGGTGGTAACGAAAAACCCGGGGTCAGACCCCGGTTGTTGGGGGCAGACCCCGGTTGTTCTGTTGGGGGTCTGACCCCAAGCCCGACCCTGCCCGGGTCGGTTACGACTTCAGTTCCAGCACAAACGTGCTGCCGTGGCCGTATTCGCTGTGGAACGACAGGCTGCCGCCGACCAGCGAGGCCAGCTTCTGGCTCAGGTACAGGCCGAGCCCGGTGCCTTCGTAGCGCCGCGTCGAGCCGGTATCCAGCTGGGTGAACGCCTGGAACAATCTGGCCTGGTCTTCCGGGCGGATGCCGACGCCCGTATCGGTGACTGTGAAGCGGGTCAGCGTGTGGCCATCCTCGCTGCGCTGCGCCAGCGACAGCACGATGCTGCCGGACTCGGTAAACTTGATGGCGTTGTTGACAAAGTTGAGCAGAATCTGGTTCAGCGCGCGGCGGTCGGTGCGCAGCGTGATCGGTGCGATCGGCGTCTCGGCGGCAAGGCTCAGGCCTTTCTGTTCAGCCAGCGTCAGCAGCGTGTCGATGACTTCCTTGACCACTTCCTGGCAGACCACCGGCACCACGTCGAGTTCGACGTTGCCGGCCTCGATCTTGGCGACGTCGAGCAGGTCGTTGATCAAGGAGAGCAGATGGCGCCCGCTGGTCTGGATGATCTTCAGTTGCTTGTCCTGGCCGGCCGTCAGCGGGCCTGGCAGCTTCATCAGAAGCGTGCCGGTAAAGCCGATGATGGCGTTCAGCGGGGTGCGCAGTTCGTGCGACATGCTGGCGAGAAAACGGTCTTTGGCCAGGTTGGCGTTTTCCATCTCGATGTTCTTTTCCTGCAACGTCTGCTCGAAGCGCTTTCGCTCCGTGACGTCGCGCGCCGAGGCGAACACGCCGGCAAGCTTGCCGTCGCGGTCGTGAAAGGTCGAGGCGTTGTACGACACCGTCGTTTCGCCGCCGTCGCGCCCGCGCGCGGTCAGTTCGTAATCGGTGACCTTGCCTTCCTGCAGCACCAGCTTGATGCCCTGCAAGGCACGCTCGGGGTCGGTGAAATAATCCTTGAACGGGGTGCCGATCAACTGCGCCGACGGCAAGCCGGTGAGCGCTTCCATCTGCTGGTTGACGTCGCTGATGACGCCCAGCGAATCGGTCGTCATCAGGGCGTCGATGTTCGATTCGATCAGCGAGCGGGTGTAGAACTGCTGGTCGCGCAGCTGCTGCTCCATCACCTTTTGCTCGGAAATGTCGCGCGCCGCCGCCAGGATGCCGATCGGCGCGCCCTGGTTGTCGCTGAACACACCGGCGTTGAAACTGACGGTGATGCGGCGCGCATGGCGGGTGATCAGTTCGAGTTCGTAGCCGAGCACGCGCGCTTCGGCCAGGGTCTTCTGCACCCCGCCGGTGGCGCGGGCGCTTTCGGTGAAATAGTCGGGAAATGGCGAATTGATCAGGTGCTTGCGCGAATACCCGGTCAGGCGGATCGCTTCGGCGTTGACGTCGGTGATGATGCCGTCCGGTGCAATGGCGAACTGGGCGTCGGCGGACGCTTCGATCAGCGAGCGGTTGTAGGCTTGCTGCTCGGTCAACTGGCCCTGCAGGCGGGCCTGCTCCGAAATGTCGCGCGCCGAAGCGAAAATGCCTTCGATGCGCCCTTCCGAATTGCGGTACACCGAGGCGTTGAACGACACCGTCGCCTTGCGCAGGCTTTTCGTTCTAAGCACGAGTTCGTAGTTGGTCACCACCCCTTCGGCAAAGGTGCGCATCACGCCCGTGTCGGCGCGCGCCGGCTCGGTGAAATACTGCTTGAACGCCGAACCGATCAGGTCGGCCCGCTCGTACCCGGTCACGCGGCACATCTGGTCGTTGACGTCGGTAATAAACCCTTGCGGGTCGACGGTGACGAGCGCTTCGACGGAGGCCTCGATCAGGCCGCGCAAATAGGTTTGCTGGTCGCGGAACTGTTCTTCCAGGCGCACCCGGTCGGTGATGTCGCGGGCGGAAGCGAAGATGCCCTGCACGGTGCCCTCGGCATTCGAGTACACCGAGGCGTTGAACGACACGTGCAGCAGGCGCCGCGTGCGCGACACCAGCGTCAGCGCGTATTCGGTGACGACGCCCTTGTCGAACGTTTCCACGGTGACCGCGCGGGCGCGTTCCGGTTCGGTAAAATAATCGGTGAAGGGCGAGCCGAGCAGTTCGGCCTTGGTGTAGCCGGTCATCTGGCACATGCGCGCGTTGACGTCGGTGACGGTGCCGGCCGGATCGACGGTGACCAGGCCGTCGACGGACGCCTCGATCAGGCCGCGCAAATAAGTCTGCTGCTCGCGCAACTGCTCTTCGAGCTTCTTTTGCTCGGTGATGTCGCGCGCGCTGGCGAACACGCCGGCCAGCTTGCCGTGGCTGTCATGGAACGTCGAAGCGTTGTACGACACCACCGTCTCGCGCCCGTCGCTGCTGCGCGCGGTCAGCTCGTAGTTGCTCACCTTGCTTTCCTGCAGCACCAGCTTGATGCCCTGTTCGGCCCGTTCCGGGTCGGTAAAGTAATTCTTGAACGGCGTGCCGATCAGCTGCGCCGACGGCTTGCCGGTCAGCGCCTCCATCTGCTGGTTGACGTCGCTGATGATGCCCATCGCGTCCGTCATCATCAAAGCGTCGATGTTCGATTCGATCAGCGAGCGGGTATAAAACTGCGACACCTGCAGCTGGGTTTCCAGCTGCTGCTGGGCGGTGATGTCGCGCGCCGAAGCGAAAATGCCGCGCACCGCGCCGCTGGTGTCGCGGAACACGGCGGCGTTGAACGACACCAGCCGTTCCTGCTGCTCGCGGGTCGACAGCGTGAGCTCGTAGTTGGTGACGGCGCCGGTGTCGAGCGTCAATCGCACCCCTTCGGCGGCGTGCTTGTGATCCTTGAAGTAATGCGGGAACGACGAGCCGATCAGCTCCTCGCGCGCATAGCCTGACATGCGGCACATGGTGTCGTTGACGTCCGTGATGTTGAGCATCGGATCGACCGTGATCAGGCCGTCCAGCGACGCTTCGATCAGGCCGCGGTTGTAGGCCCGTTCGTCGCCCAGCTGGGTTTGCAGGCGCGATTGGTCGGTGATGTCGCGCGCGGACGCGAAAATGCCGCGCACCACGCCGGCCGGGTCGCGAAACACCGAGGCGTTGAACGAAACGTCGGTCTGGCCGGCGTGGGCGGTGGCCATCGTCAGCACGTAGTCGGTGACGACGCCGTCGTCGAACGTTTTCTGCATGCCAGCCGTGGCGCGCGCGGGGTCGACAAAATAGTCGGCGAACGGGGTGCCGATCAGGTCTTCGCGGGACGTCGCCACCATCTGGCACATGCGGGCGTTGACGTCGCTGATGATGCCGTCAGGCGCCACCGTGATCAGGCCGTCGACGGACGACTCGATCAGGCCGCGGTTGTACGACTGCGAGTCGCGCAGCGTCGCTTCGAGCGTCTTTTGCTCGGTGATGTCGCGCGCGGCGGCGAACACGCCCTGCAGCCGGCCCAAGCCGTCGTGAAACGTCGAAGCGTTGTACGACACCACCGTCTGGCGCCCGTCCTGCGACTGGGCGGTCAATTCATAGTTGGTGACCTTGCCTTCGCGCAGCACCAGCTTGATGCCTTCTTCAGCGCGCGCCGGATCGGTAAAATAGTTCTTGAACGGTTTGCCGATCAAAAATTCGCGGCTGTGCCCGGTCAGGTCTTCCATTTGCTTGTTGACGTCGCTGATGATGCCGACCGGGTCGGTCGTCATCAGGGCGTCGATGTTCGACTCGATCAGCGAGCGGGTATACAGCTGGGTCGCCTTGAGTTCTTCGGTGAGACGGATTTCGTCGGAAATGTCCTTTGAAATCAGCAGGTAGCCGATCGGCGCACCGAGCGTATCGCGGCGCGGCGTGATCACCACGCGGGCGGTAAAATCGGTGCCGTTCTTGCGCCGCCGCTGCAGCGTGCCTTCCCACTTGCCCAGGCTCAAGGCTGCCGCGAGGAACTCGCCCGGTACGCCAACGGCAATGTCGGCCGGCGTATGCAGGACCGATGCATTCATCTTGCCGACCACTTCATCCGGCTCATAGCCGTACAGGCGCCGCGCCCCCTCGTTCTACAGCAGGATGGTGCCGTCCATGTCCTTGCCGATGATCGCGTATTCGGTCGACGCTTGCAGCAGGCTGGCGATGAAATCGGTCGCCTCCTTGCCATTGCCGACAATCTGGGTATCGAAAAGCGTGGTCATGTCGGTGTCCTTGGGTAAAGCGGCGGGAAGGGAGGGCATTGCATCGGCGGCATCGGCAGCATCGGCGGCATCGGCGACATACGGAAAAACGGCGATTTCGGTATCATAGCCATTGAATCGATGCAAAAACGCAATGCCGGATACGGCAGTGCTGATGGCAAACCGACACCATGCGTTGTGGCCAAATTTTTGTCAATTGTTAATAATAGTTTCGCTTGTGAGTTATACGGTTTTTTTGAAAAATGTTTACTTTCAATTGTGTATTGCAGAAAAACCTAGGAATGTGCCGGATACAGGTGTCTTCAGGCTGCATGAAAATTGCCGGCAGTGCGCTGTGGTGTGCCGCGATGCACTGCCGTGTGTTCCCCGCCGGCGACGCGGCAATGGTGCGTTCCAGCATTCTCCGGCATGCATTTAATTTCAATATCGCAATGTTTAGGCGCGTGTTTTTTACCTGTCAGCGTGGTTTGTTCTAAAATGGCACTTTGGCCCGGCTGTGCCGGGCTATTCCCGTTGCCAGCGATTGTGTGGAATGGATTCGAATTCATGTCAAAGAAAATAGCCCCCGCAAGCGGGCCCGCATCGTTCGAAGAAGCGATGGCCGAACTGGCGCAACTGGTGACCCGGATGGAAGCCGGCGCGCTGCCGCTCGAGGCGTCCGTGGCGGCCTATGCGCGCGGCTCGGAACTGGTCAGGTATTGCGCAGCCCAACTCGAACAAGTCGAAGCGCAAGTCAAAGTGCTGGAAGGCGACATGCTCAAGCCGTTTGCCGCCGAAGGCATCGACGAGGCGCTGCAATGACGCTGCTGGCGTCGCCGTCGCTTCACGGCTGGATGGTGACGGTGCAGGCGCACGTTGAAGAAGCGCTTGGCAGCTTGCTGCCGCCGCTTGACATTGAACCAACACGGCTGCACGAGGCGATGCGTTACACGGTGCTGGGCGGCGGCAAGCGGGTGCGCCCGCTGCTGGTGTTCGCCGCCGGCGGCCTGTTCGGCGCTGATCTTTCGTCGCTGGCGCGCGCCGCGGCAGCGGTGGAGATGATCCACGCCTATTCGCTGGTGCACGACGACATGCCGTGCATGGACGACGACGTTTTGCGGCGCGGTAAGCCGACGGTGCACGTCGCCTACGACGAAGCGATGGCGCTGCTGGTGGGCGACGCGCTGCAGGCGCAGGCGTTTGCGGTGCTGGCCGAGGCCGATGAGGCGACGGTGGCCCCAGGCAGGCTGCTGG
>Ga0326735_1000369_pt1 | contig 10963 bp, 11 predicted proteins | sample 37_GP2_1092_FD_207945 | JGI IMG/M metagenome (GOLD analysis project Ga0326735, IMG submission 207945) | Glacier ice microbial communities from Ngari, Tibet, China - 37_GP2_109.2 | ecosystem: Environmental > Aquatic > Freshwater > Ice > Glacier | place: China: Ngari, Tibet | collected 2018-07-31
GCATTGGGCTGGGCGGGCGGGCACATGCGTGAATTGCATGTTTCGCTGTCGGACATCAACGGGCCACGAGGCGGGCGCGACAAGCGTTGCAGGATTTTGGTACAGATCGCCGGTGGCAGAAGCGTGGTGATCGAGGATACCGAGACCGATCTGTACCACGCCATTGACCGCGCCGCCGAACGTGTCGATCGCGCTGTCGTACGCCGCATCGAGCAGCTGCGCGGGTTTTCCCATGTTCGGCTCTTTGGGGAAAGTGCGACCGCTGATCTGGAGAAGGACATGGGTGCTTCCCGATGAACGGTTTGGAAAGCATCGCAACGCTTCCGATGTGGGCCGCTTTCATCACTTTTGTCATCTTGATGCTGGCGCTCGACCTGTTCGTCTTCGGTGGTAACAAGGCGCACAAGGTCAGCGTCAAGGAAGCGGCCAGTTGGTCAGCCATTTGGTTTTCCCTGGCAATGATTTTTAACGCCGGCCTTTGGTGGTATTTGAATAGCACTGTCGGACCAGAAATTGCCAAAACAAAATCATTAGAATTTTTGTCTGGCTACCTGATCGAGAAGACGCTCTCGGTCGACAACGTTTTCGTGTTCCTGCTGATCTTTACGGCGTTCCAGGTGCCAATCCAGTACCAGCGCCGGGTCTTGATTTACGGTGTACTCGGTGCGATCGTGATGCGCGCTGTCATGATTCTGGCAGGCGCGTGGGTCGTCAGCGAGTTCAGCTGGGTGCTGTATCTGTTCGGCGCTTTCCTGCTCTTTACCGGCATGCGCATGCTTGTTGCGGCCGATGCTGAGCCGGATGTCGCCAACAACCCGGTGCTGCTTTTTGCCCGCCGTCATTTACGTGTGGCCGAAGGTGACCATGGCGAGCGTTTTACGATAGTCAAGGATGGCGTGCGGTACGTAACGCCGCTGTTCCTGGTGCTGATCTTGATCGAGGTAACAGACCTGGTGTTCGCAGTCGATTCAATCCCGGCCATTTTTGCGATCACAACCGACCCGTTTATCGTGTTCACGTCGAATCTGTTCGCCATCCTCGGTTTGCGGGCACTGTATTTCTTGCTGGTAGATGTGGCAGACCGTTTTCATCTGCTCAAGTATGGCCTTGCAATGGTCCTGGCTTTTATCGGCGTCAAGATGTTGATCATGCCGTGGTATCACATGCCGGTGCAAGCGTCCCTGACGGTTGTTGCGGTACTGATCGGCGCGAGCTGCCTGGCGAGTGTATTTGTCACCCGAAGTGGCAGCAGCAAGTAACAAATAGCAAGTAACAAATAGCAAATAGCAGCCCGCCGCGGTGGGCTGCATTCTTAATTAAAACCTGAATCAAAAATGGAGTTTTTATGCGTTCGTACCCAGTTGACAGCCCTCATGCAGCAGGCCGTATCCTGGCCTTGACGATGATCGTCGACGGCAACCTGGTTGGATCAGAACTTGCAGCTTTGAGCCGCAGCAAGATTTTGGACCATATCGATCTTGACCATGCGGATTTCCAGCACTTGCTGAAAGACCTTTGCGAGGACTTGCTCACATCAACTTCGCACGGCGCGATACAGGTGGACAATGCGCTGATCGATAGTGTGCTGGAAGAGATAGTACACCCCGACTTGCGGCGCAGTTTGCTGCACGCAATGTGGAGCATCGCCGATGCAGACGGCTGGCTGGCCGATGCGGAAGCGGTTTTGCTGACCCGTGCCAGCAATGCCTGGGCAGCCGAGACGAACTTCAGCAGCCCTTCGTATCGCAGACCTTAATTGCCAAGACCAGCCCCTTCCCTACTTCCGAGCAGCCCAATCTTGCTGGCGGGAGGGGCCTTCGATCAATCCCCAAGCTTGTCCTGGCAACGGCTGACGCTGACAACTTCTAGCCGGACTGAATAAACTCGGTTGTTTCCGGATGATTTTGATGCAGATCAAAAAAATCACGTACCTCGACGCCTATATTAAAGTCAGAGGAACATCCGATGACCAAATCGCGTCTCGCACACGAACAGTTTGCCGACGTTTTAACCCAACAGGCAGGAGGTTTTTGATGAAGTCAACATTTAGGTTTGCAAGCTGGTTTGCAGCTATCGTCGCGGCAATGGCGACGGCGGGTTGCGCGACCAGTCAGGACGCGGCGCATGGCAAACACCAGGCGGGCCGCTCAAGCGCGCCACCGGCGGGAATGATGTCGCCAGGTGCGTCCGGCGACCAGACGACAATGATGGGTATGAAGGATATGAAGGCGATGTGCGACATGCACAAGAAAATGATGAGCGCGAAAACCCCGGAAGAACACCAGGCGATGATGGACGAACACAGCAAAACAATGTCGCCTGAAATGATGAAACAGCACATGGCAATGATGGAAAATTGCAAGTGACGGCTTGGGCGATGCAGGGCGATTGCATGAAGGGTCAGATTGCCAAGCCTAAGACCTTAGCAAGATAGTCGCTGTTCCACCCGGCCTTTAATCGCTTGCCGGCGACCCCGAGCTTCGTCGTCTTCTCATTTTTCAGTAGATTGAGAGCAATTCGTCGCAAGAACGAATGTGTTTTAGGGATAACTCAAATTTTTCAATCACTTACGGCATTCTCGCCCTTTTTTATGCAAAATTCAGGCTAAAAGAGCGCGGCGTTCCAGCGTTCCAAGGCGCAGGTTCAGGTGCCCAAAACGGGCACATGATCACCGAATCGGGTTGTGCAGCAGTAACCGGCCGACCCGTTTACACAAAAAAGCATGACCAGCAACAGGTCCGCATCAACGGAATTAACCAGAAATCGACCATCGAGACACCGACGAGACCTGCTGGCTGCCAACAAATTCAAAAACCGGGTTATTAGAGGTAGCCTTAACCTGGGCTTTACCAACGGCGCCGCAGGCACCCCCATCGTCTACGACATGGAAGGCTACACCGACAACGGCACTTGCCAGACTGCGGCAAAGTCATTCATGCTCGGCTGGGTCGATCAACTCGCGGTGGCGCCGGCCAAGGTGGCCGGGGTGTATGGTTCTTCCTGCAATTCCTACCTGAACGGGCTCGCCACGATCGCCCGTCCGCCCAAGTTCATCTGGGCCGCGAACTGGGACGGCAATCCGTCGACCTCGGCTCTCTCCTGCGTCAGCGGCGCCAACTGGTCCAATCACCAGCGGCTCAAACCATACCAGGGCGATCACAATGACACCTGGGGCGGGGCCACGCTCAATATCGACAGCAACTGCGCCAACGGGCCGATGGCGCCGACCGGCGCCCTGAGTTCCACCAGTGTGTGCAACTAACCCAGGCGAACCGATGCCTGCGCACCAGTGCCTGTAAATTTCACGAAGCCTTTTATGAATTTGTCATCAGGAGCTTCGATGTCAAATCGTTCCCAACTTCGCCGTCGCCGGCACACCGCGCTGCCGGTCGGCGTGGCCGTGTTCATGTTCAGCATGTTCGCCGCTGCGGCCGCGGCAGGCAGTCACCCCTGTGCCGCAGCCAAGCTCCAGATCGTCGCCGGTGCGGCGGGCGCCTACCGCGGCCATGCCACGCAGGAAGTGCGTCTCACCCATATCGGCACCGGAGCCTGCCATATGACCGGCTTCCCCGGCCTGCAGTTATTGCCTGCCAATGAAGCACCGCAGGCCGTCGGCGCCAGCGAAGCCGCACCGCACCTGGCGAGCCGACGGGTCGAGCTGGCGCCGGGTGACGAAGTCGTGCTGCTGCTGGGAACGCTCCGCGTTTGCGAGGCCGCCAACAAGGCCGACAAGAAAGTGAGCAAGCGGCTGCAGCTGGCCTTGCCCGGCGGCGGCATGAAATTGCTCGACGGCGTACATATCGATACGCTGTGCGGACGCGCCACCGTCGTGCACTTCCAGCCGGTCCAGAACGAAGCGGCCGCACGCGCCAAGGCATCGAAGGGCGGATCGCCGCTCGGCGAACTCACCGGCAAGCTCGATGTGCCGGATGAAGCAAACCGTGGCGGCATCCTGCGTTACGTCGTGACGCTGTCGAATCCGACCGCGACCGCAATTGCCCTGGTTGCCTGCCCCGCCTACGCGCAATCGCTGTATGCCGACGGCAAAGCGGTCGACACCACGCTGCGTTTGAATTGTGGCTCGGCCGGCGCACAGATCGCGGCATACTCCAGCGCCAGTTTCGACATGCAGGCAGAAGTGCCGGCGACGCTTGCCGGCGATACCTTGAAGCTAAGTTGGAAATTGCAGGACGGGCCAGGCGTTGGCAAGATCATCAACTTGCGCTGACGCGCAGCTTTTTGTTTTGGCTGCCGCCGCGACAGCCAGGCCTGCGGTAGACACGCAACGGTAAGTCGTCGTTTCAAAGAACCTGATATAGTTGCTTAAAACACCAGCCCACCCTTTTAGCCGAACGCCTCATCTCAGGAAATCGACATGACTATCATTCATAACACCGTCCGTTTCATTGCAGTGGCAGCGCTGCTTGCAAGCGCCGCCGTTCAAGCCCAGCAAACCGCGCCAGTGCGTGTTCGCGGCGAGATTATTTCGGTCGATGCCACGACACTGACGGTACGCCACACCAGCGGCGAAACCGTCAAGATTTCCATCACACCGGACCAGGGCGTCGGCGCGGTAAAGAACGTCAAGCTTGCCGACATTAAAAAAGGCGCGTTCATCGGTACGGCCACCAAGCTGGCGCCCGATGGAAAGCACGTCGCAATCGAAGTGCTGGTATTTCCTGAATCGGGCCGCGGAACCAATGAAGGCCACTACGCATGGGATTTGCTGCCGGGCAGCATGATGACCAACGCCAACGTCGAGACCGTCATGTCCGGCGTGGAGGGACGCACCTTGCACCTGTCATACAAAGGCGGCTCCAAGGACGTCGTGGTTCCCGAAAACACGCCGGTGGTGACGCTTGCCCCGGCAACACGCGCCGACCTGATCGCTGGAAAAAAAGTGTTTGTGGTTGCCAAGGACACGCCGTTAGGCTTGAGCGCAACGCGCATTGTCGTGGAAAAAGACGGGGTTGCGCCACCGATGTGATACTGCAAAAGCGATAGATGCCCCTTTGGGCTCTACTCGAAATGGCGCGGATTTGCACAAGTATTGCGGGAGGGTACAACATCCGCGTCGACGACCTCCACGCCCTGTTGGCCACCGTGTGCGCCGAGGGGTTTGTGCTGTCGACTTGCGCGGCGTGACCGGCCCCGGCCCCGGCGGCGGCGGCAGGTCGCGTTTCACCGCTCCCGGCCACGAAACGCTCATCACTTGGCAATCGCGCCGGTATGTTCCGTCCGCCTGCGAGCGCCAGAACGCTTGGTGTGACGCGAAAGTTGTACAAATAACCGCTTATCATTTCAATAATGCAACAATTACTGTAAGGTGCACTGACCGTCTCAAGGACCGGACAATGACCTCTCCCACCCTGATTTCCGAAACCTGCGCGCTGGCTGAGCTGTTGCCGGCCGCGCCGACGCTGCCCGGCCATTACGACTTGCGCGGCTGCCTGGGCGAAGGCGGCTTCGGCCGGGTGTACGAGGCGTGGGACAGCAAGCTGTGCCGCCCCGTCGCCATCAAATGCATCAAGCACTCGGGCGCAGACCGCGCCGGCGCCGACCTGATCCGCGAGGCGCGTCTGGGTGCGTCGCTGCGCCATGCCGCGTTCGTCAAGGTGCATGCGATTGAAGACGATGGCTGCACCCAGTCGATTGTCATGGAACTGGTGCCCGGCCAGACCCTCAGGCAGACCCTGGCCGCCGGTCCCGTCGAGCGTGCCGCCGCCCTCGAATGCACGCGCCAGATCGCCGAAGCGATGCGCGACGCCCACGCTTGCGGCCTGGTGCACGGCGACCTGAAGCCGTCGAACATGATGCTTGAACCGGGCGGATTAATCCGCATCCTCGACTTCGGGCTGGCGCATCACCTCGACGTGCTGGCTACCGCGTCGCTGGCGCCGGCCGCATTGCAAGGCACCATTGCCTACATGGCGCCGGAGCGCATGCTCGGCGCGCCGCTATCGCCGCAATCGGATGTGTACGCCCTGGGATTGATCCTGTACGAAATGGTCTGTGGCGCCCGGCCGTTTGCCGCGCTCGATGGACTGGCCCTGGCGGCGGCACAGGTGCAAACCTCGTCCGACGGCTGGAACTATCCGGCTGACGCCAGCGCGCCGCTGATCGCGCTGATCCGCGCAATGACGGCGCGCCAGCCCCCCCTGCGGCTGGCCGGCATGACGGAAGTGCTGGAGCGCCTGGCGCAGCTTTCCGCGCCGCCCGCACAGCCCGGCCAGCTTGCGCCGCCAGCCAGGCTGCGCCTGGCGGCGCGCACGCGCCACATGCTGGCGGGCGTGTTTTTCGTGGCGCTGCTGGGCGCCGCCGGCTGGGCGGCTGCGCCCTACCTGGCCTCGCTCGCCCCCTCCCTGGCGCCTTTTTCGGAAGCGGTCGAAATGGAGCAGGCGTTAGCAAAGCTGAAGCTGTTCGACCGTCCGGGCAGCCTGGACAGCGCCGAACAGCATTTTCGCCGTATTTTGGTGCGCCATCCGGACAGCGCGGCGGCGGCGGCGGGCCTGTCGCTGATGTACTCCCAGCGCTACCTGAGCGACCGGCGCGACGAAACCTGGCTGCAGCGCGCCAACGCCAGCGCGCAACGGGCCAGCGAGCTCAACGCCCAGCTCGCGCTCGCCCACATCGCGCGCGCCTGGGTGCTTGACAGCCAGGGCAAGCGCGACGACGCCCTGCGCGCACACGCCCAAGGGCTGCGCCTCGATCCGACTAATTTTTTTGCCTGGTACGGCCAGGCCGCGGTGTTGCGGCGCATGCACCGGTACCCGGAAGCACGGGCGCGGCTGGCCGAGGCCATCGCGCGGTTTCCACAGGAACGCGTGTTCACCGACGAGCTGGGAAGCGTGGAGTACGAACAGGCCAACTATCCGGCGGCGGAGCGCGCGTTCCGCCGCAGCATCGCGCTGCAGCCGGACGCCGTGATCGCCTACGCCAACCTGAACGCGGCGCTGCTGCGCCAGAACCGCGACGACGAAGCGCTGCAAGTACTGCAGCAAGGCCTGCAGATCCGGCCCAGCGCCAAGCTCTATACCAACCTCGGCAACGCCCTGTTCCTGCGTCAGGATTACGTCGGCGCCGCGGCCGCGTTCGAAAACACGGTGTCGCCCACGCGCGGCGCGCCGGGCGAATACCTGAACTGGGCCAACCTGGCCGATACGCTGAACTGGATTCCGGGCCGCGAAAAACAGGCGCGCACTGCGTACGACAAGGCGCGCGAACTGCTGGCGCCGCGGCTGGCGCGCGCTCCCAACGACGTGCTGCTGGTGTCGCGCATGGGCCTGTACGCCGCGCGGACCGGCGCGGCCGCCGAGACGGCCAAGCTGTTGCCGCACGCGATGTCGCTGGCGCCGAACAGCCCGGACGTGCAGTTCCGGGCGGGGCTGGCTTATGAATTGCTCGGCCAACGGGACGCCGCTCTCGTTGCCATCAATAACGCCCGGTCTCTCGGCTACCCGGTCAAGTTCATCGATGCCGAACCCGACCTGGTGGCCTTGCGGCGCGACGAGCGCTACCGTCCGGACTGACAACGTCCGGCTATTCCGTGCTTGACTGCACATTCATTCACCCAACTGAAAGCCACTATGCAAACCGGTCACTCGATTACAGTCACTTGCGACGAAGGAAAAGATATTGCGCGCTGGAGTATCAAGGGCAGCGATCACGCAGTCATCAAAACGCAGAAGGGCGATACCGTCAGCTTCACTATCGACGCCCCTGGAAAAATTGTTCAGGCAACGCTGCTGAGTGGTCCGCGTGAGCGCGGCTGCACCGGTCCGCTGTTCGGCGGCAATCCCATCGACCTGATGAAAAAGCAGCCGCTCAGCGTGGGCAACTCAGCCGGCCTGTGGGGTTTCGCCATTGCCATCGAAACCCAGCAAGACGGCATCAGCAGCTTCTATTTCCTGCCTGATCCGGAGCTCGAAGTCGGTTCAACCTAGTTTAACCGGGCATTAACCCGGTCGCAGTACCCGCCAGCGGCGGCGCAACGCTTCGGCCGGCGTCTTCAACAGCGCCGCACAACGTCCCAGGTCGTCCTTGCTGGCTGCCATGGCGCGCGCGATTTCTTCCTCCGGAATGATTTCGGCGCGCCGTATTTCGGGATGGTCTTCGAGCAGTTTGTACATGCTTGGGCGCGACACGCCGAGTGCCTGCGCGGCCGCCTGGATATTCCAGTCATTGCCTGCCATCGCATCGAGGACCTCGTGCGCCGTCAAGGTTGCAAGCCGGCGCCGGGTTTGCGCCTCGCCGCTGCCTGCCGCCGACGCTGGCGGCGTCGTGTTTCCCGGCTGCGGCGCAGTGATCCGCACCAGTTGCTCGAACGAGGGCGTCACGCCTTCACGCAGCATCAGCGCCGCGCGCTTGAGCGCATGCGACAGCTGGCGCACATTGCCGGGCCAGTCGTAGGCCGCCAGTTCCGCCACCAGCGTCACGGGCAGGTCCGCGCCCTGCTCTCCCATCACATGCACGATCAGCACGCCGACGTCCTCGCGCCGCTCGCGCAGCGGCGGCAGGTGGATGACGAAGCCTTCCAGCCGGCGCAGCAGCGCCTGGCTGAACGCAGCCGAGTCGAGATCCTGGTCGGTGGCGGCGATCAGGCGGGCCGACGAACGCCGGTCCTGGGCGGCGCCGACCGGCCGGTAATCGCCGCCTTCGAGCACGCGCAACAGCATCGGCTGGACAGCCGCCGGCGCATTGCCGATTTCGTCGAGAAACAGGGTTGCTTGATCAGCTTGCGCGAACAGCCCGTCGCGCGGCGCCGGCGCGCCCGCGTAGGCGCCGCCTGCCGCGCCAAACAACTCCAGCGCCGCCAGCGACTCGTCCAGCGCGGCCATGTTGACGGCGACCAGCGGCGCCGCCTTACGGTCGCTCAGCGCATGGATGGCGCGCGCGGCGATGTCCTTGCCGGTGCCGGTTTCGCCCAGCAGCAGCACCGGCAAGCCGGACCGCGCCACCATGCGAATCTGCTCGCGCACGCCGATGATGACGCTGCCGACGCCGATCAGGCCCGGCACGGCGTTCAGCTTGGGCAGGCGGTTCATCCAGTGCAGGCACAAGACGACCGCGCGGCCGAGCGTCAGGATCTGGCCCTCGGCAATTTGTGCGGCGTTGAACTGGACTGTATCCTTGACGGTGCTGCCATTTACTTCCACCACCATCGGGGTGGCGGGCAGCGTCATGGTCACGTTGTCGTCGGCGTCGCGCGCTAGGCGCAAAGGCTGGCGCGAAATGCCGCCGTGGCCGAGCGCCAGCGCCTTGCTGCCGGGGTGCATGAACAGCGGCGCGTAGCGGTTCAGTTCGATGACGTCGCCGCTGGTGCCGCCAACAAATTGTTCGCCAATACGGGTGCGGTCGGGGTGCCAGACAATGGTTACGGCGAGCAAGGGCGCTGCGGCGCTTTCCAGGTCGGCCAATGGGGACGACAGCGTGTAATCGGAGTAGGTCATGGGGCCTGACAATAAACGCAGTTAAGTAGACGCCGGTGCGAATTGTCATTTTACTCTGTCGATAGGGCGAGCTGTAACCCCAAGTAAGTTTCCTTAGCTGAAAATGCCGCGAAATTGGACCGTGATTTCGGTTTTGAAACGACGCACTTGTTTCAGGGACCCAGCGAAATCCAATTGAACGATCGCGGTCGTAGCTGCCAGGTAACCCTATTCCGGATACTTCTCAACGACTCGGACAAACCGCTGTTTGGGGCAAACACTGTCCACTACACCGTTTTGATGCCTACCCATTCAAGCACCCATGCGCGCCATCGCTAGCCCAACACCTTCTCTGTCGTTGGTCCTCAATTACCTACGTTTCGGGGGACGCCTTGGAGGTCTAGAACGTGCCTTGCTTGTGCTTGCCCTCATTTTTGATGAGAAGTTCGCCGCTGAGCCCGCGCAGGAGCTTTAGGCTGCTCCGATCGTAGACATCGTAATCGACTGCGATCTCCCCGGCGAACATGGGCAGTATCGCATTAAGCGAAGCTGGTGCGGTGGTACCGAAGTCCGAAAGCGGGGGATTGCTGCTGTAATTGGCTCGGACCCTGTACTCGACCCCGTTATCAGCAGCGACTTCCTTTTTTACGTCATCTTCAACTTTTTAAAAATGTGTAGAGTTTGTCGACTTGGTGATCGGCGTCATGTTTTTCATGTCGTTGCCCGGTCCGCCCAGTAAATTGTTTAAGAGATGACCTTGCACTGCATATTGCGAGAGATATGAGCGGTTGGACGTGCCAGCGGCTGGCCACCAGTGTGGCGTCACTGAAGGGGCTGAACCTTTTCCAAGGTCAGCATCGTTCTTGCCATCAATATATACATGCATATCAGTACCACTGCCGTTATGCAGGGGTCCATACGTAATCCTGTAAGCTTGGGTCACATGGCCAGCAGGCAGAGATGGCCCTACGAGATCCATGCCGTCTATCTGCTGCCGTATAGCGGCCCCTGTCGCAGCCCGCCGTCCCATCGCGTCGGCCTCACGCTCCAGCCCGCCTTCATCATTGATGGCGACGCCAGCCATCTGAACAGTCGGCCGGACCCGCCCTTGTGCCTGCTGGACCACGTGCCAGACCTCGTGCGGCAAGTGCTGTTCCTGCCCAGGCGCGATGTGGATATCGGTGCCTTGCGCGTAGGCATGCGCATTGAGCTGCGCTGGCTGCGACGAGTTGTAAGTAAGCGGTAAGCCAACGGCGTTATTGACGTGACGGGCGTTGGTAAAGGTCGGAGCGTAGCGGATTGTTGGCAAACAGCGTCTTCCACACGCGCGGCGTGAGCTGCTCGACCAACGATGCGGGGTGCTGGCTCACGCGCTGCAAGACATCGACCAGGTAGTCATACGGATCGACATCGTGCAGTCGGCACGTCACGAGCAAGCTCTGAACGATGCCGATATGCCTGGCGCCCAGTTCGGTCCAACTGAACAGCCAATTTTTGCGGCCGAGCGGAATCACCCGCAGCGCACGTTCGAGGTG
>Ga0326735_1000370_pt1 | contig 10961 bp, 12 predicted proteins | sample 37_GP2_1092_FD_207945 | JGI IMG/M metagenome (GOLD analysis project Ga0326735, IMG submission 207945) | Glacier ice microbial communities from Ngari, Tibet, China - 37_GP2_109.2 | ecosystem: Environmental > Aquatic > Freshwater > Ice > Glacier | place: China: Ngari, Tibet | collected 2018-07-31
GGCATACGCAACCTGAAAGTGTCGCCCGACGGCTTGCGCGTGACTTTCTTGCGCGGCCGGCCAGACGACCAATTCCAGCTCGACCTGTGGGAATACCATATCGAGGACAAGCGCACGCGCCTGCTGGTCGATTCAAAGATCCTGGCCCCGGATGAACAAATATCCGACGAGGAAAAGGCGCGCCGCGAACGCGAACGCACCGCCAATTTGCACGGCATCCTGAACTACAGCTGGGCTCCGAACGGCAAGCAATTGCTGGTGCCACTGAGCGGCAATCTGTACCTGGTCGACCTGGACAGTCCCGGAACAGCGCGCCAGGTGGCCGCAGGCAATGTGCTGGACCCGCAGATATCGCCGACCGGGCGCTACCTGTCGTTCGTGCGCAACCAGAATCTGTTCGTCATCGACTTATCCAGCAACAAGGAGCGCCAGTTGACCAGCGACGGCGCGGGTGCTATCCACAACGCCGAAGCCGAATTCGTCGCGCAGGAAGAAATGCACCAGCACACCGGATATTACTGGGCGCCGGACGATTCGGCGATCGCCTACAAGCGCTTCGACGAAAGCCCGGTGCCGGTGGTGCGCCGGGTCGAGATTTTTTCCGACCGCACCGATGTCATCGAACAACGCTACCCCGCCGCCGGCGACGCCAATGTGCTGGTGCAACTGATGATCGTTGCGCCCGCCACCGGCGTGCAGCGACGCGTCGATCTGGGCCCGCACACCGACATCTATCTGGTGCGCGCCGACTGGAGCGCCGACAGCAAGACCTTGCTATACCAGCGCCAGAGCCGCAATCAACAGCGCCTCGATCTGGTCGCGGTCGATGCCGAAACGCTGGCGCAGCGCATTGTGCTGACCGAGACGTCAACCACCTGGGTCAGCATCCACGACGACTTGCGTTTTTTGAAGAAACGCAATGCCTTCATCTGGTCATCCGAGCGCAGCGGCCGCAACCACCTGTACCTGTTTGATCTGGACGGTCATTTGCTGCACCCGATTACCAAAGGGGAATGGGGAGTCGACAACCTGCTGGCGCTCGATGAGCAAGCCGGTCTGGTGTTCGTTGCATCCAACCGCGATGCGGTGATCGACAAGCAAGTTCATGCGGTGACGCTTGACGGCAGCACAGCCAACGACCCGCGCCGCATCACCGAGGGCGATGGCTGGCACGATGTCGTCTTTGCCACCAACGGCGCCGTATTCACCGATACCTTCTCAGACCCGGATACGCCGCCGCAAGTAAGCCTGAGGCACGCCGATGGCACACTGGTGGACTATCTGGAGCGCAATGAATTGAATGCGCAACATCCGTACGCGCCGTACCGGGCAGCGCATCTGGCGACCGAATACGGCACGTTGACGGCCGTTGATGGCCAGACGCTGCACTATTCGCTGCTCAAACCTGGCCGTTTCAATCGTTTCAAACGCTATCCGGTGTACCTGTCGACCTATGGCGGCCCGCATGCGCAACACGTGGCGCGGCGCTGGGGCAACCTGTTCGACCAGTATATGGCGCAGCAGGGCTTTGTCGTGTTCCGGCTCGACAACCGCGGCTCGTCGCGCCGCGAACGGGCCTTCACCGACGCCATTCACGGCGAACTGGGAACGTGCGAAGTGGCCGACCAGCTGACCGGCATAGCCTGGCTGAGCCGGCAAAGCTTCGTCGACGCCAGGCGCATTGGCGTGTTCGGCTGGAGCTACGGCGGTTTCATGACGCTGCGCCTGCTCGCTGCCGCATCGAGCAAGATCGCCATCGGTGTCGCCGTGGCGCCGGTCACCGACTGGGCCTTGTACGACACCCATTACACCGAGCAATTCATCGGCATGCCGAAGGAAAATCCGCAAGGCTATCAGAACAGCGGCGTGCTGACGCACCTCGACGCCTTGCGCTCGCCGCTGTTGCTGATGCACGGCATGGCAGACGATAACGTGCTGTTTTCCAACACCACGCGCATCATCGATGCGCTGATCAAGCGCGGCGTGCAGTTCGATCTGATGACTTACCCGGGCGCGAAGCACGGGATGTCGTCGCGCACCGAACAGCGCCACATCTACGGCATGATAGCGTCGTTTTTCAAGAAACACCTGCGGCTTGACACGCCGCGCTGAATCCAGAAACAACAACAGCCGCATTGCGGCTGTTGTTAAGCAGACGCAGTGTGGCTGTTGCGCCTGGGCTGAAGTTGGCGCAATTGTTACCGCTATTTCTTGGTAACGTCCTTGACCGCTTCCTCCACGTCGCCAACCTTTTGCTGAACCTTGCCTTCGGCCTGGTTCGCCAAACCCTTCGCCTGCTGCTTCTCGCTGCCCACCAGTTTGCCAGCCCCTTCCTGAATTTTGCCGCCGATGTCCTTTGCTGCGCCCTTGACTTGATCCTTGTTCATTGCAAGCTCCTTGTTCATGGTTGGATGTTGCCGATAAGGTACCGAAATTCGTTGCCGAAATTCGGTCAATCCTTGGACTTTTCGTGTAGCGTAAAAGTTCGCCACGACCGGGCCAGCTTAATCGGATTTTTTTATTGCTTTTGTGCGCTGACGCATATAATGATGCCAAAGCGAGAACAAGCTTACAGCAGCTTGCGCCACACGCTGGCCAGCCACGGTTGCTGGTCGCGCGCCAAACCGGGTGGACGGTAATAATGCTTGAGCTCGCTGAAGCCGGCTGCCGCCATGAAGTGCCCCCAGGTCGCATGATCGTAATAGCTGCCATAGCGTTCACCATTCCAGCCTTCCTGGTTTTGCCCGCGCGGATTCGAGCTGAACAGCACGCCGCCCGGTTTCAACGTCGCATGCAACGCGCGCAGCACCTGCGGCAATGCCGCGCTCGGCACATGAAACAGCGCCGCATTGGCAAACACGCCATCGAAGCGCGCCTGCGGCAAATCAAGCTTCACGAAGTCCTGGCACCACACTTCGCATCCGCTCAACGCGCGCGCCATCTCGGCAAAACGCGCCGAGCCATCGACGCCGATTGCGGTGTGCCCGAGTCCGGCAAACACCGTCAGGTCGCGCCCCGGCCCGCAGCCCAGATCGAGTATCGCGTAGGGCAACTCTGCCTCGATCGCATCCAGCAAGGCGGCGATGTTTTGACTGACATCGTGATCGTGCGTGCCTTCAAAAAATTGTTGTGCGTGCCGGTCATAATAATCCAGCGTCTGGCGCGTGGCGCGATCGATTTCTTCGGGGGTCTGGGTCATTTTTTCACTTGGTTTCTTGTAGTAACAGCGGGGTCAAGCAATGCTGACGATTCGTCTTCATCGATTATTTTAAATTATTTTCAAGAAACCCCTCAAGTTCCAAAAACAGTCGCCGTTAAATAAGAGACTAGCGTTAATCCTTTTTCATTTTTAGCTTAGGGTGAACTGATGACCGGCAGCGAAGTGATCTCGATGTACGAAAATATTGCGGGGCTGACCAATCAAATGGTCGCCGCTGCGCGCTCTTGCGACTGGGCCGGGCTGACCCGGCTGGAACATCAATGCAGCGCTGCGCGCGACGATGCCCCCGGCGCGATTGCGCCATTGGGCGGCGCGGCGCGGCTACGCAAAATCGACCTGCTGAAACAAATTCTGGCCAACGACCGCGAAATTCGCAACAGCACCGAGCCATGGATCAAGCAATTGTCGAACATCATGCAGTCACCTCGGCGAGAACAATAAGCGGGCCCACTGCAGTCCGGTCTTGCCGGGCCAATCCTGCCTAATGGGCATCGGCCGGCCTGATCGGCGCATTCGCCTTGCGCTTGAAGCGCTTGCTCAGCAATGTCCAATGGCGCGATGCGGTTATTTTCTTGCGATATACAAATCCCAGCCCACCCGACGCCATCAATAGCAGCACGGCTGCCGCACCGGCGATCCAGGACAACAAGCCTGCCTTGGCCGCCACCGGCGCCGCAGCTGGCGCTACCGGGAGCATTGCAATCACCGGCTTGGCTGCATAGCCTTGTTGCAAGACGACGACTTTTTCTTCCAATACACTGATTTTCGAGCGCAATGCGTCATTCTCGATGTCGAGCGCGGCGCTGACCTTGATTGCCCGCTCCCGCTCGGCCTGGGCCTCGGCATCGGATTCGGATCTCGATCGATGTTTTTCCCCAGGTTTCAGCTCAGGTGTCGGCCCAGACCGCCCCCCGGGCTTCGGACCGTATTTTGGCTCGAATCCAGGCTCGACTTCCTGCACTTTGCGATGAATGCGGCTGCGGCCAGGCTCAAGCGCAGCGCGCGGCGCAGCGGCAACGACTGGCGCTCTGGCGGCCGGCGCCTCGGGCGCCACCTTGGCCGCTGGCGCAGCCGGCATCATCGGGGGCGCAGGCGGCGCCGGGGCCAGCCAGACGGTGACGGCGCGCACGCTATGCCGGTCGCCGGCGCTCAGTTCGAGAAACAGATGCAGGTAATCGGCATCGATCGCTTGCCGCGTCGTGAGGCGCACGAACTGGCGTTGACTCCCTTCGCCCCGCGTCACGACCATGCGCAGCGATGCCAGGGCTGAATGGATGTTGACATTGGCGCCACGGTAAACATCGGGCGACGCCAACCGCACTTGCAAGCCGGTCAATTCATCCGGCGCCAATGCGGTCAATCCGACGTCCGCCACCAAAGGCTGGCCGGCAAACGAATGCACCGTCACCTCGCCCAGTTCGGCCGCCCCGGCATTGCCGCCCAACAGCGCGCACGACAGCGCCATAAACGACACGAGGCCGGCCCATCCGTTGAACGCGGCCAGGGTGGTCGCAAAGTAGGTATATTTGTTGCATCGCATCGTGCTGATTCCGAATCCTGGTCAAGGCGCTCCACACCGGTCGTTCCCTACCGGTTGTTCACTACTATAGCGGCCGCAAACGGGAAATGTGCAGCTTTGGCGATTTTTTGATCGCGGGAGTACACTGAAGGCCATCTTTCATCCAGACGAAAGGCCGACGATGGATAGCACAAACAGCCCGAACAGCAGAACCGAGCGCGACAGCTTTGGCCCGGTCGATGTGTCACAGCAAAACCTGTGGGGCGCCCAGACCCAGCGCTCGCTCGAACATTTTCATATTTCAACCGAGCGCATGGCGCCCGAACTGATCGCCGCGCTGGCCCTCGTCAAACGCGCCGCAGCCAGTGTCAATCAGGATTTGGGCTTGCTCCCCGCAGCGAAGGCGGCTGCCATCATGCAAGCGGCCGACGAGGTGCAAAGCGGCATGCATGGCGCCCAGTTCCCGCTCGCGGTCTGGCAAACCGGCTCCGGCACCCAGACCAACATGAACATGAACGAGGTGCTGGCGAACCGGGGATCCGAATTGATGAAAGGGACACGCGGCGAGGGCCGCTTGCTGCACCCGAACGACGACGTCAACCTGGGCCAGTCGTCGAACGACATCTTTCCGAGCGCGATCCATGTGGCGGCGGCGCTGGCCGTGTCGAATGCCGTGCTGCCCTCGCTGCGCCAATTGCGCCAGGCGCTCGATGCGAAGGCGGAGGCATTTGCCGACATCGTCAAGATCGGCCGCACCCATTTGCAAGATGCAACGCCGCTGACGCTGGGCCAGGAATTTTCAGGCTACGTCGCCCAACTCGATTTTTCCGCACAAATCATCGAAACTGCATTGACGCCGCTGCTGCAATTGGCTGCCGGCGGTACCGCCGTCGGCACCGGCTTGAATGCGCACGCCGAATTCGGCGACCGGATCGCGGCGCAGCTGAATTGTGCTACCGGGCTGGCATTCACCAGCGCGACCAATAAATTTGCGGCGCTGGCAGCGCACGACGCGCTGGTCTCCGCCCACGGCGCGCTCAAGACGCTGGCCACGGCATTGATGAAAATTGCCAACGACGTACGCTGGATGGCGTCCGGCCCGCGCTCCGGCCTGGGCGAGATCGCGATCCCGGAAAACGAACCGGGCAGCTCCATCATGCCGGGCAAGGTCAATCCGACCCAGTGCGAGGCGCTGACGATGTTGTGCTGCCAGGTGTTCGGCAACGATGTCGCGATCACGCTCGGCGGCGCTTCCGGCAACTTCGAATTGAACGTGTTTAAGCCCTTGATTGCCCACAACTTCCTGCAAAGCGCGCGCCTGCTGGCCGACGGCATGCGCAGCTTCGAACAGCATTGTGCCAGCGGCATCGAACCCAGGCGCGAGCGCATTGCCGAACTGATGGAGCGCTCCTTGATGCTGGTGACGGCGCTGACGCCCCATATCGGTTACGACCGCGCCGCCCAGATCGCCAAGCAGGCCCAACATCATGGGGTCACGCTGAGGGACGCGGCGCTGGCGCTGGGCTTCGTGACGCCGGAGCAATTCGATCTGTGGATCAACCCGCTGGCGATGACGCGCCCCGGCAACACCTGAAGCACAGGTCAGCTGCCGACAAAGGTTTGCACCGCGCCGCTGAAATCTCGCTACACTGCGCCTTTAAACGGGTACTGAGCAATCAAGCCATGGCCACAGAGGATAAGATGCAGAAAATGAGTTTTGATTTGAATGGCGAATATGTCGAGCTGAACCAGTTGTTGAAGCTGTCCGGCCTGTGCGACAGCGGCGGCGCCGGAAAAATGCTGGTCGCCAGCGGCGCGGTGTCGGTCGATGGAAAAAAGGAATTGCGCAAGACATGCAAGATCCGCGCGGGCCAGACAGTGGGCATCGGCGATGTGCGCGTCCATGTCGTCGCTGGCACTGCTGATGAGGTTGATGAGGTTGATGATGATATTCGGCAATGAATAGTGAAGACGCCGTCCCGGCACGGCCAGCCGCCTTGCGCTAACACCTATGTGTGATCCCTGCCCTCGCTTAAAGTCGACAGACTATCAATCCGGGGAACGGGGATGCCATGAATTATCCTGATTACGGCAATCAGCAGGAGTTGATATTCGACCTGCGCCAGGTGATCGAAAGCGCGCAGCATTTATTGACCAATACCGAGCAAAGCACGTGCATGCTGTGTCAGATCACCCGCGCCAAACTGAGCGATGCATTGCAGGTCGCTTGTGCAGCGCTGACGCGCTGCGAAGACACTCGCCTAGCCTGGATGATCGAAGCCACCAGGGCAGCCAATGAACTGTTCGATGACCGCACCGGCGAAGCCAAGCTGCTGCGCTCCTTCTTGCACCCGTACAACAACTGAGCCGAGCGTGAATGGACGGCTGGCCGTCAAATGGCCAATTACCGTGCTACGGGCTGATGCTTGCCTGTTCTGCGCGCGGCGCAACGATCACCGCGTGTGCGATCCATTGTTGCAAATGGGCTGCGATATCGAATGCCTGATCGACCTCGAAAGCGGCATCGAGCGCGGCGCCAAAATTTTGACCGTGCGCCAGCGCGGACAATGCGGTGTGCCCGGCGCGGCTCGACGCCAGCACCTGCGGCTGCCACACGGGGCGCACCACCAGCGCCCAGGTCTCAAACCGCTCCAATGACGGAAACGGCTGCCCGCTGCCGGCTTGATGCGCTTGCCACAAAGCCACCGCCGGCCATTCAAATTGCAGCAAATGACACGCCGGATGCAGCTGCAGGTGGCGCGTTTCGATGTCTTCGGGAGTACATGCAGCGAACTCGGCTGCACTGACGCCGGTGGCAGCGGCAGCATGATGGGCGCGGTGCAGCGCCCATTCGAGCCTGGCCATGTCGGGCAGATAGGGAAACTCGGCGACAGGCGGGAAGTTGGCCAGGAATGGTGCGAAATGCCTCCCAAACAGGTTCAAATCGCCATTGTCGGACGGATGCTGGACGCCGTAGGCGCGCGCCAGTGCGTCAAAAAATTCCTGCCCCACCAGCAAGACCAGCACGGGATAAGCATGGCTCAGCGTCTTGGCCCAGGTTGCCGTCAAATTGCCGCGATACAGCGCAAAGCGGTGCTGCATTACCTCACGTTCGCCCTTGCAGTGCGCCAGCGCCAGATCTTGATATTCCGGCACAAACAGCGCGCCGGCAAACAATTGCTGCGTGCTGGCCAGACTGTCAAGCGCAATACAGCGCTGCGGCCCGGCCTGGATGGCGTCGCCGCGCGCAGCAAAGATCGGGTAATTGACGGCGATCAGCTCGGCCTTGCGCGCTTCGCCCAGCAATACATCGAGCGCAGGAATAGCGGTATCCCATTCGACCAGCGTCGGCACCCGCCCGAAACGGCGCAGCGCGGCCCGGTACAATTGCCACACCGGGTCGGCCACCGTCGACCCGTGATCGTCGATGACCGCCTGCGGCGTGACCAGATGGCCGGCCAGATGGATCTCGCCCACCATGCCGATGCCGATCGCGGATATCGCCGCCAGCGCATCTTGGCCATGGTTGCACTGGTTGACATACAGATTATTAATGTCCAGCAACAAACTGCAGCCGGTGCGGCTCGCCAGTCCGGCCAGAAACTCCGCTTCGCTCATCACATCGGACCGATAACGCACATAGGTCGACACGTTTTCCAGCAGAATCGGGCGCTTCAATGCCTGTTGCACCCGCTGCACCCGCTCGCACATCAAATCGAGCGCCGCCTCGCTGTACGGCAGCGGCAGCAAATCGTTGAGATGCCTGTCATCGACCGTGCCCCAGCATACATGTTCCGACACCAGCGCCGGCTCGATGCGCTCGACCAGTCTGCGCACGCGCTCCAGGTGGGCTGCGGAAAAACCGCGGGCCGACCCCAGGGCGAGACCCACCCCATGCAGGCTGAACGCATAATCGGCGCGCAATTGCTGCAGCACATGCCAATGGGAGCCGGCCTGATCCAGATAATTTTCAGTGTGGACTTCCAGCCAGCCAAGTTTTGGTCGCTGCAGCAAGAACTCGCGGTAATGCACAGAGCGCAATCCTACGCCGGCGCCAAGCACGCCTGCGTCACGCATGGCCACGCTCTCCTCCTTTACTTGCCAGGTGCTGCAAGTTTTCCGCCGGCCTTTTCGCACGTACCCTTGGCGACATATTTCCACTCGCCTGCCAGCATGTCGGCAGTGGCCTGGCCGGCGCAGGAATGGGAGCCGCTGGCCGATGCGCAATCGTTTTGACCCGCCTTGGCGACGCCGTAGCATTTTTCTTGGTCTGCTGCGGCCGATGCAGTGCCGGCGCTTGCGGCGCAGACGGTTGCCAATGCTGCGGCGATCAGGGCTTGACGTTTGTTCATGGTGATTTTCCTAAATGAAGTCAGGTTGAAAGATCGGTTGATCAGTACGCTGGCCATTAAAGCCTGCAACTTATCCATTATCGCAGCCTGCGCGCAATTGCTGGCACATCATGCGCAGGATAACAAAGAAAACCTGGCATATCTCGCGGCGTGTCCAGGTTGGATCGGTGCTGGCCCGAGGCCAGACTCAAATTCAAGACTCAGGCTGCAGGCGCGGCCTTCTTGGCTACAGCAGCTTTGTGCGCTTTTTTATGCGTCGCCGTCTTGGCGGCCTTCTTGTGCACCGGCGTCGCCACGCTTGCGGCGGGAGCGGCGGCAACTGCCGCAGGGGCCGGGGCGGCTTGAGTTGCCGGCGCTTGTGCGAAAGCTGATCCCATTGCGAAAGTGGCGGCGGCGATGGCGGCGATCAATTTTTTCATTTGATATCCTGTGGGTTATCCGTAAAAGCACTTTACGTGATCCATTAACGCAGGGAACAGGATTCTGTTGAGACGAAATCGACCTGTTTTAAAAAACATTGCGCACGCTATCGGTGGCGCGCTTGCCGCCGAACGAAACCAGTTCAGGCGGTGGTATTGATGGTATTGCCAAGATGGGCGGGCAGATTTTGCAGCGGCGGCACGGCTGGCAGCGCCTGGATCAGCGATTCAGCGGTCGTCGCATCGATTTCCTGCGCCTTTTTCAACATTGCGATGCCGACTTCCTGTTTGATGCCGGTCTCTGCAATGGTAGTTGATAAACTTGTAATAGATGACAGATCCATCGATTCTCCCCTATAGTCCTGTTGCTATCGGCAGCTCCGGAAAATACTTGAGGGATTGTCTGGCGATTGATTACTTGATGTGTTCAAGCAACCATGCCAGCACGCTGTGCGGCGCATTCAAGTCCAGCCAGATTAGTCCATCGGGCAAATCCGGCGGCGCCGCAGCGTCGGAGGCGACGGCAACGATGAAGGGGTCTTCGCGGTAACGACCGGGCTGGCCCAGCGCCGCGCGGATCACTTCCAGCTTGGCTACCGGACAGGCTTTGAAACCTTCAACCAGCGTCACGTCGGCTTGCGCCAGGCGCGCGATCTGCTGCTCCAGCGACGGTTCCGGTGCGCCGCGCAACTCATGCATGATTGCAAAGCGAAACGGCGACGCCACCAGCACTTCGGCCGCGCCGGCGCTGCGAAGGCGCGCGCTATCCTTGTGCGCCGGCTCCAGCACCAGGTCGTGATGGCTGTGCTTGATGATATTGACCGACAAGCCCCGGGCCGCCAATTGCGCGACCAGAAATTCCAGCAATGTCGTCTTGCCGCTGCCGGAACGGCCGACGATGCCGACGACATTGCGCGCCAGCGTGGGGATTGCTCGGTGCATGAAGCAGCCTTTCTGAAGTCACGATGAGAACGCCATTATACCCAGCCATCGGATTGCGCCGACGCGGCAACATGACGAGGCCGGCAGGCCGGATGGCGCCAGGGCTTCAGTAAGGGACCCGGTAGCGATAGCCCAAATAGTTGAAGATGGCCGCTGCCGGCTGCAGTTTTTCCAGCATCAGGCCGGGCGCCACTTCTTCGCCCTCGCGGCGCAATGTCTTATCGACCAGTAACAACCGGTCGGCCGGATTTTTCGAATAAATGTAGCCGCCGATGGCGAGGGCCGGAATCTGGCGCTGTATCGGTTCGGGTAATTCGCGCAGCGCCGGAACGCGGGCCTCGGTTGCCGCAACCGGCGGCACTGGTGGCGCCGGTTGCGGCGCTTTGGCGAGCGCCGCCCCATCCTTGTCGGGCACAGTTGCGTTGGCGGCCTTCGGTGCCACCTTCGGCGCTTTTGCCACCTCCGGTGCGGCGCTCGGTGCTTCGGCGGCCTTCGGTGCCACCTTCGGC